>OGJO01000018.1_pt1 | contig 174106 bp, 146 predicted proteins | sample 1572121 | NCBI WGS metagenome assembly OGJO01 (sample SAMEA2582081, study PRJEB24529) | metagenome | biome: Human gut stool | place: China | collected 2011
AAAACATTAATTGTATACACTTATATGAGTAACAACTAATGTGTTGTTACTTTTAATTAATTATAGAGATATATAATCTATTTGAATAAGAATGGATATGAACAAATATGAGGCTATGTGTAATGCGTGCACTTACTTAGCCTAGATGGAGAGTTTTGTATTCAATAATTTAGATTCTGTATAAATGGGAGTATTAGTGTTGTAGAGTGTTATACACAGGGAGGCTATAATGAATGATATGTTATTAGAATATATTGATCGCATAATTGATGAAGAAAAAGACCATCGTGTTTTTTCTGTAGAGTTTAATGATAAAACCTATTATGTAAAACAAGATATCAGTAATCATCGCTCTAGTTGGATTAAACCAGCTCCTAGAGCTTCTTTTGATTATGAGTTTTATAAAATTTCCTTCGTAAATACTCAGCTGCCTGTAGCGCCAGTGATTGCTGGTTTTAGAGAACATTATTTCGTTACAGAAGGGTCTGGTAAAACATTAACCTATTATAGTGAATTGCCAGCGCAACATCCTGATGATGATAGCTTACAAGATATGGTCACTCATATTTTCTACATCTTTGGTAAAACATTGGGACAACTTCATGACTATGGTTTGTCCCATGGCCGTCCTGCCATGCGAGATATCACCTATGATCCAGATACTGATAAGATTACTTTATTAGATTGGGAAAATGGTCGTCGTTGGCCTGAATTTACACCGCAAGGTTGGGATTTACTCATCTTTGTGCATAGCTATTTGCGTGAAGATAATCTACCGATTTCTTACCTATACGCTATGATGAATGGCTATAGTTCGGCTCGTACGGCGCGCGATACGGTGTTACATGTAAAAGAAATTTTACGTAAACATGAATATCTCTTTAAATTCTGTCGCTTATTAAACCCGCTACACTTTGTAGATACTGAAGCAGCTGTAAAAGCACATGACTTTATGCTAGCCTTGAAAACTGAATAGTATTTATCTATTGAGCACAGACCTTAATAATGGTTTATAGTACTTTATAGATTTTCATTGCCTTTTGTGGGCTTATGTAGACCTTTACGGTTGTTAGTTATATTTGTATAGCTAATGACTTGTAAGGGTCTTTTTCTGTATTTATGACAAGTTTATAGCGTGTATGCTCCCGTATTGTTTGTTAGATTTATATAAATACTGTAAGAAGTATAGATTTAGAGTTGTTGTTCTCTGACTTTCACAATGATTACCGCAATTATTTTAGAGGGGGTTGTCGAGAGGGACCCTCAGGAATATAAGAGGGTGAAAGGAGGTGATACGATGGCTAACATTAAACGCACAAAATTGGTGTTGCGTTTTAACATCGGCACCGAAGATGCGCCGAAGTACAAAGACGTAACCTATACTCGTGTTGCAGAAGAAGCGTCCGACGATAATGTAAAAACCGTTGGTAATGCGCTGGCAGCCTTGTATGATCACAGCTTGTCCGACGTGGTCCGCGTCAATGAAGTATCCTTAGGACATTAGTTGAATCTTATCTATTCGTTTTTTAGGTGATCCAAACAATCTTTATTGCTGGTTTTTATATCCTCCCATAGTCGTAACAGGATATAGAGATTGCAAACCCTCACATTCCCATCCTTATTGATATGAATTGTAGATAGATATATTTAATCTAAGTGTAATTAGTGTAATTACAGAATTTCAGAATTACAGAGATCATCCTATACTATCTAAATTCGAGAACTTGTTTATGAAACGTGAAAGGAGGCGCCCACATGGCGGAAAAACGCGTTGTATATCTTACATTTTCTACGGTCGGTGGTAAAAGCACATCAGTCACAATTAGTGCTCCTCGTGCTGGAATTACTTTACAAGATGCTAAAACAGCGGCTAACGCGCTAGTAGCTAACAAAGTAATCCTTGGTTCTGGTGATGCAGAACTTGCCGCATTTACTACGGCTCGTGAAGTAACAACTCAAACTACTGAATTGCAATAATCGTATACAGTTAAATGGTAAAAAGGCTTTCACCTGTGGTGAGGGCCTTTTTATTATGGTAAAATATAAGATATACCGAATAAGTATGGTAATGATGAAAATACTATGCCCAAAAATTTGTGCATAATGGACCCGGATGGTGATTAAAAAGGGGTAAAACAGTGGAATATATCATTTCATTTATGGAAACATATGGCTATGGAGCCATGTTTATTGCAATGGTTTTGGAAAATGCTAACATTCCTATTCCTAGTGAAATCGTCTTAGGTTTTGCAGGATATCTGATTGCTCAGGGCATATTTGATTTACATACGACTATGGTTGTAGGTACTTTAGCAGGGATTGTAGGATCTATCTTATCCTACTGGATGGGTGAGTATGGCGGACGTCCACTTCTTTTGAAATACGGTAAATACATATTCTTTAATGAACATAAATTTGAACTCGCAGAAAAGTTGTTTAATAAGTATGGTGGTGCCGCGGTGTTCTTTGGCCGTTTGTTGCCAGGTGTTCGTACATTTATTTCTTTCCCAGCAGGCATGGCTCGTTATCCTATGTGGCATTTTGTTATTTGGACTGTACTAGGCACGGTTCCTTGGACAATCCTTCTTGTTTACTTGGGTAAAGTGCTTGGTGAAAACTGGAAGGATCTTATCCAATATAATCATGAGTTCTTGGTTGTTATGATTGTTGTATTCGTTATTATAGCGGCTGTATTGGGCTTTAAATACTATCGCAATCGCCGATAAGGAGGCCCTTATGAAACTTTCACGATTAACACCAGTCGTATTTATTGTATGGCTCGTTTTTTATCTGTTTGGCAATAATATGTTGCCTGTTACGGATCCTGTGGAATCTAACTATGCGTTAACTGCTAAGGAAATGGTTCTCTCCGGAGATTGGTTGTCACCTCAAATTTACGGCACCTATTGGTACGATAAACCGATTATGATTTATTGGCTCATTGCCCTTGGATTTAAAATCTTTGGTATTGCCGATTGGGTGGTTCGTTTACCAAGTGCTATCTTTGGCGCTTTATCTGTAGCGACTATGTATCAATCGACGCGTACTATGAGCGGCAAGTGGGCTCTCGGCTTAATTGCGGCCGGTGTTCTTGGTACATCCCTCATGTTCTGGACCGTAGCTCATGGCGTTATTACGGACATGGTGCTACTTTATACGACGATCATGGTCATGATTTATTCCTATAAGGGGATGGTGGAACAGAAACCACATGCTATGATTGTGGCCTATATCTTTGCAGCCCTCGGGGTGCTCACAAAGGGGCCTGTAGCACTCGTTTTGCCAGGTATGATTTTACTCGTTTTTGCCGGTATCAATCGTTCTTGGTCGATGGTGAAAGCTATCTTTGATTGGCGTGGCATTCTTGCCTTTTGTGTAGTCTGCTTGCCGTGGTATGTGTATATGTACAGCGTTCACGGTCAAGATTTTATCAATGGCTTCTTAGGGCTTCACAATGTAACACGGGCCACACAATCTGAACATCCTGAAGATAATGTGTGGTGGTATTATATTGCCATCTTCCTAGGTGCTTCTTTGCCGTGGACTGGTGCTGTTATTTACGGCATGATTGATGGTTTTAAACAGCGTCATACAGCCTTTATCTATAACATGACTTGGGGTGTTGGGGTCGTTTTGTTCTACACCTTAATGGCTACAAAATATCCTTTATATACATTCGTGAGCTTAGTTCCCTTTAGTGCTATCGGCGCTATGGGCGTTATGAAGATTATACGTAAAGGTAAATCTAGAGCGGTTAAATGGGTCATTATGGGACCTACCTTACTCTTATGGATTGCTTATGTAGCGGGATCATTCTTCGCTCCATGGGGCTTCTACTTCTTGCTCTATGTTGTGGCGGCCGTAGCCGTACTCCTTTTATTCCACGCATGGTATACGAAAAAAGGGTATCGCCTTGTTAGTGTCATTGTCCTAGGTACGATGGTTATTTCTTCCATTGTTGTGGTAGAAGGGTTAGAACCATTTGTAAAACAGCGTAGTAATATCGATGTAGTGCCTGTGGTAGACTCCTATGATGGGGATATCTATTACTACAACGGGTACAGTACATCCGCTGTATACTATACAGGTCATAAGATTATTAAAATCAACGGTGATGAAAGCCGCTGGGATGATCGAGATAAAATTAAAAAACGCAGTGCCGAGTGGTCAAAGAAATATCTTATGGAACAAGTTAATGAAGAGGAATTTAACAAGATAATCGCCTCTGGTAAACCTCTAATGCTCATCGTTCCAAAAGGTGAAATCAAGCACTTCCGTCAGTCTACTATCTACCCAAATGTATCTGAGTCTAGCGAAGCTGGTACAGCGGAAGTATATATACTCAATAAAAAGACACTGTTTTAAGTGAATCTTCACATACAATCTAACAATAAGTGAAAAACATTAAAGCTGAAAATAGTAAAGCTAGTAGCAGGTAGTATCCAATGGATACTACCTGCTTTTTTGTTTAGTGATAGAGTACTTATTTATACTATGGCTAAAGATGGAGTGCTAAATCGTTTTGTAGATATAGTAGTTCATATACTTAGACTACTATACTTAGACTACTATATTTATTTGGTCTATATTGATGTATTTCGTACCTAAATAATAATACCTACAATATTACTGTGTTTTATTGACAGAATTAATACATATTGCTATAGTGGGGTATAAATAAAGTTTGAAAACGAGGTGTTTTAAAACCATATTTCATCTAGGTTTTAGAAATGTGCGAAAAATGACATGTGTCAAAAACGCCCCTTGTTGTGAGGTAGAAAGAGGGGAAGTTATGAAGAAGACATGGTATCTAATCATCGGAGTGGTTCTCTTGGTTATTGGCTGCATAGCCTATGGTTATTATGAACACCATAAACCAAAGACGGCACAAGAATTAAAGACTGTACGCGTAGCCTATTTACCAATTACCCATGCATTACCAGTATTTGCTACAAAAGAGCTGGAAACGGCAAATGGTCCTGTTCATGTAGAGCTTGTTAAATATGGGTCTTGGCCAGAGCTTATGGATGCGTTAAATACTGGTAAGGTAGATGCCGCAGCTGTTCTTGTTGAACTTGGTGTAAAGGCTCGTGAACAAGGCATTGATGTCCGTGCTGCTGCACTTGGTCATACAGAGGGTAATATTATTATCGTTAATAAGGATATTAACTCCGTTCAAGACTTAAAAGGCAAATCCTTTGCTATCCCTCATAAACAATCTACTCAAAAAGTTCTCGTGGATTGCATGCTTGAAGAAGCGGGTCTTTCTGAAAAAGATGTACAAATCGTAGAAATGAGCCCTCCAGAAATGCCATCTGCTCTATCGGTAGGTCAAATTGCTGGGTATAGTGTAGCCGAACCATTTGGCTCTCTAGCCCTTGAAATGGGAACTGGGAAGGTCTTCGAAGATCCTGACCATCTCTGGCATGATAATATTTGCTGTGCTCTTGTGTTTAATGGTCAATTCGTCGATGAACATCATGACTTGGCAAAAGCTTTCACCAAGGCCTATCTCGATGCAGGTAAATACCTAGATGAGCATCCAGAGTCCCAAAAAGAAATTGCCTTAAAATATTTAAAGTTTAAGGATCCTATTATTGAACGTTCCTTACAAGTGATTGGGTTTAAAGATTTAGCCCTTACAGAGGACCGTTATAATGCGCTTGTGCATCATATGACACATATTGATTTAATCAAAAAAGTGCCGACCTATTCAGAGTTTGTAGATACATCATTGTTACCATAGGAGGGGGACCATGAAGAAATATACATATGTGCCGGGCTCATTTATCGCAGCTTGGCTAATTTGGGAATTAATCGTTCGCCTCGGTGGATTTAACGAGGCATTGCTACCAACGCCATATAAGGTGTTACTCGGCTTTGGAGAGCTCATTGGAGATGGCGTTCTCTTTAAGGACATTGCAGATAGTTTAGTGCGCTTCTTCATCGGCTATATTATTTCTGTTGTAGCGGGTGTCTTCCTCGGCCTAATCTTGGGCTGGTATAAGGGGATTTGGAACTACATCAATCCTATCGTTCAAGTTATTCGACCAATTTCTCCAGTGGCTTGGTTGCCATTTATCGTTCTATTCTTCGGTATCGGTCAAGCACCGGCTATCGTAATCATCTTTATTGCAGCGTTCTTCCCTGTGCTATTGTCCACCGTGTCTGCTATCCAAAATATCGACCCTGTATATATCAAGGTAGCGCGCAACTTTGGAATTAGACAGCCTGAACTGTTATTTAAAATCGTGTTGCCTGCTGTATTCCCTGGCATTGCATCTGGTCTTCATATCGCCCTTGGTACGGCCTGGATCTTCCTTGTAACAGGCGAAATGGTAGGCTCTCAAACTGGCCTTGGCTTCCTCATCATCGACATGAGAAATAACTTGCGTAACGACCTATTGATGGTAGCCATCTTGACCATCGGTTTCGTTGGGCTTTTACTCGATTGGGGCGTATCCCTCATCGAAAAATGGATTTACAAACGTTGGGGTATTGAGAAATAGGAGGTGGCCTCATGGGTTACATTTCGGTGCGCAATGCACACAAGGAATTTATGAAAGATGGGGAACCACTCACCATTCTTGAAGATGTTAATCTAGATATTGAAAAGGGCGAGTTTATCTGTCTCTTAGGCCCTTCTGGTTCCGGTAAAAGTACGCTATTAAACGCTATAGCAGGCTTTGAGCTCGTTACATCTGGTTCCATTACTATCGACGGTGAAGAGGTGAAAGCGCCTCAACTCAGATATGTAACGGTATTCCAAAACTATGGCTTGTTGCCGTGGCGTACGGTGGAAAGCAATATTGAGCTTGGCCTTGAAAGTAAAAAGGTGCCTAAAGAAGAGCGTCCTGCTATCATCGATAAATATGTTAAAATGGTAGGCCTTGATCATGCTCGCAATCGATATCCAGCAGAACTATCTGGGGGCATGCAACAACGTGTATCTATTGCCCGTGCACTAGCGGTGGATCCAGATATTATCTTTATGGACGAACCACTAGGCGCTCTTGATGCGTTGACACGCATCAACTTGCAAGACGAAATCTCTCGTATCTGCCGCGAAGAAGGCAAGACGGTTGTATTTGTTACCCACGATATTGAAGAAGCCGTAGTCCTTGCGGACCGCGTTGTAGTACTATCTGCAAATCCAGGTCGTGTACAAACTATCATCCCTGTGAACATCATCGACAGAACAGACCGTACATCGCCGAACTTTGTTAATATACGTAACCACATCTTCGAACAATTCCAACTAGCAAAAGAAGACAAAATCGAGTTCTATATTTAGTTTTATATATCAGTTATATACATCTCAAAAGAAACACCCAAGAACTTTTCTGCTTGGGTGTTTTATAATGGACAAAATCCTAAAATAATGTATACTATAAGTAGCTAAAGATTGTAAGTGCTCCACTGAGTGCACAAAAGAAACCACCTAGGGACTGCGACATACCTAGGTGGTTTCTTTAATTATAATGGACAAAATCCTAAAATAATGTATACTATAAGTAGCTAAAAGAGTAAGGAGTTCCATTAGTGTACACCTTAAAAGAACCACCCAAGTATTTCGACGTCCTTGGGTGGTTTTTATATTTCTTCTGCAATTCGTGTAATTATCATGTATAGTAGATATATATCGGTAATAACATATGAAATTTAAACTGGAGGCTGTATGTCTTTATTTGAGTTAGAGAAGAGCATGTCTTTTGATGAATATATAGCGTCCTTTGATGCAGAGAGAGTAGCGAAGGTACGCGGTTTTGTAGATTGGCTTGCCCAGTATCAAGGTAGTCTCGTTCATAATCCTTGGGGCGAGGTAAATCCCGATTTAGAGATCGTTACAGATGGTTTTGATGCGGCTCAAGTGCGTCGAGATAATTTGGTAGCCTATTTATTGCCACGCTTAGGTCGAGCTAAGGTCTTTGTGGTGGCTGAGGCTGTAGGGTATCAAGGGGGGCGCTTCACCGGTATTGCTATTACTTGTGAGAGAATGCTATTAGATAAGCACAAAACCATCCGTGCGAAGGATGTCACGTCTATTCGATTGGAACGCACTAGTTCTCCTACTAGTTCTTTATTGAAAGGGACGCAGCAGAAGGATGGCTTTAATGAACCTACTGATACGGTGGTGTGGAGTGCTATTGTAGAAAAAGGTATCGACCCCTATGATACATTGTTGTGGAATATATTCCCTTTCCATCCACATAAGGATGGAAATCCATTGACGAACCGTACACCTACAGATAGAGAACAACAATTAGGCTGGGAGTACACAAAACGCTTGTTGGAGTTACACCTAGAATTAGGCGGTGTAGAACCTCTTATGCTGGCCGTAGGGCAAAAGTCTGCTGATACAATGGGCAAATTTGGCCTGTCTGCTATTGGTTTGCGCCACCCTGCAAACGGTGGAGCTAATTTATACCGGCAAGGGTTCGCTGAGGCTGTAGATACTTATTTGAGATAATATTATCTTTTCTTGATAAGTTTTTACGTATTCAAGAGCTTTTAGCTTTTAAGAGAACATTTTGGAGAGAGCTTTTAAGAGCATGTTTAGAGAGTTTTGGAGAGAAGTTTATGAAACGGTATTGTGATGCTTGCCGTCATTATTGTGATGAGGCGGCTATGTTTTGCCCTACCTGTGGGCAGTATACAGTGGCAACAGAGGTGGAGCGTATCGTACCAGAAGGTGATGTGATTTATCCGTTGTCTCATTATCAGCTAAGCTATAAGGATACATTCCTCTATGTGATGGGCACGAAGTTCATGGATACAGATGGGCGCGCCTCTCGTAGGGAGTTTTTCCAATTTCTGTTGTTATGGCATATTGCTATTATTGGCTTGTTAGCGGTATTTTATGGTTTGACAGCCATATTGCATACGGGACCGTATCTAATCGGATTGGCAGGGCTTATCGTTGCCATACTTAGTTTAGTTTCTTTGATGCCTTTGATTGCGCTATCTGTACGACGTCTTCATGATACGGGTAAAAGTAGTGCTACATTGTTGTTGTTTCTCATTCCTTTTGTAGGGCCACTGATTTTATTAGGATTATTATGCTTAAAAGGTCAGCCTCAAGACAATCAATATGGTAGTGCGTTGCAGCATCTTGTTATAGACAAGCGATTGGCGTCTATTATGAAAGTATCTCCTACGAGCAGTGCTCTCATAACACGCGTTCTTGTAGGTATACTTGTGGTTGTAATTTGTGTATTTGGTGTATCTTTACGTGCGATGGGCCCAGCCAATGAAGTATTCCCTGACGGATGGCTTACAAACTCTATCGTTGGTGAAGGTAGTGTGGAAGCATCGCGCGCTTCTGTACAGAATTACTTTGATGCCGTAAATAACAAGGACTATGACAAGGCTTTCACCTATATTATTAGCCAAGCTAGTACAAATCCGACAGAAAAACAAAAATGGCTAGCATCTATGAAACAAGCGCCAAAGGTAGATGTAGCGTCTTTAGGTGCTGCACGGGTGAGTCGCACAGGAGACTTGAAACGTATTGTTTTTGAGGCGAACCTACAAACGACAACAACAGGCGTCGGTCTTGTGGAGTCTACGCCGATGAAGCGCTATATTTCTGTCATTGAAGAGAATAGTAGTTGGCGTATCGAAGGCTTCTATAAAACTATGCCAGACGATGATAAATAGGGTTGGATATGCTTAATGGCGTTAACATAGGGGTTCCCCTCTTTTGTTAACGCTATTTTTATGTTACAATAACAGTAACGTATGAAAGCGAGGCTTTCATCAAAATCGATCGGATTATATTGCAAAACCCATTAGATTGGAACGAAGAGAACGTACCCGTCGCGGCTGACATGTCTAATGATGGCAATATACTCATTTGCTATGGCAAATGGTCACAACAACACTAGGAACGGCAAAAATTGATAGCGCATTTTTGCGCCCATTTGACGAGACGCTAGTATTTTAGCGCCTTTTTCTTTGTGTGACCTCCATAGCATAGATCAATTCAAGTGATAGGTGAGAAAAGAAACTATGTTAAATAAAATAATGAACAAAATTTTAGGAGGAACTGTGAATACAACAGATAATCAGGTTACTGCACAAGTGAAAGCAGAACCGACAGTAGCAAAACCTGCTACTCGTACAGCTGTGGCTGAAGGTGAACATAAACAGACTCGCCGCCGCACTAATACACGCCGCCCTGCTGGCGAGGGTCGTACTCGTCAACATGCAGCTGGTGAAGATGAAGGCACAACACGCCAACGCCGTACAAATACTCGTGCAAATGCAAATGGTGGTCGTACTAATACGACACGCCGTACAAATACACGTCGTAATGCTGAGCAAGGTGAAGGTCAAGAACGTACAGAACGTAAACCACGCCAAACTCGTGCACCACGCGGTGAACGTAGTGAAAATACGCGTAACACGCGCTCTAACAATGGTCGCAATAGTCAAAACCGTAACAACAATCGTCCAAACAATCGCTCCACAAACCGCAACAATCAAGAGGCTCCTGTGGAATTAGTAGGTCGTACACCAAATGGCGCTAATAAGGGTAAATTCCAAATCATCCCTCTTGGCGGTCTTGGTGAAATCGGTAAAAACATGACCATCTTCCAATATGAGGACGAAATCATCGTTCTCGATGCGGGTCTTGCGTTCCCTAGCGAAGATATGCTTGGCGTAGATATTGTTATTCCTGATATGAGCTATATCATCGAGAATAAGGACCGCGTAAAAGCAGTTGTTATCACGCATGGTCACGAGGACCATATCGGTTCCTTGGCGTACCTTATGAAGGAAATCAATTGCCCAGTATATGCAACAAACCTTGTTTGTGGTTTGATTGAAGGCAAATTCAAAGAGCATAAAGTATCTCCAAAATGTCTTCGTACTATTGCTGCAGGCGATGAAGTGCAAATTGGTCAAGTTAAGGTTGGCTTTATCCAAACAAACCACTCCATTCCTGACTCTTGCGCTGTGTATTTTGATACACCAATCGGTACTGTACTTCACACAGGTGACTTTAAAATCGACCAAACCCCAGTTGATGGCCGTTTGATGGATATGCACAAATTTGCTGAGCTCGGCAATAAAGGCGTATTGGCCTTGATGTCCGACTCTACAAACGTTGAAAAACCAGGTACTACAGGTTCTGAAAGCTCCGTAGGCCCTGCTATTAAACAAGCTGTTGGTGAAGCGAAAGGCCGCGTTGTATTGGCTACATTCGCATCTAACGTATCCCGTATCCAACAAGCTATTGATGCGGCAGTTATGTTCAACCGTAAGGTTGTTGTTATGGGCCGCAGCATGGTAAATGTTACAGAAATCGCTCAAGAACGCGGTTACTTGAACATTCCACCAAATACAATCATCGACGTAGATGTAATGCACAACTACACGGATGATCAAATCATGATCTTAACAACAGGTTCTCAAGGCGAACCGATGGCCGGCTTGTCCCGTATGGCTACTAGCAATCACCGTACTGTAGAATTGGCACCGAATGATACTGTTATCATCTCTGCTACACCAATTCCTGGTAACGAAGGTGCTGTAGGTAGAACCATCGATAACTTGCTTCGCCTAGGTTGTCACGTAGTATACGGTAAGGATCGTGGTATCCACGTATCTGGTCATGCGAGCCAAGAAGAGCTTAAAACAATGCTTAACCTTGTTCGTCCAGAATACTTCATCCCAGTTCATGGTGAGTACCGCATGTTGCGCCGTCATGGTGAACTTGGTGTTGCTATGGGCGTAGACCCTAAAAAAGTCCTTATCGGCGACAATGGTCAAATCTTTGAATTCGATAAAGATGGTGGCCGTAAAGCTGGTCGTGTTCAAGCTGGCGCTATCTTCGTAGATGGTCTTGGTGTTGGTGACGTAGGTAACATCGTTATCCGCGACCGTCAACAATTGGCTCAAGAAGGTATGGTTATCGTTGTAATGGCGATGGACAAAGCTTCTGGTACAATCGTAGCTGGTCCAGACCTCGTATCTCGTGGCTTCGTATACGTACGTGATGCAGAAGAACTTATGATCGCTGCAGAACACCGTGTAGACCAAGTCCTTGAAGAATGCGAAATGCAACGTATTAAAGATTGGACTACTATTAAGCAAAACGTACGTGACGCGTTGGGTAAATTCTTCTATGATAAAACTCGCCGTCGTCCTATGATTTTGCCGATTATTCAAGACGTATAATCAAATACAATATATGAAAGTACCGCACCTCATGGTGTGGTACTTTTAACATGTTAAAAGGAACTATTTGAATCTACCATAAATAGCAGTGCTATCGCATTTGTCTACTACATAGGGTATTTGAAGTTACCTTTTTAAACTGTTATAATTAAAAGATACCAATTAATCTATCTTCTTTTATTTAGAATGGAGATTTATGAAACAAACAAATACAAGAGCGATGGTAGAGACAGCATTTGTATCGGCCATCGTTGTTATGTTAACTATAGTAGGTTCTACAGTTCCGATCCTCAGTTTGTTAGCAACCTTGGTTGCGCCAGCTGGGATTGCAATCATTGGTATCCGTTGGGGCAGCCGATATAGTTGTGCTGCATCAGTGGTAGCATTCGTTCTTGTTTCCCTTTTAGTAGGCCCATTAATGGCAATGGCGACCATCTTGGCATATTCCTTGCCAAGTATTTTCCTCGGTGAAGCTTTTAGATCAAATTGGTCCTTTGGTAAGCTCATCGTTATACCAGCCATTGCACTTACGTTAACGAGCCTTATAGGAATTTTAGTGTCTGCTGGACTTACATCTTTTGATTTATCTCAAGTTAATCATATGATTGATGTAGACCTTAAGAATGCTATTATTGAATCTGTAAAACAGCAACCTATGACACAAGAGCAAATGAACGAGTATATCAATCGTTTAGATTTGGCGTTTGACCAAGCAAAACGTATGCTCTTAGCTTACTGGTTTGCAGCCAATGTAGTCGTAATCTATATTTCAGCGAAGCTTGTATCTTATATTGGTCGTCGTACAAATAGTGTTATGCGTACGTTGCCAACAATGGATACGTGGCACATGCCGATTTGGGGTGCTGGTACATTAGCAATAGGTATTATCCTTGCCTATGGCGGTCAGTACTTGGGCTATGCTAATGGTATTCTTTCCGATATAGGCCTGAATATTGCCTTATTTGGTGGCATGATATGTGGTCTAAATGGCATTACATGTTTGCTATCCATTATGAAGTCTTATAACTTGGCAGGCATCTTTAAGTTTGCTATCATAGGCTTTCTGTATGTGATGAGTCCAATGGCACTCGTTATATATGGTATTTTAGATATGTTTTTAGATATGCGAGCACGTTTCGAAAAACGTAGCTCATAATAGAAAGGAGGCCGTTATGAAATCCTTTCAACGGAAATGGGAAGGTTTAGAAATTACCATTATTACCGTTATCGTATTATTGTTATTATTGTTGGCCTATTTGAATTGGGCCATTGCAATTTTAGCTTTAATTATCGTAGTAGCGGCGTATTTGGTTAACTATAACACCATTCATAACCGGCGTCGTTTAGCAAGGGAACAGTTTGGGGCGATGATGAAAAACGTCACACAAGCTTCGAACTTTGCTTTACAAAACCTGCCAATGGGGATTGCTCTTGTTAATAAACAAGGTACCCTCGTATGGAATAATAGTGTCTTTGCAGACTGGGTTAAGGTAGATTGGAATAAACTTCAAAAAATGTCTGCTCTTATGCCTGGCTTCCGTATTGATAAAATCTGGGGAAAATCTGGATTTATGACGGAGCAGTACGAAGACAAGTACTTCCAAATTATTTACAAATTCATTGATCCTCGTGATACACGTCCAGATCTTCATAGTGAAGATGAACTGGCTGACCATGCAGTGATGGCGCTATACTTCAAAAATATTACAGAAGTAGAAAAGGCGCGTATCAAGGCTGAAGAGGATCAACCTGTATGGGGCATGATTCAAATCGATAATCTCGAAGAATTGACAAAAGGGCTTAGTGATCGGGAATATACAAGTGTTTGGTCTGACATTAACAATATCATCGTAGATGAAATCGACGGCCATGAAGGCTTTATTCGTAACTTCCAAGATGATATGTATACCTTTGCTATTTCTCGTGGTGCACTTCATGCGATGGAGGAAGATGGGTTTAAAATCCTTGAGAGAATCCGTAAATTGCCTTCTCCGCGTCAGGTGCCTGCAACGATTTCTATCGGGATTAGCGAGAACGTAGGCTCTGTAAAAGAGGTTTCTAGTCGTGCTCGCGCCGCCTTAGATATCGCATTAGGTCGCGGTGGTGACCAAGTGTGTATTATGGATGGTGAAAGTACTCGATTCTTTGGGGGCAATACAGCTGGTATTGAGAAGAATACCCGTGTTCGTGCTCGTGTTGTATCACAAGCCTTACATGAGCTTATGCTTGATTCCGATAAAATTCTTGTGATGGGTCATAAGCGTGAAGACTATGATGCGTTAGGTGGTATTATCGGTGTTACCTCTATTGCTCGAGCACTTGGTAAAGAAGTACGTGTTGTACTTTCAAAAGAAACGAGTGCTATCGATAAAATGGTGGCTGTTCTTAAAGAAGATGAGTTCTGGAAAGAACATATTATCACTGTCGATGCAGCAAAAGCGTGGGTAGATGCGAATACGCTCACTATCGTATGTGATACGCATCGTCAAGAAATGGTAGCCGCTCAAGAGGCGCTTGAAATTTCTGAACGACGCATCGTTATCGACCATCACCGTCGTGCAGCGGACTTTGTAGAAAATCCATTGCTTACGTACTTGGAACCAACCGCATCATCTACATCTGAGCTCGTAACAGAGCTTGTACAATATGCAGGTGGTGGCGTAAAACTTTCAAAAGCTGAAGCTACGGGTATTTATGCGGGTATCGTACTTGATACGAAGAACTTTGTTCAACAAACTGGGGCTCGTACCTTTGAAGCGGCTGCATTCTTGCGCCGTGCAGGGGCCGATATTGAAAAGGTTAAACAATTGTTTATTGAAACCTTCGATTCTGTCCAATTGCGTGCTAAAATGGTATTTGAAGCCAGTCGAACTGAAGGGATTGCTATTTCCGTGGCACCTGAAGGTTTGAAGGATATGATGGCATTAGCTGCACAAAGTGCGGACATGCTCATCAGTAATGAAGATATTGAAGCAGCCTTTGTACTTTACTCCTTGAATGACGGCGGTATCGGCGTTAGCGCTCGATCCAAAGGCAAGGTAAACGTACAGGTTGTAATGGAAGCCTTGGGTGGCGGCGGTCACAGAACAGTGGCTGGAGCCCAATTACAAGGTATGACGATAGAGGAAGCGAAGAAGGCTATCTTAGAGCATGCTCTTGAAGCCCTTCATTCCGCTGAGAAAGAGGAGGAAGAACAATGAAAGTAGTATTGTTAGAAGACGTTAAAAAGGTTGGTAAAAAAGGCGAAATCGTTGAAGTTAGCGACGCATATGGCCGTAATGTATTGATCAAAAAAGGTCTTGGCCTTGAAGGTACAGCAACTAACGTAAATAATGCGAAACAAAAACAAGAATCCATTGCTCACCACAAAGTTGTAGCGAATGACGAAGCTAAAATCTTGGCAGCTCAATTGGCTAAGGTTGAAGTAACTGTAAAAGTTCGCATGGGTGAAGAAGGACGTGTGTTCGGTTCCGTTACTGCAAAAGATATTTCTGACGCAGCTAAAGCTCAATACAAAGTAGATATCGATAAAAAGAAAATCGAAATCAAAGAACCATTGAAAACATTAGGCGTACATGATGTACTCGTTCGTGTTCATCCTGAAATTACAAGTACTATCAAGGTTAACGTAGTAGCTGAATAATAGTGTTCACCATGCTCTTTGAGTATGGTGAATTCTTTTATCCATAGTGGTTTTATAAAGGGGATTATCATGGATGTACGCATTCCACCGCATAATTTAGATGCGGAAAAAGCCGTTTTGGGGGCTTTATTAACGAATGGATCCAACTCGGGTGCCGTTGTCGATACGGTAACGAGTATTCTAAAATCTGAAGACTTTTACCGCGATGCGCATCGTATTATTTATGATGCTATCTTAGAAATCGTGCATGCTAACAAGACGGCGGACTTTATCACTGTTGGTGAAGAGCTAGATCGTCGCAAACGACTCGATGCGGTAGGCGGTCTTGCATATATTACATCTTTGGCTAATGAATCGGTGTCCTACAATGTAGAGGAACATGCGAAAATCATTAGTGAGAAAGCTCAGTTGCGCCGCCTTATCGATGCAGGGAATAAAATCGTAGGCATGACGTACGCTGGCGAAGATGAGCCAACGGCTATCCTTAACAAGGCGGAACAAATGGTATTGGACGTAAGTGGTCAAACACAGTCCGAATCATCATTTGCTCCTATTGGGGAGGTTGTATTATCTAACTTAGATAAATTAAATGCATTGCAACAGCATGATGGTGCTATTACAGGCGTTCCAACAGGCTTTAAAGATGTGGACCATGTCTTCAATGGTCTACAAAAATCTGACCTCATCCTCGTAGCAGCCCGTCCTGCGATGGGGAAAACGGCTTTCACCTTGAATATTGCTCAAAACGTAACGATGTTGTACGACAAGACGGTAGCGTTCTTCTCCCTAGAAATGGGCAAGGAACAGCTCGTTGGTCGTATTCTATCCTCCGTGGCAGGTGTGAGTTCTGAAAAATTGCGCCGTGCGAACATGGACCCTACTGACTGGGAAAAGGTTATCGCTGCAGCGGATCGCATGAGTAAATCCAAGCTATTTATTGATGATACGCCGGGCCTTACCGTACAAGATATGCGATCTAAATTGCGCCGTCTTAAGGTGGAGCATGGTCTTGATCTCGTTATCGTCGATTATATTCAGTTGATGCAAGGCCGCAACTCCGGTAAGGGCAGCGAGAACCGTCAACAAGAGGTGTCTGAAATCTCTCGTAACCTCAAATTGATCGCCCGTGAGTTCAATGTGCCTCTCATCGCCTTGTCTCAATTGTCTCGTAGTGTTGAAAGCAGACCTGATAAACGGCCTGTACTATCTGACCTTCGTGAATCTGGTTCTCTTGAACAAGATGCGGATATCGTTATCTTCTTGTACCGCGATAAATATTACGATGAAAACTCCGAAAAAGGGGACAACGCAGAAGTCCTCATTCGTAAGCACCGTAATGGTTCCGTCGGTACCGTGGAACTCCAATTCATTGGGGAATTAACCCAATTTAGAGATGTGGAATTCCGAGACATGGGGCCGGAACAATAATGAAAACTATCGGTTAGTTCCTATATATTGATGGGGCCCCGTAACATAGCTACATTTTAATTAAAAAGAAAGGACTATACTTCTTTGCTCCTCGTGACCTGATGTCGCTGCATAAGTATAGTCCTTTCTTTTTATCACTGTACATATGAAGGTGTCCCATCAATATATTGGCACCAGATAGTTTTCAGTGTATTGTTTGGAGAACTGGGAAGAGAAGTTTTGGGTTATGTTAGTAGAAAATAAGTCTTATTAAAGTGTATAATAGTGCTAGATAGATTTTATAGTGTCGTACAATACGTAAGTATTGTGAGATGGAATATAAGGTTTCCATCCTGTGTATGATGAATTTAACTATTAGTGGAAAACAAAATATTGAATTTTATTTGTTGATGGTTGGATTAGGTGCTGCAGAGGCTTATAAATATAAGCATATTAGTCTGGGTGTATTTGAGAGCCTGCATTATGATTTGTCCATGATAGTTTTAATTGATGAATACCAGTTGTCAAAGGACTTAAGGGAGATTGTTTTCCAAGGTATGGGCATGGAAGATATTGTTGATGCAGCAGAGTGGTTTGAAGACTTTGATTGGGAAAGTCATTTGCGTGATGCGATAGATTACTTGGAACTGGATTGTATATCTAGATTAATGGAGCCCTCATATCATACTTGTATTAATGATTTCACCTTGTTTGATGCACCTAATACTGATAGCGTTGAGCATCTCTATATTTCTTTTGTATCTCATTATAGTTTTGAGCAAATCATGATGATTTTTATGCTAGGGTATACAGTATTTTTGATTGAGTTAGGTGAGTATTGCACTGATGCCTTTGATAGTTTTAAACGTAACTACCTTACTAATCTTCGAGCCATAAACCGTGGCGAGTCCGAGGTTTTAAGTGAAGCTCTTGAATTATTTGACTCTTGTGATAATGGGAACGATTTTTTGAGCAATAAACGACAACAATTGTGGTTAAGAAAGATTTCCATAGATCTTAGAGGTCACTTTTTTAGACTTAAAGAGTCTAGCATGAGGTATCGTAGTGAGAAGGGATTAGTTTATTATAGAAGGCCTAAAGAAACCATATTGAATTAAGTTATACATGTACTTAAGAGTACCTACTATTAGATTTGATGTCTAATAGTAGGTACTTTTTCATTTTTATGTCCAAAATTTGCCGCTATAATAACAAACATATGTTTGAAAATACTCTGTATTTTTGTTATACTAATCATAGAAATTATTGTTCTTGTAATTCTTATAAACTTCAGGTATTTAGCGGTTTGAGGAGGTGTTTGTATGGGTTCAGTTGATACGGATCGAATGTATATGTGCATTGATTTGAAGAGTTTTTACGCGTCTGTGGAGTGCGCCGATTTGGGGCTGGATCCGTTTACAACGCCTTTGGTGGTGGCCGATGGGTCTCGTGGCAAAGGGGCTATTACATTGGCTATTTCACCGGCCTTAAAAAAGTTAGGTGTTAAGAATCGCAGTCGTCTTTTTGAGATTCCTCCGCACATTGAATACTTAACGGTAAAGCCTCATATGAAGCGGTATATGCAGGTGTCTGCTGAGATTTATGGAACATTGCTCAAGTATGTAGCACCTGAGGATGTGCATGTGTATTCCATCGATGAGTATTTCATTGATATCACCCCCTACTTGCCACTTTACAAGAAAACGCCTCGTGAGCTAGCGCAGATGTTACTTGATGCGGTACTAGAGGCGACTAATATTTATGCTACTGTTGGGATTGGAACGAATTTATTTCTCGCCAAAATTGCTCTCGATATCCTCGCAAAACATGCGCCTGACTTTATAGGTTATCTTGATGAAAGCCTCTTTAAAGAGAAAATTTGGTATCATCAGCCGTTGACCGACATTTGGCAGATTGGTAAGGGTATAGCCAATCGTTTGCACAAGTATGGCGCTTATGATTTGCATGGCATCACCATGGTTCCAGAGGCCAAGTTGTACAAGGAATTTGGTGTTAATGCAGAGCTCATTATCGATCATGCTTGGGGCCGTGAGCCGTGTACGATTGCAGATATCCATGCGTATCGTCCTATCAAGCATTCTATCTCGCATAGCCAGATTTTATTGCGTAACTATACTTATGAAGAGGCGTACGTGCCTATGCGAGAAATGGTGGAGTCCTTGGTACTAGAGCTTTTACAAATCAAAGGGGTTACGAATCATATTCATATTCATATTGGCTATGCAGATGATATGGTGCGCTCTACTGGAGGTTCTAAAAAGCTTAAACAGTACACTGATTCATTGCAAGCATTAACGACGGCAGTAATTAAATTATATGAACAACATTGCCATAAAAATGAACTTATACGGCGTATAGGCGTAAGCTTTGAGGATTTAGTCAATCGCTCTGCTATACCTCAGGAGGTAGATTTATTCAGCTCTCTTGTGACGGAGGAAGAGGAAAAGGAGCGGCAAGTACATGAGGCGATGTTATCTATCAAGGAGCAGTTCGGTAAAAACTCTATTTTACGTGCCTCTAGCTTGCAAGATGAAGGGACAATGCGCTTTAGAAATACCTTGGTAGGTGGCCATAATGGGGAATAAATAGTGTAATGGATACCATGGTAATTGAACGAAGGACAACAATTGAAAATAGATTAGTCGCATAAGGGGAGGTATACATTAATGAAACATCGTATGTCTCGTTTGCAACGAGCAAAACAATTTATGCCCTTTGCGGCATTAAAGGGATTTGAAGTATTACTGGCAGCTGTGGCACGGCCTAAAGAGCATCGTGTAGAGCTATCGGAGGATCAAGTAGATGAGTTAAATAAGGTTTTACAGACTATACATTGCGGAGAATGGGTGCGAATTGTTTACTACAATAAACAAAGATATACAGAGCTTATAGGGGCTGTTGATATGATTAGTGCGCAAATGCAAATTATATCTGTTCAAGGCATAGATATTCCCTTTAGATCTATTAAGGAATTGAATCTGTATGATATGACAATATAAAGAGTTGTCTTTATATATGGTTTAAGGGCTAGAGTTAAGGTGTGATTCGGTATACAATGATGAAAAGGGTTGTAATTTAATTATATTCTCGTATAAAAATACCCTATATGATTAGCTGTTATATGACTATATATACTCTTTGTATTGTTTTATGAGAAAGGCGGTATCTGTAATGCATGAGGTCATATCATTACTTATCAATCGCTATGATTTTTTCCTCCAGTTGTTATGGGAACATATAGAAATTTCAGTATTAGCTTCTGTTATTGCTACCATCATCGGTGGATTATTGGGTGTGTTTATATACGAATATAAACGGCTAGCTGCGCCCGTTATGGTAGTGGTTAATTTCCTATATACGATTCCATCTATATCGATGTTAGGCCTTTTGTTGTATGTATCGGGTGTTGGTAATACGACCGCTATCATTGCATTGGTTATCTATGCCTTATTACCGATGGTACGAAATACATTTACTGGTCTTAACCAAATTGATCAAGCTATGTGTGAAGCGGGAATTGCGTTAGGACTTACGCGGATTCAACGTTTGTGGAATATAGAGATTCCCTTGGCCATGCCGACTATTATGGCTGGTATACGGACTATGCTCGTTATGACCATTGCCTTGACAGGTATTGCATCTTTTATTGGTGCTGGTGGCTTAGGTGTGGCGATTTATAGGGGGATTACAACAAATCAAAGTGCTTTGACAATTGCAGGCAGTCTACTGATTGCCCTATTAGCCATTACCGTTGATGCTCTCTTTTCTCTAGGTGAAAGAGTAACACGTATTAGCCCTCATATGAAGCGCTATACGATTATATTTGTTTCGATTATGACGATAATTGCGATGGGTATAGGTGGCTGGGCTATGTATTGCCATCATGTGAAGACTGATGTTATTCATATTGCAACGAAGCCTATGACTGAACAGCTTATTTTGGGGAATATCTTAAAAGAATTAATCGAGAAGAAGACTGATTTAACCGTAGAGGTTACAGAAGGTGTCGGTGGTGGTACATCAAATATTCAACCAGCTATGCTTTCTGGCCAATTTGATATATATCCTGAATATACTGGTACGGCTTGGTCTGCTGTGCTAAAACGTACAGATACGTATGATGAAAGTCTATTTAATGAGCTTTCACAGGCCTATAAAGAGAAATATAATTTTGAGTGGGTCGGCATGTACGGTTTTAATAATACCTATGGCATAGGAGTGCGTAATGAAATTGCTCAGAGTTATGGCGTAAAAACGTATTCGGATCTTGCTCGTATAGCACCATCCCTAACATTAGGAGGGGAATATGATTTCTTTGGACGTGAAGATGGCTATGCTGGATTACAACGCGTGTATGGCATGAGTTTTAAAGCTACTAAAGATATGGATATAGGGCTAAAATATACGGCTATTGGTCGTGATGAGGTGGATGTAATGCCGATATTCACGACTGATGGTCAATTAAGTATTACACCGATTACGGTGTTACAAGATGATAAACATTTATATCCATCTTATATGTCTGGTAATGTGGTGCGTAGCGAAGTATTGATTGCTCATCCTGAACTGCGCCCTGTATTAGAAAGTTTGAATCATACGATTACAGATCAAGAGATGGCGAAGATGAATTACGCTGTTGAAACGGAACACCAACTGCCAGCTGATGTAGCACATAAATTCCTGGTAGAACGAAATTTGATATAAGGTGAATATAGTTAGAACTAAAGTAAATAAAATTTAATATATGTTGAATATGATTTTGTATTGACAATTAATCTCCTTTGATGTAATATAAACATATGAACAGGTATTCATATAATAAAAATATCTGATGAAAAATGTTTAGGAACATATATAACAAGATATGAAACAAGATATGTCTAATAAGTATTAGAAAAATATTACCTATTAATTTACAATACAGGATAGAAGCTTTTACTATTATCAAAGGAGATATCATGGAAGAAACATTGCTATTGAAGGATTTGAACTGTCCGAACTGCGCAGCAAAAATTGAAGATCGTATCCGTAAAATGGATGTGGTAGAGACTGCAAATTTCACACTTGCTACACATCAATTAAAATTAACCGGCTCTTGGGAAGACCGTGAAGCTCTTAAACGTGACATTCAAGACATTTGTGATACCATCGAAGAGGGCGTAACCGTAGCAGATTATGAACGTAAATCTAAAGCGGCTATGAATGATCATGGTTCTGACCAGGATCGTGGTAGTGATGCTGTAACAATTGCAGTCATCATAGCAGGCTTGTTATTCATAGCCTACGAAGGGTTGACTACAGTTGTGCCGTCCATCGGCTTGCCAGAGTCTATCGAAACTCCAATTTACTATATTGCCTATATTCTTCTTGCATTCCCAGTATTGCGCATCGCAGGTCGCAATATCTTAAAAGGCCAAGTGTTCGACGAGAACTTCTTGATGTCTATCGCTACATTGGGCGCTATTGCTATCGATGCATTGCCTGAAGCCGTAGGCGTTATCTTGTTCTACCGTATCGGTGAGTTCTTCGAAGAAAAAGCAACTGATCGTAGTCGTACAGAAATCATGAACGCTGTCGATATGCGTCCTCAAGAGGTGCGCGTTGTAGATACAGACTGCGGTGGTGAAATCGTAGTTATGGCTCCTGAAAAGGTTGAAGTAGGCTGGACTATTGAGGTTCGTCCTGGCGATTTAATCCCTCTAGATGGTACAGTTCTTGAAGGTGAAACTCGCGTTAACACAGCGCCTGTAACAGGTGAGCCTGTTCCTGTTCGCGCCGTACCTGGCACTCAACTTATGTCTGGTTGCATCAATGAATCTGGTCGCATTACGATGCGTGTAGATAAGGTTCTTGAAGAATCCATGGTTACTAAAATTCTTGATGCCGTTGAAAATGCCGCATCCTCTAAACCTAAAATCGACCGTTTTATCACGCGTTTCGCTCGCGTATACACACCAATCGTTGTAGCTCTTGCATTGGCTGTAGCTATCATTCCATCCCTTATTACTGGTGAATGGCATAAATGGATCTACACAGCCTTAACATTCCTCGTTATTTCTTGCCCATGTGCATTAGTGCTTAGCGTACCACTCGCATTCTTCTCCGGTATCGGTAATGCATCTAAACACGGCATCTTGCTTAAAGGTGGTCGTGTTATCGAGGCGTTGGCTAATGTGAAAGCAGTAGCTCTTGATAAAACTGGTACTATCACATCTGGTGAGTTCAAAGTTCACAGCGTAGAAACTGTAGGCTCTCATGTAAGTTCCAGTCAATTGTTATCCATGGCTGCAGCTATCGAAGCTGTATCTACTCATCCAATTGCAACAAGCATCGTGTCTGAAGCAAAAGATCAAGGCCTGACAGTGGAACCTTCAGATTTCGTTCAAGAGTTAGCTGGTGAAGGTATGGTGGGTATGACTGATGGTCAACAAGTACTTATTGGTAACCGTCGCCTTATGGAACGCTATAATGTGCAAGGCTATCCAACAGAGGCTGCTGAATATGGCACAGAAGTTCTTGTCGCAGAAGGTAATACATACTTAGGTCGTATCATCATCGCCGATGAAGCTCGCCCAGACTCTGCTGAAGCGATTGCTAATCTTAATGGTCAAGATATTAAAACTGTTATGCTTACAGGTGATGCTGAAGCAAGTGCAAATTACATTGCTAAAGAAACTGGCGTAAGTGCTGTACGTGCTCAGTTGTTGCCTCAAGATAAATTGTCTGTTGTACAAGATATTCGCTCTGAATATGGTCCAACTATGTTCGTAGGGGATGGCATCAACGATGCTCCAGTACTTGCAGGTGCTGATGTAGGTGGCGCGATGGGTAGTGGTGCTGATGCGGCTATCGAGGCAGCAGATGTTGTGTTCATGCGTCCATCCTTGACTGCTATTGCACATATCCTTGACTTGTCCAAAGCGACATTACGTGTAGCATGGCAAAACGTAGTGTTCGCTATTGCTGTAAAAATCCTTATCATGGCGCTTGGCCTCATGGGCTATGCATCCATGTGGTGGGCCGTATTTGGTGATACTGGCGTATCCATCCTTTGTATCTTAAACTCTGTTCGTATCTTGCGCCGCAATTAGGTGAAAGCAGAGTTTATAGCTCTGTAGAGGAACGAAATAAATTATATTATTCTGATCTGAATGATTAGGGCCGATATAAATAACCTCTAGGTTAGTAACTAACTAACTTAGAGGTTATTTTATTGTGTGGATTAAACATTTACGATACTTTTACTATATACATTTGTACATCATAAATAGACATAAAACTGTATATGTATGTTCTAGATACACAAAACTTTCACAATTGAATTGAATAATAGCTATAAAATAGTATATAATTTATTAGATGATTACTATAAGTTCGTTGGAAGGAGGGATAGCATGATTACGGTGTATAAACATATAGAAGAAGAGTTAGTTTCCGATAGCACTGTATCAGATGCCACAAAAGGTTCTTGGGTAAATTTGGTGAACCCAGACCCCGATGAGTTATCCCTTATCAATATTTTGACGGAAATCCCAACGGACGTTTTAAAGACCGCTCTCGATATGGAAGAACGTTCTCACGTGGAGTTAGAGGATAACTACATCTTTATCGTTATCAATATTCCGGTTATCCGCGGTAACGATATGTATGATACAGTACCGCTTGGTATTTTCTTGACGCCAGACTTCTTCATTACTATCTGCTTAGAAGAGTCTGAAGTGTTGTATCCATTTATTTCTAATCAGATTTCTACGTTCTATACATACAAAAAGACGCGTTTCTTGTTCCAAATCTTGTATCGCACAGCAACTATGTTCTTGCGCTACTTGCAACAAATCAACCGCCGTACTGACGATATTGAAGTCCAATTGCGTCATACTACAAAAAATAAAGACTTCTTCCAATTATTGGAATTACAGAAATCCATGACATACTTTACATCTGCATTGCGCACGAATGGTACCGTTATGGAACGTCTATTGCGCTTGCGTGGTCATAGCTCCTATAAACACCTCCTCAAAATATACGAAGAGGATGAGGACTTGCTAGAGGACGTTATTATCGAAAATAAACAGGCCATCGAGATGGTTGAAATGTACTCTAATATCTTGATGAACATGATGAACGCCTTTACATCCATTATTTCTAATAACCTTAACTTGGTTATGAAAATGTTGGCGACCCTTACTATTGCTATGGCGGTGCCAACAATCGTATTTAGCTTGTGGGGGACAAACGTGCCATTGCCATTCCAAGATGATCCAGAGGGATTCTATGAGGTTATAGGTGTTGCATTAGTATTCTCTATTATTGCCATTATCGGTATGTGGAAAAAAGATTTATTCTAATTTATGATAATTAGTGAATACTTAATTCAATAGTAAGTAGTTGAAACATTACTTTAACAACAAATACACATGAAAAAGCTGGCTTTGAGCCAGCTTTTTTCTTGTACGATATTACGTTGTTGCTTATTATTGGGCCAATCTGATATAATAATACTGTTATGGAGAGGTGTCCGAGTGGTTTAAGGAGCTGGTCTTGAAAACCAGTGACTCCGCAAGGGGCCGTGGGTTCGAATCCCACCCTCTCCGCCACAATTTAGAAAGCCCTTTAGGTTATGCCTAGAGGGCTTTTTATTGTATTTTGTTAATCTTTGAAGTTTGTAAAATACCCTGTATTTATAGTATGATTACTTTATATGTTTTTATTCTGTAGAAAGGAGCTCGTATGAATCGACTTAGTTTCTCACGAACTCAGATTTTAATTCTTGTCAGCGTATGGCTAACATTTTTGATTAGTTTTGTTATGCGCCTATCTTGGGCATCCTTGATGCCTATTGTTAATGAAGCGTTGAGTTTCACTCCTCAAATGGGTACGGCTTATTTATCCGCCTTTTATATGGGTTATGCCATCATGGTTTTACCAGGTGGTATCTTAGCGGATCGCATTGGCTACCGTTATACTATTTTAGTGAGCTTGCTTTCTATGGCGCTCATTACGGCATTGATGAGTACCATCGATAATTACACCTATGGTTGGGTGTTGCGCTTCTTATTAGGTATCGTATCTGGTCCGGTACAAGCATCTTGCTTAAGTGCTATTGGGGATTATTTTGGTCCTAATCAACGTGGTGCTGCAGTGGGTATCTTTATGTCCTGTACATCTCTTGGTTTGACCACTGTAAATCTATACGCACCATATGTAGCCACTAATTATGGTTGGCAAAATGCATTCCTTTTAACAGCCGTATTGCCAATCCTTGTTTTCATTCTTAGCTATTTCACGGTTCGTAAACCAAGTGCTGAAATCTTGGCACAACGAGAAGCAGAGGCGAGTGCTGCATCTGCTCATATAGGCGAAAAGACTTCCTTAAAGGAAAATTTGCTACATGTTTTGAAAAATCGCAATATTTGTTGTCTTGCCTTCGCAGGCTTCTTTGCTACAGATGCTACGTGGGCTGTGGCACAATGGTCAAATTTGTACATGGTTAAACAGCTCGGTGTTAATGCTATCTATGCAGGTCATGTAATGTCCGCCTTTGGTTTAGCAGCCCTTATTGCAAAGCCGACCATCGGTATTTTGTCCGATATCTTACCGATTAAGAAAAACCACTTAGTAGCGCTTGTTATGTTCTTATTCGCACCAGCATTGATCCTCTTTGCAAGCACTACAAATCCAGATATGCTCTTCATAACAGGTCCAATCCTTGGTATCGGTGCTTTCATGCATAGTGCATTGACAAATGCGCTCGTAATTCAATCCGCAGCACCTCATTTACGTGGTACCACAGCAGGATTTGTAAACTTATTTAACCAAATCGGTGTTATGTTGGCACCTATGATTTTAGGGAGCATGTTAACTGCTACAGGTAGCTATCAATCTGCATTGATGACTCTTGCCATCGCTCCTGTTATCGGTGCTATCGCATTGTTCTTTGTACGTCTTAAATAATGTGAAAGCATTAATATAATACGTTCATCTGATTGTATCGAAACAAATAAAATATGAAAAAAAGAGACTGAACTAGATCTCCTAAATAGGGGACAGTTCAGTCTCTTTTTGTAAGTTACGAGTAACTATATTTTATGACTATGGTTTTTGTGGTGCATGATAGTCTGGTTGTGGTCGCCATTCACTCATAGGTGTATTAGGATCTGGCATATCTTGATTTTGGATATCAAGAATCCAGTCACTCGGTCTTGGACCTTGTGGAGGAGGTGGTGGAACAGGGCCATATACACCTAGTTTAGATGGTGTTAACCGTGGTTGATTAGAAGTATAAGGTGATTCTAATTGGTTTAGCGGTTTGTATACCCCTGGTGGTGGTTGAACACCAAATAATGGCTTGCTTGCTGTAGGAGCCGGTGCACTGATTGGCTTATATGGACGAGGCGGTACATAGGGGTTCGTAGAAGTATATGTAATACGTTCCATTTCCAATGCATTATGTAAAATAAATTGACCTATTTCAGCCACCGCAGAGCCCTTTGTAGCGACATGAGCACCTGTAGATAGAACAGAACGCTGACTGTTAGCAGCCCCTATAGGAGCACCATTTACTTGGTAGAATTTCGCCGGTGCCACATGCCAATCCATAAGATAAATATCTTTAGATGTATTACCTCGATGATATGTATAATTAGTTGAATAATCGGCTATGATATTCTGATTTTTATACAGACTAATTGTACGAGCATGAAGCGTGCTATACGTAGGACCTGCCTGTGCTAGACTGATTGTACTTAAGTCGATATACACAGTCTCTGAAGGACTATTATAAGCTACTTGGTATTGAGTAGGCTTGTTCTCTAATTCATATTGTGAAATGGCACTAGCAGATTGCAATGTTGCCAATGCTAGTATTAAAAAGGGATAAAGTTTTCTCATGTTAGACCTCTCTTATGTGGAATTAGTATACCATAGTCATACATGTAATTCCATTAGAAATGCATATAAAACTCCATAATATGTATATTGTGTATAATCATCTTTTTGTTATATGATTATTGCATAGTACAGGAGGTCTTGATATGGAAATTATCTGTTTTGGCGATAGTATTACCCGTGGTTATGATGTGCCTTATGGCCAAGGGTGGGTTGAAATCTGTGATGCATCTATAGAGAATGTACATTTTACAAATTATGGTGAAGATGGATGCTCTGTGCAAGGCATGATTTATAATATTGAAGAATGGGGGGCTACAGCGGTAGCTGATCCAACACGTCACATCTTCTTAATGTGTGGTACCAACGATATTTTACAAGGTCGAGATAGTGCGTATGTGTTCAAGACCTTGGTGAAAGCTATTGAATTAGCGAGCACAAAGGGGAAGGTAATAATTGGTTTGGAAACACAAATCGATAGCGATATGGATGGGTTAGACCTTGTTGTGCGAGATGTAAACGACCGATTAAAAGCCTATGCAACAGAGCATGACTTAAAGGTTATAGACTTCTATACAACTTTATATGAAGCAGATCAAATAGGCCAAATTGTCTTTGCTGGTGAAGTACATCCCAATGCGCGTGGCTATCGTTTGATGGCCTATAAGGCATTAGAGATATTTACAAGACTATAATTAAAGAATCATAAATCTAATAATTCATAAATTTATTAAGTTAAGGACCTAGTTGGTAAGATACATCATCTTAATTTGCTTAGGTATGAAGGTTAGACCTTAGATCCTGAGCTTTATAACTAGCTAAAAAAAATCCCCGAATGAGATATCTCATTCGGGGCTTTGGTGATTTATATAGTCTTTAGGTGTGAAGGCTTGTAGCTTTCACCATTATAGTTAATTCGTAACGAATTGTAGTTTAAATTAGCGAGTACGTGCGTTAGATACGCGAGCAGATTGTGCAATTGCGTATGCAGTACCTTTTACTAAATCATAAGCATCAGCAGTGTTGCCAGATACTGTTACAGCAGCTACAGTGTCTTCAGTTACTGCGAACAATGCAGTTGCGTAAGGGTGTTGTGCACCGTTTGGTACAGTTACAGCGCCGGATTTAACGATGATGTAACGGCCGCCGTTGTTGAAGATATCGTAATGAGCAGCTTGTTTTACACCGTCATAGCTTTCATTGTAAGCGAACAATGCAGCTACTTCACCACCTGCTACTTGACCAGTTTGTTGCATGGAACGCAATTTAGCAGCTGCTACAGCTGTTGGTTGCGTCATGTTAACAGTGATACGCAAGGAGTTGTTGTTTACAACTGCTTCAGTGATTACATTTGTAGAGAATACATTTGCCACGCCGTCGCCAGCACGGTTGTAGGAGCTAGCAGTTTTCACTTGGTAGCCGTTAGTGTATGCAGGCAAGTCGTAAGTGTAGGATTTGCCGTTCAACAACAAGTCGAATGCGTTTAATTGGTTAGTTTTATAACGGGAAACGTATGCACTACCGTTGCCATTAGCTGTTACAGAAGTTACAGTTTCTTGGTATACAGGTTGGTAGCTAGGTGCGATAGGGTCCATGATTTGAAGACCTACAGCTGTTGTTTGAGGTGCTACAAAGATTGGGTCGCCCAATTCTTTGGATACAGGCATTTGTTGAGCCATGTCACCTGCTGTGTAAGGTACCGCTGGTAATGGTTTGTAACCAGGGCGTGGTGCACTTGTTACATAACCAGATTGGTACGCTGGTGTAGCTGCTTGAGGTGCAGCGTAAGTATATTGCTCAGCCGCAGCACGTTCGTAAGCGCGTGCGTTAGCATCAACGGATGCTGCGAAAGCAGAGAAAGACATAGTTGTAGCTGCGAATACTGCGAAAGCAGCTGCTAAATGTTTTTTGTTCATAATAATTCACTCCTAAATACATGATTTTTTACAAATAACACAAATACTAATCTGTATTATATATGAAATTCTGTTAATTGTAAATAAAATATAAAATATTTTCTTGATTATAAACAAATTTAATCTAATGAGTCAAATATTGTACAATTTGCCTTTAATTACCCCATAATTAGGCACAGAATATCATATTACTATATAATAATACGTAGTATAGTAATATATTATATCGAATAATTTAGTTTAAATCCATACCTAAGGAAAAGAAATTTAAAAATAAGATGAAGTTTATGATTTCTATAAATTGAGATGGTGAAAGTTTCACTAGGGAGGTCTCATGAGTATTAGTGTCTATTATGGACGGGCAGGATCTGGTAAGACACGTGCCGTATATGAACGGATACGTCAAGTTATGACCGATTGTCCAGGGGAACCTATAATCTTACTCGTTCCTGAACCGGCTACGTATCGCGTAGAGCGAGAGCTTGCCGAGTTTATGCCTGAAAAAGGCTTTACCACAGTTCGCGTTGTAGGTTTTGGTCGTCTGGGGTACCAAATATATCAATCCATAGGCTCAAAAGGGGCCGGTCAATCAAGCTTATCTAGCTTTGGCCGGTCTATGTTGTTGCGCCTTGTTATGAAACGAAAACAGAAGGAGCTAGGCCTCTTAAAACAGGCTACAAAGCGTCCTGAGTTTTCCTCTGTATTGCAACAGCTCTTTTCTGAGTTTCGCGCATTCCGCGTAGGTCCTACAGACCTAGAACGTGGAGCGGAGTCTGTTAAAAATAAAGTATTACAAAAGAAATTGCATGAACTTGCCATTTGTATGGCTGCCTATGAAGAGGAAATCAGCCGTCATGGAGAGCGCGATATCGATCCTATTATGGAAATTGTAGAGGCTTTACCTCAATCGCCTCTGATGGAAAATAGTCATGTTTTTATCGATGGCTTCCATTGGTTTACGCCTACACATTATGAGTTGATTTATACCTTATTTGATTTGGCGAAGGAAGCGGTTATCACTATCGACTTACCAATGGCTCCGAAGGCATTAAATATTGCTCGTCGAGGGGAACATCTCTTTAGTCGTCCTTTAGAGATTTATGATACCTTAGTGGCTCGTTATGGTTCTAGTATTAATTGGGTTGGTTTTGATGGGAAGCGGGGACCTCAAATCGTACAAGAACTAGAGTCTAATTACTTTGCTAGCCCTAGTAAGAAAAATGCTACAGATACTACGATTCTGGTCATTCGTGGCTATAACAGAGAACGGGAAGCTGACGCTGTGGCTCGCCGTATTTTAGCCTATGTGGAGTCCTCTCCAGAGGCTCGTTACCGCGATGTATGTATCATGCTCCGCGAGTCCGAAACGTACGGAGATACCTTAGAAAAGGTCTTTGCCCGCTACGGCATTCCGCACTTTATCGACCGTCAACGACCTATGAAAAATCATCCGTTAGGGGAATTATTGACCGCTCTCTTTGATATTGTGCGCCATAGTTACAGCCGAGACAGCATGTTCCTCTTGCTGAAAACAGACTTGATGCCCCTTACTCGTGAGGCCGTCGATGAATTAGAGAACTATGTGCTCGAGTTTGGTATTGACCATTATAAATGGGAACGTGAAAGCTGGCCGTATCTACGAGGATTCCATGAGGGGCAAGATGAAGAAAGTCACTTAGATGCACCTCGTAGAGCCCGTATTAATCAAGCAAGACAGACCATTATGGATATATTATCTCCGTGGTTTGACTTTGCCGCTCATAGCGAAGGCCATACGGGGGCAGAATGGGGCGAACAACTCTATGGTCTCTTAGAAATCTTGCAAGTGCCACAGCGCCTCTATGAATGGGCGAAGGACGCAGAAACTGTAGGTGATCAAGAGTCTAAAGCCAGTCATGAACAGATGTACAATGCTGTTATTTCTTTCATCGACGAAATTTCTATGGTCATGAAGGACGAAGTGTTGACATTGGATGAGATGATGTTGCTACTCGAAGAAGGCTTGAGCGATGTAAATTATTCCATGATTCCACCGTCCTTGGACCATGTAGTGATTACCACCATCGAACGTGGTTACAGCCAATGGTGGCCTAAGGTATTTGTCATGGGCCTCAACCAAGGCGTATTCCCACAAAGTATGGGCGACGAAGGTCTTATTAAGGATAAGGAACGTCAAGAATTGGCAGCGGCCGGCATTACCTTGGCTGAAGGGGCTTTGCCGAAGGCTTTCAACGAGAATTTCTTACTATACCTAGCTATGACGCGGGCATCTGATTCCTTGACCTTGTCCTATGCAAGCTCTGGCGAGGATGGAACCGGTCTTGAGCCATCCCTCGTGGTGAAACGACTAGAATCCCTCGGTTACGTCGGTAAGGCTGTAGATATTCCGTTATCCATTGAGCCTGATACTGAGGCTGATTATGTATGGCGGCCTCTCCAAAGTTTGTCCTTGTTATCTGAACGTTGGGGCGCTCTCTTTAGTGGACATGAAGTTAACCCACTGTGGTGGGGGCTTTATAACTGGGCTCGTGAAAGCGATACTTACCGTCCTCGTTTAGCAGAGGTTTCTCGTGGTATTCGAGATAATAACGATGTGCCGGTCATTACAAAGGATTTAGTGAATGGATTGTTCTTATCTAAAGGCTACATGTCTGGTTCTGTGACGCGTTTAGAGCGATACCAACAATGTCCGTTCAAGTTCTATGCTCAATATGGTTTGAAACTGGAGCCACGTCGGGTGCGTTCCTTTGGAGCCCCTGAAATTGGTACATTTTTACATGCTAATTTAGAGCGTTTAGGCAATTATCTATTAGAAAATAATAAACAATGGCGTGATCTCAATGAAGAGGAGCAACAAAATTTATGTCGCTCTGTGGCCGATGAGATTTTACAAGAAAATCAGGCTGGTGAGGAAACGAGCGATGCCTACCAAAAGGCTATCGAGCAGCGTGTACAACGAACATTACATGTGACGGTAGACCGCCTTGTAGAGTGGTCCAAGCGCAGTGATTTTGATACAAAATACTTGGAGCAAGATTTTGGCCGTCAAGGCGGCTGGGATCCGATTCGGGTGCCTCTTGGGGAAGATCGTTATTTACGCCTCATTGGTCAAATTGACCGTATCGATGAATATACTCGAGATGGTCAAACCTACGGCATGGTTATTGACTACAAATCGGGTGGCGCTCATGTAACAGCCCAAGATGTGTACTATGGTCTTAAATTGCAGCTCATGACCTATCTGTTAGCCTTAGAATCCGCTTATGGTAATACGCAAGGACAATCTATGACTCCTGCAGCTGTGGTGTATTCCTATGTGAAGAACCCTAAAATCCCTGCTGACGCGCCTATATCTTATGAAGATGCAGTAGCCTTGGCTAAAGAAAGCGATGCGTGGCAAAATAGCGGATACTTCTCTGATGATGTTGAGTTGTTAACGCATATAGACAATAAGTTCTTATCCTACGGTTCTAAACGAGGTCCATATGTACCGATTGCTACGAAAAAGGATCAAACGATTTCTAGCAGAGATTTACATAAGGTTAAGAACACCGGCGAGTTTGATGTAATGTGCCGTTATACCAACCACGTCATGGCTGACATCTGTCGCAACATCGGGGACGGTCAATTCCCAATTCAGCCGTACCAGTTAAATAAAAACAGACCTTGTACATATTGTGACTACAACACTGTATGCCGTTTTGACTCTAGCCGTAACCGATATAATTACTTATCTAGATTATCCGAAGATGATGCACTAGAACGGATGAAAGAGGTTCTTAACGAAGGAGGTGAAAACCATGGGTGTTAAATGGACGCCAGAGCAGGAGTCTGCCATCATAGCGCCTAAGGATTCGTCCTTAGATAATCAAACCTTGCTCGTAGCGGCAGCGGCTGGCTCGGGTAAGACTGCTGTTCTCGTAGAGCGTATTATTACGCGTCTTAAAGATATGGATAATCCTTTATCTGTGCAAGAGCTCATGGTTGTAACCTTTACAAAGGCGGCGGCACAAGAGATGAGTGCTCGTATTGGGCTTGCCTTAGCAAAAGCCATGGAGTCTACTGATGATGAGGCTATGCAGCAGCGTCTTGAACGACAGCTTAATCTCTTACCATCTGCTCATATCTCTACGTTGCATTCTTTCTGCCAATGGGTAATTCGTTCTTATTTCTACAAGCTCGACATTAATCCAACGGCTCGCATCGGTAACGAAGCAGAAATGGCACTCTTGCAACAAGAGGTATTAGCCGATTTATTAACTAAATCCTATGAAGAAGGCCTTTATAATATCTATGAATTGGCAGATTTCTTCAGCGATGATAAATCTGATGCGGGCTTAACGGCGAAGATTATGTCCCTATATAACTACGCTATGTCCCTTGCTAATCCTGATGGTTGGTTACGCAAAGCCTTAGCGCCTTATAAAGAGGCTATGGAAATAAACCCAAGCGATACGTTATGGGGCCAATATATGTGGGATCAACATGTAGCTGTTATCGACCGCATTCGTGAGCGCTTAGAGCGGATGGAACAAATCTTGCTCGATCCAGTAGGGCCTCACAAATGGCAAAACATATACGATAACCAATTAGCTGCACTAGGCATGCTTTTAAATGCTCAAACCTGGGATGATATGGGCGAAGCTTGTAAGCATATGGATACCTTTATTAAAGATCAGTTCCGCATGGGTTCAAAAGAGGCACAAGCCTTTGATCCTATATTGGTAGCTGAGTTTAAATCCTTAGGTGTTCAAAATAAGGATGACCTTAAAGCCATGCAAGCAGCAGTGTTTACCGTGCCAGAAGCTACCTTACAAGAGCAGTTCAAGGCTCAATATCCCATCATTGAAGGTTTAGTAGAGCTCACCATTGCGTTCCACCAAGCTTATCGGGATATGAAACAAGAGCAAGGTATCATGGACTTTAGTGATTTGGAGCATTTATGTTTAGCCCTTCTTGTTGAACCTGGTACAGAGGATGATCCTCAGCCGTCTGACGTGGCGAAGGAGCTGCAAGATACTTTCAAAGAGATCATGGTCGACGAATACCAAGATACGAACGGTGTGCAAGAGACGATTATCAACTTGATTTCTCGCGTCGATAATCGGTTCTACGTGGGTGACGTGAAGCAGGCTATTTATAGCTTCCGTATGGCGGACAGTTCTCTATTTATGGAGAAATATAACACCTACGGTGGTAATGAGGCGGTAGAGCGCCGTATCGACCTAGCGAAGAACTTCCGATCTCACGAAAATATCTTGGCTGCCACGAATTTCTTGTTCTATCAAATTATGACAGAAGAGGCGGCGGAGCTCAATTATACTGAGGCTGAATCCCTCATTCCTGGCCGTATCGTAGAGGATGCGCCTGAGAATTGGGTTGGAGGCGACGTGGAATTGCAGCTTTTAGATGTGAGCAAGGATACCCTCGGTGCTAGTGAAAGCGATGAAGATGAAGGGGACGACCCTGAGAACAACGAGCGCGAGCTAGATTTCATCATTCAAAAGATTAAGGAAATCCATGCAGCCAAAAAGCAGGTGCAAAATCCAGATGGCACATTCCGTCAAATCGAATGGCGAGACTTTGCGATTTTACGTAGATCCTTGGCGGGTTGGGGCACTCGTGCTGTAGAGGCCATGCGCCAAGCAGGTATCCCTGCGGTGGTAAATGAACGGGATGGGTATTTTGAAGCCCAAGAAATTCAGCTCTTACTAGCGTTGCTATCCATCATAGATAATCCTGAACAAGACTTGCCGATGGCAGCGGTATTGCACTCGGGATTAGTTGGGCTTGATGCCAATGAACTAGGTGCGTTGCGCCTGTCTGGTGAGGGTTCTTTGTGGTCTCTCATGCCTGCTTATGCAGAAGAGACTCAAGATGAGCGCTTATTATCCTTTATTGGACATATGGAGCGGTGGCGTACCTTGTCGCGTCGTCACGGTGTGACCGATTTATTATGGGATATTTATGAATCCCAAGACTATGTAAACTATGTAGGTGCCATGCCAAATGGTCTTGTGCGCCGTGCGAATGTACTCGCCTTATATGACCGTGCCAAGGGCTATGAAGCCTCTGGCTTCCGTGGGCTCTTTAGATTCTTGCGTTTTGTTGAAAGCTTGCGCGATAGCAACCAAGATATGCCTCTTGCCAATGTGGTAAGCGAAGCGGACAATGTAGTGCGCCTCATGACCATTCATAAGAGTAAAGGCCTTGAGTTCCCTGTTGTATTCCTATCTGGGATGCAAAAGAAATTCAACATGATGGACCTTCGCTCTGAGCTCCTCATCGATAAGAACGCAGGCCTTGGCTTAAAGGGATACTTCCCAGATATTCGAGTATCCTTCCCGACCATGCCGTGGTTCTACGTGAAAGATGTCAAAGAGGCAGCCCTGAAAGCCGAGGAACAGCGTATTCTTTATGTAGCATTAACACGGGCGCGAGATAAGTTATTTATGACCGGCTTTGTGAAAGGCTTTAAAAATTCTAAGGGTGGGTTGAGCACATTAGGTGAACTCATTAAAAATGCTGCCTCTGTAGAGGGGCAACAACTACCTACAGATATTATTACCCAAGCCAGTACGTATTTAGAGTGGCTCATTATGGGCTTTGCTCGTCATTTAGATGGCGGTAATCCATTGCGTGTAGCCATAGAGTATGAAGGGCCTACCTATTTTGATTTACCAGATAAGAAGTGCCGCATAAAGGTTGAAATTCACGATGGTTCCCTCTATGGTGATCTCGATTATAAAGCAGATATCGATGAAACTACCATCAACAAGGTGCGTGAGTTAAAGGCTGTTAATGTTGTAGAATTACCTCAGGAAATAGTAGATCGCTTTAACTATACCTATCCGTACAGTGATGCTACACGACGTACTGCTAAAATCTCTGTTAGTGAATTAAAACGACGATTCCAAGAACGAGAACTAGAAGCAGGGACTATTGATACCCTTAATACACCTGCTGAAGCAGTAGATACGGTAGAGGCTGGCTCTCAACGAGCTGTTTCAGATGCGATTTTAGGTCAATCCGATGATTTAGCGAACTCCGTATTCGGTCGCAAGCCACAGGCGTTACAGTCTGAAGAGGATGTGTTAACAGGGGCCCAATGGGGGACCTTAATGCATGAGGCTATGCAGTGGTTACCACTCGTTAACTATACACAAGATTCTTTGACAAAAGAGCTTGATGAATTGGTAAGAAAAGGGACTTTCACAGAGGAAGAACGAAATTTATTAAGCGATACTAGTTTGTATAAATTCTTCAGTTCTAATCTTGGGAAACGTCTAATCAACGCGAATCGTATCGAACGAGAATTGCCATTTAGTATGCTATTTGAAGGAAAACGGGTATACGATACGCTTGAAGATGGAGAAAATCTATTCCTTCAAGGTATTATCGATACCGCCTTTGAAGAGGACGGCGAATGGGTTCTCGTAGATTACAAGACGGACCGTGTCAAATCTGGGGAAGATCTCATCAAGCGCTATAAAATCCAAATGGACCTCTATAAAGAGGCGTTACAGCGATTGACGGGAATGCCGGTAAAAGCATGCTATATCTATAGCTTCCGCTTGCATGATGCCATTATTATAGATTAATTTGTACATCTACGATGATTGGTCGATTTCTCTATTCGTGTGTGATATGTTGTAACAATTAGATATGTAATACACATAAAAAAAGCTCTCTATCCTTGGATAGAGAGCTTTTGTGTTATATATGTGGTAATTTAGGCAAATTCAAAGCCTTTTTCTTTTTGTGCTTTGCTGGTGCAAATACTTTTAGTACACGCGGCAATACTTCGATATCTACCGGCATGGATGGACCTTGATCGCCGTCCATATTAGTAGGTAAATCACCGATATTAGATAATAGTTCAATATGAGCTTTTTTAACGGTTAGCGTTGTTGTATAACGGGAGTTATAAATGGCGCCACTAATGATGAGTGGTAGTACGCTGAGAATATCGAGAATGAAATATTCCTTGAAAATGATGATACGCATATAGCCATCGTCTACAGAGGCTTCTGGCATAAAGCGTTCAAAGCTAGATACTACATTGGTAAGCAATGCTAACACGAGCGGGGATTTACAAATAAAATCATCGTTCTCTGTTTGGATGCGATAGGTATAGTCCTTCGTTGTGAACAATGCTTGGCCGGCGCGCAAGAAGTAGGCGAGTGGGCCTAAAATACTTTTTTCCTTTGGAGTAACCTCTTCGATTACCTTTGGAATAACACCGGCTGCGATGTTGTTGCAGAAATATTTATCATTGCAACGACCGATATCAATGGTACGAGTTTGATTGATATCAATACGTTTGATCGCTTGTGTTGGATTTTGGTGAATGCCAAGGGCACGAGACATATCGTTAACAGTACCTACTGGTATAAAACCAAAGGTAGATTTGAAGCCCCCTTGGGCAATACCGTTTACGGTTTCATTTACGGTGCCGTCACCACCCATGCAGAATACAGCATCGAATCCGCGTTCGCAAGCATCCTTAGCAAAACGTGTAGCATCTCCTTCACCGGTGGTGAATTTGACCTCAATCGTTTCGAATAAGGTGCTCAATTTCCATTGTAAATCGAGGGCATATCGGCGCGCCGCACCGCCACCCGATACAGGGTTTATGATTACCAAACAACGGCTCATGATATAACTTCCTTACTTTCAAAAATGAGATATAGCTAGTATCTATTGTTAGATTGCTAGATTGACAATTTTAGATATGAGTTTTATAATTATATTGTATACACTGTATTATCTATTATATACGACATATTTTATAAAAATATGTCGTATAATATATTATAACCATTTTGGCCGTTCTTTGAAAGTGTGAAAGATAGGACGAGTATTAAGTTTTAGGGGATAGTAATGGGAAGACAAGATTCTAAAGATAGATATAATTTGTCCGCAGTGGATTCTATTGAACGCTTGCCGCTCAGTGAACAAGTTTATTTGACATTAAAAACAGCTATCTTAACAGGCGAATTGATGCCTCAAGAAAAGCTAAACGAGGTAAAGATTGCAGAACAGTTACAAGTGAGTGCTACACCTGTGCGTGAAGCATTCCGTAAATTGGCTAAAGATAACCTCGTAGTGATTGTTCCTTGGAAGGGCGTTACTGTAAAGTCCGATACTCCAGAGGAAATCATTGCATTGTATCAAGTGCGTGAAGTAATGGAAGGCCTAGGTGCAAGACTTTGTGCACGTCATGCAACAGATGAACAAATTAAAGAATTGCGTGAAATCTGTAAAGAAATGCATGAAATTGAAGATGCTACAGAACGTGTCGAAGTAAATAGTCGTTTCCATACAATGATTGCTCATTACTCTGGTAATGAACGTGTGGTAGAATACCTTGCAAGCTTCCGTGAACGCGTTAATCGCGATATGTATATTAGCTCTTTTAATGCAGTGCGTACGCATGATTGCGATGATGAACATGATCATATCGTAGATGCTATTGAGCGTCATGATGAAGTGGCAGCAGAAACTGCTATGCGTCAGCACATTAACAATGCATTTATCTTCAAAAAAGCTAATGCTGAGGTGCAACACAAAAAACTTAATGAAGTATAATGCCATTAATTGGGCATAGTATATGAAAGGCTCCGCCATTGGCGGAGCTTTTTATGTAGTAGATGGTAACCGTATTTAATTAATTAATTTAATTTAACTTAGCTTAGCTTGGCTTGGCTTGGCTTAGCTTTGAATCAGCTTTTGCTGGCGTATTGTTACGTGTATGACTTAGAAATTCTAATCGTTTGTAGTGTGATGAAAGATGCGCATTACAGCTTTTATAATCTACGATGCGCAGCCTTACGAGTTGCGCTACGTCAATTTGGAATGCTTCAGCGATTTTAAATAGAATCTCTAAGGACATGCCAGATATGCCTGTACCACATTCTAGCTTGCTTAAATAACTGCGGCTAATGCCCACGTGGTGTGCTAGCTCATATTGAGACATGTTTAGAGATATGCGAATATGGGCAATTTTATGGCCTAAACAAACATACTGATGCTGTAAGACCGGATCTTCATAGGTGTTGATTCGTAGCTCAGTTAGAGGTGTCGATGCAGATTTCATAGGGATTCCTTCCTTTTCCCTGCTCTCTAAATATAGTATACTGAGACTATTGGTGATTGACTAATATAGAAAACTAGATAATTATCGGTTATTTCAGATAATTACACGTATTGTGAAAATCGTAGGATAGTACTGTAAGTAGTGGAGGCAATATGGAAAAATACATTGCAGTTGCCCTCGGTGGCGCAGTTGGTGCGTTATGTCGCATGGCTCTTGGCGAATGGGTTATGACAAAGGTGAGTTCCTTTCCGTATGGAACGGTCGTAGTAAACCTCATCGGTTGCCTCATTATTGGCCTTGTACTAGGTCTATACATGCAAAAGCCAGATTTGCCGCAGTGGGCTAGATTTTTCCTCGTTGTAGGTGGGCTAGGTGCATTTACAACCTTCTCTACCTTTGCTTTTGAAATGCTACAACTAATGATGTCTGAGTCCTATGTACAAGCTTTATTCTATGGCTTTGTACAAGTTGTAGGTGGCTTAATCCTTTGCTGGATTGGGATACTACTTGCGCGCATTCTCTGTGCAATTTAAGGTGATTTGCGTTACAGCATATATAAAGCCATTTTTATATGATTAATACATAAGACTATTTAGGTCTTATTCGTAAGATATTTATATACTAATTTGCAAGATATTCAGAATAGGATTAGATACATTTTGTTGTTATAACATACATTGTATAGAATTCATGATTTAACATTTGAGCAGAATTTAGAATTTAATATTCGAATAGAATTTAGACTTCAATATATGACATAGAATTTTGAATTAAAGGGGAAAGAAATGAAATCCATTAGAACACAAGATGCTGTAGGGCATGCGTTAATACATGATTTAGTACGTATCGTCATCGGTGAGGTGAAAGATACGCCGTTCCGTCGAGGCCATGTTATTACGGAAGAGGATATTCCAAAATTATTAGACCTTGGTAAAGAACATATCTTTGTGATGGAGCCTGAAGATGAAGGATTCTTACACGAAGAGGATGTGGCTCGTGCCTTGTACGATATGGCAGGTGGCGAGAATATGCACGATGGCCCTATGGCGCAAGGCAAAATCGAAGCCATTGCAAACGTAGACGGCCTCTTTAAAGTAGATGTAGATCGCTTACATGCTATTAATAGCATTGGCGAGCTTACCATCGTAACGAGATTTAATAATACACCTGTGAAAGCAGGCGATAAATTAGCAGGTATGCGTTGTATTCCATTGTTATTAGAGGAACAACAAGTAGAGGATGCGAAGAAAATCGCTAATGGCAAACCTTTACTCAATATAAAACCATTCGTACGAAAAACAATGGGCATTATTACTACAGGCTCCGAAGTATTTGAAGGCCGTATTAAAGATGCTTTCACACCAATCATTGAAGAACGGTGTGCTGAATTTGGCGTAAAAAAGGTAGCTCATGAAATTGTAACAGATAATACAGATGATATCGTGGCCGCTATCGACAAGGTAAAACAAGCTGGCGCTGATATTATTTTTTGTACCGGTGGCATGAGTGTTGACCCTGACGATTTAACACCAGGTGCCATTAAACGTTATGCAGATCGCGTAGTAACTTATGGTTTGCCTGTATTGCCAGGCTCCATGGTTTGTATTGCATACTGCGCAGATGGTACACCAATCCTCGGCGTTCCAGGCGGCGTATTATTCAGTAAACCGACTGCTTTCGACGAAATCTTGCCACGCCTTGTCGCAGATGATGAAATCACAAAAGAAGATTGTATTCGCATGGGCCATGGTGGCTTCTTGGGATAATCCTTTTATAGAACATCTAAAAACTGTATAAGTCCATACAAAAAGCGGGTAGATATCTACCCGCTTAATTTGTTAGTGCCATTATAGTATTAAAATGATTTTTTCCCTAGTGTAGGATGGCTACAACGTTTTAACGTAAGGGTGTCAATCATGTGGACTGCCTCGTCCAACGTAATGTCCTCACGCTTTGTCGGTGTTTCCAGAACTGCTAACGGATGGTCGGTGCCTACCTCACCAGAGGGCAAGTAAATATATTCTTGGTTAATAGTATCACCAAAAATATAGCCCGCTTGTAAATGTTCTTTATGAATGCGACTCATGGTCTCTCCTTACATAATTTCTTTTAGTCTAAAGTCTAGATAGTCTGCAGATACTAGCTCTAGTTTTGTGGAGCCAAACTCCTTTGGAATACGTTTAAAGGATATTTGATCGTGTAAATGGCCAAAGATACACATATCTACATTGTATGTCTCCATAAGATCCGTAAAGCCAGAAGGCGTATTTGATTCATTGAATGGAGGATAGTGTAACAATAGGATTTTTGTTACTGGTATCTTGTTTATATCTATGGTTGGTAGATTGTTTTTATCAGAGTCTGTAGTATCTACATTTATTTCTGATTTGAATGATTTCATTAGTGTTTCTACAGCTTTATCCATTTCTTGCAGCGCTGCTTCGGTGCGCATTAGTTCTCTGTCGTAAATGGATTGGTCTGTTTCAGGAGTGAAATGGGAGTCTCCAGGACAGAGGTAGGCGCGTGTTCCACCAAAAGCAATGATGCGAGGGCCTTCTTCTGTTTGAATAATCTGTGCTGTACCGTGACCTTGTAAAAAGGTGATCGCATCGCCCATGAGGTTACGCATCTTGTTGGCAGAGGCCCACCAGTAATCGTGGTTGCCGCGGATCATATATTTCTTGCCCGGCATGGATGCAATTTCTTGTAAATCGCAAGCTGCTTCATCTAGTCGAAGGGCCCAACTCATGTCACCTACGAGAAAAACTATATCTTCGTCTGTTACACGGGCCCTCCAATCTTCTTTGATGCGGATCCAGTGATTATCCCAATGGGGACCAAAAATATCCATCGGCTTCGTTGGAGGATTGCCAGATAGATGGAGATCGCCGATGGCAAATACTTTCATAAACATCCTTTCAAATATATCAAAATTATTTAGATACAATATGTATAAGCAAAACTATTTTGAAGCGTGGAAGTACGGCGCAATGTCTTGGATGATTTTTGCAGCCCGCTCTTCGTCGCAAGTTTGAGGAATTTTGTAGCCCACATAGAGTGGTGTTGTTACATAACGGGCCACAACCTTGATATAGTCGTAGCCGTCCTCAAGATTATATACAAAATAGTTATAGGACTGGCTATAATTGGCGATGCTGCGCAATACATAACGCAATACTTGCTGTAATCTTAGCGCTACGGAGCGCACAGGTGCATCTGGTTTAAAGCGTATATTGTACTCAAAAAAGCCAATGATGGGCTGCGTGGACAAGGTGATGCGCACATCTTGATCCTCGTGTAAGAGCCAGCCTTCCATATTTTGAGCTGTAATATCTTCGTGGTAATCGTAATCTTCAAGGCCTATGATTTGGCTGTGAGGATGACGAATGGAACCACCGGACATATAACCATGGTTTTTAAAGAATAATACGGATTTGAACTCTTTACGTTCTCGTGTTTCACGCCATTTATCAAGGCCGAATTGGAGAATACGGGCTGCTTCATCAGCCGGTAAGGTGGAAAATTCACCTTCATCCGTTTCTGTTTCGATAATAACCGTGGGCCATGTTTTATCTAGTACAGGATATTTGTTCATGAGCCAAATGATATGACCCGATGTATCTAGGATATCCGTTAATTTTGAACGATCACAGAAGGGGCAGCGCACTTCTTCGTTCCGAATATTAACAGGCTTAGTACGCCCTAGTGCGATGTTAAATCGTAGTGGTTTATTCATCATGTGCCTCCTTCCTCGTAAGAAAATCTATACTCTTAATCATACCATAATTAGCCCATTCGTACATGAAATAATGGTATAATAATAGGGTATTATTTTAATGATAAAGGAGGCCTTATGAAACCGACGACGCTCGTATTTCCCATTGATGAACAAAATCGCATATTGCTAGGTCGTAAGAAACGTGGTTTCGGGGCTGATAAATATAATGGATTTGGCGGTAAACTCGAGGCTGGTGAAAGCTTCCGAGACTGCGCCATCCGTGAGTTGTTTGAGGAATCTGGCCTTCATGGTCGCCCAGAAGATTTAGAATGTGTAGCGGCTTTTGACTTTCAATTTCCTTTTGATGAAAGCTTAACACATGTCGGTTATGTGTATTTTTTGCGTACTTTCACAGGCCATGTAGAGGAAACGGACGAAATGGAGCCTCATTGGCTGACAGTAGACGAAATTCCCTACGAGCGCATGTGGGATGGTGATCGCCAATGGTTGCCGATGCTGCTAGAAGGTAAGAAATTAAAAGGACCTATCGTATTTGGTCGAGACAATAGCTCTGTAGATAAAATGGATTTAACCACCGTTGATACCGTTCTTGAAAGTGAACACTTGGCGCGCATTGATCTCTATATTAATGGTTAATTTATTGATATTGAATATATTAGCTAATGTAAATAAATTTATAATATATTGAGGTAATATGACTGATAAAAAGAGCCCCAAGTGGGTGCCACAGCTATTAGCGTGGTATGATGTGAATAAGCGGGATTTGCCGTGGCGTGATTGTGGAGACCCTTATAAGGTTTGGGTTTCCGAGGTGATGAGCCAACAGACCCGCATTGAGGCGATGAAGCCTTATTATGATAACTGGATGCGACTATTTCCAACCTTAGAAGATTTGGCAAAGGCGTCTGAAGATGAGGTAGTTCACGCTTGGCAAGGGCTTGGCTATTATAGCCGGGCTCGTAACTTGCGCCTTGGTGTAAAGGACGTCGTGGAAAACTACGGTGGTATCGTGCCTCATGATCGCAAGACTATGGAGTCCTTGAAGGGGGTAGGGTCATATACGGCTGGGGCTGTTCTATCCATGGCGTACAACGAACCAGAGGTGGCTGTAGATGGCAATGTACTGCGCATCTATGCTCGTTTATATCGCATCTTTGACGATATTTTGAGCATGAAAGGCAAGAAGGCCATAACTGCTATCGTAGAGGAAACATTGCCTCACGATCGACCTGGCGACTTTAACCAAGCCTTGATGGACTTTGGCTCTGCCGTGTGCATTCCAAAAACTCCACGCTGTGGAGAATGTCCTATTGTAAACATGTGCGAAGCATACCAACATAAAGATACTGATAAACTACCAGTACGTATCAAGAAAACAAAGGTAGTAGAGGTGCCTCTATTTGTGGGGATCTTGCAATACGAAGACTATTATCTATTGCACAAACGTCCTAACCGTGGACTGTTACGGTCCATGTGGGAATTCCCATCTGTGGAAATGGTATCTGCCTTTGGCGAAGGGGAACAAGGCCTTGAGGAGTTAGTTAAGGACCTAGGTTTTGAACTGTCCTTGCAACCAGTATTAGTAAAAGAGATAACACATATTTTCTCTCATCGAAAATGGTTCATGAAAGCATTCCGCGGCGATTTAACGTACGTAGGAGATGCTAAGAATATAAGGATCGGAGATATCCAAAAGCAATTGCCAAAGGACTGGATGCTCATCAAGCGCGATGAGTTCGCCGATTATGCTTGGGCAGGTCCTCATGGTAAATTGACGGAGATTGCAAAATAATTTGTAGGAGCAATGAATGAGAATTCTATTTAATATCATTTTTTCTGCCATCCTTCTAATAGGATTGGTAGGATTTTGGGCTCTATTCCTCAACTTGTGGAAGCCTAAAAAGAAATGGCCTGCCTGGGTGGGCTATATAATCATTATCGGTGCGTGGTTCGCCGCAATCCGATACTATATACTTAATCAAGTAGATCTATATGGAACGATGTATTATCCGTTGATGAATATGTTCCGTACTGAAAGCTACGGTTTTCTCTTTGGCTTATTCTTGGCTATTCCTGTATTCATCGTTCTCAGCTTGTTATACTGGGCGGTTAATAAGATTTGGAGCAAAACGCCAGAGGAAAATAGAACAGGGCGCCGTGCTTTCTTTAGAACGGCAGCAACAGTGGTGCCGTTAGCAACAATTGGTGGTTCTAGCTATGCAGCCTATGTAGGTCAACATGAGATTGAGGTCACTCATGAAAGCTTTGGGTATACGAATTTACCACCTGGCTTAAAGGACTATAAAATCGTCCAACTCAGTGATATCCACGTTGGCCCAAGCATCGATTTAGATGACCTTGATGAAATTTTAAAGCTAGCCCTTGTAGAAAAGCCTAATCGCGTTGTCATCACTGGTGATTTAATCGATAAAATCGCTTGGTTACCACAAGTCTGTGAAAGATTAACAACCTTTGCAAAACAAATTCCAGACGGCGTCGATTTTATCTTGGGCAATCATGAGTATCATCACGACGTAAATAAGGTACTAGACGAACTGAAACACAATACGCCGATGAATATTCTTGTGAATAGCAATATTCAAATTATGGGTGGTAAGCAACCTGTATACATTGCTGGTGTTGCCTATGACAATGATCGGGAAAAAGAAAAACGTGAAGCTATGATCGATAAGGCTTTATCTGGTATTCCGGACTATGCCTTTGTTATCCTGTTGGCACATCACCCTGAATTCTTTGAAGAAGCCATTGAACGTAAAATTCCGTTGACCCTCTCTGGTCACACTCACGGTGGTCAAATCGTCTTTATGGGCATGCCGTTGGTTCCAACAGGCACACCATATACAAAAGGTCGCTACGTAGAAGAACAAAGCGTGTGCTATGTTAATAACGGCTCAGGTCATTGGTTCCCAATCCGTATCAACTGCCCACGAGAAATTACAGTCATTACATTCTTTGACGGAGTAGCTTAGAAGTAAAGGTGAGCTCCTTAGAATAAAAGGTAAGCTCATTATAGGGATATAATCATGTATAATACATCCTTTATCCATAAAATCCTTATATGTATTATTGTGCTTATGCTATTTGATATCTCTTTAATTTATGATATGACAGCGGATATATATAAGGGATATCTTAAAATAGCAATACTAGTGGCAATTGGATGCCATTTAGATATATACCTAGAATTCAGTAAGCAAGAAATACTGATAATACAAGCATTCAAGAATGATACATTTAACGAGACCTATGAACTGCTAAATACGAAACAGATGGTTTTTATCATATCTTTGATCCTGTTAATGACTATAAAACTTGTGAGATATTAGAAAAACATAGGTTACAAATAAAAAGAGGTATTGTATTTTAGATACAATGCCTCTTTTTATTATATGAACTTATATAATAATTGTGATATATTAGAGTTAAAATCTTTAGTTGTGTTGATCAAAGAAGAGAGAGTATTAACAAATGATTTCGTTGTCTATTTATAAAATTGGCTTACCTGTAGGTCTTTTGGCTTATTATTTATATAGGTTATTTAGACTCTATATTTTAAAAAGTAATATGGAGTTGAAATTTCCCAATCTATATGGTCTTTTTTTAGGTTTAGGGGTTCCAATCAGCCTCTTTCTTATAGTGCAGACATTTTTTATTCCCGATTTAGTTGATTATCTTAGTTTACTCTATGTAAATATGGGTATCTTAGTTATTGTTGAGATCATTGCAACATTTAAACTTAAATCCTCAAAAAGCTATTCTAATGCAAAGGTTTTTCGGTATTATTTATATTTCATAACAGCTATATTATTGTGGATGATATGTAATTGAATGATTGATTAGATTGAAACATTGATATTGTAGGGCTATTTTATAGGTGTAGATTAATGTATAGCAAATTTTTTATCTACAGAGTTATTATATGTACTATTCCAATTATTCTTATGGATATAGCTTTTATCTGCTCAATGATAACTGGTGGATACGAAGGAAATCTAAAAGCAGCAATACTAGCGGGGATAGTATTGCATATAATTTTATATATATTAAGTCGTAAACAAGTAAAGTTATTAATGCAAGCATTTAAGCAAAATGGGTTTAAAGAGATTAATAATCTATTTAATATGAAATATGTTTTTCTGATTGTATTTTTTATGATATTAATAACTATAAAACTTATGAGATATTAGAGAAGTAAAAAGTAGAGTATAAAAGAGTATTTATATAGAGTTTTTGTTTTGTGGGAGCAGTAAAGTGAAAGGTATTTTTAAGTTTTTATTTTATAGTATTATAATCGCAGCTACTATATTTCCTATAGTTCAAATTTTATATCGTCTTTTAAATGGTATTCCAATTGATGGATTGCTAAGCTCATTACCATATGTATATCTTGGTGTAGTAATATTTTATGCTTTAGGTTTTCTTTTTATTAAGTATGTATTGAAGTCATAATTTATAAATAAAAGTCCCGATACTATATCGTATTAGGGTTTAAGACAGATGAGGTAAGATATAATGAATAACATAAGGATTCCAATATATAAAATATTAGCCATATGTTTTTTAGTGGGACTTAGTATAATTTATTTAAATTTTTATGGGACACATACAGAACTAGTAGATTCTTATAGTTTAGGTCGCTATCGAATTGTGTTTGGCGGAATATTACAGGATAGTACATATAAAACTAGATTGGAGTATTCTAAAATTTCTCATAAGGTTGTATTTCCATATTTATATGTAAAAGGGGATTCAGGTTATACTAGGATTTTATTAACACCAATAGGTACAGATATTTTAAAGATACCCAATTACTCATTCTATGATACTGCTAGTATAATAGAGGATACTGATAGCATTAATAACTTAAAACGTATTTATGGTAAATCTATATCTATAAAAGATGATCTAAACCAAATTAGTGAAGAGGATAGAATTATATTCAAATCATTATAATGAATGCAGGTAGCATAAGGTGTTTCTTTGATTAGAATATATTTTATGCTTAAAATGATACTTTTAATGATACATTATTATAGAATTTCATTAATTTAAATGAAATATTGCTATAAGACATATAAAACAAAAAAGAACGCTATAGTCTAATCTTCAGTAATAAGTAGTACTGAAGGTTTCAAGACTATAGCGTCCTTTTATTTTCCGTTCATTTGAGGTATGAGAGGCTGTTACATATATGTCATAGAGATGAGAGAGATTTTATTTCATGCGAACTGCTTCGGCAAATTCGTCTTCAGTCATAAGTTTTTCTTCCAAGATGATTTCTTTGATAGAGCAACCGCGTTTATACGCTTCTTTTACAACCTTAGCACTCTTGTCGTAGCCAATATATGGTGTTAAGGATGTAGCAATCATGAGGGATTGTTCTACGAAGAAGTTGAGTTTTTCAGGCACAAATTCTACGCCGTCGATGCAGTGTGTTGTGAAAGAGTTCATAGCGTCTGAGAGGAGGCGACAGCTTTCAACAAAATCATAGATCATGATAGGCATGTACACGTTCAATTGGAATGCACCGCTACCTGCACAGAGTGTCATAGTTGTATTATGACCGAATACTTGGGCGCATACCATGGCCAAGGCTTCACATTGTGTAGGATTTACCTTGCCTGGCATGATGGAGGAGCCCGGTTCGTTTTCAGGAAGATGCCATTCGCCATAGCCGCAGCGAGGGCCAGAGCCTAAGAAACGCACGTCGTTAGCGATTTTGAATAGTGTAGTCGCCAACGTATTGAGTGCGCCGTGAGCCATCATGAAAGCATCTTTCAAAGATAGACCTTGGAATTTGTTGTTCTTAACGCGGAATGGAGCACCTGTTACCTCTGGCAATACTGTTTCCATAACGTCTAGATAGCCTTTAGGTGTGTTTACACCAGTACCAACGGCAGTGCCGCCGAGGGCTACGTCGAGTAGGTGGTCAGCGTTTTGAACGAGCATAGTTTTGGCAGTTTTTAGGCCTTCTACAAAGGCACTGATTTCTTGGTCCACCATGATGAAAGTCGCATCTTGTAGATGTGTACGACCAACTTTTTGCAAGCCTTTACCTTTTTCTTGCAATTTTTCAAAGGATTGGATAAGGCCGTCCAATGCAGGGATTACGCGTTTTGTAATTTCAAAGTACGCACAGATATGCATTGCTGTAGGGAATGTATCGTTTGTACTTTGGCCGCGGTTTACATCGTCGTTAGGATGGAGCGGGTTGCTTTCATCTAACTGTTTAGCCCGGTGAGCGATTACCTCGTTCACATTCATGTTAGTTTGTGTGCCAGAACCTGTTTGGAATACAGTTAATGGGAATTCATCATCCCATTTGCCGTCTACGATCTCATCTACTACTTGAGCGATGAGTTTCGCTTTTTCCTCAGTTACTGCGCCACACTTTGCATTGGTTAAAGCACATGCTTTTTTTACAAGCGCAAGCGCTTTGATTTGTTCAATAGGGATGCGGTGGTCACCGATCTTAAAGTTATTGAACGAGCGTTGCGTTTGAGGTCCGTAAATTCGTCTAGCGTCGACTTCGACTGGTCCCATTGAATCATATTCAATTCTTGTTTCCATAATGTTTACAACCTCCTTAAAAGACATGCCGACCTTATCGTCGGTAATTTAATTATATAAAATCCTGTATATTTGTACAGGATAAAAGATAATGATTTCTATTTTCATATAGAGAGAGGGTGTATATGCGATTTGTGCATATACACCTTTTCCCTTCTCCCAATATATATGCGATGATTTATATTTAATCTGTATACATGTTTCATAGAAGATTGATTTGAGAGGGAAAAGGCGACAGTCCAAAAACGACTTAGCGGCCCCGCGTAGCGGGGTAGGTGGCTTTGGAGGCTTTTGGACTGTTGCCTTTTTCTACATAGTTAATGGTCTAATGAAACATGTATACATTATAAATATCGCATATATATTGAAATCAGCGCTTTAACACGATAAAATGGAAGTAGCTTATTATATGTTGTAAGCTCTAGTTTCACAGAGGAGGTAAGTACTTATGAAACATGACTTTATGAGCCATGACCTTCATCTGCCGGAACTGACACTACGTGGGATGCTACTTGGTGCATTGATTACTGTAATTTTTACAGCATCTAACGTATATCTCGGTTTGAAGGTTGGTTTGACATTCTCGTCATCCATTCCGGCAGCCATTATTTCAATGGCAATTTTACGTTTCTTCAAGGATTCTAACGTTCTTGAAAACAACATGGTACAAACACAGGCTTCTGCAGCCGGTACTTTGTCCGCAATTATCTTTATCTTGCCAGGTCTACTAATGCTTGGTTATTGGAATGGTTTCCCATTCTGGCAAACATTCTTGCTCTGCGCATGCGGTGGTTCCCTTGGTGTGTTATTCACTATTCCATTGCGTCGTGCCATGGTAGTAAATAGTGATCTACCATATCCAGAAGGCCGTGCAGCAGCAGAAATCTTGAAGGTTGGTTCCCATAATGGTGGCCAAGGCCCTCAATCTAGCTCCGGTATGGGCGATATCGTATCCGGTGGTCTTGTAGCTGGTATTATCAGTCTTTGTGCGAATGGCTTCAAAGTGCTTGGCGACAGCATGAGCTTCTGGCTTCCTGTAGGTAGCAAAGGTATTACTCAAATTCCATTGGGCTTCTCTACAGCGTTGTTAGGTGCTGGTTACCTTATCGGTATCGCTTCCGGTATCGCTATCCTAGTTGGTGTACTCATTGCTTGGGCTGGCTTCGTACCTTACTTGACTAACATGTTTGCTCCAGATGGTGGTGCTACAGCTAAATTTGCAATGGCTGTTTGGAAATCTAAAGTTCGTTTCATTGGTGCAGGTGCTATCGGTATCGCAGCGATTTGGACTTTGATTACATTGATCAAACCTATCATCGAAGGTATGAAAATTTCTGTTAAATCCATGAACAGCAGTTCTGCAGAACGTGAATTGCATCGTATGGATACAGATATGAGCACAAAATCTGTTATCATCGTGTTCGGTATCATCCTTTTAGGTTTAGTTCTTACTTTCTGGGACTTCGTATCTGCAGTACCTATTAGCGCAGGCTTAATGTGGACACTCGTTATCGTAGGTGTTCTCGTAGCATTGCTAATCGGCTTCTTCGTAGCTGCTGCATGTGGTTATATGGCAGGCCTTATCGGTACATCTGCATCTCCAATCTCTGGTATTGGTATCTTGGCGACTATTATTTCTTCCCTAGTGGTGTACTTCATCGCTTCTGAAAATAATTTGTTCGCTACAGAAGCAGGCGTACAATTCGCTACAGCTATGGCTATCTTCATGACATCCGTAGTTATCGCGATTGCATCTATTTCTAATGATAACTTGCAAGACTTGAAAACAGGTCAACTCGTTGGTGCTACACCTTGGCGTCAACAAATTGCGTTGTTACTTGGCTCCGTAGCTGGTGCAATTGCAATTGCTCCTGTTCTTAACTTGCTTTACCAAGCATACGGCTTCACAGGTGCGTTACCACGTGCTGAAATGGACCCTAATGCTGCATTATCCGCTCCACAAGCAACTTTGATGACTACAATTGCTCAAGGTATCTTCAGTTCCAGCATGGATTGGGATTACATCTTGATTGGCGTTTGTGTTGGCGTAGTAGCAATCATCGTTAACTTGATTCTTAAGAGCACAACAGCTTCTTTAACATTGCCTCCATTGGCAGTTGGCATGGGTATCTACTTACCTCCAACATTGGAAGTGCCACTCATCTTAGGTTCTTTCATTAGCTATTTCGTAGGCCGTTACCTAGTGGCTCGTGCTAAAATGCGTGCTGGCGAACTCGCTGAGTACGATGTTGAACAATCTAACCGCCGTGGCGTTCTCTTCGCTTCTGGTTTGATTGTTGGTGAAAGCTTGATTGGTGTAATCATAGCTGTTATTATTGTATTGTCAGTTACAACTGGTGGTGGTGAATCTCCACTTGAATTAGTAGGCCCTGATTTTGAAAGCACAGCACAATGGTTAGGATTGCTTGCATTCATCTTCTCTGGTTTATACCTTGTTCGTCGTGTTGTAACTCACAAATTCAATAAAGAAGAAGCTTTAGCAATGAAAGCTGAGCAAGAACAACAATAAGAGGTTAAACAATGAAATTAAAACAGTCTGTACTCATCATGATGGCTGCTGCATTGCCAGTAGTATCTTTCGCAGCAAGCGAAATTCCTGTAACTAAAGACACTGCCACAGTGCAAACAGTTCAAGCTGATACGAATAAAGTAAATCGCAACGATTTAACATACCGTATCTCTAGTACTGCTACACCAGAGCAAAACCGTGCGTTGCGCTCTGTAGCATCTAAGGTTGATCGCGATGCAGTTGAAGTAGTAGCACCTAATGCGGACCGCTATATGGACCGCAAAGAGGTGGCTGTATCTCCAGTGGAATCCACTACAGATCATCTTGATCTAGTGTTCCCAACAGTTAAATCTGTTAGTCCAATTGTAGAAAAAGCAATCAATAATACTATTAAAAAATACGTTGCTAAAGTACAAAACGACGTAGAAAAAATGAATGCCAAAGAATCTGATAAAACAAATGTAGTTATGTACTACGATGTTAAAACAGATAAAAATGGTATCTTCAGTGTATTGATTCATACGTACACAATGCGTGATCGTGATGCTAATGGCGTCAACTATGTAAAAGGCTTCACATTCAACACTACAACAGGTCGTCAATTATCCTTGTATGACCTTGGTGGTCTTAACAAAAAAGAATTAGTGAATGCTATCGAGAATAATCAAGATGTGAAGAATCAATTAGGCGGCGAAGTAAACATCGACAAAATGCCTGCTGAATTCTACACAACTGATGACTATTCTGTTGTAATGGTATTGCAACAAGACGTGGATACAATGCACAGTGCAGGTACCGTATATGTACCAGTTGGTAACTTACGTGACCGCCAAAATGATGTAACAAAAAAATAATCGAACTGTGTGAATTCGATTATGTGTGTATAGTAACAGCTGTTTAATTGTGAAAGAACCGCTCCTTCGGGGGCGGTTCTTTTTTGTATTATAGCAATTAAAATATAAAGGGAGATTACTATTTAGCTTTGAATGAGGGTAAAACAAAAAGCCGTGTAGATACACGGCTTTTTATTGTTGAGATTATTTATTTGTTGTGTCGTAGTAGTTTACGCGTGGAGGTAATGGGAATTGGATTGCTGCATCCGGTTTTACTGTCTCTGGTTGTGGTAATTGTACGACTACATTGTTTTTGAATTTCTTTTTGAAAGCTTTCACAGTGTCCTTTTGAACGGAGTCAGCTGTAATGATAAGAGCGCTTGTATCGTCGTTAGGACGGATGGAGATGATGTTACCTTTTGGCTCTTTTGCTTTGTATAAATCAATAGCGTCAGATTGGTAATCTTCAAGTTGTGCTTGATTTAACTTGCCTTGAGCAACCACAAGAGCACTTTCAAGTTGAGGATCTTGTGTTTCAGCGATTGCATGAGCAACAGCCTCTGCTTTTTTCTTATCGGTTAAAGACGCATGTAACTTGCCACCATCCCAGAAGAGGGCACCATCTTGACGGAATTTTGTGAAATCATTGCCATAGCCCAATGTTTTGTCGATGATAGTAGCTGTTTTGCTTTCTACTTGTTGCTTGAACAATGTGTTATGGAACGCAAGAGCTTGTTCTGTTTGCGTCATGCGATATGCAATTTCAGCTGCTTCAGCACGGGTTACATATTTTTCAGGGTTAAATAATGTGCCAGGAGCGTAGTTTGTGAAGCCAAGGTATGCAAGTTCACGAACTGCATCTTGAGCCCAAGGAGCTACGAATTTTTGGTCTCCATAAGCAATATTATCAAGTGCTGTTGGATCTTCTGTTGTATATCCTAAGTAGTGAATATAGTTGTCTGCTACTACAGCAAATTCTTGGCGAGACATATATTTTTCAGGTTTGTATGTATTATCGCCATAGCCGCTGATGATATTTTTACGCGCTACAGATTCGATAGCGAGGGCAGACCAACGATCGGATGTAATATCTTTAAATTTGCTAGATAAGAATGCTGCTGTACCATCATCAGTGATGTTGTTGAAGAGAGCAGCTACTTCTTCACGAGTCATAGGTTGATTAGGTCGGAATGTACCGTCAGAATAACCTTTCATTAGATTTGCTTTTGTTACCGTACTGATAGAATTGGCAGCCCAAAAATCGCTAGGAACATCGGAGAAGATGTGGGCACGGATTTTTTGAATGTCTTGAGGCGTACCAATAGATGTATTCACAACTACAGGTGTAGCAGCTTTAGCGGCATCAAATTTATGAGCCTCTGCTTTAGTTGTTGCTACATTAGGAGCAGCTGTGTTTATAGTAACTGCTTGCGTGGAGGCTACACTAGGTGCTTCAACCTTTGTGGATGCTGCTGTAGTTGCAGGAGCCTGAGTCGTAGTATTTGCAGAAGCAAAGCCAAGTCCTGTTGTAGCTAATAATGTGCCGAGAACGAGGGCACGTAATGCGTAAGGGGTATTCTTGTACATAAAAATCCTTCCTAATTATGGTAAATGGCTACCGTTCTATAGCCGAAGAATATAAACTTTCACCAACAATAAAATCTATATTCATTATATAGCGAATAATAGGGCATGCATAGTGATATAAACAAAGCAGCGTAATACTAAGCGTATACGCTGCCTTGGCTAGTTGAGTGAACGCCGATTAGCGTTTTACTGTCATTTTTACTTTGGAACCGAATAATTTTGAGATTCCTTGTTGAGTTGCTTTAGATGCAGTTGTTACAACAGCGTAAAGTTGGTTGTTTTCTACATCTGGGAATGTAGCTAGAATTGTACCAGCTTTTTCGTTTTTGTTGTAATAGTTGCGGAAGTTCGCATCGATTGCATCGTATTCAGTTTGGCTGTATTGGGATGGTTCAACTACAACGTAGTTATTTACAGTGGAATCACCACGTGCTGCAAGGTTTGCTTTAACTGTGGAAATATCGCTATCTGTTTTCAAAGCTACGTGCAATTGATTGTCACGCCAGTACATTACACCGTAATCTTGGAAAGCATCTTCTGTTTTGTATGTTTTATTCAATTCAGCGAATACTTTATCTTCCAAAGCAGCTTGTTGTTTTTGATCAAGTGCTTTTAACGTGCTGCGACGAACAGGACGAACTGTGCGAGTAGGTTCAGTTTTTTGAGCTACTGCGGCATTTTTATTGCCCTTTACGTCTTTTTCAACTTTTTTTGCATCAGCTTTTACGGCTTTGTCAGCTTTAGCTACATCTTTTTTAGCATCTTTGCTTACTTTGGACGCATCTTTTTCTGCTGCTGTATCAGCTTTTTTTACATCTTCTTTTACAGCTGTTTCAGCTTTAGCTTCAGTTGTAGTATGTTTTGGTGTTGCAAGGCCAGCACCATTAAGCATGCGGTTCAAGATTGTTGCCGCTTGTGCTCTTGTTACAGGTTGTTTAGGGTTGAAGTTTTCCGTTGCCCCAGATGCTACGATGCCACGTTGTGCCATGTATTGGATATCTGCCAAGTAAGCAGAGGAGATGCTAGCTTCGTCTTTGAAAGTAACCTTTTCTGTTTTTACAGGTGTAGAAAGGTTTAATTTCTTAGCCAAGCTTGCTGCGGATGCTACGAATTGTTCGCGGTCCATAGTTTTGCTAGGTGTGAAAGCTGTTTTAGATGTGCCTTCCATTACGCCTGCAGCACTTACTAATTTGATAGCGGAGCTGGACCAACGATCTGCTTCTACGTCAGAGTAGGATGTAGAAGATTCTTTTGTTACAATATCAGCTAATTCTTGTTCATTTAAGTTATGTTGTAATACTTTGCCGTAAATAGCAGCTGCTTGTTCACGAGTGATTTGAGCGCCAGGTTTGAATGTGTTATCTGCGTAACCAGAAAGGTAACCAGCTTGTGTCATTGCTTGGATAGCGTCGCGAGCCCAGTTATCTTTAGTGTCAGGATATACGCCAGCAGGTAAGTTTTCTTTAGCTTTTACAGCTTTTTTACCTTCTACTTTAGCAGCATCTTCTTTAACATCGTTTTTTACAGATGTATCAACGCGTTTAGCGTCGTTTTTTATGGAAGTATCTACGCGTTTAGCGTCATTTTTGGCAGATGCATCAACATGTTTTGCATCGCTTTTAACGGATGCATCAGCATGCTTAGCATCATGTTTTACAACTGTAGTTGCGTGTTTAGCATCATTTTTAGCAGATGTATCAACACGTTTAGCATCGTTTTTTACAGAAGTATCAACGCGTTTAGCATCGTTTTTTACGGAAGTATCAACGCGTTTAGCGTCATTTTTTACAGATGTATCTACACGTTTCACATCAGATTTAGCTGCAGTATCAGTTTTTGTAGCAACATTAGATACTTCGGCTTTTGCGTGCGCCGCAGTTGTTTCGGCGTGAGCCATGCCGAATGTAGAACCGAGGGCTAATGTAATTGCCAAGGATAAAGATAATTTATTTAGTTTCATTGAAAAGGCTCCTTTCAAACTATACTTATATAAAATAAATTATAACACTTTTTAAATTTATACACTACTATAAGAAAATGTAATATATAAGGATAAAAATTACATGAATTTGAAATTTAAAGGCTATTTATATAAATATTCAATGAATTATAGGTAAATAACGATATGAGAACCATTGAAGAATACAAAATGATAAACATTCCCAAAATCTAGAGTTTACGGGACTTTCACAAGAATCATTTATAAATAAGTAGGTATATGTGATAAAATGCAATGTTTATTATTACAAAAAGTCATAACGATATAAGAAATAAAAGGGTACATACTAATATAGCAATCCTTTGGACATTTTCTATATGATTAATTTATAATTATATCGATAAAGCTTTTGAATATTTATTTGAAAGCATAAGTAATGTTTCGGGCAGAAAATTATTGAAAACCTTTCACTAGAATTCTTGCCATAACACATACATATCAAAATTTTTTATTAGGTTAAGTACTAGAAAAGACGAGGACGATAATATGAAAATTCATCTTTTCCAACAGTGTTTGATTGACATGTTCTACCCACATGTAGGCATGGCTGGTGTAGAAGTACTTGAAAGATTAGGCTGCGAGCTCGTAGTGCCTAAGAAACAAGTATGTTGTGGCCAAATGTTCACTAACTCTGGTTACAACGAAGCAGCTATGGATGCAATTAAGAATACAATCGAATGCTTCGAAAACGCTGAATATGTAGTCAGCATGTCCGGCTCTTGCGCATTTGCAATCCGTGATGAATATCATCATTTCTTGAAAGATCAACCTGAGTGGTTGGCACGTGCAGAAAAATTGAGCGGCAAAATTTACGAGTTCACTCAATTTATTACTGACGTATTAGGTGTAGAAGATGTAGGCGCACGCTTTAACGAATCCGTTACATACCATACTTCTTGCCACGTTACTCGTTTGATGGGCATTAAAGAGCCTCCATTCAAACTCCTTAAAAATGTTAAAGATATCAACTTGATTGAATTACCACGTGCAGACCGTTGCTGTGGTTTCGGCGGTACATTCTCCGTTAAGAACCCTGAAATTAGTGAAGTTATGACACGCGAAAAAGCATTGGAAATCGCTGGCACAGGTGCTAACGTTATTTCCGGTTCTGACCAAGCGTGCTTGATGAACATCGCTGGTATGCTTGACCGTCTTCACAAAGAAGGCGAAATCGATCGCCGTATCAAAGTAATGCATATTGCTGAAATCTTAAACTGCCGTTAAGGAGGAGACGACATGGCACTTATATATGACAATCGCCCCTATAAAACACGTATAAAAGAATGTTTGGCTGATGATTTCAAAGTAGCAGCTATCAAAAAAGCACAAGACGTGTTTTATGATAAACGTAATACAGTAGTTGCGGACGTTCCTGAATGGTTAGATTTCCGCGCAGAAGCAGCTAAACTTCGTGATCACGTTCTTAACAATTTGGATTACTATGTAAACCAATTCGTTGAAAACGCTGAAAAAGCTGGTTCTAAAGTTCACTTTGCATTCGACGATAAAGAAGCAACTCAAATTGCTTTGGATATCCTACGTGAACGCGAAGCTAAAATGATCGTTAAATCCAAAACTATCTTAACTGAAGAAATTGGTTTGAACGAAGTTCTTGAAGAAGCTGGTATTGAAGTAAACGAAACTGACTTGGCGGAATTCATTTTGCAAACTGCAGTGAGCCCACCATCTCACATCGTAGTACCAGGCCTTCACTTTGAACGTAATAAAATCCGCGAAATCTTTGCTGAAAAATTAGGCTATACAGGTACAGAAAACCCTACTGAAATGACTCACTTCGTACGTGGTTATGTACGTGAACGCTTCTTGAAAGCTGACGTAGGCGTTAATGGTTGTAACTTTGCAGTTGCTGCATCTGGTACTTGCACAATCGTTTCCAACGAAGGTAACGGTCGTATGGCTAGTTCCATTCCTAAGACTCAAGTAATCTTCTTAGGTACAGAACGTATCGTTCCTGACTTCAAAGCTCTTGACGTAATGATGGAAATGTTGAACCGCTCTGCAGTAGGTGCTAAAATTTCCAACTACTTCTCCATGATGACTGGTCCTGGTCGTGCTGGCGAAGCTGACGGTCCTGAAGAAACTCATATCATCATTATCGATAACGGTCGTTCCGGTATCTTGGGTGGTACATTCCAAGAAATGTTACGTTGTATCCGTTGTGGTGCATGTATGAATATCTGTCCTGTATACCGTCACATCTCTGGTCACGGTTATGGCTCCGTATATCCAGGTCCAATGGGTGCTGTATTGACTCCATTGTTCAAAGGTTACGACGTAGCAGGCGATCTTCCATACGCTTCCACATTGTGCGGCGCATGTACAGAAAACTGTCCAGTAGCTATTCCATTGCATGAATTATTGATGGAACACCGTCATATTATGGCTGACATCGAAAAAACTCGTCCGAAAGCAGAAGAAGCAATCTTCACTGCAGCGGCTAAGATGTTTGGTAACTCCACATTATTCGACCTTGGTACAAAAGCTGGTGCTATCGGTATGAACTTGATCAGTAACAAAGAAGGCAATATGCCTACATGGACTCAAGCTATTCCAGTTATGAACGGCTGGACTAAATCTAAAGAAATGGGTACATTGAAGTTCAAGAAATTCCGTGACTTATATGCTGAACATGAAAAGAACAAGAAGAAGGAGAAAAAATAATGGATGAAGCTAAACGTAAACAATTTATTGCACGTTTATCTCGTGCATTAGGCCGTGATCAAGAAATGTGCCCTGCATTTGTAGAGGACTTTGATTACAGCCATGGTCCTCAAGAAACTATGTTCAAAGATTTGAATAAAGATCAAATTTTGACAATGTTTAAGGAACAATGTCAACGTGTTGGTACAAAATTCGTTGAATCTACACCTGATAAATTAGGTGAAACAATTTTGGCAGCTATCGAAGATTGGGGCAATGGTAAGGTTGTATTCCCAAGCACTCCTGAAGTAGATGAATATAAATTAAAAGAATTATTCGAACAAGATGCAGCTAATAATGGCGGCACTCGTACATACTTCCAATGGGACCCAGCTAAAGGCCGTGAAGAATGTATCTCCAACACTGCCAATGCAGATATCGGTATTACATTCCCATACTGCGGTATTGCTGAAACTGCTACTGTAGTACAAGCGTCTGGTGAAGAATCTGGCCGTGCTATTAGCTTGTTGCCTACTACACATATCGCTGTATTGTACACGGATACAATCAACCCACGTATGACTCAAACAATGGAAAACTTGGCTGAACGTTATCACAACGATCCATCCAAATTCCCTACAAATATCTGCTTGATTTCTGGTCCATCCCGTACAGCTGATATTGAGTTGGTTACTGTAGATGGTGCTCATGGTCCTATCCAAGTAACTTACGTTTTGGTTAATCGCTAATACGTTAGGTAGGTATAGCTATAACTGAATAATTTTAAAGGTGATCTTCCTTACGAAGGTCACCTTTTTATATACCTAGCTTTCTATTATGATGTATAGTAATCATGAAATTATAGAGCCATATGTACATCCATGTAGATTAAGGTGTTTATGGGGCTTGCAGATTCTGCATAGATAAACTTATAAAATTCGAATTATTTTACTTGTAAAATTTTCGATATATGCTATACTTAATTCATAACCTATTATTGTGATATGAATTAAAGAGGTGTATTATGAATATTCCATTCTTTACAGATTACCTCATGTTAAGTAATCCAATAAGTATCGCTATTATCGCAGTATTTGTGCTCGCGTTAATCGGTATTTATGTATTGCAACGCAAGGGCACATCCTTTGGTAATCTCGTTATTATTGGTACTATTGTTGGTGCCGTACTCGGTATTGCAGTTCAAATCATTGCAGGCTTCCCAGATGATCCATCTAAAGTGGTTTACATCAAGGAAAGTACTAAGTGGTTCTCTCTAGTAGGGGGCGGCTTCATTGATTTGATCCGTATGCTTGTTATTCCTATTGTATTTATTTCTATCATCCATGTTATCTTGCATATGGAGGCGGGTGCTAACCTTAAAAAGTTAGTGGTGGCCATGGTATCTACTAACCTTGGCATGGTAGCAGTTGCTGCTATCGTTGGTCTTATCTTGGGTAATGCGTTTGGTTTAGGTCAAGGTTTCGATATTGTTGAATCTGGTAAAAAGATTCGTGAAATCAAACCAATGGTTGATACATTCCGTGCATTGATTCCAAGCAATCCAATTCAAGCTGCAGCTGAAACTAATGTTATTGGCATCGTAGTATTCGCTATTATCTTGGGTAGCGTTGCTCGTTTGTTGAAAAAAACAGGCACAAATAGCATGGAAATCTTTACTAAGCTATTTGATGAACTTCACCAATTGATTTCTTGGGTAGCAGACTTCATTATTGGTCTTATGCCATACGGCGTAGTTGCATTGTTGGCATCTACATTGGCAACACGTGGCGTGCAAGCTATTTTAGACATGGGTCTATTCGTAGTATTGCTTTATGTTGGTCTTTTGATTATGTTCGTTGTTCAAGCTATCTTGATTGCTAGCTTTGGGTACAATCCGATTACATATTTCAAAAAAGCAAAAGCTCCGCTCTTGTTGGCTTTTACATCCCGTTCCTCTATGGGCGTATTGCCATTGACTGTTGAAACATTGACTAAACGTCTTGGTGTAAATGCTACAACAGCTAATACAGTAGCATCCTTCGGTACTACTGCGGGCATGCAAGGTTGTGCAGGCGTATTCCCAGCACTTGTAGTTGTATATATCTCTAATGTAGCAAATATTCCATTTGATTTGACTATGTACATCATGAGTGTTATCGTTATCGCTATCGGTTCCGTTGGTATTGCTGGTGTTCCTGGTACAGCTACAATGGCTGCATCCGTATCTCTTAGTGGTACAGGCCTTGGTGCGTACTTCACATCCATCAGCCCAATCCTTGCTATCGATCCATTGATCGACATGGGCCGTACATGCTTGAACGTATCTGGTTCCTTAACAAATGCTCTCGTAGTAGATAAGATTATGGGTACCATCGATAAAGATGCCTATAACAATCCTAATGAAGGTCGAGTTTAATAGGCAGACTTAGGATTATTCCTACATAGTAGAATTTAATAATAATGAAAGAACAGCCTTTGGGCTGTTCTTTTTTTGTACGATTAGGATTTTCTATTGTTCTAATTAAAAGTGATTATTATTACAGATTGTAAAGCATGTTATTTGTAATTGATATTAAAATTGTGAGCTTGGCTACTAACATACGTATGCGTGTATGGTATACTAACCAATACAAAGTTTTGTATTATGCTTAATAGATATAAGCCAAGAGGGTAATAGTATGATTACACAAGAATTGAAAGATCGATTAATTGCAGACTATCCAAAGTTTGAAGATATGACGCATAAATTCTATAAGAAAGAAATGTCTATTGCGGATTATAAAGGTCAATCTGGGGCCTATGGTAGTTACGCCGAGCGCGGTGCTAACTCTGGTATGAGCCGTTGGCGCTTCAATGGGGGACGCATGACGCGTCAGCACATGCAGTTCTTAGCTGACTCTATCCGTAAATATAACTTACAACACGTACATTTTACTACCGGCCAATGCTTGCAAATGCATGGCCTCGATGGTGATACAATTTTAAATCTCTATAAAGAATGCTATGATCACGGTATCTATAACCGCGGTGCTGGTGGAGACAACCCAAATGTAGTGGCGAGTATTTTGCGCGGTATTGATCCTCGTGAAACCTTAGATATTACACCGTATGCAACGGCTATTAGCGAGTTCCTTCTAGAGCAAATGTTCTACATCAAAATCCCTCGCAAGTTTAAAATGGGCATCGACAATGGCTTTGATAGCACGCCTCATGCTACATTCAAAGACCTTGGTTTCAATTTAACGAAACATAATACCTTTGATGTATACGCTTGTGGTGGTATTGGCCCCAATCCTCGCATTGGTATTCCAGTGGCACATGATGTGCAACCTGAAGATGTGTTGTACCATGTGAAAACTATGCTTATGGTTTTTGCTAACCATGGAAATTTCAAAAACCGTGGTAAGGCTCGTACTCGCTACATGCCTGCTGAAATGGGTGGAGCGGAAGCTTTCATCAAGACCTATGAAGAAACATTGGCGATGGTGAAAGAAGTTGAACAATTAACAATTAATCCTGCTGATTATGCTTGTGAAATTACAAAAACAGGTAAGCGTGATAATTCTGTGGAAAATGATCGTATTCACCGTCAAAAACAAGAAGGTTTATACTACGTTGAATACCATCCGGCAGGTGGCGACGCTAATGTAGAACATCTATTGGCTGCTCTCGATTATGCAGTAACACTGGATCAAGTGGAAGCTCGTATTGCGCCGGACCAAGCATTGTTCTTCATCAACCTTACTGCTGATGAGGCTCGTAAAATTGCAGAATTAACAGATGACAGTGCAGAAAATGACTTCCGTCGCTCCGTGTCCTGTGTAGGCTCTACAGTCTGCCAAATTGGTATGCAAGACTCCAATGGTCTTTTGAAAGATATCTTCGGACACCTTGAAGAAAAAGGTGTAGATACAAGTAAACTCCCTCGTTTACACATCTCGGGCTGTCCACACTCCTGTGGTACACACCAAATCGGTGAAATTGGTTTCCACGGAGCTGTAAAATTAGTAGACAAGAAACCTACCGTAGCCTTTATCCTCGTAGACGGTGGTTCCGAACACATGGGCTCCGAAAACTTCGGTAAAATGGCAGGTAATATCGTAGCCACAAAAATCCCAGAATTCTTGGAAGCCTTGGCAAACATCCTAAACCAATCCCCAGAACCAGACTTTGGTACATGGAGAATGACACACAAAGCGGAATACATGGAACTTATAAAAGCATTTGAGTAAATTCCTCCTCCGCTTGTGATGGGGCCTCGTTATATTGCGACAACTCAATAAATAATAAAAAGAGTTCCCTCTTTGCTCCGTTCTTCGCAAAGTCGCTGCATAGGGAACTCTTTTTATTATTTGAGCGCCTACTATTAACTAGTCCCATCACAAGCTACATATGACATTTACTCAATATGCTTTTATATGATGGGGGAAGGGAAGGACTAGCCGCAGGCTAGTCCTTCCCCTACGGTGGGCATGGCACCACTACTATAAAGCCTAGCTGCAGGCTATTTTTTCCCACATGGTGGGCGTGGCGCCATTAGTTTAAAGCCTTTTTACATAGAACAATCGGCTTATCTAGGTGTTATGTATTTAAGTGTGTAGTTCTATTTTGATGGGACGCCTTTATAAATATAATTATAAAAAAGTACGAATATACTTGTGCAGCGACTTTGCGAAGGACGGAGCAAGCAAGTATATTTGTACTTTTTTTACTAGGTTGTAGAAATGAAATAGGGCCCCATCAAAATAGGGAGAATAACCTTGAAAAGCATATGTTGTCTAGATAACCCTTGATTGATTGTGTTATAATAGGCTTTATAGTAGTGTTTGGAGGATTTATCAGATGTTATTTACCGTCAATACAGAAGTCTGTACACGATGCGGCCTTTGCGTAGCTGACTGTCCGACAGGCTTGCTAGTGATGTCCGAAAATGGGCCTGTAACTGGCAAAGGAGGTTGTATCTCCTGTGGGCATTGTATTTCTGTCTGCCCTACACTTGCTCTTGATAGTGATATGACACCACGTAAAGAGCAAATCGATATCACAAAAGAACAAAAGTTAACGCCAGAGCAAGCTGAGTTATTCTTACGCAGCCGTCGCTCTATTCGTAATTACCAAAATAAACCAGTTCCTGCTGAGCTTATTCGCAAGGTATTAAATGTTGCGAGAATGGCTCCCACACCAACAAATACACAAGGTATTTCTTATATTGTAATTCGGGATAAACAAAAGTTGCGCCGCATTGCAGATCTCGTTCTTGAGTGGATGCATTTAGCTGCGAAGACTGTGCCGATTATGCGTCTTTATGCTCGTGCAGCACAGGCTGAAGTGGATAGGGGCAAGGAATATATCTTGCGCGATGCGCCTGCTTTGGTAGTGGCTATTGGTTCTAAAAAGGATATTCATCGTACTCACGATAGTGGTCATTCTTGCTTGTCTTATGCAGAGTTGTATGCACCAACATTAGGCTTAGGTACTTGTTGGGCAGGCTTCTTTGAACATGCTGGGAAAGCAGAATATGAACCATTATTGGAGCTATTAGGTGTGCCTGAAGATAAAATCATTGCTGGTGGTATCTTAATGGGCTATCCAAAGGTTCGTTACCGCAATATTGTGGAACGTCAACCATTGGACGTTACATTTGATACAGAAGAGTAAAAAAAGAGATACTTCAATGATTGTAATCATTGGAGTATCTCTTTTTAGCTATATAGTGATGCTATAAATTATATTAGTTGGCAGTTGTAATAGTGCCTTTGAATGTTTCGTCGATGTATTGTTTAATAGCATCAGATTTGTAAATGTCTGCAATTTTTTTGTAAGTTTCGTTGTCTTTGTCTTCACTACGTACCGCAAGTACCATAACTGTTAATGGTTCATCTTTAGATTCGAAGAAGAAGCCTTGTTTTTCTACATTAAGACCAGCACTTTGTACATAGTTCATTGGAATAACTGCAATTGTTACATCATCTAGACTACGAGGTAATTGAGCTGCTTCTAGTTCTTGAATCTTTATATTTTTCGGGTTAGATGTGATATCTGCAACAGTTGCTTTGAAGCCGACACCATCTTTTAATGTAATTAACCCAGCTTTAGCTAATAAGGCTAATGCACGACCACCATTTGTAGGGTCATTTGGAATAGAAACAGTAGCGCCTTCAGGTACGTCTTGTACGCTGTGTACGCTATTACTGTATAAGCCCATACGCACTAAAATGGTTTTACCGATTGCTACTAAGTTGGAACCATTTTGTTTGTTAAAGTTTTCCATAAATGGTACGTGTTGATAAGCGTTTAGTTGAATATCGCCATCTGCAAGGGCTTTATCAGGTGTTACATAGTCTGAAAATTCAACTACTTTAAGATCGATTCCTTGTTTTTTAGCCTCTTTAGCAACTGCTTCAGCTACTTGAGCATGAGGGCCAGATGTAGCACCTATTTTGATTTCTTTAGGTGTTTGTGTTGATTGATTTGATGTACTACCACAACCAGCGATAGCAAATACAAGAGCACCGATAAGTAATGGCGCTAATAATGTTTTTAATTTCATATAACCATCCCTTTCTACAATATATGTAAATATCCTATCATGTAAGTTGGGTTTTGTATATAGAGAAATATCTATTAGTTAGCTATAGATTAAAGTTATATGCTTTAGCATATCTAAAAATCTCGAAAAGTGATATAATATAATCAATAAGTTTTATACAACTTAATTTAAACGTTACGGTTTAATATATCCATTACAATTTAATATAAGTATTACAAATAATCTAACCGTAAATTTTGGGAAATATAGGAGGCTACCATGTTTAACTTTGATTTTTATAATCCAACCCATATCGTATTTGGTAAAGACCGTTTAGATGAATTAGATGTATTGGTGCCAAAGGATGCAAAGGTACTCATTACTTACGGCGGCGGATCTGCTGTGCGCAGTGGTCTTATTGATCGCATTGTGGAGGCACTTGGCAACCGCAAGGTAGAACAATTCGGCGGTATTGAGCCAAACCCATCTTTTGAAACTTGTGAACGTGCAGTAGCTTTCATTAAAGAACATAGAGTAGATTTCGTGCTCGCTGTAGGCGGCGGTTCTGTAGTAGACGCTACAAAACTTATCGTTATGGGCGCTACCTATGATGGTCCTGTCATTGATGTTATGAGAGCTGGTGTGCCAGAGGTTCCAGTAGAGATGGTACCAAATCCATTACCATTTGGTACAGTTATGACACTTCCTGCGACTGGTTCTGAAATGAACAATGGTGCAGTTATTACTTATGGGGACGGTAAATACCCTGTATTCAGTAGCTTAGTATTTCCTAAGTTCTCCATGCTTGATCCGACATTGACTTTCACATTGCCTGAAAAACAAGTTAAGAATGGTGTTATCGATACATTTGTACATACTACAGAGCAATATTTAACATATCCTGTAGAAGGCCGTATTCAAGATCGTTTCAGTGAAGGTATTTTGAAAACTATGATTGAAATCGGCAAAGAAACAGTAGAGAATCCAGAAAACTACGATATTCGTGCTAACCACGTGTGGGCTTCTACCTTGGCGTTAAATGGCTTGATTGGTGCTGGTGTGCCACAAGACTGGGCAACACATCTTATTGGTCATGAGTTAACTGCGGCGTACCATCTTGATCATGGGATTACATTAGCTATCGTATTGCCTGCATTGTTAGAAGTGAAAAAAGCAGACAAACTTGAAAAATTGGCACAATATGCTACACGTGTATGGCATATTACAGAAGGTACAAACGAAGAAAAAGCAGATAAGGCTATCGCTAAAACGCGTGAATTCTTCGAGTCCCTTGGTGTATCTACCCATTTGAAAGACTATGGTTTAGGTGCTGAAGCAGTTGATAAAATTGTGAAACAATTAGAAGCCCATGGTATGACACAACTTGGTGAAAAAGGCGATGTAACACCAGACGTAGCTCGTGAAATTTTAACGCGCGCTTTATAATACATTTGGTTAAAGCCATCAAAATTGACACTGATTATATACAATGTATAATATAATAGCTTACATAAAAGACACCATATGGTGTCTTTTATTGTTCAAATTAGTTTTTAGCGTCTGAAAGAGGGCTAAGATTAGTTTTGACTATTGTTTACATATATATGATATATGATTTGGAAAGGAGAAAATCCTTTGAGTGAAATAAAGCGTCGAAGTGCCTTTTCCTTTGCGCTTCCTATTATAATTCCTGTGGGTATTAGCTTCTTTTTCATAGGATTAGGGTTTGGACTGTATGCGACGAGCCAAGGATTTCCGTGGTGGACGGCGCCTGTTTTAGCAGCCACTATTTTCGCAGGCTCCATGGAATTCGTAACTATTGGCATGCTCATGGCAGGTTTTGACCCGTTAAATGCCTTTGTTTTGACCATGTTTGTCAATGGGCGTCATTTCTTCTATGGATTACCTATGTTACAGCGCTATGTTAATATGGGCTGGAAATGGTTCCCTACCGTAGCTTGGATGTGCGATGAAAGCTTTGCTATCAACGCCTCAACTAAGCTTCCAGAAGATGTAGATGACAAGTGGTTCTATTTCCATGTGTCTTGGCTTAACTATGTATTCTGGGTATTTAGTACTCTTGTAGGGGGCTTATTCGGGAATTTATTGGCTACTGTAGATTTGCGGGGCATTGATTTCGTATTACCGGGCCTATTTATTGTGATATTCCTTGAAATGTTATTGAATGCTAAGAATAATAGGATTAAAGCCTTTGGTGTAGCGGGTGCCATAGTAGCACTTATTATGCTATTAGTAGTAGGTAAGTCCCTCTTTATGCTTACCTCCATGAGTTGTATGCTCGTAGCGGCTTATATTGCATATAAGTGGGGAGGTGTGCGCCTTGACTAGTATAGAAATGGTTATGACCGTTACTATCGTAGTAGCAGGTACATTATTAACTCGCTTTGGGGCGTTCCTCATATTCCCACCTGGTAAAAAGGCACCAGACTTTGTACTCTATCTTGGTAAAGCGCTACCTGCCTCTGTGATGGGGATGCTCGTTGTATATACTTTTAAAGAAACTGTCGTCCTATCGTATCCATATGGTATACCTGAATTGATTGCATTGCTTGTTACCGTAGGCTTACATCTATGGAAGCGAAATATGCTTGTATCCATTGGGGCAGGCACTGTAGTGTACATGATCCTTGTACAAGCCGTCTTTAATGTGCCTAAATAAATTACAATAAAATAAACCACTTATATCTACGCCTAAAAGAAGGGAGAGATATAAGTGGTTTTCTTTTTTATCTTAGTTGTAATAGTCTTTCAAGACCTAGTGCTGTATGGTGATCTTCCAAGAAGTCTTGTTGGTCTAATAGTTCCATAACGTCCATATCGATGTTTGTGAGCTTGAAATCGAATACATCAAAGTTAGCCCCCATGTGGCTCACGTTATTTGCTTTTGGCAATGGAATGATGCCACGTTGAATGTGCCAACGCAAGATAATTTGATGTTTTGAGACGCCGTATTTTTCAGCCAAGCTTTTGATGATAGGATGGTCAAAAATAGGTTGGCGATCACGAGTAAATGGAGACCACGCCATGCCTACTACTTGATGCTTACGCATTAATTGTAATAAGGACTGACGTTGGTTAAACGGGTGGCACTCGATTTGGTTCACCACAGGTTTTACATTACAGTGGTATAGCAAGTCGATGAGGCGATCTTCGTAGAAGTTAGAGAGACCTAGACCACGCAATACATTTTGGTCGTATAACTCTTCCATGGCGCGCCAAGAACCATAATAGTCGCCAAGTGGTTGATGTACGAGCATAATGTCGATATAATTAGTGTCTAATTTTTTTAAGGAGCTTTCAACAGCACGCATTGTATTATCGTAGCCTGCGTCGGTATGCCAAATTTTTGTGGTAATAACGATGTCAGTACGTTTAACACCAGATGCTTTGATGCCCTTGCCAACAGCCTCTTCGTTGCCGTAGTAAGCGGCTGTATCTAGCAAGCGGTAACCTACGCCAAGTGCATTAGCAACGGCTTGCTCCGTTTCTCCTTCGTTGCCTGTTTTATAAGTACCATAACCGATAGAAGGAATAAAGCTGCCGTTATTTAATATTCTAAAGTCCATCCGTTCTTCCATAAGAACCTCCGTTATATCCATAAATTAAAGGAATTAGCTTTCATACAATTCTAATTGATTTTATGATATACTAAGGTATTGATAAAAATCAATATGACAGGAAGTGACAGAATGAAATTAAAACGAATTTATTCTGTAGTTGCTATGCTTGGTGTTGGGATGATGGCCTTGGCCATCGCTGGTTGCGGTACGAAAACGGTATCCGTTGCTGATGTAACATACAAGGATATGCCGCTGCAGATTCATAATGATGCCAATGTAACAGCTCTTAATAAGGCGACGGTAACGCCGACGTTGACGGGGCAGGTCGCATATGCTGTGAAAGTAGGCGACCAAGTACAACAAGGTCAAGTCTTGGCCACTGTAGATACATCGGCTTTACAGCAACAGCTAGCATCATTACAAGGTCAGTTAGCGCAAGCCTCAGCTCAGTCCTATGCGACGTCTGTGACAACTACGACAGCAGCGTCTGTAGATAGTGCTCAATTGGCGCAAGCTCAGAAGATGCGCGAAGCGGGCATGATTACTCAAAAAGAATATGATCGCATTGTAGAGCGGTCTCAGCCACAAACTACGACAGTAACAACTGGCGGTGGCGGCGGTGGTGCTAATACGGCAGCTATCGAGGCTCAAATTGCTCAAGTATCTGCTCAAATGGCAGCATCTACAATCGTAGCGCCTATAGCTGGTACGGTAACGGCTATTTACAATGAAGACCGTCAAATGGCCATTGCAGATCGTCCGTTCATGATGATTCAACAATCTACACCGATGGTAGCATCCCTTAGTATCCCTCGTGATGCGGCGATGAAGCTTGGCACACCTGATGCTAAAAAGGGAATCAAGGTACTCCTTAAGGTAGGTGACCAAGAATTACCTGGTGAATTGACCTATGTAGATGTAACACAGCCAGAAAATGTGCCAAGCGTTCTTGTGAAAGCTACTTTCAACAATGATAAAGGCCTCATCAAAGCTGGTGAGTTCTATACATTAATTATCGAGTCTAATATAAAAGCGAAAATGCTCACTGTTCCAAGCAAAGCAGTTCGTGAAAACCAAGACGGCAAATACGTGTATGTATTGACTGAAAATAATACAGTTGACGTACGTGTCGTTGAAGTAGGTATGACAGAAGATGATGATGTAGCCATTATTTCAGGCCTAAACGAAGGCGATAAGGTAATTACAACCGACGGAAACTTTGAATTAGGCGAATCTGTTAAATTATAATGAACGACCATGTGGTTATAGGTACCCATGGTAAATACCTCGACCGAGGAATTTGATAGGAGGGATTATTATTTTAGAATTTAAACGTTTTGAACTAAGAGACAAACCATTAATCGACAAATATTTTGAACAACATCATTATGAAGCATCTGATAATTGCTTTACTACATTATTTATGTGGCAAGATGCGTATGGTATTCGTTGGGCTGAGGAAAACGGCGTATTGTACATCCAAGGTGGCGGTAAACGTGAACCATTCCTATTGCCTCCGTTTGCCGGTAAAGATGCAAAGTTCCTTGATGGTTTGTTACGCGCTAAAGAATGGTTCGTAGAAAATAATTTGCCATTCCTTTTCAAAGGTGTTAGCAAAGTTGTAAAAGAGCGTATGGAAGAGTTATGTCCTGGTCGTTATGAATTTACACCTGACCGCGACAACTACGAATACATTTACAAATCTGAAGATCTTATCAACTTATCTGGTAAGAAGTTCCGTCAAAAGAAAAACCATTTGAACCAATTCCGCATGCAATATTCTAACTATGAATATATGCCAATTACAGAAGATATCATTCCATTGTGCCGCGAAACAGCAGCATCTTGGGTAGAAACTCATCATGAAGAAGGTATCGAAGATGAATTGGTTGCTATTAACTTATTATTCGATAATTGGGAAACACTAGGCCTTAAAGGTGGCGCCATCAAATTGTTTGGCCGCGTTGAAGCTTTCAGTATCGGTGAATTATTGAATGATAAAATGGCGTTGATTCACATTGAAAAAGCAAATCCAGATATCCGTGGTTTGTATCAAGCAATCAATAATGAATTCATTCGTCATGAATTTAGCGAAGTAGAATTCATCAACCGTGAAGAAGATATGGGCTTGCCTGGTCTTCGTCAAGCAAAAGAATCTTATAATCCAGATCATTTTGCTGAAAAATATGACGCAGTATATGCTAATGAAGCAGATAATGCAACAGGCGGTAAATAAAAATCTGAGCTATGAAGTCGATGCGCTTCATAGCTCATTTTTGTTATAATAGAGGTGTTAGCCTATCTATTTGATTATATTTTGCATCATCATGGTGATGCCACAGATAGAGAGTAGTTTTTATACTATAACGAGGATATACTTATGGAATATAGAATTGCAACAGCTCAAGATACGCCACATGTGGAAAATCTATGGGCGTACTGCTTTGAACCAAAGGAAGATCCATTCTTCCAATATTACTTTACAAATTGCTATGAACCAGAAAATACAATGGTTGGTCTTGAACAAGGTCAATTGTTGAGTACCGTTCATTTGCGTCAATATAATATCAATGTTCGTGGTGCTGTATTGCCTACTAGCTACATGGTTGGCGTAGCAACACATCCAGCGGCTCGCCGTGGTGGCGTAGGTGGTGCCTTGCTAAAGTCTTCTCTTGAAGAACTTCGCAACCGCGGTCAAGCATTGACGATTTTAATGCCTTCCAAGGCTGCATTCTACCAACAATATGGTTGGGAACTCTATGCACATCAATGGGTAAATACGATGTCTCTTGAAGACTTGCGCCCTATGACGGATAAATCCTTGAGCTTTGGCCTGCTAAATAGCGTAGATCAATGGACCTTATTGGACCCTGTATATAAAGCATATACAGCTCGTCTTTCTGGCTATGCTGAGCGCGGTGAAAAGGAATGGAAACGCTTGCTCGGTAGCTTCTTTGCAGAAGGCGTGAATATCGCTGTAGTGCGCAATGATGAAGGTGTTATCGAAGGATATGCGGTATATCGCTTAGGTCAACCTGAAATTCCTGTTTCTGAATTAGTTTACACTACACGTCGTGCCCAACGAGCATTGTTGAACTACTTCTATAATCACCGTTCTCAAGGCACTACGATTCGTTGGAATGAAGGCCTTCACGATACGTACTATCGCTTCTATCCTGATGGTAAAAGCGGACATGCTACGATGCCATTTATGATGAGCCGTATTGTAGATGTGAAAGCTGCCTTTGAAGCCATTCCTGTCAATCCAGAGGCGTTGATGATGCCGATTACAATGACCTTTGGTGTTAAAGATAATCTTTGTGAGTGGAATGAAGGCCGCTATGAAGTCCAATATGGCGGCGCATTGACTCCAACTGTTAAAAAGGTGTCTGATACATTGGATGGGGACGTAGATATTACCGTTGAAGTTGGTGCTTTAAGCCAACTCTTGATCGGTGCATTAACAGCTCGTGATCTTGCTTTTGAAGGTAAACTTTCAGCTAATGAAGAATGGCTAGAGTTCTTTGATATTTTGTATCCTGAACAAAAAACATATATTAACGAATGGTGGTAATATGAGCTGGAAAACGTATACGGTGAAAGAACCAACAGAATTGACGGTTTCTAAATATGTAAAGGAGCGCTTTTCATTATCCTCTCGAGATATTCAAATGATGTTCCGCAAGAAACGGGTGAAAGTAAATAGCCGTGTAGCCCATTCCCAGCGTTCCCTCAAAAAGGGTGATGTATTAACTTTGGAATTACCACAGGATAAGGACTATGGCGTCGATGTAGAAAAAGGTCCCATTACAGTTCTCTACGAAGATGCTCATACCTTGGTGGTTGATAAGGCTCCTTTCATGCTTGTTCATCCTGCAGGGCAAACTAAATCTGGTACATTGAGTAACTATGTGGCTGGATACTATGCGAAAAAAGGTGTAGTGCACAAGGTGCGTCCTGTACATCGCCTTGACCGAGATACATCTGGTTGTATTCTCTTTGGAAAAACAAAGGAAGCTCAGCAATATTACACTGATGAACTACAAGCGGGGCGTATCGATCGCATCTATACAGGTCTCGTAGAAGGTCGCATTGAGGAGAATGGCGTAGTTGATGCACCTATTGGCGTTGATCCAGTATTTGATAACCGTCGCGTTGTCGATGAATTTGGTCAACTAGCCCAAACGGAATATATCGTTCTTGGTCACGAAGGCGATCATACGTTATTAAAATTTAAATTATTAACAGGCAGAACACATCAAATCCGTGTGCATATGGAACACATTGGTCATCCTATCGTTGGTGATGCCATGTATGGTACACGCAACAAGCCATATACACGCCAATGCTTGCACGCATCAGAACTCACCTTTGTTCCCTATGGTAAGGATGAGGCTATGACGGTAACCTGTGAAGTAGGGGACGAATTTGGTCGTGAAAAATAGTAATTGCTTTTATAAGTATCATCAACTATAATCTAAATGATGATGTGGTCATAGAGCATGCCACGTAAAATAAAGAAAGCTCAATCGTTAGATGTGGTCACAGAGCGTGCCACGTAAAACAAAAAAAGCTCAATCGATGATAAAAAACATATCACTTGATGCTTGTGTATACATGTATACAAAAAACAATAGTGATAAAAATGCATAGTCTATGACTTAAAGTCATAGACTATGTTTTTTTTATATTTTCAATTCACAGTGGACAGGAGTATACTATGTATAGACAAAAATTCTATAGAATTTAAAACTTAGATGAGGTTATGGACGGTCACAGCCGATAATATCACTACAGAATGGATTCTTTAGAGGTAGTTTATAGTTTATACTTTCACCAAGACCGAACGGAACGATGCCGCAGCGCTTGGGATGATCAAGTGATATGAAGGAGTGCACGTTATGGATATGAATCAGAGCACAATCGAGCAACAACGTCTAGATCAAGCTAGACTCGAAGCTAATGGTATGTACAGCAGCCAATTTGAAAAGGATGCGTGCGGCATGGGCTTTGTCGTTAATATTAAAGGTAAAAAATCCCACGATATTATCGATGATGGTTTGCGTATTTTAGAGCGCCTTGAACACCGTGGTGGTGCTGGTGCCGATAAGGACACAGGGGATGGTGCCGGTATTTTGGTACAAATTCCTCATGAGTTTTTCAAACGCGAATGCGAAGTGCTTGGTATCAACTTGCCTGCAGCTGGTGAGTACGGCGTAGGTATGATATTTGCCCATAAATATGAAAGCCTCCGTAACGAGCAAAAACGCATTTTCGAAGAGGTTGTACGCGAAGAAGGCCAAGTTGTTCTCGGTTGGCGCGAAGTGCCAGTTGATGGTACAAAAGTTGGTAAAGAAGCAGCTGCCATTCGCCCTTGGATGATTCAAATCCTCATCGGTAAAGGCCCAGACGTAACTAATAATAAAGAATTTGAACGTAAATTATATATTATTCGTAAATTAGCAGAAAAACGCATTGTTCCATTGAGCAAGGAATTATCTAGTGATTTCTATATTGCATCCTTGTCCTCTAAAACAATCGTATATAAAGGTATGTTAACACCTGGTCAATTGCGTGACTTCTACCTTGATTTGAGTGACCTTGACTTTACATCTGCATTGGCTATGGTTCACTCTCGTTTCAGTACGAATACATTCCCAAGCTGGGCTCGGGCGCATCCTAACCGTTTCTTAGTGCATAATGGTGAAATCAACACAATCCGTGGTAACGTAAACTGGATCAATGCTCGTGAAGGTAAAGCGGAATCTCCATTGTTCCCAGATATCAAAAAGGTATTCCCTGTAGTAGATGATAGCGGTTCTGACTCCGCTATGTTCGACAATACTTTGGAATTCTTGCACATGACAGGTCGTTCCTTGCCTCATGCGATTATGATGATGATTCCTGAACCTTGGGAACGCAATAATCTCATGAGCCAAGAAAAACATGACTTCTATGAGTTCAATAGCTTCATGATGGAACCATGGGATGGTCCTGCCGCTATGGGCTTTACTGATGGTACTGTTATCGGTGGCGTACTTGACCGTAATGGTTTACGTCCTGCTCGTTACTATGTAACAACTGATGATCGCGTTATCATGGCGTCCGAAGTGGGTGTAGTAAACGAAAATGCTGAAAATATTCGCGCTAAAGGTCGTTTGGAACCGGGCAAAATGCTTCTCATCGATACAGAGGAACAACGCATTATTTCCGACGAAGAAATCAAACAACGCGTTGCTACTGAATTGCCGTATGATGAATGGGTAAAAGAGCACGTTATCCACTTGTCTGAAATTACGCAAGCTGATGAAAGCGATATTCCAAAAGTAGACGATTTGTTCAAAAAGCAACAAGCCTTTGGTTATACTCAAGAAGATCTTGTGCGTATGATCGTACCTATGGCAAAAGATGGTAAAGACCCTGTAGGTGCAATGGGTGCCGATGCTCCACTTGCTATCTTGTCTGATAAACCACAATTGTTATACAGCTACTTTAAGCAAATGTTCGCGCAAGTAACAAATCCTCCAATCGATTCTATTCGTGAGGAAATGGTTACATCTACACGCGTTATGCTTGGTAACTCTGGTAACTTAACAGACCCTAATAAAGCTGGTACTTATGCGTTGTCCATGCGTACCCCAATCCTTACAAATCAAGAATTGGCGTCCATTAAGGCTCTTGATTGCCGTCGCATGAAATCTGTTACATTGCCAATCCTCTTCGACCCAACTAAGGGTGCGGATGGCTTGCGTGATGCGTTGAATGAATTGTGCGAAAAAGCAGAAGAAGCAGCACGTACAGAGCAAAATGTATTGATTTTATCCGACCGTGGAGTCGATGAAAATCATGCACCAATTCCAGCGTTGTTAGCTGTAGCAGCTGTTCATAATCACTTAATTAGAAAAGTATTGCGCACAGAAATTGGTCTTATCCTCGAATCTGGTGAACCACGCGAAGTTCATCACTTCTGTACATTAATTGGTTATGGTGTAACAGCCATCAACCCATACTTAGCGCTTGAAACCGTACGTGATTTACAAGCTCGTAAACGCCTTGGCGATATTACTCCTGAACAAGCAGAAAAGAACTACATCAAAGCAGCTGTAGGCGGTATCATGAAGGTTATGTCCAAAATGGGTATTTCTACAGTACGTTCTTATCATGGTGCCCAAATCTTCGAAGCTTTGGGCTTGAATACTAACTTCATCAACAAGTTCTTCGTAAATACCCCAACACGTATTGGTGGCATCGGTCTTGGCGGTGTAGCACACGAAGCTTTAGCTCGTTACGAACGTGCTTTCAAATCCGACGAAACTGTACTCGAACCAGGCGGTTGGTATGGTCCTGTAAAAGATGGGGAAGAGCATTTGTTTAACCCTAAGACTATCGATCTTTTACAAGAATCCCTTATCAATGGCGACTACGCTAAATATAAAGAGTATTCTAAAGCGATTCGCAATGATTACCACGTTACATTGCGCTCTTTGATGGAATTGAACTACCCAGTAGGTGGCGGGATTCCTATTGAAGAGGTTGAACCAGAAGAATCTATTGTAAAACGCTTTAAAGCGGGCGCTATGAGTTATGGTGCTATCAGTAAAGAGGCGCATGAAGCGATTGCTATCGCTATGAACCGCCTTGGCTCTACATCTAACTCTGGTGAAGGCGGCGAAGATGTAGCTCGCTTCAAACCATTGCCAAACGGCGACAGCATGAACTCTGAAGTAAAACAAATTGCATCTGGTCGTTTCGGTGTAACTGCAAACTACCTCATTCATGCAAAAGAATTGCAAATCAAATGTGCACAAGGTGCTAAACCAGGTGAAGGTGGTCAATTACCAGGTAAAAAAGTATACCCTGAAATCGGGAAAGCTCGTCACTCCACTCCTGGCGTAGAACTCGTATCTCCACCACCACATCACGATATTTACTCCATCGAAGACTTGGCAGAGTTGATTTACGATTTGAAATGCATTAACAAAGATGCTCGTATTTCCGTTAAATTAACATCTGAAGCAGGCGTTGGTACTATCGCGGCTGGTGTAGCAAAAGCAAAAGCAGATAATATCTTAATCTCTGGTTACGATGGTGGTACAGGTGCGGCAGGTCGTACATCTGTAAAACATGCTGGTGTGCCTTGGGAATTAGGTTTGTCCGAAACTCATCAAACATTGATGCTCAACAGATTGCGTGACCGTGTTAAATTGGAAGTAGACTCCAAGTTGATGACTGGTTTCGATGTAGCTGTTGCGGCTATGCTTGGCGCTGAGTTATTCGGCTTCGGTACATTACCACTCGTTGCTGTAGGCTGTAAAATGGCTCGTGTATGTAACCTCAACACATGCCCTTACGGCGTTGCTACACAAGACGAAAAATTGCGTGCTCGTTTCACAGGTAAACCTGAGTATGTAGAAAACTTGATGATCTTCATCGCTCGTGAATTGCGTGAAATCATGGCTCGTTTAGGCATTCGTTCCGTAGCTGAGCTGGTAGGCCGTATCGATCTTGTTCGTCAAAAATCTCAAGACGATAACTTCAAATTGTCTCGCGTTGACCTTAAACGCGTATTGTTCCACCCATACATCGATGCATCTGTAGGTCATATGCATATGGTTGACCAAGATCACGAATTGGAACGCACATTGGATATGTCCAAACTCTTGCGTATGTGTCGTCCTGCTATCGAAGATCAAAAACCTATCCGCGCTAAATTGGCTATCAATAATATTAACCGTGTAGTAGGTACTTTGGTTGGTTCTGAGGTAACACGTCGTTATGGTGAAAGCGGCTTGCCAGATAACACAATCAAATTGAACTTTGAAGGTTCTGCTGGTCAATCCTTCGGTGCTTTCATTCCTAAAGGTATGACATTAGAACTTGAAGGGGATGCGAACGATTACCTCGGTAAAGGCTTATCCGGTGGTACTATCACTGTATATCCACCTAAGAAATCCATCTTTGAAGCTGATGAAAACATCCTTATCGGTAATGTTGCCTTCTATGGTGCTACATCTGGTACATCCTACATCAATGGTGTAGCTGGTGAACGTTTCGCCGTTCGTAACAGTGGTATCACAGCTGTTGTAGAAGGTGTAGGCGACCATGGTTGTGAATACATGACTGGTGGCGAAGTGCTTGTACTTGGCAAAATTGGTCGTAACTTCGCAGCAGGTATGTCCGGTGGCTATGCGTACATCCTCGATTGCGATGAACGTTATGTAAACACAGGTCTAGTAGAATTACGTCCTGCTAATAATGATGACCTTAAACGCATTAAAGAATTAGTAGAACAACACGTATTGCATACTAATTCCGCTAAAGGCAGTCACATCCTTGAAAACTGGAATAACTTTGTAAACAGATTTACAAAAGTTGTACCTGTAGCATATGAAGAAATGCACGCTGCTATTGAACGCTATAAAGAACAAGGCTTATCCTTGGAAGAAGCTCAATTAGCTGCATTCAAAGAAAAATATGCAAAATAATTTCTAATCTAACTGAATATCCTTTAGATAAGACATATGAAATGCCTCTATAGCTTTGACTATAGAGGTATTTTCATGTATAATATTTGTATTGCAATATTGGATCATGGCAGTTCTCGGGCCTGTGCAATGGGGGCCTGTGAATCGTGTCAGGACTGAGAGGTAGCAGCACTAAGCGGTAACCTTCATGTGCCACGGGGAACCCGGGAGCTGTCGTGATCGAATATTGCAAGGCGGCCTGAGGGCCGCTTTTTTTATGTCTAATCTAAGCTCTATAAAATAAGTCAGATTTTCTTGAATATGGTATAATAAAGTATTGTAATTTTCGGAAAAAGGGGGTGTTCCAATGGCATATATTGCGTTATATCGTAAGTACCGTCCGCAGACGTTTACCGATGTGGTGGGTCAGCATCAGGTATCGGATACGTTGATGCGTGCTATCCGCGAAGATAAGGTAGCTCATGCGTATTTGTTTGCCGGTCCACGAGGGACTGGTAAAACGAGTATGGCCAAGATTTTTGCGCGCGCTATCAACTGCGAGCATGGGCCAACGGATCATCCTTGTAACGAGTGTAGTGCTTGTAAATCGATTTTGAGCGGTCAGTCCATGGACGTTCTTGAAATCGACGCTGCCTCCAATCGTGGTATCGATGAGGTACGTGCCCTTCGTGAAAGTGTCAAATTCATGCCTGTTGAGGGCCGTAAAAAGGTGTTCATCATCGATGAAGCCCACATGCTTACGACCGAAGCGTGGAATGCGCTTTTAAAAACTATCGAAGAGCCGCCGGCTCACGTTATGTTTATCTTCGCTACTACAGAGATTGAAAAGTTACCTGTTACCATCGTATCTCGTTGTCAGCGATACACCTTTAGACGGATTACGTCTGACGATATCGCTCAGCGCTTATCCTATGTAGCGGAACAAGAAGGCTTTGGCTTAGATTCTGCAGCAGCACAGCTTATCGCAGTTCATGCAGACGGTGGTTTGCGTGATGCGTTGAGTATATTAGACCAATGTGCTGGTATGGCCACAGGTACTATTACACCTCAAGTAGTAGAGGAATTGATTGGCCTTGTTAGCAAGGAATGGATCATTCATTTCCTTGATGCCTTGCGCAATGGGGATGGACCAAAATTATTGTCCTATATTCACGATGCATTGTCAGAAGGTCGTGATGCGACGCAGATTATGGAAGCCCTCATTCAGCACGTACGTGCCTTGCTCGTTGGCAAGGTTGCACCTGATGCGGATGAGCTCAAGGTATATGATGCCTTTAAAGATGAGTTTTTAGCTCAAGCTGAAAGCATTGATTTTAATGAGCTTAATCAATATGTGCGCAGTGCTCAATCCATCATGAATGATGCGAAACAAGTGGATAATCCACGAACCATCATCGAAATGGGCCTTCTAGTGCTTTGTGCTAAATTAGGCTCTGTTGATGAAAGCCTCGAAGACCGTGTATATGCACTAGAGGCTTCAGAACGGTCTGAGCGTAACGATTTATTGAACCGCATGGCTCAATTAGAACAACGCGGTTCAGCGGCTCCTACGCCTGCTTATGGTGCCAATGCATTTGGTCCGCCTAGCGGCTATGCAAATAGCTTTGTTCCTGTAGACAATACGGCTACTGCACAGAGTACTCCTATGAGTAGTGCTCAAAATACTACTGTTGGTACAGTGCCTCCTCCAAGTGGTGTAGGCATGACACCGCCACCTGCGAGTGTAGGCATGACACCTCCACCGATGGGAGCACCAGGTAGCACACCGCCTCCTATGAATGGAGTGGGAATGGCTCCGCCTTCAATGGGCGGCGTTGGTATGGCACCACCACCAACTACAAGTAGTGCACCAGAACGACCTGCTAGAAATCAAGCCAAAGGTCGTGGTAAAAAAGGCATTAGCACGCAAGCTATCATTAGTGATCAAATCTTGTCTGCTCAAGAGTATCGAAATATACAGTCTAATGTCATTAAATACTTGAAGGACAGCAATCGCAATATGACCTCCACCGTTATCGGTCAGGGGCAGCTTGTCTACGTAGACCAAAGTAAGGCTGTTATGGCCTTCAAAAATACATTGCACCTCAATGTAATGACTAATGAAGTAAACTTGGCAGAAGCGGCAGATGCTTTTACCTATACACTGGGCTATCCAGTACATGTAGAAATCGTAGATGCTCTTACACAAGTTTACAAAGACTATAAAAAGGCTTCTGGTAGTACGACACAGCACCAAGTAAAAGCGCCACAACGACCACCAGAACCGATGGTTGATGTACAGAAAACCTCTGGCGGTCAGCCGACGCAAATGGATTTAACAAATCCATCTGCACCACAAGGCACTAACAATGCATTAGTGGGAAATAGTTCAGCAGCGGCTAATAGCGCTCAAGGTAGTAACGCGTCACAAGCTCAACAACCTGCTGCACAGGCTGGAGGTTCAACTACTGAAAAACAAGCTAGCAAACCTGATTCTGCAGCAGTAGATGCGGCAAAGGCGGCAGCTTTGGCCTTCTTAGCGAAGAAGACGGGCGGTGCCAATGCTGCTAGCAGTAGTGTGAATACAGGTACAACAGTTGCTTCAGCAGAAGGTCAAACATCTGGCGGAGATGTGCCGATTACATCCTTTGATGGTAGTCCGTCTACTCAGGTTCCAGATGGAGAGATCCCTATCGAGTCGCTAGCAGGTTCTATTGAAGGTGATGATATTCCTGTTCATTCCTTTGATGATGTGCCTGTAGATGATATGGAGGAATCCTATGTATCATCCTTAGATGATATGCCACCACATCCGTTAGATAGTGTTACTGTTATTAGCGATGATGGGGAGGTCTTAGAACGCCCTATGGATAGCGGTGCGCATATTGAGGTAGAAGCTGTCCCAAAGTCTAATGGGGGCGAACAACAGGGAACCCCTTATCAAAGTGATGATCATACAATGCTTTCACAAGCACCTATTGAAGTAGCGCCCATCGATAGCGTGACGGTAGCTCGTGAATACGCATGGGATCCAGAGCATATGACAGAAGAGGAGCGAAACAATCCTCTCTTGGCAGAAACATTAGAGAAATTATCTGAAGACCATGACATTATTGTCGAGGTCATCGAAGAATAAATTTTTGAGTATACCTATTGGTCCTAAGGCCGTAGGTGACACATATGTTAAAATCTATGTCGCATGTTAGAGTTATGAGCATAGACAGTTAGTAAGGACAAGGTCCTAAAAGGAGGAAATACAATGTTTGGTAAAGGTATGGGCAATATGGCTGGCATGATGAAAAAAGTTCAAAAAATGCAAGCAGATATGAAGAAAATGCAAGAAGAATTAAAAACTCGTACAGTAGAGGCTTCCGTTGGTGGCGGTGCTGTAACAGTTGTAATGAACGGTGAAAAAATTATCGAGTCTTTGAAATTGAACCCAACTGCAGTTGATCCTGAAGACGTAGAAATGTTAGAAGATTTAGTAATGGCTGCTGTAAACGAAGCTAGCAAAAAAGTAGACGACCTCTTGGCTCAAGAAATGGGCAAAGTCACTGGTGGTCTTAACTTGCCAACAGGTTTATTCTAAATGACAAACGCTTTAGAACGGCTCGTAGAGCAGCTGCGCCGCTTGCCGGGTATCGGCTCCAAGTCGGCTAGACGCTTGGCCTATCATTTGGTAGAAATGCCGAAGGAAGAGGTAGACCGTCTCGTGGAAACCATCGTAGAAGCGAAGGGGGCTACGCGTCACTGTTCTATTTGCTTTAACTTATCAGCTCAAGATCCTTGTGAATTCTGTAGTAATCCTAATCGCGATCAAACGACGATTATGGTCGTTGAAACATCTCGCGATGTTATTGCTATCGAGCGCAGTGGTGACTATAAGGGCTTATATCACGTATTGGAAGGCGCCTTGTCCCCTATGGAGGGCATCGGTGCTGACGATATTCGCGTAAAAGAATTGATTGCTCGCCTTCGCGATGGTGTCGTTCAAGAGGTTATCCTCGCTACAGACCCGGATGTAGAAGGGGAAGCGACCGCTCTGTATTTGGCGCGCTTGTTAAGCCCAAGTGGCATTAAGGTAACGCGTATTGCCCGTGGTGTGCCTGTGGGTGGCGATATCGAATATGCCGATGAATTAACATTAGGCGGTGCTGTAGTGAACCGCCAAGAAATGAAAGGATAATATGGGAGCTTTATTAGCATCACCGATTATATCGGCGGTTGTATCCGTTGCTGTAGCCTACATTGCTTTCAAAGTAGCATTTTTCACCATTAAACGAGTAGCTATGAATACAGTAACTGGTATTTTAACGTATTTAGTATGCGTTCATATCCTCAATATTCCTATGGATATTGGTTTGGGCGTATGGGCTTTAACAGCAATTCTAGGCCCTATTCCAATGCTCATTGCAGCCGGATGGTACGGCTTTTTAAAATAGGAGGACCTCATGCTTATCAATCGTGAACAACAACGCGTTATTGATGAAGTTGAACAGAATATCCTCTTGTTAGCGTCCGCTGGGACGGGAAAAACGAATACACTTGCTTATCGAGTGGCTCACCTCATCGAGGGCGGCTATGCGAAGGCGGAGAATATCTTGTGCATGACCTTTACGAACAAGGCGGCAAATGAGATGAAAGACCGCATTCAATCGCTCGTAGGCAGTCCTGCAAAGGCTGTGGAGGTTAGTACATTCCACAGCTTTTGCTTTTTCGTACTCCAACAAGAGGGGAAGCGCAATGAAACCTTGTATACGGATGTAACCATCTTTGACGAAGAGGATTGCAAGGAATTGTCTGAACCGTATCGTCCAGGTAAATTGCGGGAAATGTCCTTTGCCAATATTATCGGCATGGTAAAAGAATATCGCTCCTTATATGGCTTTTATTCTGATGATCTCGTAGACGATTATAAACGTACTATTGACCGTTTACAAAAGGAACAGCGGCCTGCTATCGAGCAACAGTTCTCTAGTTTTGGCAATGTTCTATACAGTGAGCTCCATGACTTCTTGAACCATGGTCACGAATGGATTGCCGCTTATGATGAAAGCTTAGCCTCTGTACATGGTCTAGATTTTACAGACCTCATCTGCGGTGTTCATCGTCTATTCCAAGATCCTGTAGTTCGGGAGCGTTGGCGCAGTCGTTACAATTATATCTCTGTAGATGAAATGCAAGATACGGGCGTACTAGAGTATAAGGTATTAGAAATGCTTTGGGAAGGTAATCACGTTCTCTTATGTGGTGACTATTTTCAAACCATATACGAATGGCGTGGTTCCGATCCATTCCGTTTGCTCAAGCAATTTGATGCGGACTTTAAGCCTTTAAAAATTATCTTCTATGAAAACTACCGGTCTAACTGGACACTCTTTACAATGGCTTTCAAAACCTTGCAAAATATGTTCCCTGACCTCGTAGGTTCTATTTATACTGAATTGCCACGTGCCAATAGTGAAAGAAAGGGTAAGCCCGTCCTCATTAAAGGCTGTAAAAACAGTTATTTAGAGGGCCGCTATATTTATGAAACCATCTGTGCCTTGCCAAAGGATGCCAATATTGGTGTTCTTGTACGGGATAATAAAAAGGCGCAGCGATTGAGCGACTCCTTTGAACGCCTGAACAATGAAAAGCCTGAAGAGGAACGTCGTCATTTCATGATTATTGACGAGTTTAAATTCTTTAGACGTCAAGAAATCAAAGACGTTATGGCCTATTTCAAATTGCTCATGAACCCGAACGACTCTGTCAGTGCTAAGCGCATTATTAAACGTTATGTTGCGGGTATTGGTGACGCTCGTATCGCCGCTATTGAAAGCCCAGAAACTCGTCAAGTAGGCTTAAAATTAACAGACTTTATGGATATGCCTATCTTTGAAGCGGAACCTTATGCCAAGCTCGTTAGTGGCTTAGAAAATCATGAGGTTGTAGTATATGACGTGGAAAGTACTGGTACCGATACGTCCCAAGACCGCATCATTCAAATTGCAGCCATCCGTATCGATGAAAATGGACAGGTATTAGAGTCCTTTGAACGCTTTATCAATCCTGGTGTGACTGTGGGGCAATCTGAAGAGGTACACGGCTTCTCTGATGCGTATTTACAAGAGCACGGCGAAGACCCAGCTACAGTGCTGCAAGCCTTTAAGGAGTTCTCCAAGGGTGCTATCATCGTAGGTCACAATGTAAACTATGATGTGACCATCTTTACCAACGAATTGGCACGCTATAATTTAGGGAATCCGGAATTTAAGGCTATCTACGATACACTCGATATTTATCGTCGTTTCTATCCTAACTTACCAAATCATAAATTGGGCTTCCTTGCCTCTCAGTTTCCTATCCATCATGAGCCTACGCACAATGCGATGGACGATATCTTGGCCACTGCACAACTTTTAATCTATGCGGTGAAAGAAAATATCGTGCCTACAACGACTGGTCGTATGGTGGCGATTAACAAATATAAAGCGGCTTTTACCAATATTGCGTCCCAAATGGCGACATTGCGTAGAAAGGCCTATACAGAGCTACCTACACAGTTATTGGCGTACATTATGAACCAAATGGGGGTTCTAGAGTACTATAAATCTCATGGGGAAGCGGCAAAGGTAGAGCATATACGGGATCTATATCGCATCATGGAAAAACTAGATGCTGCCTATGAAGGTCCAGCTGGTTTGGCTCGATTAAATCAAATTTTGCAGATGGCTGCCCTTACAGCCGGTGAGCCTGCCCAACAGGTACGCAATGAGGATCGCATTCCAATCATTACCATTCACCAAGCGAAGGGGAGCGAGTTTGACCACGTGTTCTTGGCAGGACTCAATGAAGGAACCTTCCCTAGTCCTTTTGCTATTGCAGAAGGTCGTGAAGATGAAGAAAAGCGCTTATTCTATGTGGCCATAACGCGCCCTAAGCAAGAGCTGACTATTACCTTTGAACAAACGAATATACGTGGCCGAGCTGTTCAACCAAGCCCGCTACTGAATTATATGCCACGAGACCCAGAACTCGTAGAGAGGAGATACTAATGGCCCGAAAAACACATCGTCCAGATGATATTTTGTGGACTGTAACAGCTGCAGATATAGAGGCTACACATAGCGAGAAACAAGATATTACACTTGGTGCGGTACTAGATACTAAATATCCTCGAAAGTCCTTAGTCAAGCTATTTGAGGAAAAACTAATCCACATCAACGGTCATAAGGCAACGCCAAAGGATGTTATCTCCGAAGGTGATGAGATTTGGATTGCTATGGCTAAGGAAAAAATCGATTACGAACCAATTGAAATGGATCTACATATCTTATATGAAGATGTTGATCTCCTCATTGTGGATAAACCGGCTAGTATGACAGTAAACTCTAAAGACCAAGTATCTCTTGCTAATGGGGTAGCGTACTACTTCAAAGAAAATGGCATTAAGCGGAAGGTTCGTTTCTTGAACCGCTTAGATAGAGATACAACGGGCTGTATCGTAATTGCTAAAAGCGGTTTAGCCCAAAGTCTGTATCAACAGCAAATGGACGATAATACCTTTGAAAAGTGGTATATGGCCACTGTAGAAGGTATTGTAGAAGCTGATGAAGACTCTTTAGTATTGCCTATGGAGCGCAGTGCTGATGGGATTCATTATGAAGTAAATCCTAAAGGAAAAGAAACGCGCACCGATTATTCCGTCCTATGTAGACATTCTTCACAACCTGTGGATAACTCTGTGAATAAGTCCCAAAATTCTGTGGATATGAACCAAGAAAATGTGGATATAGAATTACAAAATGTGGATAAACATGGTGTAAATGTGGACAAATCTGTGCATAACTCATCAAAATGTGGATATACTGAGGTTTTAGTTCGTTTGTACACAGGGAAAACACATCAAATTCGTGTGGCCTTTAGCCATATCGGTCACTCTCTTGTAGGGGATACATTATACGGCGCACAACCAACGGGGCAGCCCTTCCAATTGCGTGCTCAGAAGGTAGTATTTACACACATGCGCACAGGGGAGCGCATTACGGTTACTGCCTGAGATTTTAGTTTTCTGATATATAACTTTATATTGATGAACTCGATTAACTTGCTATCTATTGCGTAATGGATAGCAAGTTTTTTATGTCTATATATTCCTAAATGTAAAATATACTATATACAAATATTCTAATTGAGAAATGAGAATGATTGATAACTCAGTGAAATCAATAATTTTATAGAAATTTTTAGAAAAATATAATGACAAATGATAATCCATAAGCTATAATGTAAACATAACAAATCGATAGAAATCGATAGATTTCAGATTGTTATGTAGTAATTAGTAAGTAAGAGGTGTAGTAGTATGATTTTGCAAGAAAATGGTGCAGCACGTAATCGGGGGATTACGCTTGCTAGTATAAAAGGAATTATAGGTAACGTCGTTCTCGTTATCTTTAAAATGATTGTAGGCCTTGCGTCTAACTCCATCGCCATCATCCTTGATGCGGTAAATAACTTAACGGACGTATTGTCCTCTGTATTGACCATCGTTGGTACAAAATTAGCAGCCAAGGGGGCTGATAAGGAGCATCCATTTGGTCACGGTCGCATAGAATATATGACTACCATGGCGATTGCTTTCATTATCCTTGGTGCAGGTATTGGATCCCTAAAGGAGTCTATTGATAAAATTCTTCACCCTGAGGTATCCACCTTTGATGTTCCGAGCTTGGTTATTATCGCTGTCGCTATTGTGGTGAAAGTTGTGATGGGCCGTTATATTAAGGCGCAAGGTGAAAAATATAAATCCGATGCTCTTGTAGCGTCTGGTATAGATGCCCTTTTTGATGCGGTAATTACCTTTGCAACTTTGGTATCTGCAGGCTTAGTATTCTTCTTTAACTTTGATATTCAAGGTTATGTAGGGGCCGCTATCTCCGTATTGATTTTGAAAGCATCTTATGACATTTTAAAAGAAATGTATAATCACTTGCTTGGCGTTCGTGCCGATGATAACTTAGTTCGTGAAATTAAAGAAACTATCGCTCAACATCCAAATGTGGGTGGTGTATATGATTTAGTATTAAATAGCTACGGCCCTGGTGAAACAATTGGATCCGTTCATATTACAGTGCCAGATACGATGACGATGGCGGATATCCATCCACTAACAAAAGGTATCGCTGTTCATCTTTATAAAAAATTTGGTATTGCTATGACTGTTGGTGTATATGCTGAAAACCAACCGAGTGTGGAAGTGCTTGAAATTAGACAAGCTCTTGATCAAGTCGTAAGCTTATATACACATGTTGTACAAGTACATGCCTTCTACGTACACGAAGAAAAGAAAGTTATCTACTACGATATCATCTTTGACTTTGATGAAGAAGATCCACATGGTACACTAGAAAAAATTAAAGCAGAAATGCAAAAACGCTGTCCTGACTATGTACAATTCGCTATTGTAGATACAGACTTCAGTAACTAATAGTAAAAATAAAGGCTTCAACCAATCATCGACCAAAATATTCCGGCGAGAAATGGTTGAAGCCTTTTCTTTTACTAGTTGATAGATTTAGCTATACTATAAGTAAGAGAGATGGTGATTCTATGTTACGGTGGATAAAGAAACATTATATTGTAAGTTTTATTGTTTTCCTTATTCTTGTTTTGTGTGCTTTGCACTTTAGTGGTACGAGAAATGAGACACGTATTTTGTCGAAACAAGGGATAATTCTAGAGAAAAATATTACAGTTGATCTTAAGCGTAATCCTAATGCAACCGTGACAGTTATAAATGCAAGCAATTACTCTGAATCCTATGTTGTTAATGTATTGCCTATTATGACAGAATATAACTGCTATATTTTCGACTCTCTTATCGTTAATGATGAATTATATCTGCTTGCACGTTCTAATGCTGCAATTTCAAATATGAATTTGTATCCACTATTAATTTTTAAGATTAATGATACATCTTTAAGCTCTAATGTTATTGGATATGAATTCGATAAATTCTCCGCTTCACTAGACTATATAGATGGTAAAATTATAGCTTCTAATGGGAGCGCTAAATATATCTTAAGTCCTGATTTATCTGCTAGCAAAATAGTGAATACAGACTCGATTTCTGTTCAAAATAAGAATGTTAGTAAACATGGTATAAAGAAGGATAAAGTAATATCAGTCTCTTTAATTCCTAGAGATTTATACATGAATGGTAAGGCAGGCGATACCTATTTGCTTACTGTTAGTCCTCTTAACTATGCGAAGCCTAACATGAATTTACCATTTGAATTTTTAAAAGCTGAACAGTATTATGGTATACCTATATATGAAAATATGATGTTATTCTGGAATACTAATACAGATGAGATGGAGTTTTATAATAACTTGAAGCCTATAGATTCCTTCAATATCAAATATATGGATATGAATTATAATACTGAAAGATTTGAACATTGGAATCAGGTAATTAAGAATACAAGTTCTACAAAGTTAGACTAACTTGAAATTTATGCACTAAGTGAATATAATATATTGTGTAAAATATAATTTGTTTAGGGAATCCTATATGAGGAGAGATAGAATGAAGAAATTTGCTCTTACAACACTAGCTGTAATGGCGGCCGTTGGTGTGTTGGCGGTTCAGCCTGCAGATGCGAAGAAGGTACAACAAGATCCTGTAGTATCACCTATTGAAATGCCTATGAATGATGAAATTCAACAGGTTAATGGTGTATCCAAGTCTACCAATAAAGAGACACAACGTTTATCTAATAAGTTAGCAGATGCTACGAGAGTGATGATTAAGAAGAATTGGAAGACTATCTATATTAAAGCAGTGCCTACAGAAGATAAAGCGGCTGTACGTTTCTATTACACAGATAAAAATGGTCAAGTATATAATGGCCAAGTCATTAGAAATACAGGCCTATCCAAAGGCAAATATATGACTGGTTCTTTGCGACAAGTCGAAGCGTTACAAGAGTTGGTAAACCATTTGCAACAAAGTGGTCAAGAGGTACCATCCTCCATTGATCTCATCATTACCCAAGGCGGATACCGTACTAAGACGATCTTTAATTATGGTGAAGATACAAGAAATCTACAAGCTTACCAACAACAATATGAACAACAAAACTTCCCTACTATGAAGTAATAAATAGGCCCGTGCATAGCACGGGCTTTTGTGTTAAATGATGTAATCGTCAGAATCATCTTTTTTAGGTTTTTTGTAAATTTCTTTTACACCAGCCATTTCGATAAGTTCTTCGCTGAGAGCATCTTCATCGTCCGTATTAAGCATGGAGTAGAAGGCCCAGAGGATAACGAACCAAATCGGTGTAAACAAGAGGGCAATTCGAGTGTCTTCGTTTAAGGCGAGAATACCTAGAATGAAGACAAAGAATGCAAGGATGATGTAGTTCATCACAGGGAATAGAGGCATTTTAAATTTAGATTGTGCCGCTAATTCAGGATTTTTCTTACGATATTTGAGGTGACAAATAACCATCATCGCCCAAATAAAGATGAAGCAGAATGTAGAGATAGATGTAATCATAACGAATACTGCTTCTGGCATGACATAGTTGAGTACAACCGTAATCAATAGTACCGCAGCAGAGAAGATTGTTGCTTGGTATGGTACGCTGCTATGTGTTAAGCGGCGCATAGAGCTTGGCGCATGACCGCGTTTAGCAAGGGCGTAAATCATACGGCCTGTACTAAAGATACCAGAGTTTGTAGCAGATGCAGCAGATGTAAGAACTACGAAGTTTACGATACCTGCAGCGGCTGCAATGCCAACTGCGGTAAATACGGCTACGAATGGGCTAGCAGATGGGTTAACGGCTGTCCAAGGGTAAATACTCATGATGATGGCCAAAGAGCCCACATAGAACAAAATAATGCGTAATGGGATGTTGTTAATCGCCATAGGGATAACCTTTTCAGGATCTTCTGTTTCACCAGCTGTTAAACCTACGAGCTCGATACCTGTGAAAGCGAAAACAACCATTTGGAATGATAAGATAAAGCCCATCGTTCCGTTCGGGAACCAGCCCCCATAATTCCACATATTACTAAAGGCGGCAACGCCTGCATCTGTAGTAAATCCTGTGACAATCATGATAATACCGATGATAATGAGGGAGATGATGGCAATTACCTTAATCAAGGCAAACCAGAATTCCATTTCACCGAAGTACTTTACGGCTGTTAAGTTCATTAATAGCAATGCCACTAAGACGACAAGGGCGGGTATCCATTGAGGCAGCCACGGTATCCAGAACTGCATATAGAGGCCTACGGCTGTTAAATCGGCCATGGCTAGTGAAAGCCAACAGAACCAGTATGTCCATCCTGTGATAAAGGCTGCTCGGTCACCTAAATAATCTTCTACGAAATCGATAAAAGAGTGGTGGTTCAAGTTAGACAATAATAATTCGCCTAATGCTCTCATGATGAAGAAGCAGATAATACCTGTAATAAGGTAGGCGAAAATAATGGATGGACCTGCCAAGTGAATGGCACGGCCGGAGCCTAAGAATAAGCCTGTACCGATGGCACCGCCGATGGCGAGCAACTGTACGTGCCGGTTCTTAAGGCCCCGTTTTAACTGATGCGTATCAGACATAGTAAAGACCTCTTTTCTACAAACTATCTACAAATATAAAAAGCCATGGCTGACCATAGCTTTTATAATCTATAGAATCTATAAAACTATTTTCTTATAATACAGTATCTATTGTAAAAAGTCAAATGTATTTTTGCAGTAGACATATATATAAAATAGTATTATTTTTAGATTAATAAATAGATATATATCTATATTTTCATAGTAGTGCTAACGGGTGAGTTAAATTTGCTATAATAATATATAGATTATCTTATACATAAATTAGGGGAGGTTATATGAGACGACAAGACCGCAAGGTTACAGATATAGATGAAATTAAGGGCATTTTAAATAGTACTCGTATCATTCACCTAGGTCTGATGGATGGTGATTACCCTTACGTGGTGCCCTTACATTTTGGATACGAATTTATAGATGATGTACTTTATATCTATGTACATGGCCATTATGAGGGGAAAAAGTTTAGTTTGATTCAAGCGAATCCCCATGTATTTATTGAAATTGATGGTAGCGATGAAGCCCTCGTTTCAGGTGGGGATATTCCATGTAAATATAGCTCGGTATACTCTAGTGTGATGGGTCGTGGAGAGGCTACCTATTTAGAGTCTATTGATGAAAAATCTCATGGCTTACAAGTATTGATGAAACATCAGACAGGACGTGAATTTACTTTTACGGAAGCCATGGTAAACTCTGTGGGCGTAGTTCAAATTAAAATTGTCGACTATACGGCCAAAAGACGAAGACAACTTGAGCAAGATACTATTATGCCTCCATTAACTAAATAATGACATAACAATCCTATTGAACTCTATTATGATATAGCGTTCAGTAGGATTTTTTATATCGAACCTAAGCATTAGATACATTATTTGGTTGTGACGATGCTTTCACAAAAGGAAAGATAAAAATTTTATGAAGTAGCTAGAGCTACAGAATAGAGTACCTATTTTTGATATAAATAAGAAAATATATCATTATATGTGTGGAGTATATTATAAATTTTTGTAATAGGAGAGAATATGAAGAAAATTATAGGTAAATCAATTTTAGCTGCTATAGCTGTTGGTTTAGTATCTATAAGCTATGTATCCGCAGATACTGTTGATCAGTCTGTATCGATTAATCATTCTGAGGCCGCAGCTAAGTCTAAAAATGTTACGCCAAACATGAATAATGCGTCTCCAATTAAACAAATACCAAGAATGCAATTAGTAGGCTGGCCTATAATGACTCAAGACAGTGCTCGTAACTTTAAGGGGATAGCAGAGGTTACTCAGAAATTACCGTATGAGGCTGAGGCACCTAGTTATATACCTTTTGGATATCAGCTTTATACAGCACGTCTTGATCGAAATGATGTGCTAGAGGTTGTATATTACAAAAGAAATGCACCTATCTATCAGGCTGGGGAAAAATTTATTACTAATGTTATGGCCTATCGAATGGGATACTCCTTGGATACCGTAAGAGATACAGCGTATATTCCTGCAGAGTATGAGGACTATGAATGGTCTGAAGAAGGTGAATCGGGCAAGGTGTATTATACAGGTAAGCCAGGAGTACAATTGATCCGTAGCATTACGTGGACGGAAGGTGGCATGGCGTACTCCTTATTCTTCTTAGAACCTGTGAAAGCAGTTGATGCTGAATTCTATAAGGAGCATGTAGTGCCTGTAAAAAATATAGATAGCTCACGTTATGAATTATTAGGAAACTATCCGGTTACGAAGATTTCAAACAAAACAATTGATGAATATAATAAAGAACGAATGATTCCTTAGCAGATAAACTGATGTTATACAAATTGTATCTAGAATAATATATTGTGTAATAGCGGTAGAATTTGTAATCGCTTATAAAGAGGAAAAAATATGAGAAAAACAATGTATAAGTCGGTTTTAGCTGTTATTGCTGCTGGGTTATTATCTGTAGGAATGGCCACAGCAGAAACGCTAGATACTCCTGATACTACAGATCAGGCTGGATCCACTAAAACACTTAAGCTCGGACATAACTTTAAAAATGTTGAGCCTAGAACTGATAGTTTACAGTGGCACTTTCATGATTGGCCTATAGAGAATACAAAAAAGGCGCATACTTTTAAGGGAAACCTAAAAGAGGCAGCGAAGAAGCTTCCATATGAGGTTAAGGCCCCTAGTTATATCCCTTATGGCTATGAAATTTATACAGTACGTCAAGACAAAAATGATGTATTAGAGGTTGTATATTTTATAAAAAATTCCCAACCATATCGAGTTGGGAAGAGAAACTCTGGTAGTATTTTCGTTTATAGAATGGGCTATTCCGTGAACGATGTAAAAGATGTACCGTATGTTCCTGCTGAATATAAGGACTTTGAATGGTCTGAACAAGGTGAATCTGGTGAAGTCTTTTACACCGGGGATCCAGCAGCACAACTAATTCGCAGCATTACGTGGACAAAAGACGGTATGGCATATTCCTTATTGTTTTTAGAATCTGTGAAATCAGTTGATGCTGAATTCTATAAGGAGCATGTGGAGCCTGTAAATTATACGGCTATATAAATATACGATATTGGAAAAGCGGAAACCTGTGTAACCGCTCGAAGAGGAGAGAATATGAAGAAACTAATAACATCTGCTGTTTTATGTGCCGCGATGGCTACTGCAGTAAGCACCTTTGGCGTACAGCCAGTTAGTGCTACATACCCGTTAATCGATAAAAATGGTAACACTGTTCCTGTTGAACGAGATGTAGATAATCAGAAAATTATCGATGATAATCAAAAACTTATGGATCGTTATCTCTGGTATGATCAAGTTGGTGATAATGATTTAGTTGAAACTAATATTGAGAGTGCCGTGCGGACGGTTGATTATTCATTACAAGTGCCGTCTTATATGCCTAAAGACTATGCACTACGCGATGTAAAGACTAAGGACCATGATGTATTAGAAATCGTATATACAGAAACGGGCCGTGATGGAGAATATGGTCCGAAATTAACCTTCTCTAATACAGATATTGTATATCGTATGGGGTGGGCTATCGATACAGTGATAACGCCTATATTAGAAAAGACAAATTATAATGCTAAGGATACAGTTAGCTTTACTACCCCTAATGGAATTTCTGTACATACGTTAGGTTATAGTAAAGACGCTATTCAAATCGCTTATTGGGAAAAAGATCACAAAGTGTATATGCTCTACTTTGCTTCTTCAAGAAACCAAAGCTTTGTAAGCAAAATTGTAGACTCTGTAGGTCCTGTGAGTAACGTAGCTGCTGATGATACTCGACTACGTGGTGACCGCAATGATAAGCAAAATGTTGAAGAAAACGATGCGAAAAAGGTTAAACAAAATGATGACCCGGATTGGCCTCCTTATGAAACGATTGGGTTACCATTGCGTACACATACGAATTCTGTGTGGCCTATACTTACGAGCAAAACCATCGGTTTACCTAGCGGTGTAATTAATGCATCTCATAAGATGTCCTATGACGTATCTGTACCAAGTTATTTACCGTTTGGCTATACATACTATGCTACACATTTTTATGACAATGATGTATTAGAAACTGTATATTGGAAGCAAGGTGAAGAGTATCAAGAGCGCAGCGGTCGTTGGGTAAATCATACTATGGTCTTCCGCATGAGCTACTCTATGGATACTGTATGGCCTGAAGAATATATCCCATGGGAGTACCATGACGTACAGTGGAGCGACTCCACTCCAATAGGGGAGGTTCAATATACAGGGGATGTAGATAAGGGCTTAGTGCGCAGTGTTACGTGGTACAAGGATAATATGGCGTATTTCTTGTTCTTCCAAGTGCCTGTGAAAGCATCTGAAGCAGACTTTTATAGAAATCATGTAGTGCCATTAAAAGATATCGATCCAAGTCGTACAGACTTAATTGGTGTAAAAACGATTCGTTAATACTAAATAGTAATAAAAAAGAACCTATCTCCTAGATATTTTACTAATATCTTTAGAGATAGGTTCTTTTAGTTATTAATTAGAAGAATACGTAGCGGATGATAACGAGTACCGCTAATACGTACATAATCCAGTTAACCTCTTTTGCACGACCTGCAATAATTTTGAGTAGAGGGTATGCAATAAGACCTGCAGAGATACCATTAGCGATGCTGTATGTGAACGGCATCAAAACGATAACGAGGAATGCAGGGAAGCCTTCTGTCCAATCATCGAAGTCAATATTGCGAATAGCACCTAACATGAGGGCACCGACAATGATAAGAACAGGAGATGTGGCTGCGTTTGGCACCAAGGATACGATTGGAGCCAAGAACAAGCAGATTAAGAATAATACGCCTGTTGTGACAGCCGTTAAGCCTGTACGGCCACCAGCACCTACACCTGCTGCACTTTCAACAAAGGCAGTAATCGTAGAAGTCCCGAGCAACGCACCAGCACTAACGCCAATAGCATCGACAGTCATAGCTTTACCAAGACCTGGGAATTTACCAGATTTAGGATCTGCAATTTTCGCTTCTGTAGCCGTACCAATCAACGTACCCATGGAGTCGAACAATTCTACGAAGGTGAAGGAGAAGATAATCGTGATTAAGCCCATGTGGAGCGCACCAGGAATATCTAATTGAAGGAATGCTGCTTTAGAGAAATCTGGAACTGCTAATACAGTAAAGTTCTCAGGCATTGTAGAAAGGCCAGTAGCATAGGAAAGAATTGTTGTTGCTGCCACACCAATCAAGAGGGAACCTTGAATTTTACGAGCCATCAACAGAGCTGTAAAGATGAGGGAGAATAGAGCCAACAATGTTTCGCCACTGTGCAAATTACCGAGCGTTAAGAGCGCTTCGGACGCAGGGGGCACTAAGTTACCGTGTGTTTGCACAACTTGACCTAAGGAGTTTGGAGACAAACTAATGGAGATAGCCATCAAGCCGGATAACTTTAAGCCTATGATAGCGATGAAGAGGCCGATACCAACGGTAATGGCAACCTTCATAGAGGCAGGGATGCCTTCAACAATCATTTGTCGTATCGACGTAAGTGTTAATACGAGGAATACGAGACCGGAAATGAATACCGCACCTAATGCTGTTTGCCAGGATACGCCCATACCGAGAACTACGGTAAAGGAATAAAAGGCTAAGAGGCCAACTCCAGGAGCGAGGGCAATCGGATAGTTTACGAATAAACCCATAGCAATCGTTACAAGGCCGCCACCTAAGGCAGTAGCGATGAGGACTGCATCTTTATCCATCCCTCCGAGACTAAGAATGTTTGGCGCCAAGAATAGGATGTACGCCATCGTGATAAACGTAGTAATACCAGCTAAAATTTCGGTTTTAACAGTTGTACCGCGTTCACTGAGTTGAAATAGTTTATCTAACATTAGATAACATCCTCCTATATGAAATTAAAAAATACCCAAATAAAATATTTCGATATATGTATAGTGTATCATATTTCCCACCATTTTTTGTATGAATTTGTGATATACTATAAATATATTATGAATGACTTAGAGGTTAACTTATGAAAATATCTACAAAAGGGCGCTATGCTTTACGGATATTGGCGGATATTGCAGAGCACGGGGTAGAAAAAAATGTACCAATTCGTGAGATTGCAGAACGCCAAGGATTTTCCGATAAATACTTAGAAGGGATTGTATCTCGCTTATCCTCCGCTGGCCTCGTTAAAAGTGGACGTGGTAAATACGGTGGATATCGCTTGGTGAAATTACCTGCTGAATACAATGTATATGAAATTTTATATGCTGCAGAGGACTCCATTGCTCTCGTATCTTGCTTAGAAGACGATGTAGAGCCATGTCCGATGTTTAACGATTGCTTGACTGCTCCATTGTGGCAGTACTTGCAAGATGAATTCCGTCACGTTATGGAACGCGTATCCTTACAGGATGTAATGGATCACAAGTTTCCAACGGAATAAATGAGAGAGTCGCGTATCATATGCGGCTCTTATTTATATAGAATGTAAAAGTATATTACTATATATACTTTTATATATGAAAGGAGGCAAAGGATGAGCACAACTGCATATGATGCTCGTGGTGGTATGCGCAATGTATGGATTATTACAGCTGCCATGACGGTACTGGCTATATGTTACACCATGATCATTCCGTTTTTGCCTATCTACCTTTTAGAGTTAGGAGTGCCAAAGGCTGATGTAGCACTTTGGTCAGGCCTCGTTTTCGGTATTACCTTCCTCATCGCCGGCATTATGGCTCCTATATGGGGGAAGATTGCGGATAATAAAGGTAAAAAACGGATGGCTTTGCGCGCCGGCTTTGCCATTGCCATCTGTTATGTATTAATTGGTTTAGTTACAGACCAATATCAACTACTCATGGGGCGTGCGCTCGTTGGTTTTGCCAATGGGTTCTATCCAGCGGCGATGACTATGGTATCCCTCAGTGTTGATGAGAAACAGGTTGGTCGAGCTCTAGGCATCTTCCAAACGGGACTTATCTTGGGTAATGTCATCGGTCCATTTTTAGGTGGCGCCGTTGAAAGTGTAGTAGGCATGCGCCCTGTGTTTTATGTATCTGGTATCGCTGTATTTATTGCGACATTGGCCGTATTGTTCTTTGTGAAAGAACCAAAATTACATGCTAAAGGTGCTGATGGAAAGGAACAGCCGGCTCAACCTACTAAATCTACATCGCTACGTGAAGACTTTAAAGCTGTTCAACAACAGCCAGTATTAGTGCGATTGCTTTGGATTTTCTTCTTTATGCAATGTGCTATCATGATGTTGCAACCTATCTTGGCCCTCTATGTCGGGGATATGCAAGGTACCATGGAAGGGGCGGCTATGATCTCTGGTACAATCCTTAGTATCGGCGGCTTAGCAGGATCCTTGACGACAAATCTATGGGTTCGCCTTGGTGAACGCCGTGGCTACTTTAAGACCATATCCTACTGTATGATGGGGAGTGGTATCGTCCTCTTACTTCAAAGCTTGCCAGTGGGCATTTGGTGGTTTGGTATTTTACAAGTCTTAATAGGCTCTTGTATTGTAGGCATTAATCCATCCTTGAGTGCAGCTGTAACACTCAATACAGATCCAAGCTTTAGAGGTCGCATGTTTGGTATGACAACAACAGCTCAACAATTTGGTTCTATGGTAGGCCCTGTATTTGCTAGTATTGTATCTACTTATGTTGGTATATCCTATGTATTTAGTATTACCGGCTTGCTATTACTATATATGGGCTTCCAATCTCGAAAACTATCCGTGCAACATGATTAACATTAAAAAGATACCTTACTTAACTATTACAGTAGTTGAGCAAGGTATCTTTTTTAGTATAACTAGTATTGTAAGGTTCATATAATATAATTATATTTTATTAGTCTTAAGGTTTTGGGCATAACAAAAATTGATGCTAATCGTTAATCTAAGAATACTGTTTTAGTGCATAATAACAGGCTTTCATACATTTTTAGTGAATAGCAATCCAATATAGGCTGATTGATTGCTTTTACAAAAATATTGGTATATAGTTAGTTTAAGGTAAGTCATTTGTCTCACCTTGTGGGACGGAAAGGAGTTATTATGGTCCGTATCGGTCATGCTGTACTCGGCGAAAAGGGGACAAAGATATGTGTGCCTATTGTAGGCACAACAATGAAAGAAATTTTAGATGCCACTGCGGTTGCATGTAATACACCGTGTCATGTAGTGGAGCTACGCATTGACTATTACGAACGGGCCCACTCCATTGACGCTATTATTGAATTGTTAATGCTTATTAAGCCTCAATTAAAAGGTCGTGCCTTATTATTTACATGGCGCACGAAAGGGGAAGGTGGAGAAAAGTCTATTTCTTCACAAGACTACTTCACAATGTTAGAGCGCATCATTCCTACTGGATTGGTAGATGCTATCGATATTGAACTCTTCTTTGATCAAGATAGAATGCTTAAAACGATTGAATTTGCCAAGGTACATGGTATTACAATTATCATGAGTAACCATGATTTTAATGGCACTCCAAGTCATGAGGTTATTGTAAATCGCCTCATTCAAATGAAAGAATTCTTGGCCGACGTGCCAAAGATGGCTGTTATGCCTCATACAACGGGCGATGTTCTTACACTACTTGAGGCGACAGCTGAGGTGAAAGCTTTATATCCATCAGATCCAATCATTACGATGGCCATGGGACCATTGGGCGCTGTTACGCGCGCAGCAGGCGCTCTATTTGGTAATGCTATGACCTTTGCCTCTGCTGGCAAAGCATCGGCACCAGGTCAAATTGATGTGCATGAACTAAAACGAATTCTTGATACCATTGACGTAGATGGTGTATTCGATGAACAACAACATAAACGCGTAAAAGTGCATTAAAAAAAGTCGGCTAAAGCCGACTTTTTTAATGTTTTATATTTCCTGTAATGTATTCATTTTTGAAGGTCTAATATAGAACACATATATATAATTATTTATAATTTTATAGAGGATGAGATATTTTCTATGTGATAATTTTCTGTACTTTGTATCACTATTTATAATGGGATATCGTTCAGGAAAAATAGTTAATGACGATATTTTTTCATAGATTAACGCTAATTCTTTACTGATAACGTTTTGATCTATAAGCTATTGTGCTAATGAAATTTTGAGATTTACTATGTCAGATTTAGCTGTGGGGGTCAAAATTATTGTATATCTCATTTTAACCTCCATACTTATAAATCTTTAAGGAGCTCATTAAAGACTTTTTCTGCAGGTTCACCAAGCCCATTTTCAGCCTGATTAAGTCCAGTCTGGATTCTAGCGTTTAAATCTTCTTCAGTCCATAAGTTATTATTTATCGCATCAACCCATTCTGGACGATGTATAGTCGGAGGAATATCTTTAGCGAATTGTATTTGCTTAGATACAAGTGTTATAGTTTGAGATATAGTTAATCCCATTTCTTTTAGGATTGCAGTAGTAAGTGTTTTTACTTTTGGGTTAATGCGGATGTTAAGAACACCTGTTTTATCGATTGTGTCGAAGGATATTTCTACCTCTGTTGAGGTTGCTGATCCATATATACTGATAGCATCTGATGCTTTTAATGTAGTTTGTGGTTGTTCGTAGGTGCCGTTGTTGAGTGTGCTTGGTGTAGGTGTTTTGTCTATCGGTGCCGTCGGTAAAGCAATGGCAAATGGAATGCGACGCTCTTTGATGATTTGGCGGAATAGTGCGTCAAGCATAGATGTATATGATAGACCTTGTGTTTTTAATATGCTAGATACTTCCTGTTTTAGGTCTTCGTTGATGCGGACTTGTAGGTTTACGGTTTTCATAAAATCTCTCCTAATGTTCTTTCGATTGTGACTACTATGATATGGATACTGTATCGATTTTACATTAATAGGTAGATAACTTTTTTAATCTTATCTGTAATTACATTGTAATTGCAAGTGGTAACTTTTACAAATATATATAATACATAGGACATATAAAAAAGCAGTAGTTATCTTTAGGATAGCTACTGCTTTTTAGTTTATATCATTGATGTTATGATATGAGTTTTAGTTTTATCTAGAAATACAGATGTAAATAATCTTACAATAGGTTTGTTTCAAAGTCTTCTAGGATTGCCGCCACTGTTTCTGGTGCATTACGGTTATGTTCTACGATGCATTGGGCAAAGCTTTCATACATTGGTGTACGCGTTGCTTCTAGTTCGCGTAAGCGCTCGATGCCACCACTAGAGAGAACACGACCAGTAGTAGATAGATTTTCTATAGGTTGTGTTAATTGGTAGATACGACCGTTTTGGCGTAGGTGTGCGAAGTTTTTAGGCACTGTTACACAGCCACCGCCAGTGGAAATAATAAGACCTGTTTGGGTACCGAATTTTGCAATCATTTCCGCTTCTTTTTCACGGAAGGCCGGTTCTCCTTGCTCTGTAATATAGGTAGAGATATCACCAATTTCTTTTTCTAGTTCTTGATCTACATCTACACAAGTGCGGCCCATTTCTTCCCCAAGGGCTTTACCAACAGTTGTTTTCCCTACACCAGGCATGCCGATGAGAATGATATTTTCCTTTTCACGACGCATATCGCGTAGGATTTGTTCGATTTCCTTTGTACCAAAGCTTTCACCTTGGAAATGATTAGCCGCCTCAACGCCTTGAGCTACGAGGAATGGCAAGCCATCACAATGAGGAATTTCCATCATTTCTGCTTGTAATAGCAAAATCGTGCGGCGTGGATTGTAGATGAGATCTACAACGCCTTCTAATTTAGAAAACTGAGTAATATCGATAAGGTTAGCTGGATTATGAGGATACATACCGATAGGTGTACAGTTAATAATAATCTGTGCTGTTTCGTAGTAATTAGGTGCATCGTTGTAGAACGGAGCCGTTTTACGAGATAAATGAGTGATACTCTTAGCACCTAAATCCTCAAGTGCTACGTGAACTGTAGCAGAGGAAGCACCGTCGCCTAGAATGATACATTCTTTGCCAGCTACATCGATGCCAGCATGTTGTAGAGTAAATACAAAACCATCGTAGTCTGTATTATAGCCGTGCCATTTACCATCTTTGCGAACCATCGTATTCACACAACCGATGCGTTCAGCACGAGGGTCAACTACATCACAAGCTTCAAGGGCATTTACCTTGTATGGGATAGTGATATTGATACCTTGTAGTTCTGGATCATCGAAGAACTCTTGCAATTGGCTCGGTTCGCGCTCAAATAATTCGTAATTTGTATTCCCTAGTGCACTGTGAATGCGAGGGGAGAAGCTATGGCCTAACGTACGGCCAAGTAAACCAAATTTCATAGGACCTCCTAGGTCAATATACATAGAATGGCTAATAGGCTGGTACCTATTAGCCATTGAAGTTTTATAACTATATGTATTGTACTATATATGTTCTTATAGGGGCTAGTACATATAAGTATATTAGTTTTCAGGGTAATTGCCTAGTAAGCGGAATTTATCTTGTGATGTGTGTAGCTCTGCTAGAACAGACAATACCTTAGGATCTGCTAGGGATGCTTCTAAGTCGAGGTAGAATAAGAACTCAAAGTTATGCCCTACAATCGGGCGAGACTCGAGTTTTGTAAGATTTACGCCGATATTTGCAAACTTCGTAAGTAATGTGCCAAGGCCACCTGGAGCGTGGCTTGCTGTAGTTACCACGGAGATTTTATTAGCCCCTGGGTATACATGGAAGTCCTTGCTGATACAGATAAAGCGCGTATAGTTGTTATCGCTATTTTGGATATTGCGCATTAATGGAGATAAATTATACAAGTCTGCACATTGAGGAGCTGCAATAGCTGCTACGCCAGGATCGTTACTAGCTGCTACGAGCTGTGCTGCACGAGCCGTGTTATCGAAGGAGCGCAATTCTACGCCTTCTAATTTCTCTAGGAAGTGGCTGCACTGGCCCAATGCTTGAGGATGGGAGATGATAGTGTGAATATCTTCTAGTTTTGTGCCTTTTTTCACGAGTAAATCGTGAGAAATCCAAAGGCGAGTACCGCGTACGATATAGCATTTACGATCTTCTAGAAGGTCATAGACTTCTTTTACAGAACCATTGGAGCTATTTTCGATAGGTAATACGCCGAATTGACATTCTCCAGACTCAACAGCGTCGAATACGGCACGGAATCCTGTTACATAGTGAATTTGGCTGAGTGGTAATAATTTATCGCACGCCACTTGCGCATTGCTACCGAAGACGCCAGCACAAGCTACGCTGCCACGTTGTGGAGGTAAGGTAGGGGACTGCTCAATAGCCTTTTTCATTTTAACAGTGAACTCATTATCTTGGAATAATTGTTCAGACTGATACGTACGGCTCAAGCTGAATAATGCTTCGAAGAAACGGCGTGCGTAGAGGTCGAGGTCTGGGCCTGCATCTTTCGTTACTTTATCGAGAATATCCCGTTCCCGTTTGGCATCGTAAATAGCCTTGTTCATTTCTTTTTTCGCTGCCGCTACATCTTTGGAGAGTTCCATGCGCTCTTTGAAGAGGGCGAGCATTTGGTCGTTTATATCGTTAATTTTAACGCGTACTTCATCTAAGTTCATGGTCAATATCTCCTAAGAAATCAAGAATAACAAGGGCCGTAACAGCTTCGATTACAGGTACTGCACGAAGCGCTACACATGGGTCGTGACGACCTTGAATGGTGAGCAATGTGTCCTCTTTTTGTGAAAGTGACACAGAATGTTGTTCTTTATAAATGGATGGTGTTGGCTTGATACCCACTTGCATAACAAGTGGTAAACCATTGGTAATACCACCTTGGATGCCACCGCTATTATTCGTCATCGTTGTAATCTTGTCGCCGTCTATGGTGAAAGCATCATTCACTTTGGAACCAAGTTGTGCACACATGTCAAAGCCTCCGCCAAAGGATACGCCTTTGATGGCAGGGACGCCAAAGATAACACGAGCTAATCGGTTTTCGATGCCGTCAAAGTTTGGATTTCCAAGGCCAATTGGTAGACCTGTAGCTACGACTTCAACGATACCACCTGTAGAATCGCCATCTTTTTTGAGTTGCATCACAAGGTTTTCAACTTCGTTACGCTTTTCTGAATCAACCATAGCGATTGGTTCCGTAGCGATATTAGCTAATGCTTTCATATCTGGATGAACCATATCGATAGGAGCATCTTGGATCGTTCCCACTTGTTTTAAATGGCCGTGGATTTCAATACCTTTTTCACGCAATAGTTGGAGAGCGATGCCACCAGCTACGCAAAGCGGTGCTGTAAGGCGCGCTGAAAAATGGCCACCACCACGCATATCTACCTTGTCACCGTAGCGCATACGAGCTGTGTAGTCTGCATGAGATGGGCGAGGGATATCGCGCAAGTTGTTATAATCGCTAGAGTGTTGGGATGTGTTGCGGATCATAAATGCCAATGGAGAACCACTGAGCATGCCGTCTACAATACCTGCTAAAAATTCAGGTGTATCGGCTTCCTTACGCTGTGTTGTTAATTGATTTTGCCCTGGCGCACGGCGCTTTAAAAAGGCTTTTAACTCATCGATATCGATGGTATGTCCACAAGGTAGACCTTCTACAATACCGCCGATGGCGTATCCATGAGAGGCGCCAAAGGTAGATACCTGTATGGTTTTACCGAAATTAGATGCCATTATATTAACTCCTACTATATAGTACGTACTATTTCTATTATCTATTAGATTACACCAGATACGATTAGAAATCTAAACTGGTTGTGCATTACCGCCCAGTAAATTCCAGTCCTCAAAGAAGTCTGGATAGGATTTTGTGATAGCTTCGCTATCTTTTAATGTAACAGGACTTTCACTGATGAGGGCCATCAATGTGCCTGCCATAACGAGGCGGTGATCATTTACACAATCACCTTGGCCACCTTTAAGTATACCACTACCGATGATATATAGGTCATCACCGTCTTCACGAACTGTGCCGCCCAAGTCTCTTACGAGATTAGCAACGGCTACAAGACGATCCGATTCCTTTAGACGTAGGCGAGCACCCTTAACAAAGGCGCTTTCACCAGAAATAGAGCAAGCGAGGGCCGCCATAACAGGCAACATATCAGGCATTTGCTCAAGGTCTGCATGAATCGGTTTGGAAGCGCGACCTGTAACTGTTACATTCATTCCATCCCAGACAACATCACAACCAGCATCAATCATAACTTGCATGATGCGGCGGTCCGCTTGTACAGAGTTTTTGTTCATGCCTGTAATTGTAATTGGTTTGCCAGTCATACCAGCTGCCACCATCCAGATTGCTGCATTAGACCAGTCGCCTTCGATTTGGTAATTATCGCGACCGATGAAAGATGCACCAAATGGAACGGTGAAAGCCTCATTAATATCGGTATCTGGTAAGGTATGCTCTACTTCTACACCAAAATCGCGCATAGTTTCAGTTGTTAATGTTACATAATCGCTAGATTGTAGTGGTGTAGTAGAGGTAATGGTAGATAAGCCAATTTGAGGAGCAGCCAACAATAAACCAGAGAAGAATTGGCTACTCACATCTCCTACCATAGCGAAATTGCCCCCTTGAAGACGACCTGTCATAGTGAATGGCGGTTTGTCTTGGGAAAAAGTTACGCCATGCGCTTTCATTTCCCCTAGCATAGGTTCTAGCGGACGATCTGGTAAACGACCTTTAGCATCTACATCTACATCGTTACAGATGGATGCTGCTACAGGTAATAAAAGGCGTAATGTAGTGCCTGATTCGTGCGGTACTACATTGCCCTTTGCTGGAGCTGGGCCAGGAGTAACGGTAACAATTTTATTTTCATATACTACGTGGGCCCCTAAGCCTCGCAAAGAGTCCATCGTTGCATCGATATCCTTAGAGGTACGACTCAGTAATATAGTAGATGGAGAGGTAGCAAGGGCTGCACAAATCAATGCGCGGTGTGCATGGGCCTTTGCTGGGATAGACGCAATCGTCCCTGTAGGGATGGCGTTCGTTACGGAATGCATATAAATCTCCTTAATCTAAATAGGTGGCAAGTTCTTCATGTGTTACCACCTTAAGTTCACTATGTCCATAGCTAGTAGGAACTACAATTTTTATAGTTGCCCCTTCGCTTTTTTTATCGTGTTTAGCAGCTGATAAGATCTCTTTTTTCGTTATGGTCGTAGTAGTTGGCAAATCGTGTGCTTCGATGAGGGCTTTTAATTTTTCTAATGCCTCTGCATCTAATTCTCCATGTTTTACAGCACCTTGTGCCATGAGGACCATACCAATGGCTACAGCATAGCCATGGTGGACTTCAAAGTGACTGGCCTTTTCGATGCCATGACCAAAGGTATGACCTAGGTTTAAGAGGGCACGAACACCGGACTCACGTTCATCTTGCTCAACGATATCCGCCTTTGCTTGAACGCAGCGTGCGATAACAGCACTAACGCTATCGCGGTGTGTAATTAATGGTTTGTTTTCTAGTTGTGTTAATAGTCCTGGTACATCGAGAAACCCATATTTGATAATTTCCCCACATCCATTTTTCCATTCCATATCTGGTAATGTATTGAGTGTTGTAGGGTCACAGAGGACGAGGATAGGTTGTTTGAAAGCACCCCAAAGGTTTTTACCCGCTTCGAGATTGACTGCTGTTTTACCGCCTACAGAGGAGTCTACGGCGGCTAATAGAGAGGTAGGAACCTGTACATAGTCGATACCACGTAAGTAGGTAGCTGCTGCAAAGCCTGCCATATCGCCTACAACACCACCGCCAAGGGCGATGAGGAGGTCTTTACGCGTTAACGATTGAGCCGCCATATACTCTACTAAATCGATGAGTTGATGAGCATTTTTGGAGCTTTCACCAGCAGGGAACACATAATCACAAACCGTATAACCCGCATGTTCCATATTAGCTTTCACAGAATCCAAATAGTGTGGTGCTACATTGCTGTCGCTGACGATGATAACACGGCAATTTGGTTTTAACGGTTTAATATAATCGGTGATGCGTTGTAAAGCGCCTTCCTCGATGACAACGTCATAGGGGGTGGACGCGTTAATGTGGATGCGAGTCATAACGGTTCCTTTCATAAAAGAATAAGCTAGTATCTATTATAACGGATACTAGCTTATTTGTGTGCTGTTTAAGATTATTTAGTGCATTCTACCAATGCTTGGCGCAATGCGATAACTTCTTTCATAAGGCTAGTGAATTGGTCTGGACGTAATGCTTGAGGACCGTCGCACAATGCTTTGGATGGATCGTTGTGAACTTCAATCATAAGGCCGTCTGCACCGCCACCTACGGATGCAAGGGAAAGTGGACGAACCATGCGGCTCATACCTGCAGCGTGGCTAGGGTCCATGATGATTGGCAAGTGGGATAATTCGTGCATCATAGGGATAGCTGTTACGTCTAATGTATTACGAGTTTTAGTTTCGAATGTGCGGATACCACGTTCGCATAATACAACTTGTTCATTGCCTTCGGACATGATGTATTCGGCAGCCATTAACCATTCTTCGTATGTTGCAGATAAACCACGTTTTAAAAGAACTGGTTTGTTTAATTTACCAACTTCTTTTAAAAGCGTGAAGTTTTGCATGTTACGAGCACCGATTTGAAGCATATCTACGTTATCGAAGTATTGTAATTGGGAAATATCCATAACTTCGGAAACGATAGGAAGACCAGTTTCTTTTTTAGCTAGCTCTAATAATTCCAAACCTTCTGGACCCATACCTTGGAAGGAGTATGGAGAAGTACGAGGTTTGAAAGCGCCGCCGCGAAGGATTGTGGCACCAGCTTCTTTACAAGCTTTTGCTGTTTCTAATACTTGTTCAGGTGTTTCAACGGAGCAAGGACCAGCCATTACTGCGAAGTGACCACCACCGATAAGTGCGCCACCTACGTTGATTACAGAATCATCTGGATGGAATTTACGGTTTGCTTTTTTGTATGGTTCTTGAATACGAGTTACTTTATCTACGAAATCTAGGGACTCGATTTGGCGAGCATCGAGGGATGCAGTGTCGCCGATAAGACCTAAGATGTTGTAGCGAGCGCCTTCTACAGGATGGATAATGAAGCCTTTTTCCTCTAATTCACTGCGTAAACGAGATACCTCTGCTGTTGCTGCGTTTTGTTTTAATGTAATAATCATGATAAATCCTCCTTGTAAACTACAGTGAATAGTAGGGCTCACCATACGGGATAGCAAACAAAAAAGGGCTACCCGTAGTCTAATACGGGTAGCCCTTTTACTATTCTAAGCAACTAATAATGACTAAATCTTAATTAGCGTACCACAAATAGTTCCTTACCCGTACATTGGATAAAGAACCAATAAAAGTATTGTTTTGTAGCTGTGCTAATTTGGTTAGTCATCTTTGGTTGCTCCTTTCTAAAATGTTGGGTATAGTATAAACCCAAATGATAAAATTATGCAATACCTAAAAATGAATTTCATGGAAGTTTTAAAAAAAATATACTTAATAACTTGTTCGAAATATAGATGTAATGAGGTATTTTGTATAAAAATGATTTTTGCTATTCATGACTAAATTGTAGTATAATGAGTTCATAAAGAGAGCCAATCAACGTGTCGGTAGCGTTAGGCTCATCTAAAATTTTGGTAAAAATGATGCGCCTAACGTGTTAGAGGTCTAGCCACCTCATTACGTTAGGCGTTTTCATTACCTTACTTAACTAAGGCAATGATAGTAACTACGGATAACAAAATTATGATAACTACATATGTAATTTCATGTTTTGTCATAGTATCACCACCTTTCGGTGATGAACCTAACTCACGTCAATTGACTCTCTTAGGTACAGTATAACAAAAACAATTTTACACAAATAGCGATATATGAGTAGCTGTGGAGGCTATATGGTTATTCAAATCTTAGATCATATTACTGATGAAATAAAACAAATACGTATTGATGTATTTATGAAGGAACAAGGCTTTACAGAAGAATTCGATGAAATCGATGAGACTGCAAAATTTGTTCTCTTGTCCATAGATGGTAAAGCAGCTGGTACTTGCCGATATTTTCCAAGTGACGTAGTCGGAGATGCACATATTGGTCGCATGGCAGTACGCAAGCTGTATCGTGGGCAACATTTAGGAACAAAAATTATGATGGCAGTAGAAAATGCTATTCGTAGGGATGGATATAAAACATGTTCCTTGTCTGCACAGGTACAGGCTAAGCCGTTCTATGAATCCCTTGGCTATAAAGCGGAAGGGGAGGAATACCTTGATGAAGGGTGTCCTCATATTTTAATGAGAAAGCTTTTATAAGTCCTTGTATAATAAGAATAAGTAGATAGGTAGCATTAAATAAGTTGAATGTGCATATTATTTTGTTACGAGGTGAGAGTATATGAAACTAGCAGAGGCATTACAAGAACGAGCTGACTTAAATAAAAAAATTAGTGATTTGCGAGGGCGTTTAAATCAAAATAGTTTAGTACAAGAAGGGGAAACACCTAATGAAAACCCTATAGTGTTGATGCAAGAACTAGAAAAGGCAATTGCTAGACTTCAACAACTCATTAAAGATATTAATCTTACTAACTGTGCAACTATTGTTGAAGGGCGCTCTTTAACACAAATTATAGCAGAAAAAGAAGGTGCAATTATGCGTCTATCTGCATATCGTGCCTTAGCAGATAGTGCGAGTGCGATTAATTATCGTGCTCGTGGCTCGGAAATCAAAATGATAGCAACTATAAATGTTAGTGAATTACAAAAAACAGCAGATAGAATATCTAAGGAGATTCGTACATTAGATAATTTACTACAGTCAACCAATTGGACAGTTGATTTAATAGAGTATTAAGTATAAGTTGGTAATCAAGATAGGGTGGATACAAAGCCACGATTGCTTAATTCGTAAAAAGATGACATTTACATGTACGGGGCATTTAAGATATGTATCGTGTAGGCCCTTATTGTGTATAAATGTATAGTTATTTTTTATAATGTATTACCATGTGTCAACTGTTTTGATGAGGGTGGCTTGGGGATATAAAAAGGAAGCATTTCACTAAAGAATGTGAAATGCTTCCTTTTTTATATTATTAAAATGTTATAAGAAAGCTAATTATCCTTATTCTAAATTATCAAAATCAGATGCTGCTGCTCTTGATTATAGTTACATATGTACAACAATATATTTAATTTATAAATAAGGATATAAATTTTACTGTTTACTTAGAGAATTATGATATAATATAGGTGTATAAATAATAATCGTTATTTGATTGCATAGAATTTCTTAAGTAAGGAGATTTCATTATGACAGCAGAACAAAAAGCAGCTACGGCAGCAACAAGTTCTACCGCAGCTAAACCAACACCTGATCAAGGTACAGACTGGATAATTTGCCGTGTATGCGGATATATTGAGGAAGCTAAGTACAGGGATCAACCTTGTCCAGCATGTGGTTTCCCTCCAACAGTTTGGATGGATTACAAACCACGTCGCATTAATCCAACACGCGAAAAATTGCTAGATTTTCATTTTCATCCAATTGCGGTACATTTCCCAATCGTAGCAACAGTAGCTTCTTTCTTAGTACCTGTTATTGCTTTGTTGATTCCATCTATTTCCAATGTATTATTCTCTGCAATTTCATTAGCAGCTATGATTTTACCACTTCTCGTTATCATTGGTGGTATTTCTGGTTATTTTGGTAGTAAATTACGTTACAAAACAGGAACATCTAAAATCCCTAAAGCAAAGATTTACTTAACCATTATCTACTTTATTCTTTCCTGTGCACAAGCCTACATCGCTATCGCTGACGGTGTGAATGCTGATAACGCATGGATTATGATTATTTTAGGTCTCGTGGCTTCTTTCTTTGCTGCCAAACTTGGTAAAATGGGTTCCTACCTATTTGCAGGTCGATTCGGCCCATATACAGCTGGCTAACAGTTATTAATTGAATAACCTTTATAAAGAAAAAAGTGATTCTCACGATGGGAGAATCACTTTTTCTTTTATCTTTTTTGTTACTATTCTAAGTCATCGAAATCAAATGCCGCTGCTTTTGTATAGTTTGTAACTTTCGCTTCGAAGAAGTCAGTTTTTGTGCTATTCAAATTGGAGAAGCTTTCGATCCATTCCATAGGATTTTCCTTGATTTCAGGATATAAATGAGGTAAACCGATTGCTTCTAAGCGGATGTTTGCAAGGTATTTGATGTAGCGTTCGATAAGAACATTGTTAAGGCCGAGGATTTTATCATCAGTGATGTATTGACCCCAAGCGATTTCGTTCTCTGCACCTTGGCGAATCATGTCCGTAATTTTCGCTTCAAGTTCAGGTGTGAACAAGTCAGGGCGTTCACGGCGTAACTCGCGGATGATGTTTTGGAACAATACAAGGTGAGTTACTTCGTCGCGATTGATGTATTTGAAGATTGTGGATGTAGCTGTCATTTTACCTTGGCGAGCCAATGTGTAGAAGAAGCTAAAGCCAGAGTAGAAGTAAATACCTTCTAAGATATAGTTCGCAATGATTGTATGAATAAGGTTTGCTTCGCTAGGATCATCGCTGAAACGTTGGTATGCATCGGCGATGAAACGGTTACGTTCAAGCAATGTTTTATCTGTACGCCATTCGTCATAGATTTTGTCACGTGTAATCGGATTTGTTACAGTGTCCAAAATGTAAGAATAACTTTGAGCGTGAATTTCTTCTTGGAATGCTTGGATATTCAATAAGGATGCCACTTCAGATGCTGTAATATAGCGGCTCAAGTTAGGCAAGTTTTCAGATTGAATGGAATCAAGGAAGTTCAAGAACGCAATAATTTTGTCGAATGCACGGCGTTCGTAATCTGTTAAGTATGGGAATTGCTTAACGTCTTCGTTCAAGGAAATCTCTTCAGGAATCCAGAAGTTGTTGAGCATTGTACGGTACATTTGGTTAGCCCAGTCGTACTTGATACGGTTCCATTCGCGAAGGTTTGTTGTGTTGCCGCCAATCATAGATTGCGTGCCACGTTCACCATGTTCGTTGAAAATCAGTTTTTTCTCCATAGTAGGACTCCTTTATACAACGATGCGACCTATACTGCGATAGGTCGTCATCAGACTTATATACACATCTCGTATTAGGAGGAGCAGCTTGTGCACTCATCCATTTCAAGGGATTGGTTACGGATATAGTAGATTGTTTTGATACCTTGTTTATAGGCCTCAACATAAAGGTCTAGAATTTCTTTCGCCTTCATTTGAGGTGTGATATACAAGTTGAAAGATTGTGCTTGGTCAATATGACGTTGACGTACGCCACAAGCTTTGATAGACCATTGTTGGTCGATTGTATGAGCTTCTTTGTAGAGCCAGAATGTTTTATTGTTCAAATCTGGTGCAGTTTTTGGTGTGAAAGAACCTTTCTTTTCTTCAATGAAGAATTTTTTGAAGATTGGGTCGATACCAGCTGTAGTATTCGCAATATTGGAAGTAGAACCAGTAGGCGCTACAGCCATCAAGTAACCATTACGGATACCATATTTAGCAACGTCTGCAGCTAATTGTTTCCAACGATCAGATGTATAGCCACGACGTGTGAAGTATTCACCAGTTTCCCATTCGGAACCTTTAAATGCAGGGTATGCACCTTTTTCTTTAGCCAATTCCATGGAAGCTTTGATAGCATAGTAGGCGATGTTTTCGAATAATTTGTCTGCTACTTCGATGTGCTCATCAGATTCCCATTGGATATCGTGGTTTACAAGGTAGTGGTGGTAACCAGAAGTACCAAGACCAATAGCGCGGTATTTATCAGACGTCATGCGAGACTCTGGCACTGGCGCTTGGTTGATAGAGATAACATTGTCTAGCATTCGAATTTGAAGGGCAATATTTTCTTCTAACTCTTCGTCAGTAATACGGCCAAGGCTGATGGAGTTCAAGTTACATGTAACCATGTCACCTGTATTTGTTTTCGTAGTGATAGTACCGTCTTCGTTGATAATTTCTTCAGCAAGATTAGTGAACCCAACGTTTTGTGCGATTTCGTGGCACAAGTTGGATGCGTAAATCATACCTGCATGTTTGTTAGGGTTTGCAGCGTTTACAGTATCGCGGAAGAAGATGAACGGTGTACCCGTTTCAACAGCGGAGCGCATGATTTTTTTCATCATGTCTAATGCTGGTACTTCGATACCGTGTAAGTTAGGATCTTGTTCACATTCAAGGTAACGTTTTGTGAATTCCTTATTGTCATCAGTATCGTAGTAGTCTTCTAAGGCATAACCTTTTACAGCTAAGATTTCATGAGGATCGAAGAGGGTGAAGTTTTCACGAGCAATCATACGTTCCATGAAGATGTTTGGAACAGAGATAGCAGGGAAGATATCGTGTGCTTTACGACGGTCATCACCATTGTTTGTACGAAGTTCTACAAATTCGTAGAAGTCTTTATGCCAAATATCAAGTGTTACTGTAGCGCCGCCTTTACGCTTACCCAATTGATCTACTGCAACAGCTGTATCATTGTACAAACGGATCCAAGGAATAACGCCACCAGAGGAGTTTTTGAACCCGCGGATGTCGGAGTTCAAGGCACGAACTTTACCAAGGTAGATACCAAGAGCACCACCGTGTTTAGATACGCGGGAGAATTTGCTGTTTACGTCGTAAATGGACCATAAGTTGTCATCTACACCAGAGATGAAGCATGAGGACAATTGATGGAATGGTGTGCCTGCATTTGCTAATGTAGGTGTAGCTGTTGTCATTTTTAATTGACTCATCAAATCGTAGAATTTCTTAGCGTATTCTACTTTGTTTTCGCCTTCTACTAATGCCAAGTGCATAGCGATAGCCATGAAACGTTCTTGTGGCAATTCGTAGATTTCTTTGTTGAAGCCTTTTACCAAGTAACGGTCAGCCAATAATTTAAGACCTTCATAGTTGAAGAGATAGTCTCGTTTAGGCTTGATGTAATCGCCTAATTCTTGCAATTCGTCAGCTGTATATTCAGTAACGAAGAAGTCAGCGTATTTTTTCTCCTCTACAAGCATGTGTACAAGATTTGGGAAGTTGCCATAACCGAATGCTTTGTAACGGCGTGTAATAGCTGCTTCTTTATAGAGATCGAACAAGAATAGACGAGCCGCTACAAATTGCCAATCTTGGTTCATTTTATTAACTTGGTTGCCGAAACCGTCGTCTTTTTTAGAGATAACCTTTTCGATAGCCGTTTGTACTAAAGTTTTTTGAATCTCTTTAGTAGTCATACCATCAACGAATTGTAACTTCGCATCCATTTCCAATTCTAGTGGATCACAAGAATCTAACCCCAAACATGCGAAGGCAATCATACGTTTCGTTTTTTCAACGGACAAAGGCTCGAAATGGCCATCCCGTTTCTTGATCATAATCTCCATTACTGTTCCCCTTGAGTTTAAAAGTAATAAAACTGTTAATTTAAGCATATATAAGATTAGACTGAAAAGTATAAAATATCTTTAAGTTAAGTCTAATCAGAAAAATAAGAAAACTACAATATATGGTAGTTTTCTTATTAAGCTTATACATTATGTTACGATTATAGCGAAAAAATTCTATACATTCAATATTGACATTTAGAAAATTATAAATATAGTATGCTTAAATTTATCGATATAGTTATAAATGCTAGAAAATACTATATGGGACGCATATATGATGATTTTGAATGATATATCTTTTTTCAGAATATTAAAATAGTACGTAAAAATAGTACGTATCAGTAAATAGAATTTCCTTCAATATAATATTGTGATTTATTTTATTAAAGGTCTGATATATATGTCCTATAATAGATATATATTAATTAGGAGGTAAGACATGAAGTCTATTGTTATATATTCTTCCCTTACAGGGAACACGAAACAAGTAGCTGAGGCTATTACTAGTGTATTGCCAGCAGGTACACCATGTGTATCTATGAAAGAATTGCCCACCGATTTATCATCTTACGATCTTGTGTTTGTAGGATTCTGGGTTGATAAAGGAACAGCCAATAAAGAAGCTCGTGATGTACTCGGTACATTACATAATCCACATATTGCCTTGTTTGCAACGGCAGGCGTACCACCACAAATGGCACATGCTAAGGAGAGTTTAATCAATGCAGCAAACTGTTTACCAGATGGAGTAGAGTCTGTAGGGACTTTCATCTGCCAAGGCAAGGTAGACCCTAAGGTCATCGAAATGATGTATAAAATGTTCCCTAAGGGACATAGCCATGGCCAATCAGCTGATAGAGATGCACGACATAAACAAGCTGCAGTACATCCAAATGAAGACGATTGTAAAGCGGCACAAGAATTTGCAAAAGATATTCTTACAAAGCTTAACTAATGAAAAAAGCAGTACCTCGTAGTGAGGTACTGCTTTTATAGTTTTAATTATATAGTACATTAAATTTAAGTTTACGTGTGTCGAATTGGTTTATGAAGTACGATGTAATCAATAGCTTGTATCCAGTGCCTTCTATAATGACAGGATCGATAGCTGTTTTATCGACTGTAAGGAATTTATCATAAATATGATGCACCTCTGTCACACCATTTGGTAGAGATACTTCTAGATCAAGGCCATGGTTAAGGAATTTGAAGGAAATAGAGTCGAAGTTAGCAGTTTCCACTTGGTATTCCTTAAGGTCTTGTTCGTATACAATTAACTCGATGTTTTCAATGTATTTATCGTAGCCTGCAATAGAGATAACCTTTGGTGCAGACAAAGCATCAAAATTGATATACTCGACGCGTCTGCCGTTTATTGGGTTTGTATCTGTCGATTTTATATCGTCTACAGGTACATATGGTGTGCCGTAGTTCGTGAAGTTAGGATCAAAGGTAGCCGCTATTGGTAGGCTTGCATGCCAATAGCCATCAACTTTAGTATAGGTCACAAATTCACGATACGTTGTATAGCCTATGAATGGCGTTAAGAGAACAGTACCTAAGGCAAGAGCCATAACTGTGGTGTGGACAGAAGGTTTTAATCCTTTCACAAGAGAATATACATTATGTGCTAAGAAAATTAGATTGAATGCACTCACGTAAATCGTATTGAGCCAGAGAATTGGTTCATTAATCACACGCTTACCGATAAGGGCTAAGCACAATGTAGTTAACGTAATGAACAAGAAGCACAGGATTTGCTGCGTTCTGCTACTTTCACTAGATCTAAAACTAGCTAAGTAGAATAGGTAGAAAATGGCTACATACGGATAGTAGGTGTAGAAGAAACGCGTATCCTCTCGAAGTCCTAACAAGATCAAGACTAAATAGATGTTAGCTAAAATGCCTGTAATAATGGACGCCTTTGGCAAGATAATGCCGAACACAACGGTAAAGAATTTACTTGGTTCTGTGGGGCCCTCTGGATTTTCTTTGTAAGAACATACCATAGATAGGCAAATGAATATATTAATGGATGCGAGTACCTTAAAAATGGTTTCTTCAAAGTCGAATGGTTGGTCAATGATGATGAAGAAGAACCATAAACTCATGACGATAACAATGTTGTATAGTGTAGATGTAACAAGGGTGATGCCAATCCGTTTGATGCGGTTAATGATTTCACCGATGTAGTGTTCACCGGATGAGGTGAAATACAAGGCAATCATGGAGTACAGCCATAGGTACGATATATTTTCCGTAGCCAGTTCAATGCCTCGCACATACCCGTAAGTTTCGTGAATTATATAAAGACCAACGCTGATTCCTATGCTTACTAAGGTATATAGTATGGAAAATTTTCGGGCTTTTGTTATATAGCTTTGTAATATAACGATAAAGAAATACAGTGAGTAAAGCTTAAGATCGATTTCGGAAAACCAATCTTGTTCAATATACAACGGTGTACATGAAAATACGGCAATCAATGCCAGCAATATAGGCGATTGCGTTGCTAGGTCCCGCAGTGAAGACCATAAATGTTTAATGGCAAATTTCATAGATGTCTCTCCCTCTCTGTAAATATAAATACCCCCTCTTATTATTAGTATACCTATTTTCTAGTGAAAGTCCTATGAGGTTTTACATGCCCTTAAATATACATTACAATAGCACTAAGAAGTAGTTTTCAGAGAAACGAGGTTGTCACATGGAATTCTCTTATTTTTTACCTGTAAATATCCAATTTGGTTGGAATAAAGTAGATAGTATTGCTGATTTTGTTGCACCTTATGGTAAAAAGGCCCTCATCGTAACAGGTCGCTCTAGTGCTAAAAAATCTGGCTTATATAATCGAGTGGTAGCGAAATTAGAGTCTGCTCACATTGATCATGTCCTCTTTGACCAAGTGGATGCCAATCCATTAACTACAACTGCTTTAGAGGGCGCTGCTTTAGCTAAATCTGAAAGCTGTGACGTAGTTATCGCCATCGGCGGTGGTTCCATTATGGACTGTGCAAAGGGCATTGCCTTTATGGCTGTAAATGAAGGGGATATTAACGATTATATCTTTAATCGTAAAACGAGCGATAACGCATTACCACTCATTGTCATTCCTACAACCTGTGGCACAGGATCTGAAGGTAATGGCTTTGGTGTGCTTACCAATTCTGAAACGGGGGATAAGAAATCTTTACGTTGTAATGCTATCGTGCCTAAGGTTTCTATCGTAGACCCTGCTGTAATGGGTACAATGCCACCTCATGTGTTGGCGTCTGTAGGCTTTGATGCACTATGCCATAATATCGAGGCGTATACATCTAAAACGGCGCAACCGTTTACCGATGCATTAGCTCATTATGCGGTGACATTATTAGCACAATATCTTGTGCCTTTATATAAACATGTGAAAGCCGTTGCTAATGGTAAACCTGAAGTACTGAGCGAAAAACAACTCACAAAAGCTTGGGAATCGGTAACCCTTGCTAGCACCATTGGCGGTATGGTTATCAATACGGCAGGTGTCACACTAGCCCATGGTATGGAGCACCCTGCCAGTGGTCTTAAAGACATTACACACGGCGTGGGCCTTGCTATTATTGAACCTGTAGCAGTGGACTATACTTGGAGTGCTAACCCTGATAAATTTGGGGCTTTAGCTCGTATATTCAACTACGGAGATGGTTCTGAATTAGGTGAAGCATTACGCTTAATCGTGCATGACTTAGACCTTACTACAAACCTTACAGAATTAGGTTTTACGAAAAAAGACATTCCCTGGCTTGTAGATAATGTATACGTTGTAGCTACAGGGAATATAGCTAATACAATGGCTGAAATAAGCCGTAAAGACATAGAAGTGTTGTATAAAAAAATGTTTTAAGTATTGTCATAATAGGAGAGCTTTTTGTTTCAAGGATTTTATGGCCTATTAACGGTTATGCTATGCGTGTTGTTTGCAATTGTGGTAGTGCTATTTAACATAGCGCCTATTACATATATTGTTTTTGGCATAGCCATAGTATCGAGTATATTTCTACAATATAGGCGCTTTAAGAAACAGTCCATATCTGAAAAAAGGCACACTCAGTTGGCTTGGTGTTTGTATATTGCCTTTACCCTCAGCTTTTCTTGGTTAGTAAGCGATTGGTTTAGGTACGACTTAAAAACAAGCATTGAGCAATTTGATTCCTTCGAGTATAGTACCATGGATTGGACTCAAGGGTGGCCTAATAGTGGAGAGCTACCAGAGGGGTTAAAACGACCAGGAAAACTTCCCGACGGTATTTATAGAGCGTCTGCTTTTCGTAGTAGTTTAGCTTGGGCTAATGCATATCCAGAGAGATATACTGTACTTGAGGGGGACCCTGAAGTAATTGCACAATATGAGGCAATAGCAAAGCAAAATGCAGCCTATACAGCGCAAATTGATGCGGATGGTGTATTACGTGATTTAGATACTGGGGAGAAAAAGCGTTTTATATCTCACCCTAATAGCTATAATATTGTAGAGAGTATAGAAGAAGAATCCCTCAATTTGCCAGAACGGACTTTTATTGAGTGGCTACGCTTTGCACCTCGAAAAGAAACAAAAACAGTAGTCAAGGATACATATAACTCTACTCGAAATCATAGACTATATGTATTTGTAGATGATGGGAATACAAAAAGGCCACATTTTGTGGAACTTTTGATCAGTAATGATGGGACAAGGGCTGTGTTTTATCAATCTAAGTAGGCTTTATTAATAAAAATAGTATTAAAATAGGCGGGACTAAATATTAAGGGGATATTTATGGGGAGTATTTTAAAGAATATAAGGCTTTTGTTGTTTGGGCCTATATATAGAAAGAGTATATGGTTATTTCTTACTTTGTGGGGCATAACTATATGGATTACGTTTTGTCATCCTACGTATTTCTCATTTTCAGGAATTTACTATCTTACCTTATTGGTAGCAACGATTGTGTTGATTGTTGAAAAGGCTAGCTTAGTAATTGCCGAGAAAGCTATCCGTAAGAATTTTATAACGTACTTTTACGTGATTTTTAGTTTATTTATGCTTCCTATCTTAGCTATAAATTTATTAGGGACTATTACTGGGATAGATGATTATAATACTAAGCATTGGCAGAGTGCATGGCCTACATCTACGGAAGGTCATATTCCAGCTGAGTTACACGTACCTGATCGACTACCTGGGGATGTACAAGTTATTTCATCTGTAAGTAGTGTAAATGGATGGGAGTCCTATAAATGTTTAGTTTTGGAAGGGAATACATCTACGATTTTGAGCTATGAGGATATTGTTAAAGCACATGCATGGTATTCCTTTACAAATGGTAAAGCAAAAGGGGGAACACTAGAAGTTCTTAATAGTTTTCCGCAGCCCAATAATAAATTTATGTTATTTTATGAAGTAGGGAATTATTCTATTAATAGTATTCAACAAAAAAACTGGAAGCTATTTCCTTGGTTCCTTACAGGGTCACAAAGTGTGGGAAGTGATGCTAACAAAGATTATTATTATAGAGAGGAACATATAGGGGCTGGATATACCGTATATGTTATTTATAATAATTTTGACCAAGATCAACCTAGAAGAATCTATTTTATGTTTAGCCCGGACAGAACTCGGATGGTAATCGTAGATAATGATATTGTTCATTAGAACCGATTTTTAAACTTACTTTAATTGGAGAAACTGATATTCATTAACCATATTTATTGTATTAATCTGTATATCAAAATAAATTGGTTTGACAGTGTTAAATCATATCTTTATAATGTGATTTTATAAGAGACTAGGACGTATCTACAATCCCAGCCCTAGGGCTGGGATTTTTTCTTTTATGGTCTCATGTAGTTTAGTTTTTAGAGAGGTGTTTTTATGGCAGATCAAAACAACAAAAATGTCGATGCCTTAGCGCAAGAGATTACCTTAAAAAGCCGCGGTCAAGGCAAATTGCGTCAGTTCATCTTATGGATGGGCGCACTCATCATCGGTGCTATCTTGGGCTGGCAACATATTCCAGCGTTAAATGAATTATTTAACTTTATTGCCGCTGTGTTTACACGTTTATTCCAATTCATCGCAATTCCAACTGTGTCCTTAGCAGTAATTACTACATTATCTATGCTCGGTGCTAAAAAGGATACAGGTCGTATCTTTGGACATGCTGTAGTATACACATTGCTTACTACAATTTGTGCAGCAGCTGTGGGTCTTGGCTTATTCCTATGGATTGCGCCAGGTAACTTACCACTTGATGTAATTGGTGCTGGTGCAGCGCAAGTACCTGAAAAATTAGGTCATGTAACATATTACGATCACTTCTTATCCGTTATTCCTAACAATATTATGAGACCATATTTGGAAGGCAACGTATTGTCCGTTATGTTTATCTCTGCTTCTGTTGGTTTAGCGTTTGCCTTTATGCCTCGTACAGAAGGTCGCGAAGCAGTATTGAAAGTATTGTTTGGTTTACAAGAATTACTATTCACATTGATAAAAGCATTACTTTATGTATTGCCAATCGGTATCCTTGCTTTTGCAGGTCAATTATCTGCTCAAATCGAAGCGGGCGTAATCGTTGGTGCTTTAGGTAAATATACTGCTGTTGTTATTGGCGGTAACTTGATCCAATTCTTTATCGTAATTCCATTGTTCTTGTTATTCCGTGGTTTGAATCCTGTGGATGTATTCCGTAAAATGTCTCCAGCTGTAGCAGTTGCATTATTCACTAAATCTTCTGCTGCAACATTGCCTGTAACATTGGCATCTGCTGAGGATAATTTGAAAGCTCATCCTGCAGTAGCTCGTTTCGTATTGCCAATTTGTACAACTATTAATATGAATGGCTGTGCAGCGTTCATTCTTGTAACATCCTTATTCGTAATGCAAAATGCAGGTATTGAATTAACTATGGGCACAATGATTGCTTGGTTATTCATTGCTGTTCTTGCTGCTATTGGTAATGCTGGCGTTCCAATGGGCTGTTACTTCCTAACACTGTCCTTGATGAGCTCCATCGGTGCACCAATTGGTTTGCTTGGTATCATCTTGCCAATCTATACAATTATTGACATGATTGAAACAGCTGAAAACGTATGGTCTGACGCATCCGTATGCGCTATGGTTGACCATGACCTTCAAGGTAAATTGGACGACTCCAGTGGCGACGATATGCCACAATTCCAAGGTGCTTAATTTTAGTAACTAGTTATACTTAAGAAAAAACTTAATTATATAACTCAAATGAAAGGTTATCCCGTACGGGATAACCTTTTTTGATGACTGTACAAGTATTAAAAGGTACAATACTAGTAGAGATTGAAGTTTATTGTAGTGGTTGTTATAAAGCTAAGGAGTTGTATTGTGAAAAGAATATATTCATACCTTGCTGTACTGTTAATGCTAAGTCTTATGGCTTCACAAGTACATGCAAAAGAGCAGGTTACTCAAAGTGATATTTCTGGTAGTGCTAAAGAGAAGTGCGTTAGTAGTGAACAAACTAATGATAAGATTGAAGCTGATCTACAAAGACATTTGGAAAGAATGAGGTCCGAGGACAGAGCTAAGGGGTATTTACGTGAAGAAGAAGGGTATGCTCAAGAAGTAAGTTTAATTCGGGGAAGATTGTATCATTCAACGGATAAGTTGATTCATAATGAGAAAAAGACTACTCTTTTATCGTATCCAGTAGGAAGCAAGGTTCCTTGTAAGAAGAATTTAAATGATATAGATTCATATACAGACATTATTACTCGTAAAGGTATGACATTCCGCATTCCCAAAGGTGCAGAGTTGAAGATGTTCTATATATTAGATAACAATATTTTTATAGAGTATGAGAAAGGAGATATTTGGTATTCTATTCAGATTATTCCTTTAGATGTAGATCATCCTGATAGTAAAGATATAGAAAATAAAGTACTTGTAGATAAAGAGTATAATTTTTATCACACATTGCAAGTATATTGGCGTATGTGGGGAATCTTTGATGAGTTACAAAATCCGACTTATTCAGCTGTATGGAATGATGGCTTACCTGGAATGTTAGTGGATTCATACAATCCAGATAAGAAATCTAATTTAGTATTTGCTGCATATGATGGACGGTATGCTGTATATAATCAGCTTATATATAATCCAAGTACGAGCCCGCTTACTCACGAGCAACTAAGAAACACGATGGAATATTTTGATTCTAATAATAATCCAGAGTATAAGGCTAAAAAGCATAGATTATTTCCTGATGAGAGAATAATTCGTATATATGAGTACTAGTATAAACCTCACATTACAAGATATATAATTTATGTTATACTTTCATATAGAATAATATCGAATTAATAGAAGGCTAGTTGGCATATTCTGTACAGGCTAGAGATTAGAATGAAAGATAAGTCAGTATTACCAATTGAGGAACAATTAAATAGATTTCTTCAACCAAAATGCCTGATCCCTGGTGGCCTAGGCTTGTGGGAGGATTATTTCCGCAAGATTTGCACGGCTTGGGGCGAGATTGATGGTGAAATCCGACCACAGCATATCATTTTCTCTGCCGATAATGGTTGTAATATGGAAGGTTATGTAGGCTATAACTATGAGGTGACACAAAAGCAGTCGCGTAATATGTTACTAGGTCGTTCGTCGGCGACGCAATTTTGTAATTTTAACAACATTCCTTATGAGGTCGTCGATGTAGGTATTGCTTCGGATGATGGTATTGGTGTTGATCGTAAAGTCGCAAAGGGGACAAAGAATATATTAAACCATCCTGCTATGACTGAGGATGAATTTAATAGTGCTTTTCAATCTGGCTATGAGCGGGTTCAATATTATGTAGAGCAAGGAGTCAATTTATTTTCCTTTGGGGAAATGGGACTTGGTAATACGACGACTTCTGCCTGTGTGTTGTCTGCCTTAACTGGAGCTGATCCCACTGAAACTGTAGGTCCTGGTTCTTGGCCGAATAAACCAGATTTGATGAAGCGTAAAATTGACTTTGTCCGTTCTGTATTAGATACACATAAGGATCGTATTGTTGCTGAAAGTGAACCTCAACGAGTTCGTAGAATTGTAGCCCATGTAGGGGGCTTTGATATTGCTGCTATTCTTGGAGCTATGCTAGCTTGTGTTGAGTTTAAAAAGCCCTTCGTCATTGATGGCTTTATTACATCGGTAGCGGCGGCTTGTGCGGTACATATAAATGATTGCGTTAAGGATTATGCATTGCCATCTCATAACTCTCGAGAAAAAGGCACAGAGCTCGCATTGGCTGAGGTGGGGATTACACAAGATATGGTACCTATCCAAGCCCAAATGTCGATGGGCGAAGGCACCGGCGCCATTTTGATGGTACAAATGTTAAAAACCACACAGTACATGTTTGTAAACGTTGGGACCTTTGCAGATTTGATGAAATTATAAGGAGGACGAATGCAAATAAATAAATACTTTGATATACATTTTGAGCGAGCTGATGATGCAACTATCGCTAAAAGACTGATAGGTGGGGCTAAGATTAAGGGACCTGCTTTGGTTATCCTGATCCTCTCCATGTTTATTGCCTCTATTGGGTTGAATATGAATAGTACGGCAGTTGTTATTGGTGCTATGCTTATATCGCCGTTGATGGGACCTATTTTAGCAACTGGTTTTGGCTTCGCTACGCTTAATTTTACAGTTGTAAAAAGTGCTATTTTAAGATTGTCCTTACAGATTACGATTGCTGTTTTGGCATCTGCTTTGTATTTTTATATTTCTCCCATTAATACTGCTACATCTGAACTATTAGCGCGTACAGAACCGAATATTTTTGATGTATTCATTGCTATATTTGGTGGGTTAGCCGGGATTATTGGGCAAACGCGTAAGACTTTAGATAATGTTATACCAGGTGTTGCGATTGCAACTGCACTTATGCCCCCACTATGTACGGCAGGATATGGACTGGCTAATGGAAATTGGCACTATTTCTTTGGGGCTAGCTATTTATTCTTTATAAATGCATTCTTCATCTTCTTTGCATCTTTTATTGTTTTAAAGGGTGTATATAGTTTGCCATTCCATAAACAAGCAGAAGAGGTTAATCGTCGTAACCAGCTAATATTTCTCGTGATTGGTCTTATTATGGCTATACCAAGTATTTATGCAGGCTATGATATGACCATCAAGTATTCTGAGTCAAATCATATGGAGCAGTTTATTAAGAATGATATTAATCAAGAGGGACGTCGACAGGTGATTGATTATTCATTGGATCAAACGAATAAGCTAGTAGACATAGTAGTTATAGGAGCTCCTGTGACTTCAGAGGAGCGAGCCCAGTTGGATGATAAGTTACAGAAAGATGAGTACTTGCAACCTTATACATTACGATTTGTTAATAGCGTAGATGAGCAAAAATCTGCTGTCGATAAGACGAACTTGAATAAATCTTCAGAGAATCTTGGAACATATAAAAACTTGAGTAATCTGTACCAGCCGACTTATCAATTAGTAAGTGAAACTATAAACACTATGAAAACGACAGAAGCTGAAGCAAAGGCGTTATTCCCGTTTGTAAGCAAAGTGGAAGGCATGCCTTTAATAGATAATCTAGAACAGCCTAAAGCGAGTCGCTATATGGTGATTATCCATACCACGTCCACTGTATCTGATGCAGATTTGGAACGAATAAAAGCTTGGTTAGAGGCTAAATTATCAGCACCTGTAACTATTTCTGTGGAGCAAACAACGTCAACTCAATAAGTTGATTTTTTGATTTTGATTAGATTGTTTATTATATAGAGCGATATTTATAACGGTACTAAGTTTGATTTTAGCTATTAGGTATACTACCTAGTAGTACGAAGAATCAGCTTAGTACCGTTTTATGTACTCGGCATAACTAAATGTAATTACTCTTATCTTGCTATAGATTAAGGTTATAATAACTGATATATAAAATCTATTGTGCAAGTAGGAATTAGATTGATATACTTATTATATCGAAATTATTAAATAATTAAATGTAGATACATGATTAAGGATATATAGCTTTATTAGTATGTCTACGTATGTTGTATACGCATGAGTCCTCGTCATAAGATGTAGGTTTTCATCGTAGATAGGAGGATTACATGAAGAAATGGTTAGCTTTAGCTGCGACGGCCGTATTGGGCGCGTCCTTATTAATTAGTGGTTGTGGCTCTTCCACAAATAACGCGAGCTCTAGTGGCTCTAAAGAGGTATTAAAGGTAGCAGCAAATCCTGTACCTCATGCTGAAATCTTAGAACAAGTTAAACCTATCTTGGCTAAGGAAGGTGTAGACTTACAAATCGTTGAATTTACAGACTACATTCAACCAAATATGGCTCTATCTAGCCATGAAGTAGATGCAAACTTCTTTGCAAACGTACCTTACCAAAATAACTACAATAAAGATCATGGTACAAATTTTGTAAGCTTTGCACCAGTTCACATTGAACCATTGGCTATTTACTCTCAAAAAATTAAAGACTTGAAAGACTTGCCAAATGGCGCAAAAGTAGCAATTCCATCTGATCCAACAAACAGTGCTCGTGCACTTCTCTTGTTGCAAAGTGCTGGTCTAGTAACATTAAAAGATCCAACTGGTTTGACTAATACAGTATTTGATGTAACTAGCAATCCTAAAAATATTCAAATTACTGAGTTAGAAGCAGCTCAAATTCCTCGTTCTATCCAAGACTTAGATGCAGCAGTAATCAATGCTAACTATGCATTGCCAGCTGGTCTTAACCCTACAAAAGATGGTTTATTCGTAGAAAAAGCTGACTCTCCATATGCAAATCTTCTTTCCGTTAACCCTGGTGATGAAAATAAACCTGCTATTCAAAAATTAGCTAAAGCATTACAATCTCCAGAAGTTAAGAAGTTCATCGAAGAACACTACAAAGGGGCTATAATCCCAGCGTTCTAATCGATTGATCGTTAATAACATATGTATCTGATAAAATACCTTCTCATGACAAACTCTATAGATACAAAAAAAGGCGTAACACCATTGGTGTTACGCTTTTTTATTATATTATGCATCAATTGGTTTAGCATATTTTTTTCGATATGAATGTGGTGTTTCAGTGGTAGCCATTTTGAAAATTTTACAGAAATAACTAGTCCTGTTGTAGCCCAATGTTTTACTGATCTGATTAACTGTTAGTTGGGAATATACTAATAACTTTTTGGCTTCTTGTATACGCAATAGTGTTATATATTGTATTACTGAAAGTCCTGTATCATCTTTAAAAATTTTAGAGAAGTAGGATTCGCTTAAATGAATATGTTCCGAAAGCCTCCTGAGCGACACTCGTTTGCTCAGGTTTTTTTCTATATATAACATAGCTTTTCGGATTTCTGGACGATTAATAGGGCGTTCCGATTCTACAAAGTCTGGCAATTGTTCATAAGGCATTTCTTCAGCTATGGCATCGTTAAATGGGAAGTAGTGTTCTACCAAAATCCGTAAAACCTTTGTAGCGCTGTAAATTTGTTCTGCAGTCAAAACAGGCAAGGTCCGATACAAGGCGCGAAGTTTAGTATCATCATGCCAATCGGTTTGGGTAGGTAAGATGGGCTTAATTGTCGTATCCTCTGTTTTCGTTTGCCCGGCCATGATAAAACCTAAGATGGCACCATCTTTCATGATGGGCACGGAGAAATCTATAAGGCCCATGTGACAGCGATATGGGCAGGAGGATAGTTCTTTTGTAGCATCTAGTCCACCATATAAGTCGCATTGATTGCAGCGTTTGGCGTAGGTTGAATTGCGCCTTACAACCTTGCAAAATGGAGAAAAGTTATATTCTTGAGATAATACTTTTCCACGATTATTTACAAAAATGGCGGCGATTTTTGTTATATTTGTGAAATCGCGCATGATTTCATTGATAAGCTTAGTATCTTCATTCGTACAAATCATAGTAAAACCTCCAATCACAAATGTGTTAAGAGGTCTAGTAAGCACACCGCTAAAATAGCTCTACTCGCTCTCTATCTAAAGGGTCTGCTCTAAACCTGTGAAAAGAGAAAAGTGACATACCACCTAAAATTCATATACCTATAAAATTACGTTATTTCTTGCTTTTACATGTATAAGTATAACAGAATTGTCGTATTTTAGTAATAGAAAAATCGCATTTTACGAATACACATAAAAAAGTTGTATTTAATAATTTTTATAATAAAGATAGATAAAAGCCTTATATTACTTATATTTAGAAAGGATTGAGTCCGATGGGTTGTGACTGAATAGCAAGGCATGCTCTATAGCAATATATGGTGTACAGAATGTAGTGTTGCATACATATGAATGGTTAAAGAAATGTTAAAAAATATAAAATGGTATATCGCAACATAGTTTTTTGTACATAGATACTTTCATTATACGTATGGAGGGTATTATGGCGACAACATGTGGATTAACTGAATTTGTAGGGACTAGTAAAACTGGTGATACTATAGGTCTCGTAATTGCTAACGTAGATCAACAAGTATTAGATGCGATGAAACTAAAGAAAAAATATCGTTCTATCGGTATTTTAGGTGCTCGTACTGGTGCAGGCCCACATATTATGGCTGCTGATGAAGCGGTAAAAGCAACCAATACTGAAATTGTTAGCATTGAATTACCTCGTGATACTAAAGGTGGCGCAGGCCATGGCTCGTTAATCATCTTTGGTGGTGATGATGTATCCGATGTAAAACGAGCTATTGAAGTAGCGTTAGCTGAAGTGGAACGCACCTTTGGCGATGTATATGCAAACGATGCTGGTCATATTGAGCTTCAATATACAGCACGCGCTAGTCATGCAGTAAATGCAGCATTTGGCGCTCCTGAAGGTAAAGCATTTGGTCTTATCGTAGGTGCTCCAGCAGCTATTGGAGTAGTTATGGCCGATGTAGCTGTTAAATCGGCAAATGTTGATGTAATCGGTTATGCATCTCCGTCTGCAGGTACAAGTAATTCTAACGAAGTAATTTTACAGATTTCTGGCGATTCTGGGGCTGTACGACAAGCGGTTATCTCTGCTCGTGAAGTAGGTAAACAATTGCTCGGTACTATGGGTGACGAACCAGTGAACGGAGCCCCTTCCTATATCTAATCTGAAAGGATGGTATGCCCTATGAAATCAAAACGTTTCGAAGTCTTAAGTCAACGTCCTGTTAATCAGGATGGTTATGTAAAGGAATGGGTAGAGGAAGGTTTTATAGCCATGGAATCTCCTCAAGATCCAAAGCCTAGCCTCAAAATCGAAGGCGGTCGCATCGTTGAACTCGATGGTAAACGCCGCGAAGATTTTGATCTTATCGATACATTTATTGCGAACTACGGTATCGTTCTCGATGGTGCTCAACAAGCGATGGCAAAGGACTCAAAAGAGATTGCTAATATGATGCTTACACCATCAGTGCCTCGTGAAGAAATCGTAAAGATTTGTAAATCTATTACCCCAGCGAAAATGCTGGAAGTTGTTTCTTGCATGAACGTTGTTGAAATGATGCAATGTATGCAAAAAATGCGTGCTCGTCGTACAATGGCTAACCAAGCCCATGTAACGAACGTAAACGACAACCCAGTACAAATCGCAGCGGATGCTGCAGAAGGTGCACTTCGTGGGTTCGCAGAAGAAGAAACAACAGTTGCAGTTGCTCGTTATGCACCACTTAATGCAATCAGCTTACTTGTAGGTTCTCAATGTGGTCGACCAGGCGTATTGACTCAATGCTCCTTGGAAGAAGCAACAGAATTGGAACTTGGTATGCGTGGCTTCACAGCTTATGCAGAAACTATTTCTGTATATGGTACAGAAGATGTATTTACTGATGGTGATGATACACCTTGGTCTAAAGGCTTCCTCGCATCTGCTTATGCATCTCGTGGCCTTAAAATGCGCTTTACTTCTGGTACAGGTTCTGAAGTACAAATGGGCCAAGCAGAAGGTAAATCTATGTTGTACCTTGAAATCCGTTGCCTATACATCACAAAAGGCGCTGGCGTACAAGGTATCCAAAATGGTTCTGTAAGCTGTATCGGTATTCCAGCAGCCGTACCTTCTGGTATCCGTGCTGTATTAGCAGAAAACCTTGTAGCAGCTATGCTCGACCTTGAATGTGCATCTAGTAATGACCAAACATTCAGTCACTCCGACTTGCGTAGAACAGCTCGTACATTGATGCAATTTGCACCAGGTACTGACTTCATCTGCTCTGGTTATAGTTCTACACCAAACTATGATAACATGTTTGCTGGCTCCAACTGGGATGCTGAGGACTTTGATGACTGGACAGTTATCCAACGTGACCTCAAGGTAAATGGCGGTCTTATCCCTGCTCGCGAAGAAGAAGTAGTAGCGGTTCGTAATAAAGCGGCTCGTGCACTACAAGCTTTGTTCAAAGCTTTAGGTTTGCCTCCGATTACAGATCAAGAGGTAGAGGCTGCTACCTATGCGAATGGCTCTAAAGACATGCCTCCTCGCGATAAGGTTGCAGATATTAAAGCGGCTCAAGACTTGTTAAACCGCGGTGTTACAGGCGTTGACTTCGTAAAAGGCTTAGCTAAAGAAGGTCATCAAGATGTAGCACAAAGTATTTTGAATCTATTAAAACAAAAAATCTCCGGCGATTACTTACAAACATCGGCTATCTTTGACCGTGACTTCAACGTTATCTCCGCGATTAACAATAAAAATGACTATCAAGGTGCTGGCACAGGTTATCGTGTGGAAGGTGAAGATTGGGAACGCATTAAAAATATTCCAAACGCCATTGATCCACGGGATATATAAGGAGGTGTCATGATGGCTGAAATTAACAAAGATGTATTACGTTCTATTATCCTAGACGTTTTACAAGAAATGGGTGGTGTTCATGAGGCACCACAATTCAAGGCTAGTGTTGGTGAAAGCACAACATCAAGTGCGGCTCCTAGACAAGAAGATCCAACTGGTGACGATAGCTGGCTCCAAACTGGTGGCCCTGCACAACCTGGTACAAGCGCAGATGAAGTAGTTATTGCTGTTGGTCCTGCCTTTGGCCGTAGTCAACGACAAACTATCGTTGGTGTACCGCATCAAGAAGTAATTCGCCAATTAGTAGCTGGTATCGAAGAAGAAGGTTTAAAAGCTCGTGTGATTCGCGTATACCGTTCCTCTGACGTAGCGGCCGTAGCTGTTGAAGGCGATTCTATTTCTGGATCTGGTGTATGTATCGGTATTCAATCTAAAGGTACTACTTTGATTCACCAACGCGATTTACAACCACTTTCAAATTTGGAATTATTCCCTCAAGCACCGCTATTAACAGCTGAAACATACCGTGCTATCGGTAAAAATGCTGCTAAATATGCTAAGGGCGAATCCCCAACACCAGTACCAACAATGAACGATCAAATGGCTCGTCCAAAATACCAAGCATTATCTGCATTGCTTCATATCAAGGAAACTAAGCATGTAGTAAAAGGTAAGCCAGCTGATGAAGTTCGTGTCACTGTATAAGGAGGTTTACTATGGCTAACGAATTAGAAGCCTTAATTCGGCAGATTGTATCTGATATAGAAGGGGCAAAGGGAAATGCTACACAATACTCTGCGCCTCATACATCATCTACACCTAATATAGCAGTTGTAGATAGAGTGGTTACCATCGAAGATTATCCAATTTCTAAAAAACACCCAGAATGGATTAATCTTGGTCAAGGTCGAGACTTGAGCCACATTACGATGGATAACGTAATGGCCGGTCATATCACAATGGACGATTTAAAAATTTCTCCATCCATTTTGAAAGCTCAAGGTCAAATTGCTAAGGCTGGGGGCCGAGATCAAATTGAACTCAACTTCTCTCGTGCTGCAGAAATGACAAAGGTAAGTGATAAACGCTTACTTGAAATGTACAATGCACTTCGTCCATATCGTTCTTCCAAACAAGAATTATTAGATATTGCTAGCGAACTTGATGGTTTAGGGGCTCCGATTTGTGCAAACTTTGTACGAGAAGCTGCAGAAAACTACGAACGTCGTAAAAAACTCAAAGGTGATAATTAACCTATAGGAGATGTCATTATGAAACGAATTGTTGGCATCGATATTGGAAACTCTACAACAGAAGCGGCCTTGGCCGAAATTCATAGCAATGGAGAGGTAAAGTTCTTATCTTCTGCCATTGCTAGTACTACAGGTATTAAAGGAACACGCGAAAATATCGTAGGTCTCATGGATTCCCTCAAGTCGCTAATCAGATCTGCTAATCTTACACTACGGGACATTGACTTAGTTCGCATTAATGAGGCTACACCCGTTATCGGTGATGTGGCTATGGAAACGATTACAGAAACCATAATTACAGAATCCACCATGATCGGTCATAATCCTAAAACACCCGGTGGCTTAGGTCTTGGCGTAGGCTATACGGTTCCTATTGAGGAACTGATTGATAAGCCACAAGGTCAGCCATACATTGTGGTAGCTCCAAAGATTATCGATTTTGAATTGGTAGCTCAGCTTATTAATGCGTACTGTAAACGAGGTTATGATATTCGAGCTGCTATTCTTCAAGCCGATGACGGCGTGCTCGTCAACAACCGATTGGATCATAAAATTCCTATCGTAGATGAGGTTGCGTATATCGATAAAATTCCAATGGGCATGCTTTCTGCTGTAGAGGTTGTAGAACCGGGGCAAGTGGTATCACAATTATCAAATCCTTATGGGATTGCCACTGTATTTGAACTTTCACCAGAGGAAACAAAGAATATTGTGCCTATCGCTAGAGCTCTTATCGGAAATCGCTCAGCTGTAGTCATCAAAACACCGGCAGGGGACGTTAAGGAGCGGGTAATACCGGCAGGATCCATCATTGTTATGGGGAATGACCGAACTGTATCCGTTGATGTATCTGCTGGGGCAGAGCGGATTATGGAAACTCTCGAATCTGTTTATCCTATCGATGATATTAGTGGTGAAGCAGGTACAAACGTAGGTGGCATGCTTGAAAAGGTTCGCCTTACAATGGCTCAATTGACGAATAAATCACCTCAAGATGTATTCATCCAAGACTTGCTAGCCGTAGATGTATCTGTTCCTATCAATGTAAAGGGCGGCCTTGCAGGTGAGTTCTCTATGGAACAAGCCGTAGGTATTGCTTCCATGGTTAAGTCAGATCATTTACAAATGGAAATCATTGCAAAGCAGGTTGAAAAAGAGCTAGGTATACCAGTTGAAATCGGTGGGGAAGAGGCTGAATCAGCTATCTTAGGCGCATTGACAACGCCGGGGACAGCAAAACCAATGGCCATACTCGATCTAGGGGCTGGTTCAACTGATGCATCCATCATTAACCAAGAAGGAAAAATTAAAGCCATTCATCTTGCTGGGGCAGGAAATATGGTAACTATGCTCATCAATTCTGAACTTGGTTTAGAGGATATGCATATTGCAGAAGCCATCAAACGAGATCCATTAGCTCAAGTACTCAGCGTATATCACATTCGTCACGAAGATGGAACGGTGCAGTTCTTTAATGAACCACTCTCGGCAACATTGTTTGGTCGCGTTGTTATTGTCACTCCTGATGGACTTGTTCCTGTAGAACGAGATATACCATTAGAAACAATTAAGCGTGTCCGTCAAACAGCAAAGAAACGGGTATTTGTAACAAATTCACTCCGCGCTTTGGCCTCTGTGAGTCCTACTCATAATGTGCGAGATATACCATTTGTAGTTATAGTCGGTGGTTCTGCATTAGACTTTGAAATTCCTCAACTCGTAACCGATGCACTTTCACAATATGCATTAGTAGCAGGGCGAGGCAATATTCGAGGCATTGAAGGGGCACGAAATGCGGTAGCAACAGGATTGGTATTATCTTATGCACAGAAGGGAGGCCTATGATGGATCAAAGTATCGTCAGTAAGCCAACCATATTGCTCTATGCCACACAGCATATCAGTGCAGATATACTAAAATCTGTTCTATATGGAATTGAAGAGGAAGGTCTACCTGTTGTCATTGAGTTCCATAGTGGTACGCATATGACATTGGCTGACCTAGCATCTCGTAATTCGGCTTTATCTGTTGGGATAGGCGTTGATGATGAGGCGATTGTGTTAACCTATAAAAACATACCGGCTCATCAATTTATTTATCGACTTACGGGCTATGCTCAATATCCAGATAGCTTACGCACCTTAGGTGTCAATGCAGCCCGCCTTGTAAAAGGTAATCCTTTCGTTTCTGATGAACGACTGGAAGTAGCTTTTTAAATCTAACTAATTTTAGAGGTGGTGCATATGGCTATTTATACGAAAACCGGTGATACAGGTACAACAGCCCTCTTTGATGGCACTAGAGTACCAAAAAATTCACTTCGTGTGGACACATATGGAACCTTTGATGAATTAAATGCACAGGTTAGTGTATGTGAGAAATTAGTCGTCTCACCAGACAATAAACATGTGCTTCACACATTACAACATCAGCTATTCCGCTTATGTGCGGAGGTAGCAACGCCTCATGTGGAAAATCTTAGTGAAAGTAGTAATCTAATTTCACAGCAAGATATAAGCGAATTGGAACACATGATTGATGACTATACAAAGCGATTGCCACAGCAACATAGCTTTATATTAAGCGGAAATTATCTATCTGCTGCAGAGCTACACGTGGCGCGCACCATTTGTCGTCGCGGTGAACGATTGCTTATAAGCTTAGGTTCTGTAGAACCTATTCGCGATGAGGTTCGTAAATTTATTAATCGACTATCTGATGCTCTATATATCATGGCTCGCATGGAAGACTATGTACAATTTGTGGAAACAATTGTAGAACGCGTTTCAGAACGTGTAACAACTAGTCGCGAGGAAATACTGACAGGAAGCAATCAATGCGTAGGTAATATAGAGCAGACTGCTGAAAATGGAGTTAATGATATGACAACTGGAACCGAGTTAGAGCATATTATGACGAAGCTTTCACAAGCGGCAATGGACTACGCTCAGTCCATAGGCGTACCTATCGTTGTATCTATTGTGGATGCAAACGGTGTATTAATGTATTTCCATCGTATGTCAGATGCATTGCTCATCAGCAACGATATCGCACAGGCAAAGGCGTACACCGCAGTGGCGCTTAAAACAGCAACTCATAAAGTACATCCAAGCGCACAACCTGATGGCGATCTATTCAACATAGAATCCATGGTAAACCGTAAAATTTGCACCTTTGGTGGAGGCTATCCAATCATTATGAATGGAAAGATGATTGGTGGACTCGGCATTAGCGGTGGTACCGTGGCACAGGATATGGACATTGCATCTCATGCATTACAATCTCTGTTAACTCAATGAGGTGAAAACAATGGACGTAACGCAAATGTATATTAGTGAGTTTGTTGGTACTGCCGTTTTAATTGCATTTGGTAATACTACCAATGCATCTATCTTGTTAAAGAAAACCATCGTTAGTATTTTTGGTACTAACTGGCTACACATTATCTTCGGATGGGCCTTTGCTGTAACCTTCGGTGTGTATGTAGCTATTACACTTGGTGGCCCGGGTCATTTGAATCCAGCCGTTACTTTTGCCCTTGCCGTGGCAGGTATATTCCCTTGGGATCAAGTCATTCCAATGTCTATAGCTCAAATTGCAGGTGCTTTTACAGGTGCTGCTATTGCTGCATTGTTCTATTATCCACACTTTAAAGTAACCGGTCCTGACGAAGGAAACTGTGTAGGGATTTTTGCAACAGGTCCAGCAATCGATAATAAACCTTTCAATTTGATATCTGAAATTATAGCTACGTTTATGTTTATGCTAGCGATTCTTTGCTTAGGCAAAATGGCCGATGGTTTGGCACCTATGGTCATCGGTATCTTGGTAGCATCCATTGGTATGTCCTTTGGTGCAACTACTGGATATGCGCTAAATCCAGCCCGTGACTTTGGTCCACGGTTAGCATACTTCTTATTACCAATTCCTAATAAGGGAACTGCGAATTGGCAATATGCATGGGTACCATTTATTGGACCATTGATTGGGGCAGGTTTAGCTGTAGTATTCTTCCAATTAGTGGCACCTTAACTCTAGCTAGTATATAAGACAAAACGAATTATAGTTTGTCAGGATAGTTTAAAGAATGCATGTTGAATTAGGAGGAGATTATATGGCCTTTCAAGAGGTAATTGATGCAAAACAGCGCATCATACAAGAATTTGTACCCGGAAAGCAGGTTACGATAGCCCATGTTATTGCCAATCCTAAACCAGACCTATTTAGAAAAATGGGGCTCGAGGAAAAAGGTAGAAATGCCATTGGGATTCTTACCATAACACCTGGCGAAGGGACCATTATTGCAGCCGATATTGCAAGCAAGTCTGGTGATATAGAAATTGGTTTCATCGATAGATTTTCGGGAGCACTTCTCATAACTGGTGATGTATCTGCTGTTGAATCCGCATTGCGTAGCGTAATTGAAGGTTTGCAACGTATATTAGGCTTTTTCCCGACGGATTTAACTAGATCCTAATGAAAGGGGAATTATGAGCACTGAAAAGAAAGAAAAGCGTATCCTTCTAGTAGGACGTAGCGGTTGTGGCAAGACCACATTAGCAGATACGATTACGCATGGATCGGCTACGTATCATAAAACGCAAGCTATAACGCGCGTGGGAAACTTCATCGATACCCCAGGAGAATACATGGAAAATCCTAATTACTATCGAGGCATTATCTTACACGCCTATGATGCGGATGTAGTGATTTTCATGATTCCTGCAGGTGATGAGACAACCATATTTCCACCAAGCTTTGGCAACTCCTTAAACCGCGAGGTTATAGGTGTTGTATCCAAGGTAGACACGGGAAAAGATGTGGAAGCACCACGACGTAATCTCAAACTAGCGGGAGCCACTAAGATTTTTGAAATATCCGTTCACGACGAAGAGTCGTTAGAACAATTATGTAACTACATATACGGTTAGTTGAAAGAAGGTTTTTCCATGGACAAAGGTTTTGAAGAACAACTTAATCAATTTATTTTAAATAAGGCGATCATTCCAAAAAGCTTGGGTCTATGGGAACGATATTTCAAGAAAATGTGTCTTGCTTGGCAGGATATGAAACCTGAGATTCATGCTCAGCATATTATCTTTTCGGCAGATAATGGTATTTCCGTAGATGGTCTAATTGGTTATAACTATGAGATTACCCGTAAACAGTCTCAAAATATGATTGATGGTAAAAGTGCAGTTGCTAATTACTGTATCTTTAACCATATTCCTTACGAAGTGGTAGATGTAGGCATTGCTTGTCCACAAGGTATTGGGGTGAATCGAAAGGTTGCTCAAGGCACAAAGAATATATTAGACGGTGCTGCTATGAGCGCTGAAGAATTTGACCTAGCGTACCAAGCGGGATATAACCGCGTTGTCTACTACGCAGAATCGGGTATCAATCTATTTTCCTTCGGAGAAATGGGTGTTGGTAATACGACTACCTCAGCAGCTGTCTTGAGTGGACTTACAAAACTAGACCCACGGATAACCGTAGGTCCAGGATCTGGTCCTGATGAAGAGGCGTATATGAATCAGAAACGAGAATTTGTTCGCACTGCACTATCTCATCATAAGGGGCACTTAAATAGTCCTAAAGAGGTAATTAGCCGCGTAGGTGGCTTTGATATAGCCGCTATTACCGGTGCTATGGTAGCTTGTACGGACTTACATATCCCATTTGTTATCGATGGTTATATAACAGCAGTTGCCATGGCTTGTGCTACGCAAATGAATGGAGAGGCTCCATTATACGGTATTCCATCTCATTATTCTCGCGAGGTAGGGATGGCCGCAGCATTAGCTTATGCAAATATTCGTCTTGATGAAGTTCCAATCCATGGACAAATGGCATTAGGTGAAGGTACAGGGGCTGTACTCATGGTACAACTGCTTAAAACCGCTCACTTTGCCTTTATGAATATAGGCACTATGGTGGAACTATTAGAGAAATAAATTTGTAATCTTTGTACTATGTTTTGTAAAAGGAGAGAAAACAGATGACACAAGAAGCATTAGGTATGGTGGAAACTAAGGGCCTAGTAGGCGCTATTGAAGCAGCTGATGCAATGCTTAAAGCATCTAATGTAGAACTCGTAGGCAATGAAAAAATTGGCTCTGGTCTCGTTACTGTTATGGTTCGCGGTGATGTAGGTGCTGTAAAAGCTGCTGTAGATGCAGGTGCAGCGGCTGCTGAACGCGTAGGCATTGTTATCTCTACTCATGTAATTCCAAGACCACATAAAGATGTAGAAGGTATTTTACCAACAAAGGGTGAATAATTATGGCCGATACTAAAAGTATGGTAGATGAGATTTTAAAGCGCGTATTGATGCGTATCGATGGTGCTGATTTAAGCAAAACTACAGGCGCAACAGGTAATGCATCATGTGTTTCGTCACCTGTAAGTTCACCTACTACAAATCAACTACAAACTTCAATGATTACTGAACACGTAGGCAGTACTACAACAGGCGATACAATTGGCCTCGTAATTGCCAATGTAGACAGTCAAGTATTGGAAGCTATGAAGCTCACTAAGTCATATCGATCTATCGGTATCTTAGGTTCACGTACAGGTGCAGGGCCGCAAATCATGGCCGCTGATGAAGCTGTAAAAGCAACGAATACCGAGATTGTTAGCATTGAACTTGCCCGTGATATGAAAGGTGGGGCCGGTTCTGGTTCCCTTATCATATTTGGCGGCGATGATGTATCTGATGTAAGACGTTCTGTAGAGGTAGCATTACGTGAATTAGAACGCACCTTCGGCGAAGTATATATGAACGAAGTTGGTCATGTGGAAGTTCAGTATACAGCTCGTGCCGGGGAAGCATTAGTGACTGCCTTTGGGACACCAGAAGGTAAAGCCTTTGGCTTGATCGTTGGGGCCCCAGCAGCTATCGGTGTAGTTATGGCAGATACAGCAGTTAAATCAGCTAATGTAGATGTAGTAGGCTATCGCTCCCCATCAAGTTCTGCTATGAGTAATGAAGTTATTTTACAAATCAGTGGTGATTCTGGCGCTGTTAAACAAGCTGTAAAAGCAGCACGTGATGTAGGATTAGCTTTACTAGAAACTATGGGAGAAATACCTAAGAATAAAGGTAATGCTTACATTATTTAATGAATGTTGCTTCAAAGAGACATTCATTCATTACATATGATTACGTCACTATAGATGATACTTTCACAATGTGAATAGGAGGATTCATAATGGCAGAACTAAATGAACAAATGTTACGGGCTATCATTATGGACATAATGGATGAAGTAGGTATGCTCAAGGATGAGCCTGTTCAGGCGACCCCGAAAGAAGAACCTAAAACAGAATCTCAAGAACCAGAATTAAAAGATTTGATTCGTCAAATGTTAGTAGATATGCAACGTAGCTAACGTTATAGGAATGCATGAATCCTGTGTGCGAATTATCAACAGAAATAGACGTCGGGAGGTGGCATAGTGAAAGATTCACTAGGGTTACTAGAAGTAGCTGGTTTACTGGGGGCTATCACCGCATCAGATGCAATGGTTAAAGCTGCAAATGTACGGTTGATAGGCATAGAAAAGACGAGAGGTCTTGGCTGGATGACCGTAAAGGTTGCCGGTGATGTAGCAGCTGTTGAAGCGGCTGTGCAGACTGGTGTAGCTCTTACAAAAGGGATGAACCTGTATGTAGCTCATAAGGTAATTCCACGACCTGCAGAAGGTTTAGTAGATTCCTTTAATGATGACTTTACAGATAAGCCAGCTAAAGTATCTGATGATACACAGTTAACTAAGACGAGTGCTAGTGTTCAAGAAACTGAGGAAATTATAGAAATCGAACCAGTCAAAGCTGAAGTTACAACTTCTAAAACAGAAAAACCCAAATTAGATGAAAAGGTTGTTGAAGTGTTAGATGAAATTGTATCTACCATCATAGAACCGAAAAGTTCTAAGTCCACAGGTACAAAGAAAACAACACCAAAGAAAAACTCTAAAAAGAAATAAAGTAGTAAAAAATAAAGGAGATTATCATGAATAACGCATTAGGCATGGTAGAAACAAAAGGTTTAGTAGGCGCAATTGAAGCGGCTGACGCAATGGTAAAAGCTGCTAACGTTACATTAGAAGGTACTGAAAAAATTGGTTCCGGTCTTGTAACTGTAATGGTTCGCGGCGATGTAGGCGCTGTAAAAGCAGCGGTTGATGCAGGCTGTGCAGCAGCACAAAAAGTAGGCGAAGTAGTATCTACTCATGTAATTCCACGCCCTCATAGCGACGTAGAATTAATCTTACCTAAGAAAGGATAATAGCTTATGGATCGGGAACAGATTCGTGCTATCGTACGAGAAGTGATCGAAGCCATGTTCGAATCGTCCATTCCCGTAGGTGTGAGCAATAGACATGTCCATCTATGTCAGGCGGACTGGGATGTATTATTCCCTAATCAGGCAATTACTAAGAAAAGTGACTTAAAACAAACTGGAGAGTTTGCTTCAGAACAAACCGTTACTTTAGTGGGGCCTAAAGGGGTCATTCAAAATGTCCGCGTACTAGGTCCTCTTAGAAAACAGTCACAAGTGGAGGTATCGTTGACCGATGCTCGTACATTAGGCATAAAGCCTCCTATTGTGCTATCTGGTCATTTAGAATCAGCCGTAGAGATCACTTTATGTACGGAAAACGGGGAAATAACAAAACCTATTTGTATCGTTGCAAAGCGACATATTCATATGTCGCCTGATGATGCAAAACGGCTTAATGTAAACGATGGTGATAGCGTTAATGTTGAACTTCAAACGCCAGAACGCACCACTGTATTTGGTGATGTCATCGTTCGGGCCGTGCCTGGTTTTGTCCTAGAACTCCATATTGATACAGATGAGGCGAATGCTGCCAATGTACAAGGTACAGTGATGGCGAGAATTGTACAGTAAAGTAGGTGATATGATGAAAGGTTTGAAAAAGGCAAATAATACATTGCAAGAGTTCTCTGATCTCGTAGAGTCCAAACAAGTGAGCTCTCATAATCAAAAGAATTTGCGTGTAGGCATTGACCTTGGTACATCATCTATTGTCCTATCCGTGGTTAACGACAAAGGTAAACCTATATATGGCGCCTTTGAATACAATGAGTCCATTCGAGACGGCCTTGTGGTTGACTATGTGGGCGCTGTTACAATTACGCGAGCGTTAAAGGCTAAGGCAGAGGCAGCCTTAGGCACAGAACTTGTATATGCCGCAGCAGCTGTTCCACCTGGAACGATAGGTAAGAATAAAGATGTAGTAGGTCACGTTTTGGAAAGTGCCGGTTTTGAAGTAACTTGTATTTTAGACGAACCTACCGCTGCTGCTAATGTGCTAGGCATTACCGATGGCGCTGTTATCGACGTCGGTGGTGGTACTACAGGCATAAGCATTTTAAAGGATGGCCGAGTTGTATATACCGTTGATGAGCCGACAGGGGGTACCCATATGAACCTTGTTATTAGTGGGGCCTATGGGATCTCCATCCCTGAAGCGGAGGCTTATAAACGGAATGAAGCAAACAAACGCGATGTATATGCAACGATACGGCCCGTAGTTGAAAAAATGGCAGCTATTTCTAAGCGCGCGTTACAAGAGGGTGGTTATGAAAAGGGAACTCCTATTGTTGTTGTAGGTGGTGCCTCTAATTTTGAGGAGTTTACAAAGACTTTTAGTCAATATATAGGATTACCTGTTCATAAGCCTCTATATCCAGAATTTGTAACGCCCTTAGGGATTGCCATGGGAAGTGAGCATTAATATGGATGCATTAGTTAAACTGGTGCTAGAACGCCTAGAAAAGCGCATGACATCCACTGCTACGTTTATGGTCACAGAGTGTAATAGCTATGATGAACATATATTGTTGCAGAATCAACTCATTTCTTTTGCTGGTATAGATTATGGTCATATACGAGAGTTAATGAGCGATACATTGGTGCCTTGGGTAGCCTGTTTGCACCGTGCATTAGCTTATGACTGTGAGGTGACAATACGCCTCGCAGTCCCTGTGACCTCGTTGATGAATCCATCAGTTATTCTAGATTGGCCTATCAATTTTCTAGATAAATTTGGTCGTCCTATATATGCCAGCCATCAAGGATGGATAACGGCCTCTTTTGTAAGATCTTGTGAAAGTCAGTCTATTATCGTCATATATAGGGGACAACGGTTTACCATGGCTGCTCGAGATGAAATTGAGCGCTTACATATCACAATAATTGAAGGGAACGAGAAGTATGCAAGTCGGTAAAGTAGTGGGTAGTATCGTATCTACTCAAAAGCATGAATCTCTAAAGGGAATGAAACTGATGATGGTAGATATTCTCGATGGAGAACAAGGGTTGACGGGGCGCATAGAAATCGCCGTCGATACAGTATGTGCTGGTGAAGGTGAATATGTGCTTCTAACTCGAGGCTCATCGGCACGGCATATTTTCGAAGATGATAAAGGCACCGCAGTAGATTGTGCTATTGTGGGTATTATTGATAGTTTTGAAAAATAATTGTATAGGAAATAGCTGGTGCCAGAGTTAAACCTAGTTATTGTGTCACATCATGAATGTATCCTTGATTGTGTACACCGTTAGTTGACATGGTCATTGCATCAGCAATGCAACCTATATGGAGGTTCATGATGGAAAGCAATACACAGTTGAAAGAAATGATCCGCTCCATGGTTATAGATGTATTACAGGGGCAAAAGCAAGAAGCAGCCTCATCACAACCTTTTAAACAAGCGCCTAGAGGTCAAGTTGAACCAGGTGTGTTTGATACTGTTGATGAGGCCATTCAAGCAGCAAAAGCAGCGCAAGCGCGCTTTGAAGATTGCACCTTGGCAACCCGTGAAAAGGTAATAGCAGACATCCGTGCTGCTATGCGCCCACGAGTACAAGAGTTGGCTCAAAAAACTGTTGAAGAAACAGGAATGGGTCGCGTTGCAGATAAAGTACTGAAATTAAACCTTACACTCGATAAAACACCGGGTGTAGAAGATCTCGTTACAGAGTGTGAAACTGGTGACAACGGCATGACATTATATGAATTGTCTGCCTACGGTGTCATCGGTGCTATTACACCAAGTACAAATCCGGCAGAAACGTTAATATGTAATACTATCGGTATGCTAGCAGCAGGAAATGCCGTATTCTTTAGTGTTCATCCTGGTGCTAAGCATCTTAGTCGATTGCTTGTTAGTGAACTTAATCAAATTATCGCTAAATCGATTGGCATTGAAAACCTTATCGTAACACTTCGTGAGCCATCTATTGAGTCCGCTCAAGAGATGATGTTGCACCCCGATGTGAGTCTATTAGTTGTTACTGGTGGCCCTGGGGTTGTAAAACAAGCGCTTCAAAGTGGTAAAAAGGTTATCGGTGCCGGTGCTGGTAATCCACCAGCCTTTGTAGACGAAACAGCAGATATTAAAAAGGCAGCTCAAGATATCGTCCTCGGTGCTAGCCTTGATAATAATATTCTATGTATCGCTGAAAAGAGCGTCGTTGCTATGCGCCAAATTGAGCCACAGCTAGTTCAAGAAATGGTGAAAGCAGGATGCGTCCTTATTGAAAATCAACAAGATATTCAACGCTTAGTGGATTTAACTGTATTACCGAATGGGACACCAAACAAAAAGTTCGTCGGTAAGAATGCAAGCGTCATTCTTGATGCGGCACATATTCCGTATAACGGTGATCCACGATTGATCATCATGCGTACTCCAAAAGACCATCCATTTGCAGTGATTGAAATGTTAATGCCTATTCTACCGGTTGTGACGGTAGATAGCTTTGATGAAGGTCTCGATGTATGCTTGATGTTAGAAGCGGGCTTACATCATACGGCAACCATGCATTCTTTGAATATGGAACGCCTCAATCGGATGGCCCGTAAAATGAAAACTTCCATTTTTGTTAAGAATGGCCCATCCTATGCCGGTCTTGGCTTTAGCGGTGAAGGTACGACAACCTTTACAATTGCTACACCTACTGGGGAATCTACTACATCAGCGCGCTGCTTTGCACGCCGTCGTAGATGTTGCTTAACAACAGGATTCAATATTCGATAGGTGGTGAGCATATGAATAAATGGACTTTTCCAACCCAAATTTATGCAGGGCCAGATTCGTTGAATCGTCTTACAGAATTTAATAATGAATCCATCCTTATCATATGTGATCCATTTTTAAAAGATTCTCCAAGCCTTACGTATGTGATGGGCTTAATGGATAGTAAAAATAAAGTAACTATCTACACTGATGTGGTGCCTGATCCGCCCATAACGCATGTAGTAAAGGGCATTGAATTTATGGAAGGTATCAAACCGACCGTTATCATTGCCATTGGTGGGGGATCCTGCATCGATATGAGCAAAGGTATAGCTTATTTTGGTCGTAAATTAAAGCATATGGATATCAAATCCTTTATTGCTGTGCCTACGACTAGCGGCACAGGATCTGAAGTGACCTCTTTTGCTGTTCTTACTGATAGCGAAACACAAATTAAGTATCCTCTTGTGGATGAAGCGGTATTACCTGATGAAGCTTTATTAACGCCATTGTTTGTAAAAACATCTCCACCAAGTGTTACTGCTTTTAGTGGTATGGATGTACTCGTTCATGCGCTAGAAGCCTATGTAGCGACTGCTGCTAATAACTTTACCGATGCATTGGCTCAACAGGCGATTGAGCTTGTCTTTGAATATTTGCCAAAATGTCATAAGCCAACAGCAACAGAGCAAGACCGCATGTCTATGCACGAAGCATCATGCCTTGCAGGGCTTTCCTTTAACAAGGCTGGCGTAGGTATCGTTCATGCTATGGCACATCAATTGGGAGGCCAATTCCATGTGCCTCATGGTTTAGCAAATAGTATGCTCTTACCGTATGTAATCGGCTTTAACTGCTCCCACAATTCGGCGGTAGCGAAGAAGTATGCCCGGTTATCTGCAAAACTAGGCTTTGCATCGCATAAAGCATCCGATGGAGATAAGCTAGGAGCTTTGCTAGAGGCGATTGTAAAATTACAACGCACCTTAGAGTGTCCGATGACACTGACTGAATTCGGCGTAGACAAAGCTACATCTGAAGCGAAACTTAATCTCATGGCAGATAGAGCACTAGAGGATATGTGTTACAGATTTAATCCATATCCAGCCAACCATGATGATCTTATCAGTTTATATAAAAAAGTATTGTAATTTATATAGAGTGACTACTGTATAGATTGAATACTAAAACCAGAAAATTTAAGACCGAAAAAAGAGACTTTAATGATTTCATTGAAGCCTCTTTTTTATTTGTATAGGAATAGATAGTATTACTGAGGTTATGTGCTATTAGATACACCTTTTTTCATCTTAGAATGATATAATAATTTTTACATCCTATCACGATGTAGAGGTGTTATTCAAATTTAGTCATATTCCATATAACTCATTGGAATATAGAATAACATAGATTTTATCTACATTTGTTGTATAATATGTATAGGATATTTAAAAAATTAGATATTTTTGTGAAAGTGTATCCTCGTCTAATTTAATTAGATGCTTAGTATATTTTATGTGAGCTTCATATTAAATGTACTACTTTCACAATATGAGTATGATCTTGTGTGGTCATACGGTTTTTGAAAAGAGAGGTATTTATGCAACACATGCTACGCATGGGTATTGACGTGGGCTCTACAACAGTTAAAGTTGTACTATTAGACGAACACGATAATTATTTGTATAAAAAGTACATACGCCATTATGCGAACATTTTGGACACCGTATATACCTTGCTCCAAGAGGCTCAAGTGGGTCATGAAAATGATCAAGTTCATGTATGTATTACCGGTTCTGGTGGTATGGCGATGGCTGAAAAGGTACGCATTCCATTCGTACAAGAGGTTATTGCTGAAACGCGTGCTGTAAAAGCATTGTATCCAGAAACTGATGTTATCATCGAACTTGGTGGTGAAGATGCGAAGGTAACCTACTTAGGTCAAACGGCAGAACACCGTATGAATGGTTCTTGTGCTGGTGGTACAGGTGCTTTCATCGACCAAATGGCTACTTTATTGCAAACTGATGCATCTGGTCTTAACCAATTGGCCATGAATGCTGATACAATTTATCCAATTGCAGCACGCTGTGGCGTATTTGCTAAAACAGACGTACAAGCTTTGTTAAACCAAGGCGCATCTCATGAAAATATTGCAAAATCCGTATTCCAAGCGATTGTAAACCAAACAATTGCGGGCCTTGCATGCGGTCATAAAATTGAAGGTAATGTAGCGTTCCTTGGCGGTCCATTGACATTCTTGTCTGAATTGCGCCAATGCTTCTGCGATACCTTAGAACTAGATGAAGCGCATCGCATTATCCCTGAGAATGGTGAATTATTCATCGCTTTAGGGGCGGCTTTGATGAAAGAAGACTGTCGTGAGATTACAGTTGGTCAATTAACAAAAGAAATTGGTGCCCTCATCGGTATTCCTATGGAGGCTACAGATCGTGTAGAACCTTTATTTAAAAATGAACAAGAATTAGAAGAATTCCGCGCTCGTCACGCTAAGGCGGTAACGCCAAAAGCGAATATTGAAGATGCGCAAGGTCCTTGTTACCTTGGTATCGATGCTGGTTCTACTACTCTTAAGGTAGTTCTTATCAACAGTAATAAGGAAATCATATTCTCTCACTATGGTCCTAACCATGGTAAACCATTAGAAAAATCTCGTGAAATGATCGAGAAGATTTATGAACTGTTACCAAAAGGCGCGTATATTGCGCATTCTGGTGTAACTGGTTACGGTGAAGCATTCCTTAAACGCGCCCTTGGCATCGATATTGGCGAAGTAGAAACAATGGCTCACTATCGTGCAGCTCGTTACTTCTGCCCTGATGTATCCTTTATCTTAGACATCGGCGGTCAAGATATGAAATGCTGTAAGGTTCGCGATGGCTATATCGAAGATATCGTATTGAACGAAGCGTGCTCCTCTGGTTGCGGCTCCTTCATCGATACATTCGCATCCGGTCTACGCATTCCAATCGATCAATTCGCGAAGGAAGGTTTATTGGCATCCTTGCCAATCGACTTGGGTTCTCGTTGTACTGTATTTATGAACTCTAAGGTTAAGCAGGCTCAAAAAGAAGGTGCTACGGTACAAGATATCGCAGCAGGCCTTGCTTACTCTGTTATTAAAAATGCTCTTTATAAGGTTCTTAAGGTAAAAGACCCTAAAGAATTGGGCGATCATATCGTTGTACAAGGCGGTACATTCTACAATGAATCCGTTTTGCGCGCCTTCGAGAAATTGATGGGCGTAGAAGTAATTCGTCCTGACGTATCCGGTTTAATGGGTGCTTATGGTATGGCCCTTCTTGCAGCTGAAACAGCAGAAGAGTTACAAAAGGAAAAAAGCACTTTGCTCGATAGTGATGGTCTTAACTCCTTACAAGTATCTACGACAATGCGCAATTGCGGACTTTGCTCCAATAACTGTATGCTTACCATCAATGCTTTCTCTGATGGTCGTACTTACGTAACGGGTAACCGTTGTGACCGCGGTGCGGGCGGTATGATTCAAGAGGAACGCAAAGCGGTTCCTAACTTAGTAGATGTTAAATTGCGTCGTTACTTCGACTATTATTTGAAGAAAAATATTCCAGAGTTCGAAGGTAAAATGCGCGTAGGTATTCCTCGCGTCCTCAATATGTATGAGGATTTCCCATTCTGGTTTACATTCTTTAATACACTTGGCTATGAAGTAATCCTTTCCGATTACACTACAAAGGAACAATACAACAAGGCTATTGATACAATTCCATCCGATACAGCTTGCTACCCGGCAAAAGCTGTTCATGGTCATATTCGTGATCTTGCGAATGCACAAGTAGACTTTGTTTGGTACCCTTGTATTCAACATGGCCCTAAGGAATTTAGTCGCGACAATAATTACCATTGTCCAATGGTTATTTCCTATCCAGAGCTTATCAAAAACAACATGCAGGAGGTTCTGGGGGATACTCCATTCCACGCACCATTCTTGCCATTAGCTGATAAGAAATCTCTTGTTCCTGCTCTTGTGAAAGCATTGGACTTCTTGAATCTCAAGAAGAAAGATATTGCTAACGCTGTTGAAAAAGCGTGGGAAGAACAAGAAAATTGTAAGGCTTCTTACCGTGAAACGACAAAGAAAACAGTATCTCGCCTCGTAGCAGAACAAATTCCTACTATCGTATTAGCTGGCCGTCCATACCATTTGGACTCTGGTATTAATCACGGTATCCCAGAGCTTATAACATCCCTTGGTATGGCTGTTCTTACAGAAGATGGCGTTGCGCCACTAGGGCATGAAATCAAGCATCTACGTGTTGTAGACCAATGGTCCTATCATAGCCGTTTATATCACGCTGCTGAATTCGTAAGTAGAACAGAAGGCTTCCAAATCGTTGAACTTAACTCCTTCGGTTGCGGCCTCGACTCTATCGTGGCGGATCAAGTAAAAGATATACTTTCAGCAAACCATAAAATTCATACCTTACTCAAAATTGACGAAGGTACAAACCTTGGTGCTGTAACCATCCGTTTGCGTTCCTTGCAATCCGTAATGGAACGTAGCTTGCGTCGTCATCATAACCCAGAAGCCCCAGAAGTGGTGGAAGAGCAATTACCAACGTACGATTATAATCGCGTTGTGTTTACAGAGGAAATGCGTAAGACTTATAAAATCTTGGTGCCACAAATGTCACCATTGCATTTTAGTCTCTTAGATCCAGTCCTCAAAAACGAAGGCTATGACTTTGAAATGTTGCCAGCTCCAACGCGTGACGACATTGAAGTGGGCTTAAAATACATCAATAATGATGCATGTTACCCAGCGATTATCGTTGTAGGTCAGCTCATGTCTGCTTTACTATCCGGTAAATATGATATCAATAAAACAGCTGTTATCATCTCCCAAACAGGTGGTGGTTGTCGTGCTACAAACTATATCGGTTACTTGCGTAAGGCTTTAATCGATGCTGGTATGAAGCAAGTACCAATCCTATCCCTTAATGCGAGCGATATGGAACGTCAACCAGGCTTCAAATTGACAAAAGGTTTCTTGCATCGTATGATTCAAGCCGTTGTTTACGGTGATGCTCTTATGCAATGCGTATTGGCTACACGTCCATACGAAACTAATCCAGGCTCTACGGATGCATTATGTGATTACTGGATTAAAAAATTACAGCAAAACATTACATCTGCAAGCCTTCGTCAGTACAATAAGTACATCAAAGAAATCATTCATGACTTTGATAACTTACCGGTTAATAAAGATGTACAAAAACCTCGCGTTGGCGTTGTAGGGGAAATTTATGTTAAATTCCATCCGAGCGCTAACAACCATATCAATGAACTCATTGAAAAAGAAGGTGGCGAAGTTGTTACATCTGGCCTATTAGACTTCTTCTTGTACTGCGCAATGGATAGCACATACCGTGCTAAACACCTTGATGGTACATGGCTATCTGGCTTCTTCGGTACATTGGCACGTGAAGCCCTTGAACTCTACCGCTTGCCATACGCTAAAGCCGTAGCAGCGTCTAAAAACTTTGACCCTCTACAACGTATGACAGAAGTAGCAAAAGAAGCAGCTCAATTCATCGGACTTGGTAACCAATGTGGTGAAGGTTGGTTCCTCACCGGCGATATGATTGACCTCATTGAAAAAGGGGCCAAACAAATCGTATGCTTGCAACCATTCGGCTGCTTACCAAACCACGTTACAGGTAAAGGCATGGTTAAAACACTATCCGCTGCCTACCCAGACGTGCGCATTGCTGCCATCGACTACGATCCAGGCTCCAGTGCAGTAAACCAAGCAAATAGATTGAAGCTATTACTATCGACAATGTTTGAATAAGTAGTTAGTGTATTGCGAATTTTTGCTGAACTAATAGTTGTGTAACTCGATGGAGCTATTGTAAATAAGCGATAAGGTGCTTTCATTTTATAATGGGGCCCGGATACAACTGCATATCATTAGTATAGAAAAAATACAGCCCTCTCTTGGCTCAGTACGTCACTACGTTCCGTAAAATCGCTGCAGAGAGGGCTGTGTTCTTTTCTATATACACCCATTATGAAGATGTCCCATTATAAAATGTAAATGATCGAACCTACTATATACCTAATAGCTCCATCGAGTTTTCTATCTCATTATTTACAAAAAATTCGTAATACATCTAACGGAGAGGGTGGGAAAGGGCTATGTTCTTTTCTATATACACCTATTATGAAGATGTCCCATTATAAAATGTAAATAATCCAACCTATTATATACCTAATAGCTCCATCGAGTTTTCTATCTCATTATCTACAAAAATTTCGTAATACATCTAACAGAAAAAGAGGAGAGCGGGCTGTGTTCTCCTATACAATCAGTTGAGCCTGCGCTTTCCGTTATTGTGCTTAGCCGATTGGAGCAAAGATATAGCCATCTTAGATATATTAAATGTAGTTCCGCAATGGGACGCCTCCAAAGCAATTGTTAATATAAATAGAATACCCCTTTCCGAAGCGATTTTATGGAACGTAGTGACGTACTGAGCAAGAAGAAGGTAACGCTGTTTTTATACTAAAATTTATTCTATTGTAACGGGGCCCCATTGTAAGGCTCACACAAATGTATAATAGATTATTCTTTTTCAACTAAACCATATAGGCACAATAAGGAAAGCACTGCACATACTAGCATTGTAATCCCCATGGGTACCCCCGTATGATCTCCACCAATACCAACGAGTGGAGATACAATACCTGCAGCAAACATGCTTGCAAAGCCGAGTATGGCAGAGGCGCTGCCGGCCATTTTCCCGTAGTTGGTCATTGCCATAGAGAAGGAGGCGGAGCCGAATAGGGATACGGTACATACGGTAAAGAATAGGATGGTTGTTACCGGAATGAGGGACCATTCAAAAATCATGGCAATTAAGAATAGTAAGGAACCGATTGTAAGTTGCCATAGGCTGAATGTTAGTAATTGTTTAGATGTTATAACATTACTAAGGCGGCCACTAATGGCACTAGCTAAGATAATACCACAGCTGTTAATACCGAAAAGATAGCTAAATTCTTGTGCGGAAAGATTAAAAATATTTTGGTATACAAAGGATGAGCCTGAGATATATGCAAAAAATCCGCCAAAAGCAAATAATTGGATTAATGTTTGTCCTAAGAATGGTTTATCTTTGATGAGCGTAATATAATTTTTTACTGCTACACCTACGCCACCTATAACACGTTTTTCTTTTGGTAAGCTTTCACGGAATAGAAGTGAGCCTGCTAATAGAATAGCAGAGAATACTGCTAGAATTACAAAAATTACACGCCATGTAGTGAATAAGAGCAATTGGCCACCTATGAGAGGGGCAAGTACTGGAGCTAAGCCGTTAACCATCATAAGTAAGGCGAAGAGTTTCGTCAATTCTTGACCAGAAGCAAAGTCTCGAGCGATAGCCTTGGCAATTACAACACCTACAGATCCAGTTAAACCTTGTAGGAATCTACCTAGTAAAAGTATTTCGATGTTAGGTGCAAAGGCACAAATGATGCTAGAGATGACACATAGTAAATTGCCTACGATGAGTGGTAATTTACGACCCATTGTATCGCTAATAGGGCCACCAAATAATTGGCCTAATGCAACACCAAAGGTCATAACACCAATGGTCATTTGAATATTAGATGCGGTTGTATTTAATTCGCCAGGCATAATCGGCAATGCTGGTAAATAAAGATCTGTTGCGAGCGGTGTTATGGCTGTTAACATGCCAAGGAATACTACCAAGATAAAGGAAACCTTAGCAGAATTTTCTTGATTCATATAATCCTCCTATCTTAAAATGGGAAAAATAAAAGCCTGCGAATCGCACTTCGCAGACTGCATTTAATTTTTTCTATTTGATACGATGTATTGTAACATGATTAGTAGATAATTTCTATAGATTTTTCTTAATAAGAATTATGATTTGCTATCTTTTCTCTCATCGATTACAATAAGTTATATTATTTATATCTAAAAGTATCAATTTGGTTTATGTGTGTAGGAGAGAATTATATGAAAAAAATGGTAAAATCCTTGATTTTGACTGTAGTAGCTGTCCTGAGTACTACGGTAGTGTCCTCAGTGGAAGCTATTAGTTCTGATGAGGCCGTGCAAAGTGCATTGGCACGTGTACCGGGTGCAACGGTTACTAATATAACTGAGTTCAATCGCGATTATGATCATGGTCGTTTAGAGTATGAAGGTGAAATTCATTACAATGGTTATGAATACGACTTTGAAATTGATGCAGATACTGGCACATTTACAAAATGGGAAGTGGAGCAAGAGGTCTACTAATAGACTGAGAGCTTATAATGTGTAACAATGTGGATTAACTCCTTAAGGTTGTATTACTTGGAATATCCTAATATATAACAATAAAAAAGAACAGCTCATTAATGAACTGCACCCCAAAAATTGGACACAATTTTTGGGGTGCAGTTTTTCTATGTCAAAATATTCTCAAAAAACTAAAGATCAAGCTCTTTATCTATTTAAAATCGGATTTGGTATACATTCTGTAGCAAACCAATTAAATATATCAAGACACACAATAAAAAACTGGTTATTCAAATACAAAAATAATAGTTCTTTATCTAAAAAAATGAATAGACGTATATTTTCAGCAGAATTTAAACGTAAAGTTATTGAAACTAGGTGGCAGAATAAGTTATCCTTTAAAGAAACAGCAGAATTATTTAATATAGATAATCCAAGTCTAATTGCAGCATGGAATAAGAAATATTTAGATGAAGGTTTTTTAGGATTGCAACCTAAGCCTAAAGGCAGGCCACCTATGAAGACTAAGAACGAAATAAACGTACAAGTAGATTCAACCAAAAAATCAGATAAAGAACGGATTAAAGAACTAGAAGCTGAAATCGCTCGGTTGAAATATGAAATGTCTTTTTACGATGACTTTATGAAAGAAATGCGTGAAATTGCTAAACCTAATAGAGCTGTAAAAAAAAGCACAAACAATTGCCATCGAAAGATTAAGAAAAATATACCCCCTTCATTTTATGCTCGAGTACTTTGGCATTAGTCGTAGTACATATTATGCACGTTTAGCTAGCATAAAAAAGGGAGAGAAATATGCAGAGGAACGAGAGGCTATTCGCACACTTGTGGCGATGAATAAAGGTCGTTATGGGTATCGTCGAATTACAATAGCATTGCATAAATTAGGCATTCATATAAACCATAAAGTTGTAATGCGAATTATGAAGGAAGAAAACTTAACATGTAAAGTTCGACTAAAGAAATACCGCTCATATAGAGGTACTGCAGGAAAAATCGCTCCTAATATTATTAACCGAAATTTTACGGCAACAAAGCCAGATCAAAAATGGGCCACAGATATTACTGAGTTTCACGTGTTTGGACGTAAGATTTATTTATCACCAATCTTAGACCTATATAACGGTGAAATTGTATCTTATGAAATATCTGAAAGACCTGTATTAGCGCAGGTATTATCTATGCTAGATAAAGCGTTTCAGGAAAGACCTAATAGCCAAGGGTGTATACTGCACTCAGATCAAGGTTGGCAATATCAACATGCAGTGTATCAGGAGACATTAAAAAATCACGCTATCATCCAAAGTATGTCCCGTAAAGGAAATTGTTTAGATAATAGCGTGATGGAAAACTTCTTTGGCTTGTTGAAGTCAGAGTTGTTATACTTAGAAAAGTTTGCTTCTTATGAAGATTTCATCAGTAAATTAAAGGATTATATTACTTATTACAATACAAAACGCATTAAGCTAAAATTAAAAGGAATGAGTCCGGTAGAATACCGAACTCATTCTCAAAAAGTAGCTTAATTATATCTGTCCAAGAAAATGGGTGCAGATTATAAGAGCTGTTCTTTTTATGTTACCAAATCTTAGAAGAAGAAGTGGTGAATTTCATGGATGAAATGTTGACCGAAGAAGGAGATACAACCATGCATAACGATGAAGATCAAGAAGTATTTGAATGCGCTGTTCATAATAACGCTTGCTTCGATTTCATGTTCTAAGTTGTGAGCTTCTTCAGAACCAATTTCTTTGTGGTTTTCTAGGTATGCTTTCAAAGCAGGACCTACGGCACCAATAGAAATCGCGATGGATTGAGGGGACAACATTTTGCCGATACCAGCTGCACCGGAGTTAACTGCTGCCAACCAGAAGCCAAGATCTTCGAAGTTTGTAGGATCTAAACCTTGAGCTGCAGCGATTTGAAGTGGGCCAAACAATACGTTGGAGTTTGTACCGGAACCTGTCAAGAAGGCACCCAACGCACCTACGATAGGAGCGAATAGAGGGTACAAGGAACCTGTACCAGCAACCATTGCTTTCGCAATATCTGCAGTCATACCAGAGTAAGTCATCAATTTAGCTGTCATAACAACTGTGATGATTGTAAGGTATGTGAATTTCAAGTTTTTAACTGTGGAACCCAATGTACCGAAGATTTCGCCAGCTTTTGCTTTTTGGATGAAACCACCAACAATACCAGCGATGAAAATCATGATACCAGGAGTTGCAATCCATACGAATGTGTAAGGTTTTGCACCAGGACCTTGATAAATAGGTACAGATGTTTTAATGGACGCAAGAGGACCATTAATTGCAGGGAACAATTTGGAAGTTAATAACAATAATACGAAGATTAAGATGAATGGCATTGCAGCTACAAGGCCTTCACCACCAGAAACTTTTGGAACTTCGCCAGTTTGTTTAACTGCGTATGCAGGATCATTAGGAGGCATAATTTTTGCACAACCAATGATAACTGCCATAATTACGATGGATGCAGAAATTACGGATAATTCTGGACCCATTACAGCGTTGATTATAGTTTCAGGAACAGCTAATGCTAAACCGGAAAGTAATGTAACAAGGAATACGCCTTTTAACGCTTTGATACCGCCACCAATAATCATAACAACGAAGAATGGAGCGATAAGGTTAAGTAAGAATAATTGTACGGAAATGAATGTACCTAAATGGCTTGGATCAAGGTTTGTTAAGGATGCCAATGTAGTTGTTGGAATACCGATAGAACCGAATGTTGTAGGTACGGAGTTCGCAACGAGACATGCGATGATAGATTTTAGTGGGTCAAAACCTACTGCAACCATCATAGCAGCTGGAATTGCAACGGCAGTACCAAAGCCAGCCATACCTTCCATGAAGGCACCAAAGCCCCATGCAAGTAACAATGCAAGTACACGAGTATCAGATGTTACAGAAGAAAGCATTGTCTTAATAGTTTCCATTGCTTTCGTATGTACTACCAAGTTATAAACGAAGATAGCAGCTGTAATAACTAATAGGATTGGCCAGATTGCCAAAGCGGCACCTTCAAGGGCACCAGTGACCATAATGAATGGGTCAGATTGGAATGCTGTAATAGCGATGATGAAAGAACCGATTGCAGCAACACTTGTTGCTTGCCATGCAGGTAATTTCAAGATGGATAACGCTACGATCAACCAAATGATTGGAGATAGCGCTAATAGAACGGTGATAGCACTCATTTCTAAAATCATCCTTTCAAGAAAAATAAAAATATATGCTTAACAGGACGATGTAGTTTAATCAATTTAATTGATGAGTAAATCGCTATTGTATTAAGTTGTAAAAGTTCAGTTAAAATAAAAGCTTACAATAAAATAACAGATAAACTTATCATAAAAATTAATATATCTCTTAAAATTTTTTAACCTCATGGTTTTGAGGTTAATGAGATTAAAAAAATATAAGAGAGGGGACATAAACAGTGTTTATGTCCCCTTCTTTACTGACTACATGTCCACGTTAGGGCCTTTGTAAGGTCTTAGGTATTAGTAGTTACCTTTGAACATTGTAGCAGGAGCTTCTGGTACATAATCGCCGAAGTAGGATTTGAAGTCTAAACCTAATTCATTGCAAAGGTCTTGAACTTCAAGCATTGTACCGTTAAGTACAGGGATGCCTTCAGCTTTAACTTTAGCAACAGATTCATGTTCTTTTTCGCCATGAGTGTAGATACGGTCTTGACCTTGAGCTTTAGGAGCTTCACGTAATTCTTGTAAGAATTGGGAGAAGTGTTTTTTGATTTCAGCTGGGTCACCGAAGAATTCAGGGTTGATAGCCATGAAGCCGTGGCAGATGTTGGATTTACCGCCAACCATACATTTGTTGGAAGTACCGCCTTGAGACAAGATGGAGGAGAATAATTCAGCAATCATGCCGTTACCATAACCTTTGTGGCCGCCAAGAACTTCTGTAGCACCACCTAAAGGAAGGATACCGCCGCCTTCATGACGGGAGATGTTGCCCAATACTTCAGCTGCATCAGTGGAAGGAACGCCGTCTTTGTTAACAGCCCAACCATCTGGAGTAGCTTTGCCCATTTTGTTGTACATTTCAAGTTTACCACGAGTTACTACTGTAGTGGAGCAATCGAAGAAGAAGTCAACAGGATCAGCAGGTACAGTCCAAGCGATAGGGTTGGAACCAAGCATAGCTTTACGAGCATATACAGGAACCATGATTGCTTCGGAGTTTGTACAAGAGAAACCGATTAAGCCTTGGTCGGAAGCCATTTTAGCATAGTAACCAGCGATACCATAGTGGTTGGAGTTACGTACGGATACGATACCAACACCGGATTTTTTAGCTTTTTCGATAGCCATTTCCATAGCCATGTGACCCAACAATTGGCCCATGCCGTCATGACCGTCGATAACTGCGGAAATTGGAGTTTCTTTTACGATTTCAGGTTTTGCGTCGATTTTGATCAAGCCATTAGTGATACCTTTGTGGTAACGAACCATACGTTGCATACCATGGCTTTGAATACCGAACAAGTCGGAAGTCAAAAGTACGTCTTGGATGATGTCAGCTTCTTTTTCGGAAAAACCGAATTTTTGGAAAGCGTCCATGCTTAATTTTTTCAATGTTTCATAAGGGAATAACACAGTGTTTTTTGCGTCTGCCATCGTTAAAACCTCTTTTCAGAAAATATGTACCTGATATAGTAACATCACTCTAAAATATCATGAAATTTAAATGATATCTTGTGAGCTCTATATCCTCTCAAATGACAATGTCAGTATAGCACAGAAAGATGTGAGATTGAATAGTCTTACAGTCTGAAACACATTACTAAATACGCATACGTACCGGTGATGTTTGTCACATATTCCTAGGGCAGTTACTGAAACAACTGATTATACCTAAAACTATATGGTTATGACTTTTAGTTATGATTGCATAATTTTTTTATAGATTTGCAGTATTTTTATAGAGCTTATTAGTATATCTGTTTAGGCTTTGAGTAAGAATGAGAATGGATAAATATCGATAAAACTTGAAATGTTCAGTATTATATATAAAAAATATTGATGAGTATATTAACGTATTGTGATAACTGAATGTATTGTTATGCAATATATGCAGTATTCTTAATCTTTACAAAGTTAGAAAATGTATTAAAGGTTACACTTATACAGAGGATGCTGTAATATAATATAAATATACATCCTATAGTTTATATAATTTATAAGCGAGGTGCTTGTTTTGAAAGAATACAAATCAGTATGTCCATATGACTGTCCAGATGCATGCGGTCTAATCGTATCTGTAGAGAATAATAGAGTAGTATCTGTTCGTGGTAACAAGGAACATGCCTTTACTAGAGGTACATTATGCCCTAAGATGGCACATTATGAACGAGTGGTTCATTCTCCGTTGCGTTTGCAGTACCCAATGAAACGGATTGGCAAGAAAGGTATTGGAGAAGATCAATATGTGCGTATCAGCTGGGATGAGGCATTAGATATCATTGTTAATAATTTTAAAGACACCATTAGTACTTATGGTAGTGAAAGTATTTTACGCTACTCCTATGCCGGCACTATGGGAGTTATTCAAAGCCCAGCAGCAGATTACTTTTTCCGCCGTATTGGTGCGACGGACCAGGATCGAGGTATATGCTCTCCCGCTAAGCAGGCCGGTTTCCGCTCAGTTTACGGTGATACATTAGCTATTAAGCCGCAAGAGGCACAACATAGTGATTTAATTGTTTTGTGGGGCATTAATGCAACTGCTACCGACGTTCATATCTTACATGATGTAAACGTGGCAAAACGGAATGGCGCTCGAGTTTGGATTATTGATACTCATAAAACCTATACCTTTAACCAAGCTCATGAACATATTTACGTAAAACCTGGTAGTGATGTCGCCTTAGCGTTAGGTATGCTTCATATTATTCATCGAGATGGATTAGCAGATATAGATTTTATTAAGAAACATGTACAAGGTTATGATGAGCTTGTAAATGATGTGTTAATTGACTTTACACCGGAAAAAGCATCTGAACTTTGTGGCGTTTCCGTAGAGCGTATGACTGAGTTTGCTCATGCATACGCTAAGGCTAAGGCTCCATTCATTCGTCTTGGCAGCGGATTATCTCGATATGGGAATGGTGCCATGAGTTGTCGCGCCATTAATGCATTACCTGCTGTAGTTGGTGCTTGGCAATATTTAGGCGGTGGTTTGCTATCCAGTGCTAGTGGCAGTAAGTTTGTTGGCAAAGAAGTTATGCAGCAGGCTCATGTTGCTGCACCAGCCAAGCGATTGATGCCTATGATTAAACTTGGCGAAATGCTTACAAATCCATCAGGTACAGCAGTTCATAGTCTCTATGTGTTCTCTAGTAACCCTGCCATAACAGCACCTGATCAAAATGTGGTGCGAAAAGGTTTGATGAGAGATGATTTGTTTACGGTTGTTCACGAACGATTCTTTACTGACACATGTAAATATGCGGATATTGTATTGCCCGCCACAACATCAGTAGAACATGATGATATATATAACTCCTATGGGCACTATACCATCGGAACTGGCTATAAATTAATCAATCCTATTGGTGAATCTCGATCCAATTGGCAAGTGATTTCTGAACTAGCTAAGCGAATGGGGCTTGAAGATGAATTCTTTAACCTTAGTGAACGGGCGTTAATAGAACAAATTGTTCGTACATCTAGTCGTATATCTGAGGTCGATCAAGATGTAATCTTACAAGGTGAACCTGTAGAGATGACATTGCCTGAAAATTACAAATTAGATTTTAAAACGCCATCTGGAAAAATAGAGCTATATAATCCACATGATGTGGAACCATTAATTCGTTATTTGCCGCCATATGGAGATAATGCACCGTTCTGGCTTATCATAGGGAACGATATTCGTATTTTAGATTCTAGCTTCTGTGAACTCGAGTTTGATGATCCTGAGCTTATGAAACTTCGTATCAACCCTGAAGATGCAAAGGTATATAACATTAATGATGGGGATGAAGTAGAAATCTATAATAATCGTGGTAGTGTAAAAATTAAAGCTTACTATGATGAAGAGGTACAACGAGGTACATTAGTAACACTTGGCGTGTGGTGGCAATCACAATCTAGTGATCCAAATGTAGCTATTAATGCGCTTACTGCAGACCGCCCTACAGATGAAGGTTGGGGTAGTACATTCTACGATGTACAAGTTCATATTAAAAAGGTTGACGCATAAGATAAGAATATGAAAATGATATATAAGGTGAGTATATAAAAGAGAACAGCATAATAAATACTATATAGTATTTATTATGGTGCTTAATTCCTTTTACTTACGGGAATAGTGCTATGCCGACATATCATAATAACGATATTTTTATTGCATACATATCCTCATTAGGATTATAATAGTAATATTATTTCTATATATAACCTGAAGGGGGTTACGTTTATGAATGGTAATGATAAATTATCTGCCCGTGCCTATTGGGCTATAGGCATGATGTTATTCGCCCTATTCTTTGGGGCAGGGAACTTGATCTTCCCAGCGGCCTTAGGTCAACATTCTGGTGATAACGTAGGTTGGGCTTTGCTCGGCTTCATATTAACAGGTGTAGGCCTTCCACTATTAGGTGTTGCAGCGATGGGGTACTCCTCCTGTAAAGATGTTGAAGAACTTGCGAGCCGTGTTCATCCGATTTATGGCTTGTTGTACACAATTTCTCTTTACTTGAGTATCGGTCCAATGTTTGCGACGCCACGTACTGGTACTGTAGCTTATGAAATTGCAATTAAACCTTTCACAGAAGGTTTAAGCATGAATATGGAACCAATTTTCTTGGCATTATTCTTTGGTGTTTCTTTGTGGTTATCCATTAGTCCACAAAAGCTTGTTAATCGTATCGGTAATATTTTGACACCAGCATTACTACTTGTAATTCTGTTGTTAATTATTAAATCCTTTATGACTCCGCTAGGCGGCTATGCAGTGCCACAACCAGCTTATGGTGATGCACCTACAGCTGTGTTGCAAGGATTCTTGGACGGCTATAATACGATGGATGCGTTGGCTTCCGTAGTATTTGCTATTCTTGTAATCGACTTTGTTCGTCTTAGCGGCGCTACATCTCGTGCGGTTATTACAAAAACAGTAATGGAAGTAGGCGCTATTGCTGTAGGTCTTCTCGGTATTGTTTATGTATTTATCGCTAACATTGGTGCTACTAGTGTTGAACGTTTTGGTTTGTTTGATACAGGTGCTCCTGTGTTGTCCGTAAGTGCTAACTACTTGTTCGGTGAATTCGGTCAAATTATCTTGGCTATCATCGTTCTTCTAGCTTGCTTGTCTACAAGTATCGGTCTTATCACTTCTTGTGGTACGTACTTCCACAAGTTGACACCGAAGATTAGCTATAAATTATATGTAGTAATCTTCTCCGTAGCAGCATTTGGTCTTAGCATGTTCGGTTTGAAAACAATCATCAGTGCAGCGATTCCAGTGTTGATGCTCTTGTATCCGTTAACGATTGTAATCATCTTGTTGGCACTTCTTCACAATGTGTTCGGTGGTCGTCGTTGCGTATACGCATGGACAATGGCTTTCACAATGATCTCTGCTCTTATGACTGGTCTTGAAACGGCAGGTATTGCACCTGTTGCATTGGAACAGCTCTTTACTCAATACATTCCATTCCAGGCTGCTGGGATGGGCTGGGTGAGCTTTGCGGTATTAGGCTTCGTTGTAGGTCTTATCCATAAAGGTCTTGTGTCCGAAAATAAATAATATCATTAATGGTTCTATACTTTCGTTTTGGGTGAAAGTATAGAACCTTTTTAGTGTCTTAAGGGTTGTCATATAAAATTGATTTTGTGAGTAGAAGTTTCTATAATAAGAATATAGATAATGAAAGAAGGAAGGAAGATTTTATGCGTAGTACTCATTGTTTACCTAGTTATAGTTTTGGCGGTCATGAGGTGTTTGACGCTATTCCCAAATTTACAAAATTATATGGTAAGTCTGTAGCTATCATTGGTGGTGAGACAGCTCTTTCTAAAGCTTTGCCACACATTCGTCCAGTGCTTGATAAAGCAGGGATTAAAGTGCTAGATATTATTCACTTTGGTGGAGAGTGTACTTTCTCTCGAGGTAAGGAAATTGCACAAATGGCTTCTGTAAAAGATGCGGACTTTATGTTTGCTGTTGGTGGCGGTAAGGCCATGGATACGGTAAAAGTAGTAGCTCTAGAGTTAGATGATAAACCATTCTTTACAATTCCGACCATTGCCTCTACTTGTGCTGCAACGTCAGAAGTAGCAGCTGTATACACTGCAGAGCATACTTTTGATGACGTAGCCTTTGTAAATCATCCTCCTGTGCACTGCTTTATTGATGCTGATATTCTCGTAGAAGCACCAAGCCGTTACTTGTGGGCGGGAATGGGAGATACTATTGCAAAACACTATGAAACTCATCTTTCTGCTCGCAATCGTGAGCAAGATTATAATACTCAGTTAGGCCTTACTCTAGCTTCTATGTGTAGTGAACCAATTTTAGCACATGGTATACAAGCCTATAAAGACAGTCAAGCTAAAAAACGTAGTGATGCATTTGATACCATTGCTATGACTGTTATCTTTACTACCGGTATTGTATCGGGTTGTGTTCCTATGGCATATAATAGTAATATGGCTCATGCTGTATGTTATGGCTGTGTTACTAATAAAGAAACAGAAGAAAACCATTTGCATGGTGAAATGGTAGCATATGGCTTACTTATTTTGTTAACCGTTGACCAACAAATGGATGAATTACAACGGTGGTTGCCAATATACCGCGAATTAGGTTGGCCTACTAAACTTTCACAGTTAGGTCTTACTGCATCGCATATTCCTCAAATTGTTGAAAAGGCTACATCTGTTCATGATATTGATGTATCTCCGTACAAAATTACAGCAGATATGTTGACTAAGGCTATTCAATACATGGAATCTCTTGATTAATATAATTTGTAACCGTTTGTGTATGTTATGTGATGAGGTTATAAATGCGAAAAATTGTAAAGGGTGGCTTATATCGTCATTTTAAAGGCATGTACTATTATGTGTTAGATGTTGCAACTCATTCGGAAACGAGTGAACAGTTCGTAGTGTATCAAAAATTATATGATCAACGTGACTTATATGTACGACCACTAGATATGTTTTTGAGTGATGTGGATCAAGAAAAATATCCTGATGTAGAGCAGAAAGAGCGATTTAAGTTAATGAGCGGACGTGATTAGGAGGGCCTGTGGAACAGAAATTTTTCTTTTTCGATATAGACAATACCTTAGCTGTGTGGCCGGAAGGTAAAATTCCTGACAGTGCTCAATATAGCTTAGATGAATTAAAGCGCCGTGGTCATAGGGTGGCACTAGCAACAGGCCGTATCCAAGTAGATGCAAAGCGTTTTGCGGAACAAGCGGGGCTTACAGATTTTGTGGCAGATGGCGGACATAGTGTTACTGTTAATAATGAACTAGTGTCCATGATTGGCATGGATCGTGATGCATGCATTAACTATTTGGAATATTTAGAGTCCCATAATATTCCTTGGGCTGTAACAGATCGGAATAAATTAGGCCGAATTACGCCGTATAAGGAAATATTAGATTGGCATCCGAATTGGGATGTTTTTAAAACGACAGTAGATCCTAATTTTGACTTTCATAATGTAGAAGAGTTTTATAAGATTTATGTGTTCTTTAAAGAAGGGGAAGAAGAGGAAAAAGAAATTGAGCATATGACGCATAAGCTCATTCGTTATGGCGATGGCTGTGTTTTATATGAACCAATGGAAAAAGCCTTGGGCATTCGCAATATGCTGGATCATTTTGGCATGAAGCCTAATCAAGCTGTTGTCTTTGGCGATGGGTATAACGATTTATCCATGTTTAGACCGGAATGGCTTAATATTGCCATGGGAAATGCCCGTGCTGAATTGAAAGAAAAAGCCGATTATATCACTACCGACTGTGATAAGGATGGTATTTATAATGCGTGTAAGCATTTCAAGTGGATTGATTGAGTTCTAATGTCCTCATTGTAGACTAAAAAACTGAACAATTTGATGGTAAATAATGACTGATATATAACTGAAAGTATAAGGTTATATAAATTGGTAAATTTAATAATTATTTAAACCAAATTTTCTCTAAAACATGATATACTAAAAAAGAGCCGCTCACGGGTTGAGCGGCTTTTCTATGTGAATTTTACATACATGTTAGTATAAACAATATATTTTGGGGGAACTATGAACTGGAAACGCTTGGCTTTATGCGCAATGTTGGGGATTACAATGCTTGGTACAGCAGCTTGTGGTACAAAAAGTGGGGAGCAACCACAAGGTAATACTGTAAAGGCAGAATCTGTAACCATGCCTAATTTCTCTAATGCGCCAATTGCTGATGAGTATGCTATTTTTGATACAAATTATGGTCAATTCAAAGTTCGTTTGCTAGGATCTAAAGCGCCTATTACGGTAAAAAACTTTGATTACTTAGTGAAAAAAGGTTTCTATAATGGTGTTACATTCCACCGCGTTATTGAAGGATTTATGATTCAAGGTGGGGATCCAGATGGTACAGGTGCTGGTGGCCCTGGTTATACCATTCCTGATGAGTTCTCCAACGATTTACACTTCAATAAAATGGGCGTCCTTGCTATGGCGAACCGTGGTCCTAATACAGGTGGTTCTCAATTCTTCATTACCTTGGGACCTACAGACTGGTTAGATAATAAACATACTATCTTTGGTACTGTAGTACAAGGTATGGATGTAGTTGAAAAAATTGGCAAAGTAAAAACTGGTCGTAATGATAAACCAGTAGAACCTGTCATCATCAATACCATTACATTAGAACCGATTACTGACGATGCGAAAAATGGCAAATAAAGACGCTAAGTCTGAAGAGCGACACTATGTGTATTTAGTGCGTTGTGCAGATGATTCTTTGTATTGTGGGTGGACTACCGATCTTGAGCGCCGTATGGAGGCTCATAATGGCCATGTTCCAGGCGGTGCGAAATATACTCGCGGGCGACGTCCTGTTACGTTGGTATATTCTGAAAGCTTTCACAATAAACAAGATGCACAACGTAGAGAATATGCCATAAAACAGATGACAAAGACTAAGAAATTGCGACTCATTGAGGGTGTAAAATAGTCTTTGATTATGGTATAATATGATGATTAATTACTGCCATGGAGGTTGAAAAATGAAGCGGGTTCTAGTGTCCGTAAAAAGTGTACAACGAGATATGGACGGCAAGGATACCGTAGTGGAACTGATTTCCCCAGGTACATCACATGAAAAGGGTAATGCCCAGTATGTGCGTTATGAAGAATCTAGTGTGACTGGCTTAGATGGGGTAAAGACGACCATTAAAATCCATGATGACTCTATTGTATTGCTTCGAACAGGGGCTGTTAATATGCGTCATCAATATGTCCGTGGTGAAGAGCGCGAATCCGTGTATGAAACACCGTATGGTGATTTGCACATGGCCGTGAATACTCATGAATTAACAGTAGACTTTCACGAAGGCGTAGGTCATGTTCATTTAGGATATGACATTTCCGTCGAAGGTGAATGGCAATTTTATAATCAGTTAGATATAGACGTGCGGGAGGATACAGAGCATGGAAATGAAGGAAATCCTGAAATCGGGGATTGAACAGGCATTACAAGATACGATTAACAGCGGTGGCTTACCAGCTGGGGAATATCCAGAAATCGTTCTCGAAGTGCCACCTCAAAAAGAATTCGGTGATTTTTCTACAAACATTGCAATGCAATCCGCTCGTGTAGCTCGTCAAAATCCTCGTGCTATTGCAGAGGCTTTGATTAGCCATATGAATTTTGATTGGCTCGAACGCGCTGAGGTTGCTGGTGCAGGTTTCATCAATTTCTTCTTGAAATCTGACATGGTGTACGACACATTGAAAGCCATTTTGAATGCTGGCGATCAGTATGGTGTTCAACCATTGCGTGCACGCGATACGATTCAAGTAGAGTACGTAAGTGCGAACCCAACAGGTCCGTTACATGTCGGCCATGGTCGTGGTGCTGCGTATGGTAGTGCACTTGTAAACTTGTTGCGTGCAGCAGGTTACAATGTACAATCCGAGTACTACATCAATGATGCGGGTAACCAAATCGATAATATGGCTATCTCCATTGAGTACCGTTTCCAAGAGTTGCAAGGTGCTACATTAGTGTTCCCACCTAAGCGCAACGAAGATGGTTCCATGCCTGAATTCGATATTCCAGAAGGGGCTCTCGTATTCCCTGAAAATGGCTACCGTGGTCCTGATATTATCGAGACTGCAAAAGCTATTGCAGAACGCGAAGGCTTCGATAAATTAAATGCTATGAACGAAGCTGATCGTGTAGCATTGTTTAAAGAAGAGGGCTTAAAAGAAAAATTAGCTCGCTTAGAGGAAACATTAAGCAATTTCCGTGTTACTTTCGATAATTGGTTCTCTGAACGTACTGTTCATGAAGCTGATGAAATTCATCACTCCGTAGAGGCGTTAAAGGCTCTTGGCAAAGTGTATGAAAAAGACGGTGCATTGTGGTTGAAATCTACTGACTATGGTGATGATAAAGACCGCGTAGTTATTCGTGATAATGGAGTTCCTACATATTTAGCAGCAGATATTGCATACCACCGCAATAAATATGATCGTGGATTCAAAGAAATGATTGATATTTGGGGCGCTGACCATCATGGTTATGTATGCCGTGTAAAAGCTGCTATGGCTGCTTTTGGTTATGACCCAGATAAACTAACAGTATTATTGTTACAAATGGTAGCATTGTTCCGCGATGGACAACTCGTTAAATTATCTAAACGTAGCGGTGATAGCGTTACATTAGATGAATTGATTGAAGAGGTTGGCGTAGATGCATCTCGTTACTTCTTCTTGATGCGTTCTCTAGATAGCCAACTTGATTTCGATATTAACTTGGCTAAATCTCGTAGCAATGATAACCCAGTATATTATATTCAATATGCTCATGCCCGTATTCACAGCATTTACAACCAAGTGCGTGAAGCAGGCATTGCATTTGGTGATTATAGTGAAACTGATTTCACAACGCTTACAAGCGAAATGGAATTAGAATTGATTAAAAAATTAGCTGAATATCCAGAAGAGGTCGTTCAATCTGCCGAACATCGTGCACCACATCGTATTGCTCGTTACTTATTCGATTTGGCAAGCATGTTCCATTCCTTCTATCGTCAAGGTCGTATCATTGGCGTAGATCCAGCGTTGCAACAAGCTCGTCTAGGATTAATCACAGCGATTGCCCTCGTACTTCGTCAAGGCTTGGGTATTTTAGGTATTTCCGCTCCGGAAAAAATGTAATAGGTGGGAGGCATCATGGCAACTAAGTATATTTTCGTAACTGGCGGCGTTGTTTCTTCTCTTGGTAAAGGGATTACAGCAGCATCCTTGGGTCGCTTGCTTAAAAACCGCGGTTTCAATGTAACGATTCAAAAATTTGACCCATACATTAATATCGACCCTGGTACGATGAGCCCTTACCAACACGGTGAAGTATTCGTAACAGATGACGGTGCTGAAACTGACCTCGATTTGGGTCACTATGAACGCTTTATCGATATTAACCTTAGTAAACGTTCTAACATTACAGCAGGTAAAGTGTACTGGTCTGTAATCAATAAAGAACGTAAAGGTGATTACTTGGGCAGCACTGTACAAGTAATTCCACACATTACAAATGAAATCAAACAAAACGTATACCGCGTAGGTAAAGAGGATAACGCAGATGTAGTTATCACTGAAATCGGCGGTACTGTAGGTGATATTGAAAGCTTGCCATTTATGGAAGCTATCCGCCAAGTGAAAAAAGAAGTAGGCCGTAATGATGTACTTTACATTCACGTAACATTGGTACCTTACATCAATGCAGCAGGCGAGTTGAAAACTAAACCTACACAACACAGCGTAAAAGAATTGCGCAGCATTGGTATTCAACCAGATATCTTGGTATGCCGCAGCGAAAAACATATTTCTGATGAAATGAAAGAAAAACTTGCTTTGTTCTGTGACGTAGAACCAGAAGCAGTTATTGAAAATCAAACTTGTAGCTCCATCTATGAAGTGCCATTGATGATGCAAGATCAAGGTCTTGATGATATTGTTATCAAAAAATTAGGCCTTGAAGAACGCCCTTGCGATATGGCTGAATGGAAAGAAATGGTTCATAAAATCTTGAACCCTAGTAAAGACATTACAGTTGCTATCGTTGGTAAATATGTAGCATTACATGATGCGTATTTATCCGTAGTTGAAGCTCTAGATCATGCTGGTATTGCTACGGGTACTAAAGTAAATATTCGTTGGATTGACTCCGAAGAACTTGATGATACATCTGTAGATCCTAAAGAGGTATTTGATGGTGTTGAAGGTATCATCGTACCTGGTGGATTTGGTTCCCGTGGTGTAGAAGGTAAAATCCGCACAATCCAATACGCTCGTGAAAACAATATTCCATATCTTGGTCTATGCCTTGGCATGCAATCTGCAGTAATGGAATTTGCTCGCAACGTATGTGGTATGGAAGGTGCTACATCTAGCGAATTTGACGAAAATGCTAAGTACAAAGTAATCGACTTGATGAGTGATCAAGTGGATGTAGATAAAAAAGGCGGTACAATGCGCCTAGGTATCTATCCATGCAAAGTAGAAGCAGGTACAAAAACTCATGAAGCTTATGGCGAAGATTTGATTTATGAACGTCATCGTCATCGCTATGAGTTTAACAATGAATATCGTCAACAATTGACTGATGCGGGACTTGTTATCTCTGGTACATCTCCAGATGGTCGCCTTGTGGAAAGTATTGAAGTGAAAAACCATCCATTCTTCATCGGTACACAAGCGCATCCAGAACTTAAATCCCGTCCGAATAATGCACATCCATTATTCCGCGGCTTCGTAGATGCGATTTTGGAACTTAAAAAATAGAGAATAGAAATGGGATCCATTTTATCTATTATAGGTATCTTTATATTAGCTGCACTCAAACTAGAGCAGTTTGTATATGGTAAATCTGGAAAAGAACAATCTACAACTGGTCACATAGCACGGAGAGGGCTTGCTAATATAGCGGGTTTAATCGCTTTTGATCATTCTACTGTAAGTAGTAAATCTATTGTAGTACGTAAAAAGAAGAAAGATGCTCAGAAATGAGCATCTTTCTTCTTTTTTATTTATATCGAAAAAACTTGAAAAATATATCGATAAATTTAAAAATAACACTTGCAATCTTGAATGATATTTGTTATTATATAGACAAAGATAGATATAGATTTGGTGATAAGTACACCGATAATAATATAACTGTTACATTAGAACTCAATTAAGGAGGACATAACATGTCTATTATTGGTAAACAACTTCCTGAATTTACTCTAGATGCTTTCAAAAAACCTGAATTAGTAAAAGTTAGTACTGCAGATGTGTTGGGCAAATGGTCCATCTTCGTATTCTATCCAGCAGACTTCACATTTGTTTGCCCTACAGAATTAGAAGACGTACAAAACTCTTATGCAGAATTGAAAGAACTAGGTTGCGAAGTTTACTCTGTATCTTGTGACTCTGAATTCGTTCACAAAGCATGGTCTGATGCTTCTCCAAGCATTAATAAAATCGAGTACTACATGTTAGCTGATAAAAAACATGAATTAGCTGATTTCTTCGACGTATTCCAAGAAGAATCTGCTATGGCTTACCGTGGTACATTCGTAGTAGATCCAGAAGGTTTCGTTCGCACAGCTGAAATCCATGATATGGGTATCGGTCGTTCTGCTGAAGAATTGGTTCGTAAAGTACAAGCGGCTCAATTCGTAGCAAAACATGGTGACCAAGTGTGTCCTGCACGTTGGAAACCAGGTAAAGACACATTGAAACCAGGTCTTGATTTAGTAGGTAAAATCTAATTTAGAAATAACTTAAACGCTAGAATAATCTAGACAACTCCTCAAATGACAAAACGGGCGCGCATCGTTTTCCTGACGATACGGTAAGTCCCAATACCAGATGAACCCTCTCCAATTCATCATGGTAAACCTCATATAACAAACTACAAACTATACGCAAAAGGACTGGCCTTCGGGCTAGTCCTTTTGTGTTATGTAAAATAGTTAATGTATCGATATGTGTGATTGCAAGTCTAATAATAGAATAAAATAAATCAATAATATAGGCTTAGGCCAATAAATATAAGGGTTTTAAATACCCCCTTGTAAAAGTAGGAAATAAGTTCTTGCATTTTTGAATTTAGTGGTCTATAATGAAATTAATTCCTAGTGATACACAAGGTTTTATAAATGAAGTAGGATAAGTGCTTTATAACATGGGGTGTGTTAGCACTAACTTTTACAAAGAGAGGCAAGATATATGAGGATTTCCACAAAAGGTCGCTATGCATTGATGGTTCTCATCGATTTAGCAGAGCAAGGTCAGGATAAACCGGTTTCCTTGCGATCCGTTGCAGAACGACAAGGTATATCTGAGAAATACCTTGAGGGTATTGTGGCTCGTTTGGGTGCCGCTAACCTAGTGGATAGTATTCGTGGTAAATACGGAGGCTATCGCTTATCTAAAAGCCCTAAAGAGTACACTATTATTGAAATTTTGCTTGCCACGGAAGAATCCATGGCTATTATCTCCACTCTTGATGAAGGGGTGAGTACTGATACAGTAATCAATGAGAGAACTGTTGGTTTCTGGGCAGGATTACAAAACTATATTCATGATTATCTAGAAAACGTAACTCTTCAAGATGTAATTGATGGAACTTACGCTAAACTTGATACAAAATATGATAATTGGGATGGTTCTATTTAATAAGGAGTAACTATTATGTCTAATATTGCAAAATCTTTCGTTGAATTAATTGGTAAAACACCTTTGTTGGCAGCTACACGTTTTGGTAAAAAATATGGCGCAGATGCAAATATTTTTGCTAAATTGGAATACTTTAATCCAGGTGGCTCTGTTAAAGATCGTATTGCTGCAGCAATTATTCAAGCAGCTGTTGAATCTGGTGAATTACAACCAGGTGGTACAATCGTAGAAGCTACATCTGGTAACACTGGTATCGGTTTATCCGCTGTTGGTGCTGCTCTTGGCTATAAAGTTGTAATCGTAATGCCAGAAACAATGTCCATCGAACGCCGTAAATTGATGCTTGGCTATGGTGCTCAACTCGTGTTGACTGATGGCTCTCTTGGCATGAAAGGTGCTATTGCAAAAGCTAAAGAAATCGTAACAGCTACAGCTGGTGCCATCGAGGCGGGTCAATTCGTAAATCAAGCAAACCCAGCAATTCACTATAAAACAACTGGTCCTGAAATCTGGCAAGATACAGATGGTACAGTAGATATCTACGTAGCTGGTGTTGGTACAGGCGGTACTTTGACTGGTGCAGGTCGTTATTTAAAAGAACAAAACCCTGGCGTAAAAGTTGTAGCTGTTGAACCAACTGATTCCCCAGTATTGTCCAATGGCAAACCTGGTCCTCACAAAATCCAAGGCTTAGGCGCTGGCTTCATTCCTGATACTTTAGATACTTCCATTTATGATGAAGTAATCCAAGTAACTAATGATGATGCATTTGCTACATCTCAAGCATTTGGTCATACAGAAGGTATCCTAGTTGGTATTTCCTCTGGTGCTGCTCTTTGGGCTGCTCAAGAATTGGCTAAACGTCCTGAGAATAAAGGCAAAAACATCGTAGTAATTCTTCCTGATACAGGTGAACGCTACTTGTCCACTGCATTATTCCCAGAAGTATAATAGAATATGATTAGTGAAAGCAATAATCTGGCTTTCCTAAGATAGTAGAGCCCCTCGGTAGAGGGGCTTTTTTTTAATGTTACAATTTTATATAAGAAAAAGGAGCTATTAGGTAGCTCCTTTTTTGTTATGGTATGTATTTAGTTATTATTATCTACCGTTTTTAACGATATTGTCCATCCAGTTGAATAATTCGTCTAAATCGTAGTCGCCAGAATGGTCTACATCAAATGGTGTTGCCATATCTACGTTGTACCCAAGGTTTTGAGCACGTGTACCTACGATCAATGGGATGGCTACGGATGTATTGCTATCAGCTGTACCATAGCGAATACGATAGTAGCGTGCATTTGTCGCTGCTGGAGAACCGAGATAGTTCATTGGATTCATCATAGTAACGATTTTAGCATTTTCTACGTATACATCTTGGTTAGGTGTTGTATCGTGTAATGCAGCAGTAATTGTAAAGTGATTATTATCTGTAGCACTTGTACCGAATAGGCTATTCTCGCCAGAGTCATTAGAACGGGAGTCGAATGCACCTGGTGCTTTAGAACGACTTACAAATTGATTATAAGCTTCCCAGTTAATATCTTTAATATCGCCTGTTTTATTATCTCGTACAAAGTATGTATGTTTAGATAAATCAGTACCTTTAGCTTGTGCTTTATTAGCTGCATCGATGATGAATGCTTTCACATAATTTTTGAAAGTACCATTGCCATTCTTATCTAGTTTCAATACACGCCCCATAGAGTCATGCAATTGTAAATTGTTTACGTATTCTGGGAAGTGTTCACTTAGTAAGTTAGAGTATGCTACATCATCAGCATTCAAGTTTACACGTTGCATTGTACGTTGCGGAGGAGCTGTATTACCACCTACGTTGGCTTGAGGCAATTCGCCTTGGCCCATCGTTACTTTATTGAAAGATGTAATACCTTTATAGCTCCATTCATAGGCCATATCAGCCGCATCAAGGTTTGTAATAGGCGCATAGGCAGAAACTGCATATACATTGGTTGCCGCTGTAGCAGCACCTAATGCTTGTAAATATGGTTGGAAGTCAGAGTTGTTACCAGTGGCACCTTGCAATAAGGATACAGCACCACCAGCACTTGTACCATTAGTGATGATACGATTTGCATTACCTGGCATTGTGGAATCGTTAGCATGTAAGTATGCTGTTGCAGCTTGTAAGTCAACAATAACTGCAGGCGCTTTACCGATAAAGTTGCCATCGGATGCTTTGTTTGTACGACCACGTGTAGCTGGGGAAGCTACTACATAACCACGAGATAATGCGTAAAGAACACTGTTAGGTTTGCCATTCTCAACTTTAGGTGTCATAGCTTGGCTTGGCATGTAACCACCTACCGCATTTGGCATGAAGATAGGGGCTGTTTGTGTATTGTAACCATTTACAGTGCCATTATTAAAGTATTCTTCTGGTACATAGATATTCATGTACTGTTGATCGATATCGATTGGATTAGCCACGTAAGGGATATATTCGAAGGCACGATATTTGATTTCCTTATTATCTACTGTAGTAGACATGGATTCATAATTTTTCGCATCGAAGGCAAGGCTAATTTTGGCAGAAGAATCAGCTTGCAATGGTGGTTCCATTGGCTGAGATAGAATATTTTTCTCTTCTGTTACAGCAGAATCCTTTGTGGAAGCTTCATTTCGAGCATCTACATAGGATTGAGGTAACTTGCTTTCTTGAGCTTTAGCAGCAGCCTCTGCTTCGGCTTTAGCTTTTGCCTCTGCTTCCGCTTGAGCTTTTGCCGCAGCCTCAGCTTCAGCCTTAGCTTTTGCTTCAGCCTCAGCTTGAGCTTTAGCAACTGCTTCGGCTTTAGCTTTTGCTTCTGCCTCAGCTTGAGCCTTAGCAGCCGCTTCAGCTTCGGCTTTAGCTTTTGCCTCAGCTTGTGCCTTAGCAGCCGCTTCAGCTTCTTCTTTTGCTAATTGCTCAGCAGTTAAACGTTCTTGCTCTTCTTTGATAGCAGCTTGTCTTGCCATTTCTGCTTGTTGAGCCGCAATACGATCTTGTTCAGCCTTTAAAGCAGCTTGGCGTTGAGCCTCAGCTTGCTCAGCCGCGATACGTTCTTGCTCAGCCTTTAAAGCAGCTTGGCGTTGAGCTTCAGCTTGTTGAGCCGCAATACGATCTTGTTCAGCTTTTAGAGCCGCTTGGCGCTCAGCTTCAGCTTTAGCAGCAGCTTCTGCACGTTGGCGCGCAGCTGCTTCAGCCGCAATACGTTCTTGCTCCGCTTTTAAATCTGCTTGGCGTTGAGCTTCAGCTTGCTCAGCAGCGATACGTTCTTGTTCAGCTTTTAAAGCCGCTTGACGTTGAGCTTCAGCTTGCTCAGCAGCGATACGTTCTTGTTCCGCTTTTAAAGCTGCTTGACGTTGAGCCTCAGCTTGCTCAGCAGCGATACGCTCTTGCTCAGCTTTTAAAGCAGCCTGGCGTTGAGCTTCAGCCTGTTGAGCCGCTAACCGTTGTTGTTCCGCTTGTTGTTGCGCTGCAAT
>OGJO01000020.1_pt1 | contig 166027 bp, 185 predicted proteins | sample 1572121 | NCBI WGS metagenome assembly OGJO01 (sample SAMEA2582081, study PRJEB24529) | metagenome | biome: Human gut stool | place: China | collected 2011
AAGACTACGAAGGCAACACGGGCAAGACGATCGTGCGGACGTTTAAAGAACGCGGCTTGGACTATGAAGCAACGCCAGCCGCATTGGTTTCCCAGCATGGCCCATTTGCCTGGGGACCAACGCCGGACAAGGCCGTCTACAATGCCAAGGTGCTGGAAGTCGTAGCTGAAGAAGACTATCATGCCATGCAATTGACGCGTCAAAATCTGGAACTGCCGCAGTATTTATTGGACAAGCATTATTACCGTAAGCACGGCGCCAATGCCTACTACGGTCAAAACAACGCGCATTCTAAGGACCATGCCAAGCGTGAAAACTAATAGCGCATATTGAATGAATTCTCGCCAAGATTACGCCGTGAACGTGAATTGGCGGGATTTTTATTGTTTAAAAATAATATAAAATTACTAAAACTATCGTAAAATAAGAATTAATCATCATTACAATGAAAGACATAAGAGGCTGGTTCAATGGCAGAGATTAAATATGAAATTATCAGAAAAGCAATTCAAAAAGAGATCGAGTCCGGCAAGTATCAAGTCGGCGACAAGCTGCCCACGGAATCAAACCTGATGGAAACGTTTGGCGTCAGCCGCTATACGGTCAGACGGGCAATCAGCGAGCTGCAGAACGCGCATTACGTCTACCGAATCCAAGGTGGCGGCATGTATGTTGATGATTGGCAGGACAGCCAACAGCCGCCTAAAGCCAACAATAAAATGATCGGGTTGGTGACGACGCATATGGTTGACTATATCTTTCCCAACATCATCAGCGGGATTGACCGAATCATTTCCGCGCATGGGTATTCTTTGATTGTCGGCAATACGCACAACCAAAGAGAAAATGAACGGCGCAGTCTGGAGCGGCTTTTGGATACGCAGATTGCTGGACTGATCGTGGAACCGACGCAAAGTGCACTGGCCAATACCAATATGGATCTTTATCAAAAAATCGCCCAGAGTCATTTGCCAATGGTCTTTATCAATGCCCACTACCCGCAGCTGCAGGCGCCTTATTTGGAAATCAAGGATAAAAAAGCTGAATACGAGATGACTAAGTATTTGATCAAACAAGGCCACAAGCGAATTTTGGGTATTTTTCAGGTTGATGATCTGCAGGGAACGCGGCGGATGGAAGGTTTTATCAATGCCTATATGGAATATCCTGACATCTCGTATTTGAGTGAGACCGTCATGTATCAGTCGGGTCAGGATATGAATCGGATTTTTCAGCGCGTGACGCAAATTATGGAACGGCCTGATCATCCAACGGCAATCGTCTGCTATAACGATGCCTTGGCAATTCAAGTAATGGACGTGGTGCGCTCAGCTGGCCTAAAGATTCCTGAAGACGTCAGCATTGTTGGTTTTGACGACTATGTTTTGGGACGCTACTTCTCACCGCGCTTGACGACAATCGAACACCCTAAAGAAAAAATGGGACTGGATGCCGGCCGGATGATCATGAGTCTGATCGATGGTGAAGAGGTTAAGCCGATTGAATATGATGCCAAACTGATTTTTAATGATTCAGTGCGTAAATTAAACTAATAATGGCTGAATTGCTTGCGGCTGTCTGCAAAATACTGCAGACAGCTTTTTGTTCGGCATTTATTATTTATCTATAAAAATGTTGCGTATAAAAAATGATATCTGTATTGACTTATACGGACAAAAACATATAATAGTAATCGTAAGCGTTTTCCGGGAAACGGTTTCAAAAAGCTGATAGTCGTAATGGGACAACAACCATTATTGGGAGATGGATTTATTATGAAGAAAGTATCAAACGGCTTCATCTATACGTTTGGGGCGTTGGGTGGACTGTTATTTGGGTATGACATTGCCTCGGTTTCTGGGGCGATCCTATTCATTCAAAAGCAGCTGCATCTTAACTCTTGGCAGCAGGGCTGGGTCGTCAGTTCAGTTTTGATCGGTGCGACGCTGGGTGCTTTAGGTACGTCTAAGTTTTTGGACAAGTATGGCCGGCGCAAACTGCTGATCTGGGCTTCGATTATCTTTGCGATTGGGGCTTTAGGATCTGGCTTTGCACCAGAGTATTGGACTTTACTGGTGACGCGGATCGTCTTAGGGATCGGGGTTGGGATCACCTCAGCCTTGATTCCAGCTTATCTGCACGAATTGGCACCTAAAAAGATTCATGGTGCCGTAGCGACGATGTTCCAGCTGATGGTCATGATTGGGATTCTGCTGGCCTACATTTTGAACTACACGTTTGAAGGCATGTACACTGGCTGGCGCTGGATGCTTGGCTTTGCTGCCTTACCTGCATTTATTCTGTTTATTGGTTCATTCTTCCTGCCAGAATCGCCTCGTTTCTTAGTTAAGATCGGTAAGGAAGATGAAGCACGGGCCGTCTTGATGAACACCAACAAAGGCGACAAGGCTGCCGTTGACAACTCATTAAAAGAAATTCATGAACAGGCCAAGCAAAAAGCTGGTGGCTGGAAGGAACTGTTCAGTCCACTGGTTCGTCCCGCTCTGATTACTGGTCTGGGCGCGGCAATCTTTCAACAGATCATTGGTTCTAACTCAGTCGTCTTTTATGCACCAACTATCTTTACCAAGGTTGGCTGGGGTGTTGCAGCTGCTCTGCTTGCCCACATTGGTATCGGGACGATCAACGTTATCGTAACGGTTGTCGCTATGCTGATGATGGACCACGTTGACCGTAAGAAGATGCTGTGTGTCGGTGCTACCGGTATGGGACTGTCACTGTTTATCATGGCAGGGATCCTGCACTTCAATGCTGGCGGCAAGGCGGCTGCTTATGTCAGTGCCATCTGCTTGACCGTTTACGTTGCCTTTTACGCATGTACTTGGGCTCCAATCACCTGGGTTCTGATCGGTGAAGTCTTCCCATTGAATATTCGTGGGTTGGGGACTTCTTTGGCATCGGCTACCAACTGGATTGCCGACATGCTGGTCTCGCTGACCTTCCCATCCATGCTTAGTGCCATGGGCTTGTCGAATACCTTTATTACCTATGGGATCATCTGTTTCATCTGTGTCTGGTTCACGCACAAGTACTTTATTGAAACGCGTGGTAAGTCGCTGGAAGAAATCGAAGCAGGCTTGCGGGAACATCTGGCTAAATCGGAAGCTAAGAAAGCTCACTAGCGGCATTCGGTAATTCATCAGATGATTTTTGGTAAAAGTAATTGAATTGTACGGACAAATAAGCTATTCTTATCACACAAGCTGCTTAAACCGTTTTCAGCAGCTTAGCAGACTAAAACTTCTTGTAAAAGGAGATCAAACTTATGTTAAAGATTTCAGACTATGAATTTTGGTTCGTTGCCGGCTCACAATTCCTGTATGGTGAAGAACAATTAAAGTCAGTTGCCAAAGATGCTCAAGACATTGTCGATAAATTAAATGCTTCGGGCAAGCTCCCCTACCCAATCGTCTTTAAGGGCGTTATGACCACGGCAGAAGGCATTACGCAATTTATGAAGGATGCCAACTACAACGACAAGGTTGCCGGGGTAGTTACCTGGATGCACACTTTCTCGCCAGCCAAAAACTGGATTCGCGGTACGCGCCTGCTGCAAAAGCCGCTGCTGCACCTGGCTACGCAATATCTGAACAATATTCCATATGATACGATCGACTTTGACTACATGAACCTGAATCAATCGGCTCATGGTGATCGTGAATATGCCTACATCAACGCGCGCCTTAACAAGGGCAACAAGATCGTTTACGGCTACTGGGGCGATGAAGACGTTCAACAAGAGATCGCTGATTGGCAAATGGTTGCCGTTGCCTACAATGAAAGCTTTAAGCTCAAGATCGTTCGTTTTGGCGATACGATGCGTAATGTTGCCGTTACGGAAGGCGACAAGGTTGAAGCCGAGATCCGTCTGGGCTGGACCGTTGACTACTGGCCAGTTGGCGACTTGGTTGAATATGTTGATGCCGTTGATGAAAAAGACATCGATGCTGAATACAAGAAACTTGAAGAACAGTACGAAATGGTAGAAGGCGACAATGATCATGAAAAGTACGTTGAATCGGTTCGCTACCAGCTGCGTGAATATCTTGCCATCAAGAAGTTCATGGATGACAAGGGTTACACGGCCTTTACCACCAACTTTGAAGATCTGCACGGCTTAAAGCAATTGCCAGGTCTGGCTTCGCAAATGCTGATGCGGGATGGCTATGGCTTTGGGGCAGAAGGTGACTGGAAGACGGCCGGAATGGATCGGCTGCTGAAGATTCTGTCCAACAATGAAAAGACGGCCTTTATGGAAGACTACACGCTGGATCTGCGTCATGGTCACGAAGCTATCCTTGGCTCGCACATGCTGGAAGTTGATCCAACCATTGCCTCTGATAAGCCACGCGTTGAGGTACACCCACTCGACATTGGCGGCAAGGATGATCCGGCACGGCTGGTATTTACCGGTTCAGAAGGCAAGGCCATTGACGTTACGCTCTCTGACTTCCGTGATGGTTACAAGATCATCGGTTACAGCGTTGACTGCCACAAGCCAGAAAAGGAAACGCCACATCTGCCAGTTGCCAAGCAATTATGGACGCCAACGACTGGTCTACGTGATGGAGCTGAATTCTGGATGCATGCCGGTGGCGGTCACCACACGATCTTGAGCTTTACCATTAAGCCACAGCAGATCAAGGACCTGTTCAAGATGCTTGAATGCAATGTTGAATATGCCGAATAATTCTTATAACTCTTTACTTATCCTCTGCTCTAAACAATCCTAGCCACTCAAAATCAAAATCTTAATTACTGTGTATCTAAAACTAAAGAGCCGCTCAGCTTATCTGCTGGGCGGCTTTTTAGACGTTGTTTGATCAGTCGGCTGAATAGACCTTCACCTCAATGTCTTGATTATAGTTTCCAAAACCCTTGCCAAAAATCGTACAGCCGCCTTTATGCGTTGCAAAATTCTGAATCTCAAAGCGCAGAGTGAAACGATCATTTTGATAAGGGAGATCACTTAGCGAAACCTTGGACCATGGCTCACCGTCAAGATAGGAGCCATGATCGGTAATACGAAAGACTTTTTGCAAGCCATACTGATTGACATTGCTTGGAACCCAGGCTGGCGTGTATTTGCCATGGACGTCTGAAAAGTCGCCTGGGCTGGTCCAGTAGCCTAATGGAACACTATTAAGCGAAACAGTGATGTCAGAAGGCCAGTTATTGTTGGAAAACGGAAATTCTGAGCCCAGTTCGGCTGTAATGTCAATCATTCGCAGCTGATCATGACTGTTCAGATGGTTAGGAAACTGGTATTCAACAAAACCATTGTTCCACCAGATCATGCCGGCAAAGATGCGCTGCGGATCCATGAAATATGATGGATGATCAACGCGGCCAATATAGCCGTCTCTTCCTGCCAAACCGCATGAGGGAGCAACTGAGAAATTGGTATAGTGACCAACGGGAATCTTAACCGTATAGGCATTATAAGAAGGGTAGATGATATTGGGAAACTTAATATTGATCTGGTCAACCTGCAGCTTGGCGATCTTAAAGTGTCCTTGATGCGAGAATGAGACGATTCCGGTTGCAGCTAGCTGATTAAGGTGTTTAGCAGTAATCGTTTCACTGACGCCCAGCTGAGCAGCCAGCGCGGAAATGCTTTGGGCCTTTCTCGCCAGCAGTTGAATAATCTGAAGTCTAATAGGGTTTGCCAATGCTTTATAGACTGGTAGCCAGTCGTTTGAAATGGATGTTTCCATACAAAAAACTCCTTAGATGATTAATCCTTAAAAACAATCAATGAAAAGGTTGTGCAAACGCTGCATATTGCCTGCGATATTGATTATAGCCAATTAAAATATTGTTTATCAATAATTTATGCGGATAAATATTAAAAATATTATATGAAGTTTTATGGAAATCGGTTACATTATAGAAGGTTAACCGGACAAATGTTTTAGGAGGAATTATCAATGAGTAAATTGGCCTATACGGCACCACTAATCATTCAGCGTGCGGATCCATATATCTATAAGCACACTGATGGTTACTACTACTTTACGGCTTCTGTACCGTCATATGATCGGATTGAGATTCGGCGGGCAAGAACTTTGGAAGGACTTGCGCATGCTGCACCAAGGACGGTTTGGCGCAAGCATCCAGATGGCAGCGGTCCAATGAGTCAGCTGATCTGGGCGCCAGAGATTCATTTTATTGATGGCAAATGGTACATCTACTTCGCGGCTTCACATACCAAAGAATTTGATAATAATGGCATGTTCCAGCATCGTATGTTTTGCATCGAATGCGATCAGGAAAATCCGGTCTGTGCCGAAGAAAAATGGATTGAAAAAGGGCAGATCAAGACGGATAAGGACACCTTCTCTTTAGATGCTACCGAATTTGATTGGCAAGGTGACCACTACTATGTCTGGGCACAAAAAGATCCAGCCATTCGCGGCAATTCTAATCTCTACATCGCCAAAATGAAAAATCCCTGGACGCTGGCTACTAAACCGGTCATGATTTCAAAACCAGAATATGATTGGGAGATCCGCGGCTTTTGGGTTAACGAGGGACCAGCCGTTATTCACCGCAACGGCCGCTTCTTTATGACCTATTCTGCCAGTGCGACTGATGAAAACTATGCAATGGGGATGCTGACTTGCTCTGATGAGGCTGATCTTTTAAATGCAGACAACTGGAGCAAGTCTAAAGAACCAGTCTTTCAAAGTGACCTGACGACACACCAGTATGGACCGGGACACAATTCATTTACGGTTGCCGAAGACGGTAAAACTGATCTGATGGTATATCACTGCCGCGACTATACCGAAATCAAGGGCGACCCTCTGTATGATCCAAATCGCCATACGTTGGTCAAGCCTTTTGATTGGAATGACGATGGTACGCCAAACTTTGGCAAACCAGTTCCATATAACTACGATTAGATTGAGGTGGAATTATCATGAATAATGAACAAACAACGCCTAAAAAGCATGCAACCAAGGATTTTTGGGGCTTTCCAATTACGCACTTTACCTACTTCTTTACTTGGGCAATCGTTTTTGGCTATTTGACGCTTTGGCTTGAACAAGAAGCCCATTTCAATGGTGTTCAAGCTGGGTTCGTCTTTTCGATGATGTCAGGGGTTTCTTTAATCTTCCAACCAATCTTTGGGGTTATCTCCGACCGTTTGGTAATGAAAAAGAACCTGGTAATCACGATTGCAATCGGGATGATTTTAGTCGGCCCATATTTCCAATGGGTCTTTCATCCATTATTAAAGGTGAATACGGCACTGGTTGGTTTTGTAACCGGGATCTATCTTAGCTTTATCTTAAATGGTGGGGTTTCGGTAATTGAGCAATACGTTCAGCGGGCCAGTCTGACTAATAAATTTGAATATGGTCACTCCAGAATGGGTGGCTCGCTGGCCGGTGCAATTGCTTCTCTGATTGGTGGTCGGCTGTTTTTGTGGAGCCCCAACTCAATCTTTTGGGCCTGCACGGTTTCAGCAGTGATCCTGACATGTTGCTTGGTCTTTAGTGATAAGATTCACCTTGATAATCTGGCTGCCGTTGGTGTTGACAAGACTTCCTCACAATTAAATATGAAGCAGCTGGGTTCGATTTTTAAGTTAAAGAATTTCTGGTACCTTTCGCTGTTTTATATTGGAACTTCAGCAATCTATGATGTTTTTGATCAGCAATTTATTATCTTTTTCAAGAGCTTTTTCCATACTGCGGCTCAAGGGACACTGGCATACAGCTACATGACCAGTACGCAGACGGCACTTGAATTTCTGTTGATGATTCCAATGCCTTACATTATCAATAAGATTGGTTCAAAAAACGGCCTGATTATCTATGGCTTGATCCTAGGTGTGCGGATTATTGGTTCTGCAATGTCGCCATCGGTTGTCTGGGTCATTGTTTTACGGCTGTTGGCTGGTTTTGAAATGCCACTGGTTTTGGTTTCAATCATGAAGTACATCTCCGGTTCATTTGATTTGCGACTGTATGCGACGGTTTATGCGCTAGCGTCTAATTTTGCCAAGCAAATTTCGGTCTTTGTCTTTTCGACTTTAGCAGGTAAGTGGTACGATGCATTTGGCTTCCAGCACACCTACTATATTTTGGGGGCAATCGTTTTAGTCGTTACGATCATCTGTGCATTTGGCTTAAAGAAAGAAGATAAAGTTCAAGCCGGTGAAATCAGTGCTCCAGCTAATGCAGGCACGTCAAAATAATCAATCCGCTTAACTGAATCAACACTCTGATTGCTTAAGGCGTCGCCATTTGAAGGGTGGCGCTTTTTGAGATTAGTTTTTTTATATTTATTTGCGCAACCGTGTATTTTACAAGCATAATGCTTATTAACGATTTCATTAATAGTGACAAGTCCCAGATCAGCATTGAAACCGGCTCCACAATCGGCTATTATTTTATTGTGAAATCATATGTTGGATAGATTTAAGGAAAGAAGTGTTTTTTTAATGACGCAAATTTCATTTGACGCCAGTGCACTGAAGAAGTTCGTGCACGAAAACGAACTGGGCGAAATGCAGGCGATGGTCAACGCGGCCGACAGCGAGCTGCGCAACGGGACGGGGGCCGGTGCCGACTTCCGTGACTGGCTGCATCTGCCAACGGAATATGATCATGAAGAATTTGACCGCATCAAAAAGGCGGCCCAAAAGATTCAATCCGATTCAGAAGTCCTGGTCGTAATCGGGATCGGCGGCTCATACCTGGGTACGCGGATGGCCATTGATTTTCTGCACGATTCGTTCTACTACTCGCAAAAGCCAGCTGATCGCAAGTTTCCACTGGTTCTGTTTGCCGGCAACTCGCTGAGCTCGTCATATCTGCATGATCTGGTTCAGCTGATCGGCGACCGCGACTTCTCCGTCAACGTGGTTTCCAAATCTGGTACGACCACGGAACCAGCTATTGCCTTCCGCATCTTCCGTGAGCTGCTGGTCAAAAAGTATGGCGAAAAAGGAGCCAACCAGCGGATCTACGCCACGACTGATGCCAAGCGCGGCGCTTTAAAGACTGAAGCTGACGATGCTGGCTGGGAAACGTTTGTAATTCCTGATGGCGTGGGCGGTCGCTACTCGGTTCTGAGTGCCGTTGGTCTGTTGCCGATCGCCGTTTCTGGGGCTGACATCGACCAATTGATGGCAGGGGCTGCTGACGCTGAAAAGTCGTACACCAACCCAGATCTGACGCAAAACGAGGCCTACCAGTACGCTGCTTACCGCAACATTTTGTATCGCAAGGGCTTTACAACGGAGCTTTTGGAAAACTACGAACCGAACATGACGATGTTTGCCGAATGGTGGAAGCAGCTGGCCGGTGAATCCGAAGGTAAGGATCAAAAGGGCATCTACCCATCCAGCGCCAACTTTACGACCGACCTGCACTCGCTTGGTCAATACATCCAAGAAGGTATGCGCAATCTGATGGAAACGGTCGTTAAGCTGGACACGCCAAACCATGACGTTACGATTCCAGCAGCTGAAAACGATCTGGACGGCTTGGCCTACCTGCAGGGCAAGAACATGGACTGGGTCAACACCAAGGCCTACCAAGCCGTCGTGGCAGCGCACAATGCCGGTGGCGTGCCAGTCATGACAGTGCACATTCCTCGCGAGGATGAATACACGCTGGGCAGTTTGATCTACTTCTTTGAGGTTGCCATGGGCATTTCTGGCTACTTAAACGGGATCAACCCATTCAACCAGCCGGGCGTTGAGGCCTACAAGACGAATATGTTTGGTCTGTTGGGCAAGCCTGGTTTTGAGGCAGTTGGCGATCAATTGCGGGCACAAATGAAGGAAAACGAAAAATAATTTTTCGCGTCATTCGCTGGGACTGGCGAATGGCGTTTTTTAATTTAATGGATGTAGTTTTGAAAACTAAATATTAAATTATTAAAACCATTTAATTAAGGAGAATTTTAAATGCTGGGAGAATTTTTGGGTACGCTGACACTGATCGTTTTGGGATGCGGTGTTGGTGCAGGCTTGAATCTAAATAAGACGATGGCGCATGGTCAAAGCGACTGGTTCTATGTAACGTTTGCCTGGGGAATTGCCGTAACTATGGGAGTCTACGTAGCGGCTTCGTTTGGTGCGCAGGGACATCTAAATCCCGCGGTCACTATTGCTTTTGCCGTAGCTGGAACCTTTCCCTGGTCGCAGGTGGCGCCTTATCTGGTTGGGCAGTTCTTAGGAGCATTTTTGGGTGCTGTTTTAGTCATGATCCAATTCTGGCCGCATTTTAAGGCGACCAAGGATCCTAAGCACAACAATATCAGCATTTTTTCAACCGTTCCTGGGATTCGCAGCAATCTGTTCAATTTCTTGAGCGAGTTGATTGCGACGTTTGTCTTTATGCTGGTGCTTTATAATCTAGGGGATTTTACGACTGGGTTAAAACCGGTCGTTGTTGGGCTGGTGATCTTTGTAATTGGGGCCGGCTTGGGGACGACGACTGGCTTTGCGCTGAATCCGGCTCGTGACTGGGGACCGCGCTTGGCCTATACGATCATTCCAGTACCGAACAAATCAAGGGCAATGTGGGACTATGCCTGGGTACCGATGCTGGGACCGTTAGTCGGGGCTTTATTAGCAACGCTTTTGCAAATGACAGTGAAATAAATCATGAAAAAAGAAAAGCTGCAGGCTGAACTGGAACGGGTGCAAAACAGGCTGGCGATCTGGTGCGTATTAACAATCTGCTTTTATGTCATCGCGGCTTTGCGAGTCTTGCCGTTCATTCATTGGCTGGCCTGGCTTAGTGCCGGCTACTGTGTTTTTTTGCTTGGCACCTGGCTTTGGCTGTTTCACATCTCTCGACATCTTAAATAAGAAACGCGCTCGTTTGCTACTGGCAGCAGGCGCGTTTTGCATTCTTAATTGCTTGCACTTATCCAGGTTTCTTGCAATAATTAGCTAGACATTTAATCATTGGGGGATATTCATGGAAATTTTAGCAATGGTGCTAACGATGCTGGTTGGAATTGAGCATCTGGGGATTATGGGATTGGAAATGTTTGCCAGTCCCGCTAAACAGGCCAAGGCATTTGGACTGTCAGAAGAATACGTTGGTCAAAAAGAAGCACGGGTGTCATTTGCCAATCAAGGCATCTATAACGGTATGCTGGGTCTGTCTTTAATCATCAGCTATTGGCTTTTTAGCGGCACCGTTTTGATTAAAGTTTGGCTGTTGCTGTTGAGCTTTGTTATTGTCGTTGCTTTTTATGGCGGTCTGACGGTTGGCAAAAAGGTTTGGGCAATGCAGATGCTGCCGGCAGTTCTGGCTGCGGTCTGCTGTGTGCTGGCATAAAATAAAATCGCTAAGATTGGTTGATCAATCTTAGCGATTTTTTAATTGGCAGCGACGTTTTGAGTTGAGGTTTTGATGCTAGAACTGGTTGCGCTGCTGGAGCTGGCCTGGCTGCTGTAAAGCTCGTTGACGGCATCAATGTCACGCTGCTGGATGGTATAGAGCGATCCGGTTGGCTGCATGACTGAGATGTCATTGGTATGCTGCAGCCCGATAGCATGTCCCAATTCGTGCTCAGCCGTGTTGACGATTCGTTCAATGGTATAGCCATAGGAGGGATCAAGCAGGTAGGCGGTATTTAGGTAGACCGTGCCATGAACGAAATAGCCGGTTAATGAATCAACGCTCATCTGAGTCATTCCAGCGGCATCGTTGTCTTTGCTCATGGTTGTCATTACAATATCGGCATTTTTTCTGCTGCTGGTCTGCGTGAACTTAAAGCTTCCGGTAGCGTTCCATTTGGCGATTGCATCCAAGGCAGCCTGCTGCAGCGTCTGGTTTTCATAGCTAACATAGACGGTGGCCGTTGTTTTCTTCCAGCGACCACTGACCGAATCTGAATCGCTGCTGGTCTGCTGCGTCTTGGCTGAAGCGGTAGTGGTTGCTTTTTGACCAGTCACGCGACTCTTTAGCTGCTGAAAGTTGGCCTGCGCGACATAGGCGATTCGATTTACTGCAGCCCGTGCATTGTCGTTATTATGATAGACCCAGCTAAAGCCAATCAGGATAACGGCATAAAGCATGATGGTGCTAAAAAAGCGTCGCATGGCGATTCCCTCCTTTACGGCAGTTGTAAGGTTATTTTACCTTTTTGCCTCAGTGACGTCTAATTTGAAGACAGCCTAACACGAAATTTAAGAGATCTTAAAACAGCGTGGTGCAGAAAAACTCTGCACCACGCTGTCTAATGACGATTGAAGATTAATATGGATATTGGTAGCCAAATTCGTAGACCATTTCTGGTTCCTTACTGATGCGGTGATTGGTGTTCAAAGCGTCAATCTGCTGCATTTCGGTTGGTGATAGCTTAAAGTCAAAAATATCGGCATTGGCTTCGATGCGGTCTTGATGAACGGATTTTGGAATGATGGCAATGCCGTTTTGCAGATGCCAGCGCAGGATAATCTGAGCAGGCGTTTTTCCGTGTGCCGCAGCTAATTTAAGCAGCACTGGATCATCCAGACGCTTACCGCGGCCAAGTGGGCTCCAGGCCTGCGTAATGATGTTGTGTTCGGCATTGAACTTAAGCATTGGTTTTTCCGTTAGCCAGGGATGAACCTCCAATTGATCTAAAACCGGCATTTCGCGCGCTTTGGTTGCCAGATATTCCAAATGCACCATGCCGTAGTTGGAAACGCCAATCGAACGTACCAATCCTTCTGCCTTCAAGTCTTCAAAGGCTCGCCAGGTTTCAAAGAAGTGTTGGTGAACCGGCCAGTGGATCAAAAGTAGGTCAACGTAATCTAGGCCAAGCTTTTTTAATGAGCTGACAACCGACTGTTTGGTTTGGTCGTAGCCTTGGTTGGCTTCTGAAACCTTGGTCGTAACAAAATAGCTTTCACGTGGTGCGGACAGCTGCCGCAGACCCTCACCGACGAATTCTTCATTTTCATACATCTGCGCCGTATCAAATAAACGGTAACCGGTTTCGTATGCCCACTTAATGGCGTTGACGGCTTCCTTTTCATCCGTGATTTTGTATAATCCAAAACCTTCTTGTGGCATTCGGTTGCCATCTGCCAGGGTTAAAAATTGATTGCTGATTTGAGTGGCCATTTTTAAAATCCTTTCTTTGCTGTAAAAATAAGCTAACTAAATTATACGCTAAGTTGTCAGGTAATTTATGAGTAAATCCAATCTCGAATGTCTAAATTATCATCTGGATTAAAATACGAATGATATTAGATCAAATGTTGAAAAATAAAGCTTTAAGTCGTACAATATCAAGCGTTGGGGTAGGAAAATATGAGTTATTGTCCGGTGGAGCGGAATGTGGAAACCGGAAGGAAGCTGCGGCTGCTTGTATTTTCCGCATTCACCACCGGAGACCATGGTCAATGTTGATCCCTAACAAAAAATTTAGGGAGATGTTGATTATGAAAATATTGTCACTGCACGGTCCCAAGTTTGATACTAAGAGAATGGCGCTGGCAGCAATGCTGATCGCGCTGCAGATTATTTTGGAGAAGCTGTCGATTGGTGATCCGGCAGTCTTAAAGATTGGTTTAGGCTTTATTGCCACGGCACTGATTGGCTTTTTACTGGGACCATGGATTGGCGCGCTGTCAATGATTATCAACGACCTGATCAGTAATACGCTGTTGAGCTCTGGGGCCATGTTTTTTCCTGGTTTCACTCTATCAGCCGCGATTTCAGGAATAATTGCCGGGATGTTCTTATATCAGCAGCAGATCAACTGGCGGCGAATCCTGATTTATGAATTTTGCCAGATTCTGATTACTAATGTCTTTTTTACGACACTTTGGCTCTATTTGATGGGAATAGGGCAGGGCAGCAGTGCGATGTCTTTTATGGCACTATTGATGGTACGACTGCCCAAAGAGGTTATCTCCTGGCCAATTGAGGCATTGATCGTCTTAACGCTTTTAAAGGCGGTTGAACGGGCTGGTCTCAAGACGACTTTTGATTAAAATAGCAGTAGGAGCATGATTTTGATGATGGTCAGAATCATGCTTTTTGATTGCCTTTGATTATATTGGGGAATTTGGTTATGAAAAAAATTAAAATCAGTGAAACGGCTGTCTTTATTATTGGCAGTCTCGGAATAGCGCTGCTGGGAGCCGATTTTCCACCGCTGCTTGGTTTTTAGAAAATAATAGTTGTTATTAGCTTGGTTGCCTTGATTCAATGGTACTATCTTGACTGGCTGCTAGAGAGGATCAACTCTAAAAAAAGCCTTTTGATGACGGTGGGAATATACGCATTGCTTGGTGGTATGAGCGCAGCGGCAATGATTGTTGCTTCAGGTCAGCTGAAAAAAGAAACTGTGATCTGGTTGGGACTGATCATACTGGGGACTGCAGCTTATGGCCTGTTTTTCTGGCTGGTTAATTGGCTGATTCGACATTTCGTTAAATAATTATGACAGACGGTTGGAGGAATGACTTAACTTTTTAAAGCCCTTTCTGCTAAAATGAAATGCAGTGGTGAAATTAAGAGAAGAGAGAATAAGGAAGCGATAAGATGGCCAGTAATTCTGATACTTTGTACTACGTTTTGTCCAAGATCAATCATCATCCCGAATTGATCAAAACGCGGATGCCACTCTATTCAAATGCGATTTCGATTACGATTCCCGATAATTTGAAGATCGCTGATTCTGATTTTTATTTTCCAGACAGTAAATTAATGGTTAATCGGTTGGCGCCGGAATTCGTTGCCAAAAATGGCGAGCTGTTAGATTATTTCTACCAGCAGACGCGCGGTGATATTCCGGGATATCATGATGTCTGGGTTACGACGTCGCATATTCCACGCGAATCGGTATATTTAATTGAACTTTCTTATGAATAATTCAAAATATTGATTGACAAAATCCATCATAGTAACGTAAACTAATACATGTACGTTACTATTGCCCACTGGTCAAATTGGTTAAGACGTCGCCCTCTCAAGGCGGAGTTACGGGTTCGATCCCCGTGTGGGTGATACAAAATTAAAACTTAATAATTTTAAAAGGTCAATGTGCGATTTTCGTACGTTGACCTTTTTTACTTACTAAACTAGGCATGATTGATGCAACTAAAAAACGACGGTAAATGAGCGGCGGATGGTCGTTCCTGAACAGTTCAAGTTGATGGCGATTTCGATAAATATCCGCTATTACGCGATTGCTCGGTGCTGATCGGCAAAATTGACAGCGGCGTGGATAAATGATGCCGTCATAAACTTTGAATGGTTTCGATGGGATGATAGATATCTTAAAGCAGCTGCGACAGCGAGCAGTAATGGTAATGACAAGCAGCGCGGTCTTTTATGGCAGTGTGATTAATTGGGCTTTGGCTGCGTTTGATTCAGCAGGGATTATAAAGTGATTATCGTTTTGATGGCAAAGGTTATTCAAAAATTATTGCATAATAACATATGACGGAAATATCATTACCTACTTTTCGAAAAAAGCGATGTATAAGTAGGTAAAAATTATTGTATATTGAATTAGGATCCCCTAACATTACCTACTATTTGGGAAAAATTCCCCAATAGTAGGTAGTTCACAAAGTCGGTCTAGCTCAAACAAACCCAAAATATACATTTTTACCTACTATCTAAAGAAAAAAGGCCTAAAGTAGGTAAAGCTAGGTGAGTTGAGTATACAGTTACCTACAATCGGTTAAAAATTAAGATATAGTAGGTAATTTAAGGATCTTGATTGTTTAGGACTTGATTTTATTCACAAAGTCGGCTATTTTCCTGTTGAAATGAAAAATATTAATCAAAGGTCCTTTTATAATTTTGAACTGGATCTTGTCTGCTTAGATTAGACTGGGTATTATGGTGAAGGTGACTGGTACTAGCAATTATATGATTTTGCGGATAGCAGCACTGATTTTAGCATTTTGCCGCTTGCATGGATTGTCTGGAGGGATCATACATTCGAAACCTAATCTCAACCATAATTCGTGAGTCAAATTCAAGTAACAAACTGGACGATAAATAGTTTTAAAAATAATTTTGGAAAAAGTGTTGACTCAATATAGGTTATTATGTATACTAATAATCGTTGTTAAAAGCAATCAACTCAACTTATTGGGTATTAGCCAAATGGTAAGGCAGTGGACTCTGAATCCATAATTTACAGGTTCGATCCCTGTATACCCAATCCTAACAACATTGTGCATCTGTCAACGTCTTCAATCGTTGATATGATGCACTTTTTTATTTCATTTCACAAACAGATACTCTCAAAAACAGAGAAATTGGGTTGATATTTGGGTTGACTTAATGAGGCGAACAATAGCAAGTGAATTACTGATATAACAATATTTAAGCGGTCTTTTGATTAGGCCGCTTTTTCTTATTTTGGGTTAACATTTCGCTTTTTAGCCATCGCCAACTGATCAGCAGTAGGCAAAACGATTCTTCGGTGGCGCTCAAACGCAAAATTTTTGGAATTTACCGTTTGAAAAGGTCGATGCGCGTTCAAGAACATAAAAAAAATCTAACCCCCGTCAAAATAAGGCGGGGGCTTTTTGGGGATGATGCAGGGCGTGGAAAACTCTGCAAAAGATTTAATTGAAAATGATATTATAGCGACTCGGATTGCAGATCGCGATCATTGTCATTGTTGACCAGCAACTCGCCATGGCAAATTAATTTTAATGGCAAGGCCAATTGGTGCTGATGCGCTGGCTTGATAAAAGCGGTCTGCTCGGTGGTGCCTAAAATCATGCCGCTGATGCCATGGCAGCGGCCGCCAAACCGCAGCTGCAGATGTACTGGCTGGTCTTGATCGATACTGAGTTTCAATAATGATCGAATCGCAAATTGGCTCTGATGATTTTGGGGAGCTTCAATTGGCAGGGCGGCAAATTCGTTTTCAACCTCATTAAGCTCAGCAATCCGAAAACCGTGCCACTTACCCATGCCGTAGTCAATATATTCATTTTTAAAAAAGGCACTGGCAATCTTGTCCGCTTCTTCGTCATGATACTTAGGCAGGCGAACCGGGGCTGACATGGTGGGCGAAACTGCTGAATTCTTGATAATCGGCTCCTGTTTAAATGTCGGTGCTTGATAAGGGTGAGAGACAATGCGGCGCTGACTTTCTGGCCAGCGTTGATTACCAAAACCACGAAAATCAATGTTGATCTGCAGGCCCTCTTGTTCGCGCAGCAGACGCAGCAGTGTTTCTAACTGATCCAGCTGCTGGTTGGACATTGAATAAAGAGGATAGGAATGCGTTCTAAAATGTGGCCGGTAGATCTCAAAAAAGAAGTTAAACTGATCGTCATAATGATCATTGACTACCAGAATATGATAGATGGTTTTAGGCAGTCTTTTAAATAATGGCCAGACCTGTTCAGCAATTTGATGAGCAGCGCTGGCAAGTGAATCATCCATGGTTTACCTCATTAAATTTTTAATCGCCCCGCAGTTGGCAGCGAGGTCATGCTGAATATCAACAATCAATCAGAACAGCGAGATCTGCTGTGTATTGGCATCGCTGAGCCGGCTCAATGCAACGGAAATATTGCGGACGGCAGCCCCCGACCAAGCCTGATGAAAAATGCCAAGCAGATGATCGGTCAACAGTTTTCGTTCAGCAGTTGGCTCAATGGTAATCTCATGACTATAGCTGGTGCGGCCATTCTTATCGGTAACGCCATTGGCATAGCCAAGTCCCAGGCGAATGCGACCGGCTTTTTGATGATGCCTGCTGAGTCGATCGATTACGTCGTTGGCAACCTTGATGATGCCCTGCTCAATGTCTTTTTGACGGCTGAGGTCTTTAGGCATGACCTGTGAACTGCTCCAGCTGGGATTTTTAGGGGTCAGCCGTACGGAAAGATCAGTGCGGTCAATCCCCCAAGCCAACGCGTAAAGATGAGTACCGGCAACGCCAAATTCATGCTTGAGCCAATGAGGATCGGTATGAGCTAGATCGCCAACGGAATTAATGCCTAAAAGATTTAGTTTCGCAGCTGTTTTTTTACCAATGCTCCAAATATTGGTCAAATCATGTCGCGGCCAGATGCGAGCGGCAAAATCATGATATGAAAGCCGTCCCTGAAAATTAGGCGCATGCTTGGCGAACAGATCTAAGGCCAATTTTGCCTGCAATGGATTTTCACCAATCCCAACCGTAGTCCGCAAGCCAAGTTCTTCAAAAACAGCCCGCTGAATTGCCGCCGCTGCTTTTTCAGGAGTTGCGCCAAAAAACGACCAGGTGGCGCTTAAATCAAGGATGCTTTCATCGATTGAGTATGGCCACCAGTGATCAGCATCAGCATAGCGACGGAAAATCTGATTGATCTGCCGGTTTTTTTGCCGATAAAGCGTCAGTCGTGGCGGAACGGTTAAAAGTCTGGTATCACTGGGAACCTTGTAACCGCGGTCAACGTTGCGAATGCCAAAGTGCTTTTTGGCCAGTGGCGAGGTAGCGACGACCAGACCGCTGCCATTATTTTCATGTTCAGCCATGACCAGCAGAACGGAATCCAATGGGTCAATTCCGCGCTGAACGCTTTCAATGCTGGCAAAAAAAGACTTATTGTCAATCATCAAATAAACGCCATGTGGTTCATTATGGTAGTCAAGCATCTCAAAATGGCATCCTTTCAGGTAACTTTTAATCAATTATACGAACGTGTGTTTTAAAATGCAAATTAAACCGTTAAGCAGCTGGTCTGATCCGAAACACGAAAGCAGCAGCGGATATCATAAATACCGGTTCGAAAAAATGTTACATTATTGTTGCAAATGAGTTACAATGGTAATGAAAAATTGAATCTGGAAAGGGGCGGTTGACATGATTAAGCAGTCGAAGCATTGGCTAACGGGATTGTTGATGGCAGCAATGGTGCTGAGCTTAACTGGCTGTGCATCAGTCGGCGCTCCAATCGGCAACAATCAGTCAGCCGATTCCAGCAGCTCAGCGACAGCAGTTTCGCATCAGCGGGCCCCAAAGAAGCACGCGGATACCAAAACCAGTAAGGCCAGCCAATCCAGCAGCCAAACGTCGCAAAGTGCTAGTTCATCAGCTGCAGTCGCAACCTCCAGCAGTCTTGATGGTGAGACTGTTCAATCATCAGACGCAGCGGTTCAGAAAGCCGAGCCAGCGAATTCAGCAGCTCAAACGGCAGTCAGTCAGGCAGCTGCTTCAAATGAGCCAGCGCAGGCGGCTGCAACGGTTAATGATCAAGTAGTCAATGGCCTTAACCAAGCCGCTGGTCTGCAGCCGGAAAATGGCGACCAATACATGACCTCACAAACCAGTGATGGATCTTGGCAGGTCGATGTTCGGACCAGCAGCGGTGAGGGACAGGATCCGAATGTTTCTCATTTAAAAGGGATCTACAAATATAATCCTGAAACCGGTCAATACCAGCAAATGGATCCAATGACTGGTGAGTTCAACTAAATATCAGCATTGCCAATGGTCATGAACGCTGGACGGTTGGCAATGGTTTTTTGCTCAGTGAAAGCATCCGGTAAAACGGGTGCTTTTTCTATCTCCAAAAATGCTTGACGATTACGGGAAAGAGAGTAAACTAGAAAATCGTTAGGTGCATAACTGTTATGTACCTAACGATTTTATTTGGAGGAATTTAAATGGCAATTAGCAATGAAATGCTGTTTGGACACCTGTTCTTATTGGGCATGGACATTCGAACGGCATCTAAGCCAAAACAGCGCGGTTTTCATGGTCAAGGCCGTGTTTTGTTCTTGTTGTCCAAACATGAGAACATCTCGCAGCGTGAATTGGCCAGTCTGGCACAGATCAAGCCGGGTTCAATGACTGAGATTCTGACCAGAATGGAAAGAGACGGTCTGATCACAAGGCAGCGCGATGTCAGCGATAAGCGCGTCATTCATGTGCGGCTGACCAAAGTGGGTACTGAACTGGCAAAAGAAAATCATCAGCGTCATCAATGGTTCTGCAAAACTCTATTCGGAACGCTGAGTGATGAGGAAAAAGCAGAACTTAATCGATTGATTTTAAAAATTGATCAAAACATCAAAAATGAATGTTTAAAAAATAAAGAAGGTGAAAATTGTCATGCTTAAGATTGCCAAACGTAATCTGCAATGGTGGGCCGTTGTCTTGGCGGTTTTATTTATGGTTGGTCAGGTCGTTTGTGACTTGACGATTCCAACGCTGACCTCGGAAATTATCAATCGTGGGGTAGTCAAGCAGGATCTGTCGTTTATTACTCATGAAGGATGGATCATGATGGGAGTCGCGCTGATTGGACTGTTAATGGCAATTGGCAATATTTATTTTGCAGCCACGCAGGCGATGAAGGTCGGTAAAAATCTGCGGGCTCAGATCTATCAGCGCGTTTTTCGGTTTTCAGAGCGTGAGATGTCGGAGTTGGGAACCTCATCTTTGATTACGCGCTCAACCAATGACGTGGTGCAGATTCAAAACGTGATCGTTCAGATGCTGCGAATGATGATTCAATCGCCAATCATGCTGGTAGCGGCCTGTTTTTTGGCTTATCAGAGCGAACCAAGACTGACCAAGATTTTTCTGATCAGTCTGCCGATCTTAGCAGTAGTCATTATTATCATCATGTCGATGGCCACGCCTTTGTTTAAGAGTATTCAGAAAAAGACCGACCGCATTAATCTGATTTTTAGAGAAGGCTTGACCGGTGTGCGGGTGATTCGGGCCTTTAATCAAGATGACTATGAACAGGAACGTTTTAAAAAGGCCAATCGCGACTATACCGATACCGGGATTAAGGCCTTTACGCTGGTCTCATTGATGTTTCCGGTAATGACCTTGATTTTGAGTCTAACCAACGTCAGCATCATCTGGATGGGCAGTCATCTGATTGCGAACATGACGATGGAAGTTGGTGATCTGATCGCGTTTTTAAGTTATGCCGTAATGATTTTGATCAGCTTCATGATGCTTTCGATGATCTTTGTCTTTGTTCCGCGGGCGCAGGCATCGGCAGTTCGAGTTAATGAGGTCTTGGAAAAGCCGATCAGCATTCACGATGCGCCAAAGGATCAGCAGCTAAAGCTCGATTTGAGCAAACCAGCCTCATTAAGCTTTGATCATGTCGATTTTCGCTATCATGGCGCTGAACGACTGGCGCTAGCCGATCTGAATTTTAAGGTTAAGGCTGGTCAGACGCTGGCAATCATTGGTGGAACGGGATCAGGCAAGTCAACTTTGGTGAATCTGATTCCACGGCTTTTAGAGATTGAAAAAGGCGAGATCCGGGTCAACGATCAGCCAATCAATCGCTTGAGCCAGCATGATCTGCACAGCTTGATCTCGATAACGCAGCAAAAAGCCGTGCTGTTTACGGGGACGGTTCGCAGCAATCTGCAGTTTGGCAATGATCAGGCTGATGATGAACAGATGTGGCATGCTTTAGAAGTAGCCCGGGCAGCTGATTTCGTCAAGGAAGCTGGCGGCCTGGATGCGGTCGTTGAGCAAAACGGGAGCAACTTCTCGGGTGGTCAGCGGCAGCGGTTGGCAATTGCGCGGACGATCATTAAAAAAGCATCCGTTTATGTTTTTGACGATTCATTTTCAGCGCTAGACTTTAAAACCGATGCCCAGCTGCGAATGGCCTTAAAAGCCGACCCGCAGATCAAGCAGGCCGTGACGGTGATCGTGGCACAGCGGATCTCAACGGTTGCCGATGCCGATTTGATTTTGGTACTGGATGAAGGACGCGTGGTTGGACAAGGAACGCATGCTCAGTTGAAGGCTGACAATCCAACCTATCAGCAGATTCTGCATTCACAGATTCAGGAAGGAGATGAAGCACATGCGTAGAGGACCACATGGCGGACCACGCGGCAAGGGAGCCAAGGCACAGGATTTCTGGGGTACGACTGGTCGCTTGTTTTCCTATCTGCGGCCATGGGCTTGGGGAATGATTTTCTCGATCGTGCTGGCCATCATTTCCGTAATTCTATCGATCGTCTCGCCTAAGATCTTAGGACAGGCCACGACGACGATTTATCAAGGAATAATGAAGGGCTATGCTCAGATGAAGGCTGGGCAGCATCTGACCGCATTGCCGATTGATTTTGACAAGATCAAGCACATCGCCATCATCGTCGTTTTGCTTTATTTGTTCTCAGGCCTTTTCAGTCTGGCACAGCAGGTTATCATGACCAATATTTCGCAAAAGGTGGTCTATAACCTGCGACGTGACGTTAAAGCCAAGATGAAGGTCGTTCCGGTTAAGTTCTATGATACGCACAGCAATGGGGATCTGATGAGTCGAATGGTCAACGATATGGATAACATTGCCACCACGCTGCAACAGAGCCTGATTCAAATGATTACCAGTGTGATTACGTTTGTCGGAGTGCTGGCGTTGATGCTGTCCATCAGCTGGCAACTGACGCTGGTTGCGCTGATCATCGTGCCTTTGAGTTTTGGTGTCGTTGGCATGATTGCTCCCCGCGCGCAGAAACTGTTCAGTACGCAGCAAGAGGAGCTCGGCAAGATCAACGCACAAGTCGAGGAAACCTTTGCTGGGCAGACAATCGTGCGGACGTTTAATCATGAAGAAGATGAAGAAGCCAAGTTCGCGCAGAAAAACGAGAAGTACTATCATTCTGCATGGCTGGCGCAGTTTTTTTCGATTCTGATCTTCCCGTTTATGAACTGCATCAAAAACGTTGGCTATCTGCTGGTTGCCGTGATTGGGGCGGTGCAGATCATTCATGGTCAGATTACATTGGGGAACGTCCAGGCGTTCTTACAGTATACCAATCAATTCTCGCAGCCTTTGACTCAGGTTGCCAATCTGAGCAGTACGATTCAGCAGACGATTGCCTCAGCTGAGCGAATCTTTGAAGTGCTGGACGCGCCGGAAATGGATGAACGAATTTTAAAAGACCAGCCATTGCCCGGTCATGATCAGCCTAAGATTGAATTTAAAGACGTTCAGTTCAGCTATAATGACGAGCCGCTGATTCAAGACTTTAATCTCAAAGCGCCAACCAATCATATGGTCGCAATCGTTGGGCCGACTGGGGCCGGCAAGTCAACGATCATCAATCTTTTGGAGCGTTTCTACGACGTCAAGGGCGGTCATATCTATCTTGATGGGCACGATACGCGGACGATGACCCGCAGCCAATTAAGAACGCATATTGCAATGGTGCTGCAGGATACCTGGCTGTTTAAAGGCACGATCTTTGACAACATCAAGTATGGTCGTGAGGATGCAACTGAAGAAGAGGTCTATCAAGCAGCCAGATTAGCCTATGCCGACAGTTTTATTCGCGAGCTGCCAGCTGGCTATCAGACGGTGCTGGATGAATCCGCGTCTAATATTTCCCAGGGTCAGCGGCAGCTGCTGACGATTGCCCGGGCATTTTTGGCTAATCCAGAAATTCTGATTCTAGATGAGGCGACCAGCTCAGTCGATACCCGAACCGAGTCTTTGATTCAAAATGCCATGAACGATATTCAGCAGAATCGGACCAGTTTTGTCGTGGCCCATCGTTTGTCGACAATTCGCAATGCTGAGCAGATCATTGTTATGAATCATGGGCGCATTATTGAAACGGGCAATCACCAAACCTTGATGGCTAAGCAGGGCTTTTATGCTGATCTTTACAACAGTCAGTTCTTGGGTAATCAGATTTAGCTGATCATTCAGTGCTTGACATTTTAAAAAAAGATGTTAGATTAATAATCAATTAAAAATAAAGCATAAAAATGAGAACAGTGATGAGAAGAGTAGATCACAACGGGTCGTTAAAGAGAGTCCGATCAGGTGAAAGCGGACCGACCAATAATGATTGAAGATGAGCTCGGAGTTCGTTCAGGGGTCAATAGGCTACCTGAGCCGGCAAGCGACCGATATCTCGCCCAGTATGTCCGTACTGAATGAGGCTGTCATTGTGAGATGGCAGTGAAAATGGGTGGTACCACGAAACGCCTTCGTCCCATGATTTCCTAAACTGATCGGGAAATCAGGATGAAGACGTTTTTTGTTTTTATGGAGGAATCATCATGGCAGTCAATGCACGCAACGGTTTATTGAAGTTAACGTCACGCTGGAACAACGAGGCAGTTCTCAATCCAAAAGAGATTTTAATTTTAAATCTGATGCCAACCAAGGAAGCGACGGAATGGCAGTTTCTGCAGCGTCTGCACGAGACTGGCATCGACTGCACGGTGACGTTCCTGTATCCGGCTACCCATCGTTTTCGTCATTCCGGTGGTGAAAGAATCAAGCAGCACTATGTCTGTCTGGACCAGATTCGTCAGCGATGTTTTGACGGCTTGATCATTACGGGAGCGCCAGTCGAATGTCTGCCGTTTGAAGCCGTTGACTACTGGGATGAGTTTAAGCAGATCGTTGAATGGGCTCACGATCACGTTAAATCGATCATTTATGAATGCTGGGCAGCTCAAGCAGGACTTTGGAATGATTTCGGCTTGCCCAAGCAGAAAATGAGCCATAAGCTATTTGGCGTTTATCAAGGAACCGCAAGCTGTGATTCAGCGCTGTTAAAAGATCTCAATACGATCAAGATTCCGCAGTCTCGGCATACCAAAGTTAAGCTGCCCAAGCAATTGCCAGCAGGGCTAAAGATACTGGTCGCCAACCAGACGATTGATCCTTTAATCTATCAAGCTGATGAAGGGCATTCGATCTATATTACCGGACATCCTGAATACAGCGCCGATACGCTCGACAATGAATATCAGCGTGATCAGCAAAAGGGCCTGGCTATTCAGCCGCCGAAAAACTATTATGTTGATCAAAATCATCTGGATATCGACTATTCATGGCGGCAACCTGGAATTCAGCTTTATCGCAACTGGCTCAATAGCTTAGCTGGTTAGCGATCAGCCATCGATCTGACAGCGGATGTGTTAGAATAAAGACCGAGTCTAAATAAAGAGGTCAAAACATGCGCGAATATCAAAATACGATCCAATCCTTGAATGCCATGGTCGATGATGGCATCGTTCCTGGAATCAGCTGGGCAATCTTTGAAGGCAAGACAACCTTAAAAAACGTGGCCGGTCTGGCTCAGCTGCAGCCAAACAAAGAACCACTGATCGATGGCATGCTCTATGATGTGGCATCACTGACCAAAGTCGTGGGCACCATTCCCGTGATCATGCAGCTAAAGGACGCGGGACTTTTGGACTGGGATGATCCGGTCGTCAACTGGCTGCCAGAACTGAATGATGATCGAGCTACGATTCGCAATCTGCTTACGCACACTTCCAGCATCGAAGGCTATATTCCGCATCGCGATGAGCTGCCGGCCGCTGAGCTGACTAAAGAAATGCTCAATACTCTGCGCGTTGGTCCTAATTTAAATAAGCAGATCCGCTATGCTGACGTTGGTCTGATCTATGTTGGCTGGATTGCTGAAAAAATCCTGGGTGAGCCGATTCAAAAAGCAATTACGGAACGGATCTTAAAACCGCTGCAGATGAATGATACGACGTTTTTCCCGGATCCAGCCAAGTGCGTGCCAACCGAGATTAAAAAAGAACGGGGATTGATTCGCGGTCAGACGCATGATCCCAAAGGCTATGTCTTAGGTGAGCACTGCGGCAGCGCGGGGATGTTTGCCACGCTGGATGATCTGTTAAAATTCAGTCATGCCTTGCTTGAAACGAATCTGGATGGACTGGTCGAACCGACAACGATCAATAGTCTGTTTTATGATCAGACGCCGATGAATGGTGAACATTTGCGCAGCTTTGGCTGGAAACTGTTCCATTCGCGCAGCTGTGATCATCATTTTGTTATTTCGCATACTGGCTATACGGGAACGTGGATGGTTTTGGACAAACAGACTGATCAAGGGATGATCGTCTTGTCCAATCGCGTTCATCCAAGTGCCGACAATCAAGCCTTCTTGGATGCCAGGGATCACTTGTTTGCGACGTATCTAAATGAAAAAGATCAGTAAAAAACGTCACGCAGCGCTGCGTGACGTTTTTTTATTGGTTTTGCATTGAGCTTTTAAGATTGTCCATTCGTTTGATGACCAGTGTTTCAAATAAAACCAGCAGGCATCCAAAAGGCAGTACCCAGTTGTCGGGAGCAATCAGCAAGAGAATGATCAAAAGCCAAGAGCCCCAGTTCCATTTGCTTTCAACGCGCATGGTGCTGGCCAGCCGCTGCTTTAGCTGAGGGTCACGGGCCAGATCCTGGTTGCCGCGCAGCCAGGCATATAAGCGAAATTCCCAAAAGCTTTCAACAATAAAGATAATCGTGATCAAAGTAGCATAGAGATCAGTATTAATCATTCATTCACCATTCCTTTGACTAGAAGGTCGGCTTGATTTCCAGGGCCTCTGCCTGACTGAGATCGGCAGCGGGATATTTGTGATGCAGGGCAGCCAACAGGATCTTTTTGGCGATCTCACCGTTGCGCGTCAAAATTGGTCCGTGGAAGTAAGAACAGTAGACGTTTTTGTAGATTGCGCCTTCACTGCCATCCTCGCCATTATTGCCATGACCGGAAACGACCTTGCCCAATGGACGCTCACCCTTGCCTAGATAAGTCTTGCCATTGTGATTTTCAAAGCCATGGTATTCCTGCCCGGTTTCTTCATTTTTAATGGTAATGTCACCAATGAAACGGTTATGGTCCTGACTCAGCGTGTAGTGATCCAAAACGCCCAGACCAGGAATCTTTTCACCGTTTGCGCCAACATAGTAGTGCCCCAGGAGCTGGTAGCCGCCGCAGATCGCCAATAGCGGCTTGCCATCGTTGATAAATTTTTCGATTCCGGCTTTTTTGTTGGGCAGGTCTTTTGAGACAACCAGCTGCTCATAGTCCTGGCCACCGCCAAACAGTGCCATGTCAAACTCGTCAGGATTAAATTCCTCATCAATGCTGATAACCTTAACGGCAATGTCGGCGTCCATCTGTTTGGCATAATAGCGCAAGGCGATGATGTTGCCAACGTCGCTGTAGGTATTTAGCAGATCACCATAAAGATGGGCCAGATTCAGATGGTACTTGGTCATTAGTCCATCCCTCCTTTAATGTATCCTTTTTCGGCCAGTAGCTTGCGGAGCTGTAAAACGGCCGTATAGCTGGCTAAGACATAAACGTGATCAGTTGGCAGATCCTTGATTTTGGTCAGTACGCTGGCAAGTTCCGGTTCTTTCCATATATTGTCGACTCCGGCCATCGTCAGTCGCGTGGTGATATCCTTGTAGCGCTCGCCGCCAGTCATATACTGCTTGATATCATGCTGAGTCAGCTTTTCAAAGTCGCCGTCCCAGATCCAGCTGGTGTCGATCCCATCGGCGTAGTTGGCGTTTAACAAAAAGACAAAGCTGAATGGTTCGGGATCAGTCTCGATCATATCAAGAACCTGATTGAGGCCAACGGGGTTCTTGACCAAAATCAGCGTTGTTTTTTTACCATCGATATTGATCTCTTCTTGGCGCCCAAAGACTCGTTCGTCGGATTCAAAGGCATGCTTGATCTGCGATTGACTGACGCCTAGGAAACGACCCAGCGCATAGGCCGCCAGCGCATTGTAGATGTTGTAGAGACCACCGATTTCAATCCGATATTCCTGGCCGTCAAGTTCAAACGTTGAGCTGGTTGGCGTCAGTTTTCCCAGTTTGGTAACGGCGTAGTCAAGCTTAGGACGCTTAAAGCTGCAATGTGGGCAGAAGTAGTCGCCTAAGCCGGCATAGGTGATCAGGTGGTAGTGCAGAATGTGCTGACACTTAGGACAAAGCAGACCGTCAGTATTGGCGGGAGCTCTCAAGTCATCGTGATGCTCGTGGTTAAAGCCGTAATAGATAACGGGGTTTGGCAGGTTCTGCGTGTTGAAGAGCTGCTCGTCACCGTTGGCAATGATCGTGGCTTTTGGTGCCATCCGCACGCCTTTGAGAATCTTTTCATAGGTTGTGTAGATTTCGCCATAGCGGTCCATTTGATCACGGAAAATATTGGTAAAGACAAAGGCAACTGGCGTGATGTAGGAGGTGACGATGGCTACGTTGGCCTCGTCAACTTCCAAAACGGCCAGCCCTTTTTGCTTTGGCTTGGGTGCGGTGATAAACGTCGTAACGATTCCCTGCTTCATGTTTGAGCCGGTGGGATTGGTCAAGACATCGCTGTATTTTTCGCGCAGGACGCGGACGCTTAGTGCAGTCGTCAAGGTCTTGCCATTAGTCCCAGTGACAATAACCAGGTCATATTTTTTAGCAAACGACTGGAGAATGTCGGGATCTAGCTTTAAAGTGATCTTGCCGGGCAATGAGCTGCCGCCGTGCATGAAGGTATGCAAAAACCAATAGCTGGAGCGACCAGCAAATTCGGCAAATGAGCTTTTCAGTGACATAAAAAAATCCTTCCGCAAAATAATTTTTAACTTATTATAGTACCGATCAATTTTAAACTTTGCATCCAAAAAAAGAAAGTCATCATGCTCAAATCATCTAAAAGGTCCACAGCAGCGATAATTTGTGATAAAATTTTATACTTGTGTCGACTGAATTGCAGCCTTGGGTCAGACGGTTTAAAATAGGTCTGATTTTCGGTATAATTTAGTTACTATTGCAAAGAAAAGGTGAAAGAGCGTGGCACAGTTATTCTTCAAGTATGGCGCGATGAATTCCGGCAAGTCGATCGATGTCTTAAAAGTAGCTCATAACTACGAAGAACAAGGCAAACCGGTTGTTTTACTGACCAGTGGCGTGGATACGCGGTCAGGGCGGGGGACGATTGCCAGTCGAATTGGTCTGGAAAGAAAAGTTCATCCAATCATGAAAGACACCAATGTCTATGAATACGTCAAAAACATTGACCAGCGCATCTACTGCGTCTTGATCGATGAGGCTCAGTTTCTGTCCAAAGAGCATGTCTTACAGCTGACGCAGATCGTTGATGAACTGAACATTCCCGTCATGACGTTTGGCTTGAAGAATGACTTTCGCAATGAGCTGTTTGAGGGCTCCAAATATCTTTTGATCTATGCGGACAAGATCGAAGAAATGAAGACTATCTGCTGGTTCTGCCCTCATAAGGCAACCATGAATCTGCGCATGCTTGACGGTCATCCCATTTATGAAGGAGAACAGGTTCAAATCGGCGGCAACGAGTCGTACTACCCGGTTTGCCGCAAGCACTACTTTCACCCGCTGCTGAATAAGAAACAGGAGAAATAATCATGGAAATGGAAGAAATCTTTGACAAGCTTCAAGCGGTTGCCGATCGCTATGATGAGCTCAATGAACTGATCAGTGATCCAGAAGTAATTGCTGATACTGCTCGGTTTATGAAATTGTCCAAGGAAGAAGGAAGCCTGCGCGAAACCGTTGAAAAGTACAACGAATATAAACAGGTAACGCAAACCATTAAAGATGACGAAGAAATGCTTCGCGAAATTGATGATCCTGATCTAACGGCAATGACCAAAGATGAGATTGCCTCGTCTAAAGAACGTCAGGCTACGCTGGAAAAAGAATTGGAAGTACTTTTGATTCCTAAAGACCCGAATGATGACAAAAACATCATCATGGAAATTCGTGGGGCTGCTGGTGGGGATGAAGCCAGCTTGTTTGCAGCCGATCTGTACGACATGTATCTGCGCTATGCCGAAAAACAAGGCTGGAAAGTTGAAGTCGTTGATAAAAACGAAACCGAAGTCGGCGGCTTTAAGGAAATCTCTTTGCTGATCACTGGTGACAAGGTCTACTCCAAGCTGAAGTTTGAAAACGGCGCGCACCGAGTTCAGCGGGTACCGGTAACGGAATCGGCTGGTCGTGTGCACACGTCAACGGCGACGGTCGGTGTAATGCCTGAAGCTGAGGACGTGGAAATTGACATCGATCCTAAAGATATTCGTACCGATGTTTATCGCTCATCTGGTGCCGGTGGTCAGCACATTAACAAGACTTCCTCTGCCGTTCGGATGACGCACCTGCCAACTGGTATCGTAGTAGCGATGCAGGATGAACGTTCCCAACAGCAGAACCGGGCTAAAGCCATGCGGATCTTAAAAGCGCGGGTTTACGATTACTACCAGCAAAAAGAACAGAATGCCTATGATCAAAAGCGTAAGGATGCGATTGGGACCGGGGATCGTTCCGAACGAATTCGGACCTACAACTATCCGCAAAACCGAGTTACCGACCACCGGATTGGCTTGACGCTTAACAAGCTGGATAAGATCATGGCTGGTGACTTGGATGAGATTATCGAGGCCTTGATTATTGCCGATCAAACCAAGAAATTGGAGCAGCTGCGCAATGAATAGATCAACCGGTGAGTCTTGGAACTATTTTCAAGCTCAGCGCTGGGCAGCCGAATATTTGAAAGAACGCGGATTGGATCCACAGACACCTGAATTTATTTTGAAAATGATTCATGACTGGAACACGACAACGCTTTTAATGCATAATCGTGATCGCATGCCATCCGAAGAAGCAGTGCGGTTTCGGCGGGCAATCGAGCGGGTGGCCGATCATGAACCGCCGCAGTATGTCGTTGGCAAGGCGCCATTTTACGGGCGGATGTTTATCGTCAGTCGCGATGTCTTGATCCCAGAAAGCGAGACTGAGGAACTGGTTGAGTGGGTACTGGACACGATGCCGAAAGATAAGCCGCTGCGTGTGCTGGATTTGGGAACTGGCAGTGGCGTGATTGGGATTACGCTAAAGCTTGAAAGACCGCTTTGGCAGGTGACGCTTAGTGATATCTCAGCTGGCGCCTTGCGAGTAGCGACTGCCAATCAGCGTCTGCATGGAACCAATCTGCCAGAAATCGAAAGCGATATGTTTGCCAGACTGGCGGATCAAAAGTTTGATTTGATCGTTACTAATCCACCATATATTGCAACGTCAGAAATCTCTTTAATGGATAAGGCCGTTTTAGACTATGAGCCGCCGGTTGCTCTGTTTGCCGATGAGCATGGGCTTGGCTTTTATCATCGGCTGTTTGAAAGCATTGGCGATCACTTAGCGCCACATGGTCAGCTGTTTGGTGAAACCGGATTTGACCAGGAGCAAAGCATTCAAGACCTTTGTCATCAAGTCGCGCCATATGCTCAGATCGAAACTCGTCATGATATGGCCGATCGCATGCGGATGATTCATGCATGGAACTTTTAAGTTTGGGAAGGAAGCACGATTTTGGAAACAAGAATTTTTAAGCTGAATGAAATTGATCAAGCAGCTCAAGCCATTAAAGATGGACAGTTAGTGGCTTTCCCAACTGAGACGGTCTACGGTTTGGGTGCCGATGCTACTAATGAAGCTGCGGTCAAAAACGTCTATCTTGCCAAAGGACGGCCCAGCGACAACCCCTTGATCGTCCATGTCGCATCGATTGAAATGGTTGAACGGTACGCGGCTGAGATTCCGAACAGCGCGCGTCAGCTGATGAAGGTATTTTGGCCCGGTTCATTGACGATTATTTTAAAGATCAAGCCAGGCTCGCTTTCAAAAACGGTTACGGGGGGACTGGCAACAGTGGCCTTTCGCTACCCTGACTGTCAGCCAACGCTGGACCTGATCTTAAAAGCCGGCGTTCCAATTGTTGGTCCATCCGCTAATACGTCAGGAAAGCCTAGTCCGACAACGGCTCAGCACGTCTTTCATGATTTGAATGGCAAGATTTTCGGGATTCTTGATAATGGTCCGACCCGGGTAGGAGTTGAGTCAACGGTACTGGATCTGTCGACGCCGCGGCCGGCAATTCTGCGTCCAGGTGCCGTTACCAAAGCTCAGATTGAATCTGTGATCGGTTCAATCGACTTGGATCAGCACCATGTTGGGACCAATGAAACGCCTAAAGCTCCAGGAATGAAGTATCGCCATTATGCACCGGGCGTTCCAGTAGCCATCGTTGATCCGCAGACGAATTGGCAAAGCGTTAACTCCTGGATTGAAGAGCAGCCGTCTAAGGTTGGGGTAATGGCTGAAAAACAGATCCTGGATGCATTCAGCTGGCCGGATAATGCTGTCATCTACTCGCTTGGCGAAGACGTCAGTGATGCCAGCTCACATTTGTTTGCCGGCCTGCGATTCTTTGACGATCAAAAAGACGTTGCCTCCATTCTGGTACAGGGGTTGGATGCAACCGGTCTGGGCGCAGCCTACATGAACCGTCTGAATAAATCGGCTGGCGGCAGGCATTTTGAGGTACCGGTCAAATAATTGATAAAATTTGCTTTTTGCCTAAGCAACCAGGTCCGTTTTTGGTACAATAGTTGAGAAACATTTAAGGAGAGTTATATATTCATGGGCAAGTTTGAAGTTATTGAACATCCACTGGTTCAACACAAATTAACGATGATTCGCGACAAAAACGTTGGGACTAAGTTTTTCCGCGAAACGGTCAAGGAAATTTCAACGCTGATTGCTTACGAGGTTTCCAAGAACATGCCGCTCAAAGAAGTTGAAATCGAAACGCCAATCTGCAAGACGACGCAAAAGGAACTGGCCGGCAAGAAGGTTGCCATTGTGCCAATCTTGCGGGCTGGTCTGGGAATGGTTGAAGGATTCACCGATTTGATTCCGGCAGCCAAGATCGGCTTTATCGGCATGTACCGTGATGAAGAAACGCTTAAGCCACATGAATATTTCGTCAAGCTGCCAAGCGATGTTTCGGAACGTCAATTATTCGTTGTCGACCCAATGCTGGCAACGGGTGGTTCGGCAGTTGATGCAATTGGCGCCTTAAAGAAGCGGGGCTGTGAAGAAAAGAACATCAAGTTTGCCTGCCTGGTTGCTGCTCCAGAAGGCGTTAAGGCAATCCAAGCCGCTTATCCGGATGTTGACATCTACACGGCAGCCTTGGATGAACGCTTAAACGAACAAGGCTACATCGTCCCAGGACTAGGCGATGCCGGTGATCGTCTTTTTGGCACCAAGTAGTCTGATCTAACATTAAAGGTTCAGTCTGTGACCTGTTCACGAGCTGGGCTTTTTTATTTTGCCAGATAAAAGTCTTAACATTTTTTAACAACTGTCGGTAAACGAAGCCAAACTCGCCAAAAATAGTAAAATGGTAGCTGATTGTTAAAATTAAATCCAATAAAGGATCTGAGAAAATGCAGAAATTAAAAGGTTCGGCCGGTTTTGCAAGGCGGTTTTTGATCTTGCTGGTTATTGGGCTGGGTGCGCTGCTGTTTACCTTTCATAATGAGGCTTTTTATCAGCGACCATTGGCAAAAGTTGAACAGGTACATAACGAAAAAGCCGTTAAGCAGACTGATGAGTTTAAAAACGTTGATTGGCAGACTAAGCAGCACCTTAGAATTAAAATGCTGAATGGTAAATATCGCGGTCATGTACTTACGGTTACCAATACCTATTCTTATTCCGGGGCAATGGATCAGAGGTATCGAGCCGGCAACGAGATTTTTTTGACGCGCGTTCATGAAAAAAATGGCGAGCTGCATGCTACCATTGCCGGCTATAAGCGCGATACCGTCATTGTCTTTTTAGTCTGGCTGGTAATTTTGATGCTGCTGTTGATGATGAGAAGACAAGGCAGCTTAGCTCTGCTTAGTGTGATCGTCAATACGATTCTGTTTATGCTGGCTATTGAGCTGGATCTGAAAATGCAGGCCGCGCACGTGCTGCTGATTTTTGGCGTGCTGGCATTGATTTTTATGGTCATCAGTCTGGTCATGATTCTAGGTTTTACCAGGCGAATGCTGGCTACCTTGGGGGCAACGGTTTTTGGCACGCTTGCCGCAATGCTGATCAGTCTGCTGGTTTTTAATCTGACACAGGAACGCGGAATTTATTATGAATCGATGCAGTATGTCACTCAGGTTCCGCGACCGCTCTTTTTGGCCGAGACGCTGCTGGGCTCGCTGGGTGCCGTAATGGATGAGTCAAGTGACATCGTGGCGACGATCTTTGAGCTCAAACAGCTTGATCCAGCTGCAACCAAGCGTCAGCTATTCTTAGCCGGACGCAGCGTCGGTCAATCCATTATGGGGCCGTTGGTTAACGTCTTGTTTCTGATTTTTATGGCCGATACCTTTACCTCATCTTTGCTGTATTTGAAAAATGGCAATTCCTGGGGCTACACGTTTTCAATGAATATGTGTCTGGGCACCGTTCAAAGCTTGATCAGCGGAATCGGCATCGTTTTGGCGATTCCGATTGCCAGTGCATTAGCAGCGCTTTTATTAGGAAAGAAGGCAAAAGCATGAGTACGATTACGGCATTGGGACTGGTCTTGATGATTCTGATGATTTTAGTTGGCGGTAAGCAGGGATGGACATCATTTTTAAGCCTGTTGCTAAACTTTGGCTTTTTATATTTTGCGATCGTACTGATTGCCTTCCACGTTCCGCCGTTGTTTGTAACGCTGACGACTGGAACTATTATTTTGGCAGTAACGATTTTTATGGGTGAGGATGATCTAAAAACGACCGTGACGGCTTTTTACGCATCGCTGATCGTAATGGGAATTCTCCTGCTGCTGATTATTGGCGTTGAGCACTGGGCAATGGTACAGGGCTTTGGTCCCGAAGACAGTGAGGATCTGGAGGGCATGTCGATTTTAATTGGTATCAGCTATCTGAAAGTGGCCGTTACAACGACGATTCTAAGTACGCTGGGGGCGATTGCTGAAGCAGCGATGGCGGTAGCTGCGGGACTGACTGAGGTTTTAAATGCGCATCCTGATATCTCGACTGCTCAGATTATGAAAAGCGGCATGGCAATTGGCGGACAGATTATTGGAACGACTTTTAATACGTTGTTCTTTGGCTTTTTTGGCGGTTTTTTAACGCTTTTTATCTGGTTTGCTGGATTACATTACTCATTTGGAACGATTATGAATAATAAGATTTTTGTTGCCGAGATGATAATGGTATTGACTTCTTTTATTGGAGTTCTGTTAACGGTTCCGATTACGGCTTGGATAATGGGGCTGCGCAAAAAGACGATAGTTGACAGTTTTTCTGAAAACAAGTAAGCTATAGTCTAGTAACTTGAATATCGGTCCTTTAATGAAATCCAGAGAGGTTTCCAAGGACGCGTTAAAATAATCATCCATCTTGCGGGTTGTTTTAAGGTAGTCTTTGGGCCGGAGCTCAAGGGCTATTATTTTTATCTGCATAGGGGTGTTTTTGAATGGCACATCGTGATGGTGTCGTTTTAGACGTTGATGAAAGGCCAGAGTTTGGTCAGTGGGTTGGATTGTCATTGCAGCATATGTTCTCAATGTTTGGTTCAACCGTGCTGGTGCCGATTCTGGTTGGATTGAATCCAGGAATCGCTTTGTTCAGTTCAGGGGTTGGAACCTTGATGTATCTGCTGATCACGCGTCACAAGATTCCGGCTTATATGGGTTCGAGCTTTAGTTTTATCGTCCCAATGATGGCATTGATGAAATCAACGGGCTACCCAGGGATTGCTCAAGGTACGATCGCGGTTGGCTGTGTGTACTTATTGGTATCGCTGATCGTTACGATGATTGGCTCGGACTGGATTGATCACGTGCTGCCGCCAATCGTGGTCGGCCCAATTGTGATGGTGATCGGACTTTCTTTGGCCAGCACGGCGGCTAAAGATGCTACGATGAACGGTACGCATTATGACCTGCGCTATTTTGCCGTTGCCATGCTGACATTGTTGGTTACGATTGCTTTTAACATGTTTTGCAAAGGCTTTTTGGGTTTGATTCCGATTCTGCTGGGGATCGTTTGCGGCTATGTGATTGCTTGCCTGTTTGGTATTGTTGACCTGGCGCCAGTAGCTGCGGCACATTGGTTCAGTCTGCCCGATTTTCAGGTTCCGTTCGTGACCTATCAGCCGCATTTTTATTGGGGCGCGATTTTAAGCATGGCACCGATTGCGTTTGTTACCATGACTGAGCACATGGGGCATATCATGGTTCTTAACGAGCTGACCGAACGCAACTACTTTAAGGATCCCGGGTTGAATCACACTTTGGCTGGGGATGGGACGGCTTCGATTATTGCCGGCTTTGTTGGCGGGCCGCCAGTGACGTCTTATGGCGAAAACATTGGCGTCCTGGCAATTACCCGCGTTCATAGCGTCTACGTTCTGGCAGGGGCTGCCTTGTTTGCCGTCTTCTTCAGTTTTGTCGGCAAGCTGAGCGCATTGATTGAATCAATCCCAGGCCCCGTTATTGGTGGGATTTCCTTCCTATTATTTGGTGTGATTGCCTCTAGCGGTCTGCGGGTTATGATCGAAGACCAAATCGACTTTAACAAGAAGCGTAATTTGATGATCAGCTCGGTAATTCTGGTGATCGGGATCGGTAATGCCTACTTAAAGTTAGGCCAATATCAGTTTTCGGGATTGGCGGTAGCAGCGGTCTTGGGGATTGTTTTAAATCTGATCCTGCCTGATGAGGCTGCCAGCGAACGTAAGAAAAACAACTAGACCAATTAAAAAAGAAACAAATGATGACGTTTTATCTCAAATGTCATCATTTTTTTATTTATGTCAATGAATAGATATAAATTATAAACAATTTATTAGGTTGGTTTATATGTTATGTTAACTCGAAGTGCCTGCTGTGTAACGGATCGAGCTGATGTTGGCGCTTTCTTTGGCTCTGATATTTTTTTGAAATTTTAATGAAATAATGCTATATTAATGATCGTAACTTGGGACAGTTCGTGGTTGTTTCAACGAGATGGAATCCAATTTACAAACCAAATTATTGTTATAAAGAAAAGAGGTGGAATATAAATGGGCGGTGAAGCTTATACTTTTAAGCTATTCGGCCTTACGTTCAATGCGACTAACGTGATTTCAGGCACCATTATTTTTGTCTTGGTCTTCTTTGTTTTATTTGGTCTTTCACGGCATTTGCAAATGAAGCCTAAAGGCGGTCAAAACGTAATTGAGTGGTTGATTGAATTTACAAACGGTATCGTGCGGGAACAAATGCCTGCATCAGAAGTTGGCAACTACAGCTTCTTGGCCTTCGTACTGTTTGCCTTTATCTTCTTCTCAAACCAGCTGGGTCTGATTTTCCAAATCGGATGGAACGGAAACGAGATTGTGAGAAGTCCCACTGCCGATCCAGTCGTAACGCTGACTTTCTCGTTGAGCATGATCATGCTGGCACACTTTGCCGGGATCAGCAAAAACGGTTTGAAGCACTACTTTGGCTCTTACCTCAAGCCATATGCTGTTATGCTGCCAATTAACTTGGTTGAGGAATTTGCCAACTTCTTGACGCTTGGTCTGCGGCTCTTTGGTAACATTTTTGCCGGGGAACTGCTGCTGAAGTTGCTTGGACAGATGGCCTTTTCACACGGTGTTCCAACGATCCTGGTCAGTCTGCCACTTGAAATTGTTTGGCAAGGCTTCTCAGTCTTCATTGGGGCTATTCAGGCTTATGTCTTTGTAACATTAACTACGGTTTATATTTCTCAGAAGGTTTCTGCTGAGGAATAAGTATATCTTAAGGAGGATATAAAAATGGGTGCAATTGCTGCAGGTATCGCTGCTTTTGGTGCGGCACTGGGTGCCGGTATTGGTAACGGTTTTGTCATTAGCCACACGATCGATGGGATGGCTCGTCAACCAGAAATGTCTGGTGCACTGCGTGGTACGATGTTCATTGGTGTTGGTTTGATCGAAGCCATGCCTATCCTGGCCATCGTTATTGGCTTCCTTGTAATGAACAAGTAGTTCAAAATAACTAAAGCTATCAATTTACAAGGAGGTGTCAATAGATGTTGCAAGGTGTTCTGGCTCAATCCAATAGCTTATACATCGGAGACATGCTGTTTTACATTGTTTCATTTATTATCCTGATGCTGTTGGTTAAGCATTATGCTTGGAAACCAGTTACGGATATGATGAACAAGCGGGCAACCAAGATTTCCGATGACATCGACAATGCAGAAAAGTCGCGTGCCGAAGCAGAAAAGCTGGCTGCACAGCGTCAAACTGAATTGCAGAACTCTCACCAAGAAGCCGCCAAGATTATCAGCACGGCCAAAAAGACTGGTGAAGCTCAACGGGACCAGATCGTTACGGATGCGCAAAAAGATGCGCAGGTCGTAAAAGAGCAAGCCCAAAAGGATGCTGAGCAGGCACGTCGTGATGCTCTGAAAGGGGCGCAAAACGATGTTGCCAACTTATCTATTGAGATTGCTTCCAAGCTCATCCACAAGGAATTAAACGCGGACGATCAAAAAGCACTGATCGATTCGTACATCGAAGGGTTGGTAAAACATGAGTCTTGATAAGAAGACGGTTGCTAACCGCTATGCGAAAGCAATTTTTGAGCTGGCTGAAGAAAACGGTCAACTCGATCAGACTTATCAAGAATTATCTGCTTTGCGTCAAGTCTTCGAAGAAAATGACAGTTTGGCAGCGCTGTTGAGCGGTGTCGATCTGTCACTCGCTGAGAAAAAATCTTTGATTGATGCATTGAAAAAGGATGCTTCGCCATTCGTTTCCAATCTGATTCAAATGGTTTTTGATTACGGCCGCATGGATGATTTGGTCGCAATTATTGATGAGTTTGAACGGCGTTACGATGCATTTAACAAACGCATCCACGCCGAAGTAATCACAGCGGTGCAACTCGATACGAAGCAACGCGATCAACTGAAGGCTGGTCTGGCTAAGCGTCTGTCAGCCAACGAAATCGTATTGCACGAAACGGTTGATCCGTCAATTTTAGGCGGAGTCATCATCCGAGCAAACAATGAAACTCTGGATGGTAGTCTCAGTTCAAAGATTGAACAAATTCGTCGTTTACTTGTTAAATAATCAATTGTCAAAGAGGTGAGACCTTTATGAGCATTAAAACTGAGGAAATCAGTTCACTCATCAAGAAGCAGCTCGCCAACTATCAGGACCAAATTTCCGTTGAAGAAACTGGGACGGTTACCTATGTTGGTGACGGGGTTGCTCGTGCCGATGGCTTGGAAAATGCCATGGCTGGTGAGTTGCTCGAATTTAGCAACGGTGTCTACGGGATGGCCCAAAACCTCGAAAGTAACGATGTTGGTATCGTTATTTTAGGGGACTACACGGGAATCCGTGAAGGCGATACTGTTAAGCGGACGGGCCGGATTATGGAAGTTCCCGTCGGCAAAGAACTGTTAGGTCGGGTCGTTGACCCACTGGGACGGCCAATTGACGGTCTTGGCGAAATCAAGACCAACAAGACGCGTCCCGTGGAAAAGAAGGCCCCTGGCGTTATGCAGCGGAAGAGCGTTAGCGTGCCACTGCAGACTGGGATCAAGGTTATTGATGCCTTGGTACCAATTGGTCGTGGCCAACGTGAATTGATCATTGGTGACCGTAAGACTGGTAAGACTTCACTTGCCATTGACACGATCATCAACCAAAAAGACCAAGACATGATTTGTATCTATGTTGCAATTGGTCAAAAGGAATCAACGGTACGAGCTCAAGTTGAAACGCTGCGTCAATATGGCGCCTTGGACTACACGATCGTCGTTTCAGCCAGTGCCTCCAACCCTGCACCAATGCTTTACCTGGCACCATATGCCGGAGCTGCAATGGGTGAAGAGTTTATGTACAATGGCCAAGACGTCTTGATCGTTTACGATGACTTGACGAAACAAGCCGATGCCTACCGTGAACTGTCACTGATTCTGCGGCGGCCACCAGGTCGTGAAGCCTACCCAGGTGACATTTTCTACACGCACTCACGTCTGCTTGAACGTGCTGCACGGCTTTCAGACGACATGGGCGGCGGTTCAATGACTGCTCTGCCAGTTATTCAGACCCAAGCTGGTGACGTTTCAGCCTACATTCCAACCAACGTTATCTCCATTACTGACGGTCAGATCTTCTTGGATTCTGACTCCTTCTATGCTGGTCAACGTCCAGCCATCAACGCCGGGACTTCGGTTTCTCGTGTCGGTGGTGACGCTCAGATCAAAGCCATGAAGAAGGTTGCTGGTACGCTGCGTCTGGATATTTCTGCCTACAACGAACTGGCTGCCTTTGCGCAATTCGGTTCTGATCTGGATGAAAACACGCAGCGTCGTCTGGGCCGTGGTGAACGGACGATGGAAATCTTAAAGCAGGGCCTGCACGAGCCACAACCAGTCGCTCAACAGGTTGTAACGCTTTTTGCTCTGTCACATGGATATGTTGACAACATTCCTGTTCAAGACGTTCGTCGCTTTGAACAGGAACTGGCTGCCTACATGCGTGCAAACCATCAAGACGTTTATGACCAGATTGCAGAAACTGGCAAGCTGCCAGAAGGCGATGTTATCGACCAGGCAATCAAGGACTTTAAGGAAACGTCATTTCAAACCAGCGACAGCGACAAAGCTGCCAAAAACTAAGCATGACTAGTCGAAAGGACGGTGAGATTTAGTGCCAGCTTCACTTGCTACTGTTAAACGCAAGATTCAGTCAACCAAGAGCACGCGTCAGATTACCTCTGCCATGCAAATGGTTTCTACGGCTAAGCTTAACCAGATTCAGCACCATACTAAGGCTTATGAGGCCTATGCTGCTACGGTTCGTGAAGTCCTGTCCAGCATGGTCAAATCTCACAGTACGACGGATGCTGATAGTAAAGATCAGTTCACGTCGCTGTTTGACAAACGACCAGTACAGCAGACTGGCATCTTAGTTATCACATCTGACCGGGGATTGGTAGGAAGCTACAACAGCAACGTTATCAAAGAAACCCTGGAAACGATGAAAAAACACCATTTGAATAAAGACAACACGGTTTTCCTGACGATTGGACGAACCGGGACCGAGTTCTTTAAGAAACGCGGTATGAACGTTGTTTATGAGTACACTGGTGTTAGTGACGTGCCAACGTACAAAGAAGTCCGCGGGATCGTTAAGACCACGGTACAAATGTACAATGACGGAGTATTTGACGAACTTTTCCTGTCATATAATCACTACGTCAACCGGATTACGTCACATGTTCGGGTTCAAAAGATGATGCCAGTGTCAGAAGATTCAATGACCGACGATCAGCCGGCCGTAAGTGAGGAATCTACTGACAAGACGCGGATTTCGCCTGAATTCGAATTCGAACCTTCCGCCAACGATATCGTTTCGGTAATCGTTTCGCAATACGCGGAAAGTTTGGTTTATGGAGCGATTTTGGATGCCAAGACGTCTGAACACTCCTCAAGTGCCAATGCAATGAGCTCTGCTTCCGACAATGCTGATGAGATCATTTCGGATTTGGAGCTTCAATACAACCGGGCACGGCAAGCTGCCATTACCACGGAAATTACTGAAATTACCGGTGGTATGACGGCCCAAGAATAATCATTCTAGTAAGTAGGAGGAAACAGCATGAGTGCTACTGGTAAAGTTGTACAGGTTATCGGTCCAGTTGTCGATGTTGAATTCCCCTTGGACGACAAGCTGCCAGAAATCAATGACGCGCTGAAGATCGATAAAGGCGATGGCACGACGCTGACTACTGAAGTTTCCCTTGAACTGGGTGACGGTGTGGTACGGACGGTTGCCATGGACGGTACCGATGGTCTGCAACGTGGCATGAAGGTCGAAAACACGGGCGCTTCAATCAGCGTTCCAGTTGGTGACGATACTCTGGGTCGAGTTTTCAATGTCCTTGGTGAACCAATCGACAATGGTCCAGAATTCGGCCCAGATGCCAAGCGGATGCCAATTCACCGTGAAGCACCTAAGTACGAAGATTTGAACAACACTACGGAAATTTTGGAAACGGGGATCAAGGTTATCGATCTGCTTGCTCCATACGTTCGTGGTGGTAAGATTGGTCTTTTCGGTGGTGCCGGTGTCGGCAAGACCGTCTTGATTCAAGAACTGATCCACAACATTGCTCAAGGCCACAATGGGATTTCCGTATTTACCGGTGTTGGTGAACGGACCCGTGAAGGTAATGACATGTACTTCGAAATGAAGGCTTCTGGGGTTCTGAGCAAGACGGCCATGGTCTATGGTCAAATGAACGAACCACCTGGTGCCCGGATGCGGGTTGCCTTGACTGGTTTGACGATCGCGGAATACTTCCGTGACGTAAAGGGCCAAGACGTGCTGCTGTTTATCGACAACATCTTCCGGTTTACTCAAGCCGGTTCAGAAGTTTCAGCCCTGCTGGGACGGATTCCATCTGCCGTTGGTTATCAGCCAACGCTGGCTACTGAAATGGGTCAGCTGCAGGAACGGATTACTTCGACTAAGAAGGGTTCCATTACGTCGATTCAAGCCGTTTATGTTCCTGCCGATGACTACACCGACCCTGCTCCAGCAACGACTTTTGCCCACTTGGATGCCACGACCAACCTGGAACGTCGGCTGACGCAAATGGGTATCTACCCAGCCGTTGATCCATTGGCTTCAACGTCAACCGCATTGACGCCTGAAGTCGTTGGTAAGGAACACTATGAAGTAGCTACGCGGGTACAGCATGTCCTGCAGCGTTACCGTGAATTACAAGACATCATCGCCATCTTGGGGATGGATGAACTTTCAGATGAAGAAAAGACGATTGTTGCTCGGGCACGGCGGATTCAATTCTTCTTGTCACAAAGCTTCAACGTTGCTTCACAATTTACGGGGATGCCAGGTCGTTATGTTCCATTGAAAGACACGATCAAAGGCTTCAAGGAAATCCTTGATGGTAAGTACGATGATCTGCCGGAAGATGCTTTCCGTCTGGTCGGTCCAATCGAGGATGTTGTTGAAAAAGCTAAGCAGATGAAAGCTGATGCCGAAAAAGCTGAAAACTAGGAGGGATGATCATGGCTGATAGTACTTTTAAGGTCACCATTATCACTCCTGATGGCACCGTCTATGAGAACAAAGACGCTACGATGCTGGTTATGGATACGCGTGGCGGTCAAATGGGGATCATGGCGAACCACGTGCCCCTGGTTGCAGCGCTGCAGATCAGTGCCTTGCGCGTCAAGCACAACTCCGCTAAAGACGATGTGATCGCCGTTAACGGTGGTTTCATGGAATTCAATGAAAATGCTGCGACAGTGGTTGCTGACAGTGCTGAACTGCCAACGACGATTGACGTAGCCCGGGCTGAAAAAGCCAAAGAACGCTCTGAAAAGTGGGTTGAAGAAGCTAAGCAAAAGCACAGTAAAAATGAGCTTGCGCGTGCTGAAGTTCACCTGCGCCGAGCAATCAACCGACTCAACGTTTCACAGATGCGTTGATTTGGTTGGCCAAAACGTCATGCCGATTACAGGCATGGCGTTTTTTAATTTCTTGTAAACATTGACCAGCAGTTAGAAGGCTTAGCATAGAATATGTTAATATGATTAATGATTGCTTATTGGGGGGAGTTTAATGGAACTGACAGGTCTGCAGGCTTTGATTACGATCGTAATACAATTGGGCTTTATTTGGATTGCCTTTTATGCACTACAGGGACTTCATATGGAACGTTGGTTTCGGCGTCCGCCTAAAACGCTGCCATTGCTGATGGTGCTTTTGGCAACCGCGCTTGGCTACTTGAATGCCAGCTTTTTATTGACGGTTCTAAAAGCAATTCGTAATCTGATTTATTTGGCACAATAAATCAATGTTGGAGGAAAACCAAATGAAAAAAATCCTGATTCAAGGAGGGCAGCGTCTACGTGGGAGCGTTGCTGTTGCGGGGTCAACTGCCCTGGCACTGACGGCACAGATTGCGGCGCTTTTGGCATCAACTGGTGAGCTTAAGCTGGCTAACGTTGCTGATACGATGACTGTCGATGCGATGAATGAACGCTTACGAAAGCTGGACTTGGCTGTCACTGTCAATAAGCCGACTCATCAGCTCATTATCCAATCTCAAGCAAAACTTACGGCTGACGACCTAACGGCAATTACTTCCGCAAAGGTTGCCTCATTGATGATTGGTCCGCTGCTGGCCCGCACTGGCAGTGTCAGATTAAACAAAGATCAGGTGCCAGATGAGATTATTGCCGATCTAAGATGCTTAGGAGCTGATGTCTCGTTAAATGATGAAGCTTTAGCGATCAAAGCAGGCCGCTTAAAGGAAAGTCATTTAAAGCTGGCAGATAGCAACTGCCTGAGTACTCAGAGCCTGATCATGGCTGCGGTCCTTGCTGATGGAATTACGGTAATTGAAAATGCAGCCTGTGATTTTGAGGTCATTGCCCTGGCCAATCTTTTAAACAAGATGGGGGCGCGGGTGCATGGCGCAGGAACGAAAATCGTAAGGGTACAAGGCGTGACGTTTCTGCATGGCTGTGACTATGAGATTGCCGGCGACTATCTGGAAGCAACGGCACTGATGCTGGCTGCTGCAATAACTAATGGTGATGTGATTGTAGAAAACGTTCATCTGCAAAGCGTTCAAGGCGTGATTAATCAGCTTGAACGGATGGGATGTACCGTAGTCGTCCAGCAAAATGGCGTTCGAGTTTTAGGAACGGCAGTTTTACTGCCAGCTGATCCACAAAGTCTTTTTCCCAGCGCCATGTACCCTGAGCTTGCAATTCTACAGCTGTTGGCTAATGGTAAAAGCAGCAATGCAGTCATGGATCAAAGACTGCTTGATCGATTGCAGAAAATGCAGGCTGGTGTTCAAGAAACTGCCGGTGAATTGATTTTAAATGGTCCGGCCAAGCTCAGCGGCATCAAGGTTAAGGCTTTTGATGCCAGCAGTGCACTGACGCTGACCCTGGCTGGCTTGGCGGCTAAAGGACTAACGATCGTAGAAAACGGCGCTTATCTTGGTGATGAGTTTGAGGACTTACCTGCCAAGCTGCAAAGTCTGGGGGCCAGTCTGCAGTTAAAGGACTTTGAATCGGCTTCAAAATCATTAACAAAATTTAAGTAAGGCAGATTATTATCAATTCAGCGGTTGAAGACTGGTTGTGGTATAATATCGTTCGAATTGAGTAAAAATCGGAAGGAGAAAAACATGGCTAAGGATATCGGAATTGACCTTGGAACAGCCAATGTTCTGATTTACGTACAAGGAAAGGGTATCGTATTAAACGAACCATCCGTAGTGGCGATTGATACACGCACTAATAAGGTTCTGGCAGTCGGTTCGGAAGCCTATCGCATGGTAGGACGGACGCCAAGCAACATTCGCGCGATTCGTCCACTGAAAAACGGGGTAATTTCCGACTTTGATATGACCCAGGAAATGCTTTCTTACTTTATCAGCAAGCTTAGCGTCAAGGGCTTTATGTCAAAACCTGATATTATGATCTGTGCGCCAACCAATATTACGGAAATTGAGCGCAAGGCCATCATTCAAGCTGCTGAACAGTCGGGTGGCGGCAAGGTTTACCTGGAGTATGAGCCAAAGGTAGCTGCAATCGGTGCTGGACTTGATATCTTCAAGCCCCGTGGCAATATGGTAATCGATATGGGTGGCGGTACCAGTGATATTGCCGTGCTTTCTTTGGGTGATATCGTAGCCAGCGAGTCGGTTCGCTTGGCTGGTGACCAGTTAAACAGTGACATTGCTGAATACATCAAAGAGCATCATGGCTTAATTATTGGTGAGCATACTGCCGAACGCATCAAGATTAAATTGGGAACGGCACAAAAAGTGGACGATCCACAGACGATGGAAGTACGTGGTCGTGATGTTGCCAGCGGGATGCCAAAGCAGATTGAAACCAATGAAAATGAAATCGCGGATGCATTGCATGACACTTTAGAGCAGATCGTTCGAGCATCAGTTGCCGTACTTGAAACCGTACCACCAGAGCTTGCCAGCGATATTATCGATCGCGGCATCATGCTGACAGGTGGGACGGCAATGCTTCACGGTATCGATAAGCTGTTTAGTGATCGCTTAAAGGTACCAGTAGTCGTTTCACAAGACCCACTGGACAACGTTGCCAAGGGTGCTGGTGAGCTGCTGGAACGCATGCAGTCTGATAGCGGTAAAAATCGTAAATAGATTAAGCAATGTTTAGGAAAATAGTGATCATGCTGATTAAAGGTTATCAGCGCGGCATTTCTTCACGTCGTCCCTATCGTGTGTGTCGCTATGAGCCAACCTGCTCGCAGTATATGCTGGAGGCCGTTCAGCGGTTTGGACTTAAAGGAGTTTTAATGGGCAGTGCCAGGATTTTACGCTGCCATCCTTGGGCCCACGGTGGTTTCGATCCAGTGCCGGATCACTTTACAATCCGACGAACACATCATAGACAAGGGTGAAAACGTGTCAAAAAAAGAAAAGACGGTTGCCGTTAGCGTCAAAGATATTGAACGCAATGGCCAGCCGGTAGAACAGATTTTTGTTGGAAAGCGACTGATCGGTGAGGTCGTGGCTGATAAGGAACGCTTCAAGGCAATCCTCCTCAAAGGCGAACAGGCATTTTACGTTCGCTCACAAGAAGAAGGGCTGGAAACGATCCTTCAGCAGTATCATCTTCACCAAGGTTGATTGGTGGATAAAAGGGGTTGGGGAAAAGCCCGAGCCCTTTTTAGTTTTAATAAGGAGAAATTTTAATGCAACGATCGCAAAATGATAATGAATCGCGGATTGACTGGGGCATTATCTTCTGTGTGCTTTTGTTGGCGTTGATTGGACTGGCTTCAATCTATGTTGCGGCCAGCAATGATAAGACCCCGACCAGCATCACGCGTCAAGTAGTATCGCAATTGATTTGGTATATCATTGGGACGATCATGATTATCGTTATCATGCAGTTTGACGCCGAACAGCTCTGGAAAATCGCGCCAATCGTCTATTGGCTCGGAATCTTCTTGATGTTTGCCATCCTGGTCTTTTATAGTCGATCGTACTACGCCAGTACAGGTGCCAAGAGCTGGTTTGCCATTGGTCCGTTCACTTTTCAGCCTTCAGAAGTCATGAAACCGGCCTATATATTAATGATGGGCCGCGTGATCACGACTCATAACAGTCAATACAGTACCCATACCGTTGAATCGGACTGGCGCTTGATTGGCAAGATGCTGCTGTGGCTGATGCCGATTATGATCTCGCTGCACTTTCAAAATGACTTTGGGACTTCGCTGGTCTTCTTTGCTATTTTCTGTGGTATGGTCTTGGTAGGTGGCGTAACTTGGCGGATTATTGCCCCAGTTGCTACGGTTTTGATCGTTGTTGGCGGTTCGGCGCTGGCAATGGTTACCAGTACGACTGGTCGACGAATTTTAGAGCATATCGGCTTTCAAGCATACCAGTTTGAACGGGTTGATACCTGGCTGAATCCTCAAGCTGATACGACCAACCAAGGCTACCAGCTCTGGCAAAGCATTAAGGCGGTCGGCAGCGGTGGAATTACCGGGACGGGCTTTAACCACACGCATGTTTATGTACCGGTGCGTGAATCTGATATGATTTTTTCGGTTATCGGTGAAAACTTTGGCTTTATTGGCGGCGTCTTGCTGATTTTACTTTATCTGCTGCTGATCTATCTGATGATTCGGGTAACGTTTGATACCAAAAATGAGTTCTATGCCTATATTTCAACCGGGGTTATTATGATGATCCTTTTCCACGTTTTTGAAAACATTGGAATGAATATCGGTCTTTTGCCATTGACTGGGATTCCTTTGCCATTTATCAGTGCTGGTGGCTCGTCTTTGATCGGAAATCTGATTGGGATTGGAATGGTCATGTCGATGAGGTATCATCATCATTCCTACATGTTCAGCAATAATCAAGAATTTCATTAGGGGTGATGTAAGATGGAACAGCCATGGTGGATTGATCATCAAGCCCGTGATCTGGTCGCAGTTGGCTTAAAAAAATCAGCACTGCAGGAATTAGGCCAACTGAATTTTATTGATGTAGCATTGGTGGGAACCCAGCTTAAAACCAATGACAGTCTGGCTACGATCGAAGGACAGAAAATGATCGTCGATTTAAAAAGTCCGCTTGACGGTGTGATTGTCGCCGTTAATCCAGCATTGGAAGGCTGGGTGGCTGCTGACAGTGACGATGGTCAGTGGCTGATTAAGGTTCAGCCATTTAGCTGAGTAAATTTCTCTGATTGCTGAGACCGGCATTGAAAGCCGGTCTCAGCTTTTTTTATGAAATTTATGAAAAAAGTGTTGACGTAAATTAAAATTGCATTATAATAACTACATAATCAATTAATCGAACGAACAAATTCAAACATATCGAAAAGTAGAGTAGATTGTGGCGCGTGCTCAGAGAGTTTCCGGTTGGTGCGAGGAAATTCGTTAAGCAGTCGAAGATGGGCTTGGAATGGTACTGGCGATATTTAGCCGGTAACGGGGTTGCAGCCGTTATCAATGCAAGGTGATTTTTTTAAGTCACCTACTGAGGCTTAATTTGCGAGAATTAGGCAAAAAAAGGTGGTACCGCGAAACACTCGTCCTTTTTATAAGGATGAGTGTTTTTTGTTTGTTTTGATTAATGATCAGACAATTGGCTGCCGGCAGGTTGTTGTTTTAAAAAGCTATTATTAAAAGGGATTATTTAATTGAGGATTGAGAGGAGACATCATTATGAACAAGCGTAAGAAAAAGACATTAATCTGGGTCGTTGTTGCATTGGTAGTCGTTATTGCTGGGATCTTCAGCTTTGGCAATTTTGGCAAGCAAAAGGAACAAACCGTAACGGTCGGGGTCGTTTCACCATCTAAGCAGGATGAGGCCGTTTGGAATCAGGTTAAAAAGACGGCCAAGAGCAAATACAATGTTGATATTAAGCTTAAGACGTTTACTGACTACAACCAGCCAAACAAGGCTCTGCAAAGCGGCAGCATCGATCTGAACGCTTTCCAGCACAAAGCTTTCCTGGATGCATGGAACAAGGCTAACAAAGGCTCCTTGGTTTCAATTGGCAAGACCTTCATCACGCCAATTCACCTCTACTCCAACAACTACAAGAGCGTTAAGAGTCTGCCAGATGGCGCTACGATTGCCGTTCCAAACGATGCATCAAACGAAAGCCGGGCACTGTACGTTTTGCAGAGTGCAGGACTGATTACCTTAAAGAAGAACACGAACTCTTTGGCAACGATCAATTCAATTGCTAAGAATCCAAAGAACCTGAAGATTAAAGAAGTTGCTGCCGACCAAGCAGCGCGGACGCTGGACAGTGTTGATGCCGCAGTCGTTAACACCAACTACGCTGTGGCTGCTAAGCTTTCAACGAAGAAGTCCATCTTTACTGAACCAGTCAACAAGGATTCTGCACAATGGATCAATCTGATTGCTGCTCGTAAGAAGGACCGCAACAAGGAAGCCTACAAGGATGTTGTAAAGGCATACCAAACGGAAAAGGTTAAGAAGATCATCAACGAACAATACAAAGGTTTGGAAAAGCCAGCTTGGGATATTAAGCTGAAGTAATTCCACCAGATAGAAGGAGAAGAGATATATGGGGACAAACATTATTGATTTGGAACACATCGACGTTACGTTCCAGACTGGCAAAAACGAAACTGTTCAAGCCGTTAAGGATGTCACCCTGCAAGTCGAAAAAGGCGACATCTATGGGGTAGTTGGCTACTCGGGTGCCGGCAAGTCAACGCTGGTTCGCACGATCAACCTGCTGCAAAAGCCAACTGCAGGCAAGATCACGGTTGAAGGCGAAGTGCTGTTTGCTGATCACAAGCAGCAGATCAGCAACGCAAAACTGCAGGAAAAGCGACGCAACATCGGAATGATCTTTCAGCATTTCAATCTGCTGAACGAAACGACGGTGCTCGACAATGTCATGTTTGCCCTCAAGCACAGCAAGCTCAGTGATGACGAGGTCGAACAAAAGTCATTGAAACTCTTGGATCTGGTCGGCTTAAAGGATAAGGCCGATGCCTATCCAGTTCAGCTTTCCGGTGGCGAGCAGCAGCGGGTTGCCATTGCCCGGGCATTGGCCAATGATCCAGAAATTTTGATTTCTGACGAGGCAACCTCGGCGCTGGACCCTCGCAATACCAACCAGATTTTAGACCTGCTCAAGGATCTAAATGAAAAGCTTGGTCTTACGATCATCTTGATTACTCACGAAATGGATGCCGTTAAGCGTGTTGCCAACAAGATTGCGGTAATGCAGCATGGGGTGATCATTGAAAAAGGCGAGCTGCGGCAAGTCTTCTTGCGGCCACAGCAGGAACTGACGCGTCAGTTTGTCGGCGGTTCACTGGCAGCCATGGATACGTTGCGCTCAATGAACCTGGGAACGCTTAGTGATGATGAAGAGTTATATCAGCTGGTCTACAGCGGCGCTTCAGTTGCTGAGCCGCTGATTATCGGGCTTTACCGGGCAACCGGCGTCGAAGCCAGCATGATCTATGGCAACGTTGAGGTATTAGGCAACGTACCGATCGGGATGCTGTTTGTGATCGTAAAGGGAACGCCTGATCAAAGAGAGGCAGCTGTAAAGTTCTTTAAGGATCAAGACGTTGAAGTAACCAAGATTGATGATCGGGGGATTTGGCATGACTGAGTTTTTTGCAAAATATTTTCCTAATGTCGTCCAACTCGGCTGGAGCGGCGACAGTGGCTGGGGTACCTCAATTGGTCAAACGCTCTATATGACGTTTTGGCCAGCTGTCTTTGGTGGGATCCTCGGTGTGTTGTTCGGCGTGATTCTAGTAGTTGCAAAACCTGGCGGCATTATGGAGAATAAGACGCTGTTCAGTATTTCTGACAAGATCGTTTCATTGTTCCGGGCCATTCCATTTATCATTTTATTGGCCTTCATTGCTCCGTTTACGCAATTGATCGTTGGTACGCAGATTGGGACGACGGCAGCTTTGGTACCATTGTCCTTGGGATTCTTCCCATTTTATGCGCGTCAAGTGCAGGTTGCGTTAGAAAGCGTAAACTATGGTAAAATCGAGGCTGCGCAGGCGATCGGTGCTACTAATACTGATATCATCTTCGAAGTCTACTTGCGTGAAGCACGTTCTGAATTGGTGCGGGTGACTACGGTTTCACTGATCAGTCTGGTTGGTCTCACGGCCATGGCTGGTGCGGTTGGTGCCGGTGGTCTTGGTAATACGGCCATTGCCTATGGATATGATCGTTTCTGCAACGACATTACAATCGTGGCGACCTTGCTGGTATTGCTGCTGGTGATTATCATTCAACTGGTTGGTGACGTTTTGGCAAAGGCCGTTAACCACCAAAATCGTTAATTTGATTAGATTATGGAAACGGCTTTTGGGGGCCGTTTCTTTTTTTCGAGGTGTTGAACAATGGATAAGGAAAAGCAAACAAAAATTTTAAAAGATCTGATTCATATCAATTCGGTAAACGGCAATGAGCTTGACGTTGCCGACTACTTAGCACGACTGTTTGCTCAGTATGGCATGGATGCTAAGGTGGATGCGTTTGGCGAGCGGCGGGCCAATCTGATCGTCGAGTTTGGGCCGGGCAATACTGATCAAGTCTTGGGAATTACTGGTCATATGGATACGGTCGCCGTGGGTAATCGTGCTAACTGGCATCATGATCCATTTGGTGCTGAAACCCAGGGAGATCGACTCTTTGGCCGTGGCGCCGCGGACATGAAAAGCGGATTGGCTGCGCAGGCAATTGCTTTGATTGAGCTTAAGGAAAGCGGCTGGCAGCCTGATGGCAAGATCCGTTTGATTGCAACGGCTGGCGAGGAATATGGAACCCCAGGCGCCAATCGTTTGGAGGAGAAAGGCGTTGCTAAAGATCTGAGTGCCTTGATCGTAGGTGAGCCAACGGGTGGCAATATCGTTTATGCCACGTCGGGAAGCTATAACTATCAAGTAATCTGTAAGGGCCGCTCAGCACACAGCTCCATGCCTGAACGCGGGATCAATGCCGTCAGCGGTCTGGCTCGTTTTATCGAACTGGAGGCTAGCTTATTTGACAACGTGCCGCTGGATCAGTACCTAGGCAGCGTTAAGCATTCAATTACGATTTTAAAAGCAGGCGATCAGGTCAATACGATTCCTGATCGTGCCGAACTGCGCGGCAATCTTCGACCAACGCGTGCGTTTGATAATGAAAGGGTTACGCACCGGCTTGGGCAGGCGATTGACTATCTAAATCAGACTACGGATTATGAATTGACGCTCAATATCTTAAATGATTGGTGGCCGATTGCAACTGATCCACAAAGCGATTTGGTAAAACTGGCCTTAAAGGCAGCTAGCGACAGCTATGCCAATCAACCAGAGCTGACGATCATCAATGGAGCTACCGATGCCAGCGTGTTTGTCAAGCATCGCGCTGATCTGCCGGTTGTCGTGTTGGGTGCTGATGAATGGTCGCGGGCGCATCAGGTTGATGAGTATACGACCTGGTCGAGCTATTTTGCCACGATTAATGCCTACCGTACCATCATGCATGATTTCTTTGGCTAGCTAAAAGACTGGAAGACCTTCATGTTGGATCATGAAGGTCTTTTTATTGTGATAAAATTAAATGATTACCAAAAAGGGGGATGCCTATGACTGAATCAATTGCCAGTCTAAAAGAACAACTGATTGAGCTGCATCAGCGCGTTGATAATGCCGAGATCTTTCAATCACTGTATCAGCGAGTTGGCGAACTGATCGAAAAGGTTCCCAGCCAAAAGCGAACCAGCTATGAACCGCCTGCTGACGACCGACGCTATCTAAAAAACGAAATGTCTGCAATTGAGCTGCAGATGCTTGAAAAAGAGCCGCTTGACCAGGCACAGAAAAACAGTTTATTTTATCATCTGGCTTCGGTTGATCGAGTGGCCAGAGAAGGCTCAAGGCAGGCAATCAATGATTTATTGGGACATGAGATGGTCAGTGCTGATGAGATTGTGCGTTGGACAGACTATGTATTGCAAGACGACATCTTATACGCACATGTCTTGGAGCCTAAAAATCAGGCAGTTTTTATGCGCGCTTCAGCCGTCAACATGCTGCATTCTTTTTTAATGGCTGATCGATTCGGCTATTTTTTTCTGACTGAAGAAAAGCTGCAGGAGGTAATTGATAAGATTGCACTCTTAGTCTTGTTGGAAAAAGATACCAGAGGCTTTATCGGCAGACGCGGTTGGGCACATATGTTTTTTGAACTGACCAATATTTTTAAGGAAATGACAGAGCGTACGGATCTTTTAAGAGGGGATCATATTTTTATGATGACCGTTTTAGTGGAACGCTATCGTCGGTTGCGCACGCCGCTGGAAATGGGCGAGCAAAATGAGATTGCGGAGTATTTAGTCTGTCTGATCAAGCGTCATCGTCTGTACCAGGACTATTTTTTGATGGAATTAAAAGATTGGCGCGCTTGGCTGAAGCAGCAGTCAGACGTTGATAACGAAGGAGATTGGCATCTGTTTTTCAACTATCAGCGCTTGATGACGGCCCTGCTGGTTGACAAAGATCTGCCGCCTAAGGTTATGGCTGAGATCATTGAACAGGAGATTTAGTTGTCAACGTTTACAGATAGTGTTATACTGTAGTTTCTAATAAAAACGGTTTAAGTACATTTAAAATTAGATAGGTGGTATTTTACATGACGAACAAAAAGCTGCACGTAGCATTGCTGTTCGGGGGCAATTCTTCGGAACACGATGTCTCTAAACGGAGCGCTCACAATGTATTTGACGCGATGGACAAGAACAAATATGACGTCAGCCTGTTTATGTTCACCAAAGATGGAATTCTGCTGAACAATGAATACTCACAGCGGATCTTTGACGGCGAACCAGAAGATGCCGTAGTCAAGGAAGCTTATGCCAATATGGATCTTGATGCGCCACTCGCACCAATTCAAGCATTGAGCACGGTTAAGCAGATTGATTTCTTCATTCCGGTTATTCACGGTAACTTAGGTGAGGATGGTACGGTCCAGGGGCTGTTCCGTCTGTTGAAGAAGCCATATATTGGTTCAGGAATTGCTGCCAGTGCCATGTCGTTTGACAAGGATCTTACCAAGAAGATCATTACGCAAGCGGGAATCCGCAATACGCCATACATTCTGCTGACGCCAGAAAATCGCGATCAGTACGACTGGCATGCCATCCAAGAAGAACTTGGCGATCTGGTATTCGTTAAGCCAGCCAAGCAAGGTTCTTCAGTCGGAATTCATAAAGTCGAAAACGAGGCTGAATTAAAGGCTGCTCTTGATGATGCCTTTAAGTATGACTTTAAGGTCTTGGTTGAGCAGGGGATTGATCACCCTCGTGAAATTGAAATCTCAATTCTTGGTAATGAGCATCCAATCGCTTCTAAGCTTGGCGGTATCCGCGTACCAAGCGATGACCCATTCTACGACTATGAAAATAAATTTGTCGATGCCAGTGGCGTGGTCTTTGATCTGCCGGTAATCCTGCCAGACGACCTGACGCAGGAAATTACCGATATGGCACTGAAAGCTTACAAGGCACTTGGCATGAAGGGACTTTGCCGGATTGACTTCCTGGTTGACCAAAACAACGTTCCATACTTGAGTGAGCCGAATACGCTGCCAGGTTTCACCAACATCAGTCTTTATCCGCAGATGTGGGAAGTTTCTGGCATTAAGTACTCAGATTTGATCGATCGCCTGATTAAGCTGGGCCTGGAAGAATTTGAACGGCAAGAACAGATCAAGTACGATTTCCAGTCGCTTGGTGAAGAAAAAGTCGGTAAAAAAGAATACCACTAAAATAAGCAATTAAGATGATTAATAACAACCTCCAGAGCTGCCAGCCAGTTTTGGAGGTTTTATATTTGGCAAACTGTTTATAATTATCTAATTATTGATAAATTTATGATAAAATAATCATACACATATTTATATTGGTTAATTGGTTTTACTATACATATATTAAGAAGGAACATTAGATGAAGCTTCGTGGGGATATCTTTAAGCAGATTCGGCGCAAACGGGGACTATCACAGACGGCATTAGCGGAAGGAATCTGTACGCAGGCAACGATCAGCCTGATGGAAAAACAAAATCGAATTCCTAAAATGAATATTTTGACCGCACTTTGTTCGCGGTTGGATATTTCGGCAAATGAGATTATTGAAAATGATGACGTTTCAATGACGGCAACTTTTGATCAGATTGGCCGTCTGTTGGCAGAAAGGCAGTTTGAAGATGCCCAGACTGCCTTGCAGATGATCAAGGTTAAAAATCTGCAAAATGAATTTGATAAGCAGCGCTACTATTATTTGCTAGGGATGCTGCAGGTACAAAATCATCAATTTGATGAGGCAATCTTTAACTTTGAATTGGTTCTGACTCAATTTTCGACCGCTAGTGCCAATATTTATCTGGCGATGACCACGATTGGCATGGCGATGGCCTATGAAAAGATTGGCAGTCAAAGTCGAGCGCTGCGGTTGGTTGAAAGGGCAATGCGCTTGATTGATGAAAAAAAGCTGACTGGCGACCAGCTGCAGTGGATCGTAGTCTATGAATACATATCTGGCTTGTATCTGGCACTGGGTCAGCCGCAGTTGTCACTCAATGCGGCGCAGCGCGGTATTGAAATCTGTCGGCAGATGCGCTCGATGTTTCTGCTTGATCGCTATTATCTGCATGCCGGCAAGGCGCAGCTGGCACTGGCCAATCAGGCGGTGGGCAAACAGGATTTAGAGATTGCTCACAGTTTGGCGCTGGTTGGTCAGCATCCTGAACTGGTTAAGGAATCAATGAAGGCCTTAGCAATGGCTTAAAAATATACATACAAAAAAGCGTTGACTGAAATTTCAGTCAACGCTTTTAATTATGCTTTAGCGCTTTTTTGGAACTGGAATTGGTTGGTTGTCTAAATCGGTACGAACGACTAAGACATCACAGATTGCAGTCCGAGTAACAAATTCAGTAACCGAGCCAATCAAGATCCGTTCAACGGCATTTAAACCAGTGGCACCGATCATGATCAGGTCAGCGTGCATTTCCTTTGGCACTTCGCGGGCAATGATCGTCTTAGGTGCGCCGTATTCAATCGTGTAGCTGACATTGGCAACGCCTTGTTTTTTAGCGTAGTCAACGTATTGATCCAGCGTCTTCTTGGCAGTCGTGGTTACTTGTTCAACCATTGAGCTGTCGAAACTGGAGATGTTTTGGAAAGCACGAGTATCAACAACGTGCAACAGGCGCAATTCCGTATCAGCACCATTCCGTTTAGCAACAGCAACAGCTTTCTTAAAAGCCAGTTCAGCTTCCTTTGATCCATCTACAGGAACCAAAATGTGTTGGTATTGTTGAGTCATATCAAGTACCCCCTTAATGCTTAAGCTTCTTTGTTTATTTATATTTTACAACATTGTAAAGGCTTTCGCAAAAAAATGTTTATGAAATTAGTGTTTTCTGAACACTAACGAGCTGGTTGCCAGTGCCATTGCCATGTCAGCCAGGCAGCCAATTACCAATACGGTTGCTACCAAACCAATATGATCAGAGAAGAATGCGGCAATCAAACTTACGATACCCCAGATCAGCAGCAGCCAGCCCCAGATGCTGCAGTGGCGAAAACTGCGCTCAGTAGCGGCCTGGCCAAAGATACCGGTCTTGCGGTGACTTAATAGATACCAGCTTTCAATCAGCATGATCGCGGCAAAAACAATCATCAAAACAGTAATCAAAAAAATCAAAACTCCTTTCTCTGCCAAGGTACCATAAAAGCGGGACTGAAACCAGTAATGCTTTCAATCCCGCTTTATTATGATATGTATCGGCTCCGTTCATGCCGTTAATTGTCTTTCAGTGTTGACCTGTGGATAAGACAGGTGGGCCATGGCCGACAAAGCTTCGACTACCAAGTGAGAAGGCATGTCGTTACAGTGTCGTGGCACTAGTCCCAAAGTAACGAAACTGTAAGGCAAGACTGCGAATTAGACAACACGCACACTACAGAACCTCTATTAGTATGTTAGCATTTTTTTTAAATAGGTGCAATCGTTTTCAACTTCTTGGATGGCGTTGGGCCTTCAATAGCCGCCGATACTGAATTCCCAGGGCTTTTTCAAATTCACCGTTTGGCTTTGGATGATAATACTCATCATTTTTGATTTTATCTGGCAGATACTGCTGGCGAACCCAGTCTTGTGGAAAATCATGCGGATATTGGTAGTCGACGCCATGGCCAAGTTTTTTTGCACCTTGGTAGTGGGCGTCTTTTAGCCAATTAGGGATCTCGCCGAAGCTGCCTTGATCAATACGCTCTAAAGCAGCATCAATGGCTTGAATACCAGAATTTGACTTGGGCGACAGCGCCAGTTCAATTACGGTATCGGCCAAGGGAATGCGAGCTTCAGGCAGACCAATTTTTTCAGCTGCCTGAATTGCCGTGATGGCTCGCTGAACGGCTGGCGGGTTTGCCAGACCAATATCCTCATAGGCAATTACGGTCAAGCGACGGGCAATGCTTGGCAGATCACCAGCGGCAATCAGCCGTGCCAAATAATGAAGTGCGGCGTCAACATCACTGCCGCGAATCGATTTTTGAAAAGCAGAGATGACGTCATAGTGGGCATCGCCATCCTTATCGGCAGCCAGTGCTTTTTTCTGGACGCATTCCTCAATAATCGGCAGGGTTAGATGAATCTTACCGTCTTGAGCTGGATCGGTTGACTTGGCGGCCAGCTCCAATCCGTTTAGCGCACTGCGCAGATCGCCGTTGACTGCGCGAATCAGCTGCTGACGAGCATTGTCGGCAAGCTCCAGCGGTATTTTCCCCAGGCCCCGCTCCTGGTCGGCAAGGGCGCGGTCAATAGCCAGGCTGATGTCTTTTTCGGTTAAGGGGTAGACTGGAAAAATCTGAGTACGACTGCGAATAGCTGGATTAATCGACAGATATGGATTCTCAGTCGTGGCACCGATTAAGATAATGTGACCGTTTTCTAAATGAGGCAGCAAAAAATCCTGTTTGGTTTTATCAAGGCGGTGAATTTCATCAAGCAGCAGAATCACGGTTCCGCTCATTTTGGCTTCTTCGGCGACAATCTGCAGGTCTTTTTTAGAATCGGTGGCGGCATTTAACATGCGAAAGGCATACTTGGTTGATCCGGCGATAGCACTGGCGATACTCGTTTTGCCAGTGCCAGGTGGACCGTACAGAATCATTGAGCTGAGCATTTTGGCCTTAACCATGCGATTGATGATCTTGCCAGGACCAACCAGATGCTGCTGACCAACGACTTCGTTTAGATTGCGCGGCCGCATACGATAGGCTAATGGCTGCAAAAAACAAGGCCTCCTTTGTTTTATCTAGAATGAAACAGCCGCTGCCAAAAGCCTTGTTTAGCTGGCGACTTGACTTGAGAAACTGGATTTGACAGATTTGGATAGCGTTTCGCAACATCAACTGGCGACTGATAGACTGCAGTTTTAGCCGCTACTACGACCGCCAGCTTTTCAGGAGCCGTTGAAAATTCCGGATCCGTTTTTAAAGTGAAGCTGGCATGTTCTTGAACGGCTGCTCGCATATACGGACGCAGCTGCTCATCATCTAGATTGCCATTTAAAAAGACCAGCTTGCCGATCCCTTTTTTTAACTCCAATCGTAGGGCATCAGACCAGTCACGCTCGCCAAGCTGAGCCACGCTGATCGTCAGGCAGACTCGCTCACGAAAAGTTCCCAGATAGCGTCTTTGCTCATCGGGATTGATTTTAGGCGTACCATAGACTGCATTTTGCAGACGCTGATCAACTGCACTTTTTTCTTCGTTAGCCATGCATAACCCTCCGTAAGTAGTTTCTCCTATTGTATCATTGATTAATCCTGAATAATAAAAAAACGCCACTGCATTAAGCAATGGCGAAGATCATCCTAGTCTTTGACGATTTGGCAGAATTCAATAGTCTCAGCATTTGGTCCTTCAATATTGAAGAACTTGATGCCATGCTGCCAAAAGTCGAGGTGCTGAACTTTATCTTCTTTCATCTTAAAGCCGGCTGCCTTGGCTGCTTTAAAGGCGGCATCGGCATCAGAAGTATTTAAAGAGATATGGTTGATTGCACCGGTTTGGCGAACGGCACCATCACCAGTCCAGATTTCCAGAGTCAAGTGAGCGTATTGCATAAAGACAACCTCATTGCCTTGGTCGTCAGTATCAAAATTGCCCAGCATCTTAAACCCGAGCTTTTCCCAAAAGGCAACCGTTTTTTGCAGATCGCCGGTTGGAATGCCAATGTGCTGCAGATCATCGAAGTAGCCAGCTAAACTTTTGTTGAATGCCATAATTTTTCTCCTTTAATCAAAACTGCTGTTAATAAAAGTGAAGAGTCTAAACATCTAAGGCTTGATGCTTGAGCTTAGGGAAGATAATTCGATCGGCAAGCCCAGTAATGCCGCCTTGGAAGAGCAGCGCAAAAATCGTTCCAAGACCAAAGTTTGCCAGCCCCATCCTAGGCAGAGCCAGCAGAGCCATAATCGTTGGCGGAATATAGGATGCCCGCATTGATAAGGTTGCATTGCCCTTGAAATAACGAAAACGCAGAATCTGGAATAAATCATCGGCCGGGTGCAGGACCAGATTTACTCGCTGATAGATTGAAATGGCCACTCCAATTAAAGTAACGCCCAAGAAATTGATCAGAACATACAGAACTACCATTGGCAAAGAATGAGCATCGGGCATAATCCGGTTGAAAATATCGGAAAACCATTGAATAAAGATTGAAAACGGCAGCATAAACATGAAATTGCCAAAAATTCGTTTCCATTCCCATTTATGCATCAGAATTGCGTTTAAGGCTGCGGTTAGCATTCCCAGAACCATGAATGCCCAAAACAGTGTCATTGAATTATTCCCCAGGACGGCAATGCCAAGGTTGTTTTCAGCCGCCGTCCAATAAGCGGATCCTAAAAACTGTGGATGAATATGTGAACTGGTAACCAGCGTCAAAACGTTTCCCATCGAGTTGATAACGATCGACAGGGCGAAGTAGGCGATGCTGACTGGCATTGAAATAGTGCGCTTTGGTACCGCGGTGACATTTTTTGAGCTTGCTTGTTCCAAATTAATTCCCTTCTTCCTGACAAGATCACGTCTTAAAAATTGGTGATAGACTTCACTTGCCACGATAAAGATACCCCCAGTAACTATCGATGTCAACCGGTTGACAGAATTTAGAATGATAAAAACTGTCTCAAAATCAGTTTACGAAAGCGATTTCTTTGTTGCTGTAATCAGATAGTGGGAATTAATCGGTTTGGCAGCTGTTTTTTTAATTTTTTTCGTGAATTTGTTGTTTGATTCACAGGCTTTTGACAGTCCTGACTTGCTCACTTTAAAATTGGTATATGCTTATCTCAGGGATATAAATGAAAATAAAATCATATATAACTAAAAAAGATAAAGTTTTGCGCAATCGATTGCTTAACAATATAAAGTTACTGTCGTCTAGTGGTCCAGATGTGAATTATCGTTGATATGACGGCAATTAATTCAAAAATTGACTGATAATCAGTGCACAAGCTTGAATTGATATTGCTAATCGATTAGCAAAAATAATTTCAAAATCCAATTGACGGCGTTGGTAAATTCGGTCATGATACGAGTCATGAATTAATTGTTAACTAAAAATTGGTATATTTAACAAAGGAGCAAGAGAAATGCAATCAACTGAGCAAAAAACGATTGCCATCTATGCTGACGGGGCTGTCATTGATGACATGCGTCAAATGGCTAAGCTGCCTGAAGTAACGGGCTTTACGACCAACCCCTCACTGATGAAGCGAGCAGGAGTTACTAATTACTTGACGTTTGCCAAGCAAGTAGTCGGTGAGTTTCCGGAAGCTTCCCTGTCTTTTGAGGTTTTTTCACAAGATCCTCAGAAAATGCAGCAGGAAGCAGAAATCTTAAGTTCATTAGGCAAACATGTCTATGTTAAGATTCCGATTTTAAACTTGAATGGACAGCCTAATACGGAGCTGATTCATCAACTGGCACATGCCGGCATCAAGCTGAACATTACCGCAGTAACGACCAGCGAACAGGTGCGCTTGGCATTGGAAGCTTTGGACGAACAGACGCCGGCGATTATTTCACTATTTGTGGGACGAGTTGCTGATACGGGTGCGGATCCAACTTCCTTTGTCAATGCCAGCGTAGCGATGTCACATTTGCATCCAAACGTTGACTTGCTGTGGGCCTCGACGCGTGAAGTCGACAACATTCGTCAGGCTCAGCAGGCTGGTATCGATATTATTACAGTACCACCGGCAATTCTGCAAAAATGGCTGGCACGGCGCGAGTTTACGCCAGAAGATGTTGCTCTGGATACGGTTCGCGGTTTTGACCAAGATATTAGTACGCTGGGATTCAGCATTTTAGATGAAGTTGCAGAGGAGGCGGCGGTCAATGAGTAATCAGCAAGCAACTCTAGATCAAAAATCAGTTACGGCTGCTCGAATGCTGGGCGTAGAAATGATTGAAGCCTCGCACAGCGGCCATCCTGGGATCGTTTTGGATGCCGCGCCAATGGCTTACACGCTGTTTGAATATCATATGCGTTTTAACCCTAAGCAGCCTAAGTGGATCAACCGCGATCGCTTTGTCTTGTCAGCAGGCCATGGCTCAGCGCTGCTCTACAGTCTGCTGCATCTAAACGGTTTTGATCTCACTGTTGATGACTTGAAGGCGTTTCGCCAAATGGGTTCCAAAACACCAGGCCATCCTGAATATGGATGGACGCCTGGCGTTGATGCCTCGACTGGTCCCTTGGGTCAAGGACTTGGTATGGCAGTTGGTATGGCGATTGCAGAAAAGCATCTAGCTGCACAGTGCAACCGACCGGGGATGCCAGTAATTGATCATTACACTTACGCCTTGGCGGGTGATGGTGATTTGATGGAGGGCATCAGTCAAGAAGCCTTGGATATTGCAGGCAATCTGCAGCTTAATAAACTGATCGTGCTTTATGACTCAAATGATGTTTCACTGGATGGGCCATTGTCAATGAGTACGCATGACAATGTTGAACAGCGAGTCAAGGCGGCTTCATGGAATTATGAACGCGTTGAGGATGGCAATGATCTGGCTCAGATCGATGCAGCTTTGTGGCGGGCTAAACGTTCCGATAAGCCAACCTTGATTGAGGTTAAGACGGTAATTGGCTACGGTGCGCCTAAGCAGGGAACCAACAAAGTTCATGGTACGCCGGTTGGTCAGGATGGCCTGGCTATCCTCAAAGAAAAATTTGACTGGCATGAGCCATCTTTCACCGTACCGCAGGCTGTTTATGATCACTTCCAAGAGCTGGTGGCTGCCAAAGAAAAGCAATACCAGCGCTGGTTGGAAATATGGGCTTCCTATCAGCAGCAGTATCCGCAACTGGCTGCTCAATTGATGAATGATGAGTTTAAGTTGAGTGATGATGCCTTAAACTATCAACCAGGTGAAAAAATTGCCACGCGGCTGGTATGTGATGACGCACTGCAGGAAATCGCCCGGCAGAATCCGATGTTTTGGGGCGGGGCTGCGGACCTGGCCAGCTCTAACAAAACGCTGCTGAAAAAAGATGACAATTTTGCTGCGGATAATCCATTAGGTCGCAATCTGCGGTTTGGCGTACGTGAATTTGGCATGGCAGCAGCCTTGAATGGAATTACGCTGCATGGTGGTACCCGAGCCTTTGGCAGCACGTTCTTGGTCTTTAGCGACTATCTTAAGGGTGCCGTTCGTCTGGCTGCTTTAATGAAGATCCCGACTACCTTTGTCTTTTCTCATGATTCTTTGGCTGTTGGTGAAGATGGTCCAACGCATGAACCAGTTGAGCAATTGGCAGCGCTGCGCTCAATGCCGGGTGTCGATGTCTATCGTCCAGCTGATGCCAATGAAACGATTGCTTCCTGGCAAGTCATTGGCAAAACTACTGATCGTCCGAGCGTAATCGTTACTTCGCGTCAGGGACTGCCGGTTTTGGCAGCAGCTAAACATGCACCAGTAGAACGAGGAGCTTATATCCTAGTACCGGCTCAAACCAATCATCCATCTGGAATCCTGATTGCCAGCGGCTCTGAGGTCTCTTTGGCATTGCAGGCTAGAGAACGATTGGCCAAAGAAGGCATTGACGTGCAGGTTGTTTCGATGCCATGTCAGGAACGTTTCTTGCGGCAGTCAAAGCAGTATCAAGAAATGGTGCTGCCGCCACGCCTGGATAAGCGCTTGGCACTCGAAATGGGAAGTTCAATGTGCTGGCACCGTTTTGTCGGCTTGAATGGCATGGTAATGGGCGTTGATGAATTCGGTACCAGCGCTCCAGGTGAACAGGTTATTGAAAAGTTTGGCTTCACGCCAGAACGCGTTGCTGCAGCCTTTAAGCAGACAGCCGGGCTTGAAAATGAAAAATCAACTCAAATGGCTGCTAATGGCTAGCTGCTGTTTTCTAAAAACTACGTATCACACATAAATCTTAATCTCTAAATCTCAAAATACTCCAAAAATCCCCAAAGGCCATGAGCGATCCACTATCCCAGTCGCTCATGGCCTTTTTGATTTGAATTGGTATATAAAAAAGCTCCGTGATTTTAAATCACAGAGCTTTTTAAGAAATAAACCGTAATTAGATATTACAGCTTGTTGTAGAATTCGACAATCAGCGCTTCGTCGATGTCGGCGTTCATGTCTTCACGTTCTGGCAGACGAACCAGCTTACCTTCGAGCTTGTCAGCATCGAATTCAACGTATGAAGGACGTGCAACAACGGCTTCAACAGCGTTCTTGATAACGTCCAGGTTCTTGGACTTGTCGCGAACGGAGATGACTTGACCAACCTTAACTTCGAAGGAAGGAATGTCAACGCGCTTGCCATCTACGGTGATGTGACCGTGGTTAACCAGTTGACGAGCTTGACGACGAGTAGTAGCCAGACCCAGACGGTAAACCATGTTGTCCAGACGACGTTCCAACAGGATCATGAAGTTGGTACCGTGAGTACCTTCCTTGATCTTACCGGCACGCTTGAACAGGTTACGGAATTGACGTTCAGTCATACCGTACATGTAACGCAGCTTTTGCTTTTCGCGCAGTTGCATACCGTATTCAGACAGGCGGCCACGACGGTCATTACCGTGATCACCAGGTGCGTAGTTGCGACGAGCCAGTTCCTTACCGGTACCGGACAGAGACATGCCGAGACGGCGAGATACACGCCAGCTAGGGCCAGTGTAACGAGACATATTAGAATTCCTCCAATAAAATTATTTGGAGTAAAATAATCCGATTGTGAGCTTGACATTCGTGCAGGCCAATTGGATCGTTCACCCTTGCAGCTGGGTTACTGGAAACACCATGCGGCATTGGTCTGTTGACGAGCTTGCCCCTCACTGCTGCATTATTTTACACAAAGAGTACTTTAACGCGAAAAACATGCCTAGTCAAGATGTTTGATCAGTTCATCGACAAAAGATTGAATGCCGGCCTGCAGTTTTGCATCAAATCTTTTTTCAACTGGGGCATCCAAATCCAAGACACCAAGCAATTGCTGATCTTTAATCAAGGGAATTACAAGCTCAGAACGGGCGGCAGCATCACATGAGATATAACCAGGAAACTTAGTGACGTCATCAACTGCCAATGCCTGCCGCTGAGTAGCTGACTGACCACAGACGCCTTTGTTCATTGCAATGTGCATACAGGCTGGATGCCCTTGAAATGGTCCCAGCACCAGTTCGTTTTCTTTAGGGTCATAAAGATAAAAGCCGGTCCAGTTCAATTGATCAACGCTGTCGTTTAACAGTGCTGAGGCATTAGCCAGATTAGCAATTAAGTTGGTTTCATTTTCCAATAAGGCAGCCAGCTGGGTGTTGATAAGCTTAAAGTTTGGCAAAATAAAAATCCCTCCGATAAATAATAAGTTGTCAAGAGCAGATATGATATAATTTTAATTAGTGGAATTTTAAGATTAAACGGTGAAAAACGCAAAGCATAAACCGTGCAAAATATAGGTGGGATATAGATGTTTCAAGTGTTGATCGGAATTTTAGTTATTGCTGCATTGGTAATTATTGGCGTATACGTCTATCAAAAGCGCACCCTCAATGCGGTAGACGCCCTGCTGAATCAAAAAGCTGCCGCACTGACAACTCATTTGGACGAACGGTTTGCCAAAAACGCAAATCCAGAGCTGAGCGGCGACTCGCTAAAGGATTTTAATCAGCTCAAGGATGAATATCAAGATGAATTCCTAACGGCTGCCAGTCGGGTCGATGACTTGGCCGATCAAATAGCGCAAGATCTGCATGGATTTAATCTATTGAAAGTCAAGCCGGATCTGCGTAAGCTGCAGGATGCGACTGCTAAGCTGCTGAGTGAACAGACAAATCTTGAAGAAGGTTTGAAAAAAATTGACGATGCCAAGGCAGAACATCAAAAAGCAATTGGCGAGCTAAAAAAGCAATACCAGCAGTTTCATAATGAACTGGAAGAAAACAGCTATCGCTATGGCAAAAGCAGTACGGCTCTGCGCCAGCGCCTGACGGATCTGGAAGCTCGTTTTGCCAAGTTCACCACGCTTACGGCCAAAGGCGACTATGAAGCGGCTCAAGACGTCCTTAACGAGCTGCAGCAGGATACCGAGGAACTGGCCCGACTGATGCAAAAGATTCCAGATATCTATAAGCCGCTGCTGACTGAATTTCCCACCCAACTGCAGGAACTAAAAAATGGCTATGAGCAGCTGAAACGACACCACTATAACTTTGCTGATGGCCAGATCGATCAAGAAATTAAGCGGCTTGGTCAGCTTTGCGAACAAGCAGATGCTGATTTGAATGCCTTGCGACTGGATGAGGCGGCAACGGCAAATGATCAGCTGACGCAGCATATTGAGCAGCTTTACGATGTTATGCAGCGCGAACTTGATGCTCGGCCAAAAGTTGCACCATTGATGCGCGATGTAGGTCGGCATTTGAGTCATGCCAAACAGCAGAATCGTGAGCTGATTGATGAACTGGAACGTTTAAGTCTTAACTACACGCTTAACAATGACGAACTGGCCAACGCACGCGGCCTTGACGAACAGCTGCGGCAGCTGCAGGCATCATATGACCAAGATCAAGAAGCACTGGCAGTCGAAGAAGCTATTGACAGCCAGGTTGTTGCTCGTCAGACCGATAATGAAAAGTCATTGACGGCAATCGAAGAACAGCAAAAACAGATCAATGATAGTGTTGCTGATCTTCAGTCTGATGAGGCGCGAGCAAAAAAAACGCTGCAGCGATTCTCAGTTGAGATTCGTACAATCAAACGGCGTGTGGAGTCACTGAATCTGCCAGGAATTCCCCAAGACTACATGGATTATTTCTTCCTGGTCAGCGATGAAATTGGTAAACTAGCCGATGCAATCAGCCAGGTTAAGATTGATATGGAAGACATCACCAAGCAGCTTTTAATCGTGCAAGACGATCTGGAAACGCTGCAGGAAAAAACTGATGACTTAAGAGACAGTGCCGAACTGACCGAACGGCTGATTCAATATGCCAACCGGCTCAGTATTGACCATGAAGAGATTAATGATGCGATTGCCAAAGCACAAAATGAATTCAATCGCTATAATTATCCAGGTAGTCTGGAAATCTTGGAAAAGGCCGTTGAAAAAGTCGAGCCGGGTTCCTATAAGCGAATGGAGCAGCGTTACTATACCGAGCTTAAGCGCAATTCTTAAAACCAAAAACGTGTCGCCAATGACGCGTTTTTTTATTTTCAAGTGTCAATCATGGTTAAAAGAAACGGGATCTGTTATAATGTAGCGTTGTTTTAGGAGCCGAACCTTCGTCGCGGATGTGATCCATCGGCGGCAATATCTTGCGAGGAAAATCTGTTTTCCCGCGTGCATTAAAGGAGTAAGCACAGTATGATTTATTTTGACAATAGTGCCACGACGCAGATCTGGCCGGAAGTTTTGGATACGTATAATCAAGTCTGCCAAAAGATTTGGGGGAATCCCTCCAGTCTGCATAAGGTTGGTGAGACGGCTTGGAATCTTCAAGAGCAGGCACGTAAACAGATTGCGGACCTGTTTGACGTTTTGCCAAGTGAGATTGTTTTTACCAGTGGTGGTTCAGAGGGCGACAACTGGGTCATCAAAGGAACGGCAATTGAAAAGCGTCAATATGGCAAACATATTATTACGACCAGCGTTGAGCATGCTGCGGTGCGTAATTCGATGGAGCGCTTAGCTGACCTTGGTTTTGAGATTACCTATCTGCCGGTCAATGATCAGGGACGCATTGATCCAGAAGACGTTAGAAAAGCACTGCGCCCAGATACGATTCTGGTTGAATCAATGGTTGTCAACAATGAGATTGGTACGATTCAGCCAATCAAGGAAATTGGTGAAATCTTAAAGGACTATCCTAAAGTTCACTTTATGGTTGATGCGGTGCAGGCAATCGGTAAGGGAATCGATGACCTTGTCTTTTCAGATCGGGTCGATTTTGCGGTCTTTTCTGGTCATAAGTTCCATGCACCGCGCGGAACCGGCTTTGTATATGCCAAAGCCGGCCGCAAGCTGGCTCCACTGATTGATGGTGGCGGTCAGGAGCGCGGCCGCCGCAATGGGACCGAAAATACGGCTGGTTTTGTTGCGATGGCCAAGGCATTACGGTTGGTAAAACAAAACGAAAAGCAGGCCGTTGAACGCGAAAAAGCAATCAAGACGCGAATTTACGATCATATCAAGAATTTTGAACACGTTGAGGTTATCTCGCAAAATGATGATTCGTTTGCTCCTCATATTCTGACGTTTGCAATTGTTGGCGTCCGTGGTGAAACGATCGTGCACGCTTTTGAAGATCACGATATCTATATTTCAACGACCAGTGCCTGCTCTTCAAAGAAGCACGTTGAAGCCGGGACTTTGGCGGCTATGAAGGTTCCCGATGAAATTGCAACCAGTGCCGTACGGATCAGCCTGGGCGATCAAAACACCTTGGCTGAGGCTGATGAGTTCAATCGCGTCTTTGATGAGCTGTATGCCGGCTTTAAGAAGATTATCGATTAGTTTTTGAAAGGAAAATCTAGTTCCAAAATGCAATATGATGAAATTATGGTGCGCTATGGCGAGCTTTCGACTAAAGGGCGCAACCAAAAGAACTTTATTGACCGTTTGGGAGCCAATGTTACCAAAGCGTTGCATGGCTTTGATCAGGTTAAGATTCATCCGCAAAGAGACCGGATGCATATTGACTTAAACGGTGCCGACAGTAGTCAGGTCATGGATCGCTTAAAGCAGGTGTTTGGCATCCAGACCTTCTCTCCTTCTTTACGAGTTGAAAGCGACTTTGAAGCAGTTAAGCAGGCAGCGGCTAAGATGATCAGAGAACAGGTAAAAGAACCGGCCACCTTTAAGATCAGTACTCGGCATGCCGACCATGGCTTTCCAATGGGGACGTTTGAGATGAATCGTGAGCTGGGAGCCTATCTGCTAAAGGAATTTCCTGATCTTTTAACAGTTGACGTTCACCATCCAGATATTGATCTGATGGTTGAGATTCGGAAAAGCGGAATTTATCTGACCAGTGAAAAGATCAAGGGCGCAGGTGGTCTACCAGTTGGAACGGCTGGTAAAGGCATGATGATGCTTTCAGGCGGAATCGATTCACCGGTTGCTGCCTACCTGGCCATGAAGCGTGGGGTTTCTTTGGAGATGGTGCACTTCTACAGTCCGCCATATACCAGTGAACAGGCATTAGCTAAATCAAAGGAACTGACCAGCAAACTGGCAAAATATTGTGGTAGCATCAAGTTCATTCAAGTACCGTTTACCGAAATTCAAGAAACGGTTAAGGAAAAGATTCCCGAGGGCTATCTGATGACCGTCCAGCGCCGCTTAATGCTTAGACTGGCCGCGGCTTTGGCCATGAAACGCCATGGCCTGGCCATCTTTAACGGTGAAAGCCTTGGACAGGTAGCCTCACAGACGATGGAAAGCATGGTCGCTATTAATGATGTGACTACCTGGCCGGTGCTGCGTCCGGTTCTGTCGTTTGATAAGACTGAAATCATCAAGATCGCTGAAGAAATCGATACCTATGAATTGTCGATTCTGCCATATGAAGACTGCTGTACGGTCTTTACGCCGCCATCGCCAAAAACCAAGCCAAACCTGAAACGGGCACGGGCCTATGAAGCACGGCTGGATGTTGAAGGATTGATGCAGCGGGCTTTGGAAAACATTAAGATTACTGAGATTCATGCTGGTGACGAATTCTTGAATCAGAATCAAGACGTATTCGCCGAATTGCTGTAAAATTTAAGCTGATGCAAGACTTTTTAATGCATCAGCTTTTTTATTTCAAACACCGGATTTGGCTATTCGAATGGTGCTAAATTTGGTATACTGTTCCCACACAAAATTAAAAAACGCTGTGAAACTGAAAGGAGCGTTCATCGTGGAAGTTACTGTCAATGGTGAGAAGATGCAGCTGGTCGGCAATCCGCCAGAAGTAGGTACGGAAATTCCTCACTTTAAGCTGTTTGATGCTCAGAATCAACGGGTTAAGACTCGTGAGCTGCTGGGCAAGCCAACTTTATTCTCAGTCGTACCAGACATCAATACGTCGGTCTGCTCGCTGCAGTCACGCAAATTCAACAAGGCAATGGCTGAATATCCTGACGTCCGCTTGATTACGGTCTCCACCAATCCAATTAACGAACAGAAGGGCTGGTGCGCGGCCAATGATATCCCAAATGCTGAGCTTTTATCTGATTATGAACAGTCATTTGGCTATGCAATGAAGCTTTTGATCCCTGATGAAGGCGTCTTGGCACGGTCAATCTTCCTCATTGATGCTGATGGCCAGATCGTCTATCGACAGATCGTTCCTGAAATGACGCATGAGCCTGACTATCTGGCTGCCTTGAATGCAGTAGAAAAGTTGGGCACGGCTGCTGAATAATTAAGAAATTATTTGAATCGACTTGACGTTGTCAAAAATTTCTTTTATTATTACGCTATTCAAGCATTGAACGAGAGAGTAGATCTGGTAAAGCCGTTTAGAGAGACCTTGTTGCTGAAAAAAGGTTCGGTTTGCCAGATTGAAGGTAGCTCGCGAGCAGAATTGCTGAAAGCAAGTAGGCAGTTCCGGTTCATGGCCGATATCCCATGTTTGAGTGGAAGCCTGTCTTTAGATGGGTTTCAATTTAGGTGGTACCGCGAGCAGACTCGTCCTAATTTATTAGGGCGAGTCTTTTTTTGTTTGATGCCAATTAAATTAACCAATAACTGTAAATCTGAAAGGGGAACTTGCCATGTCAGAAAAGAACATGTCCACCAAGTTCAACCCGGCTTCGATTGAAGAAGGGCGCTACCAGTGGTGGATCGATGAAGGGTTCTTTAAGCCAAGTGGTGATAAGAAAGCCAAGCCATATTCAATCGTTATTCCACCTCCTAACGTTACTGGCAAGCTGCACTTGGGTCATGCCTGGGATACCACGCTGCAGGATATGATTATTCGGCAAAAGCGGATGCAGGGCTATGACGTTTTGTGGCTGCCAGGGATGGACCACGCCGGCATTGCAACGCAGGCTAAGGTTGAAGCACGGCTGCGCGAACAAGGCATTTCACGCTATGACCTGGGTCGCGAAAAGTTTATTCAACAAGTATGGGACTGGAAAGACGAATATGCCGACATCATCCACAAACAGTGGGCTAAGATGGGAATCTCAGTTGACTACGATCGTGAACGCTTTACCCTTGACGAGGGCCTAAACAAAGCGGTTCGCAAGGTTTTCGTTGATTTGTACAATAAGGGACTGATCTACCGGGCAACCTACATTATCAACTGGGACCCACAGGCACGGACGGCGCTTTCCGACATGGAGGTTATCCACAAAGATGACAAGGGTGCCTTCTACCACGTTAAATATCCATTTACCGACGACACGACGTTTAATGGCAAAGACTACATTGAAGTTGCTACGACGCGTCCTGAAACCATGTTTGGCGATGAGGCCGTTGCCGTAAACCCAAATGATGAACGCTACAAGGAACTGGTCGGCAAGCATGTTATGGTGCCGCTGGTCAACCGTGAGATCGAAATCATTGCTGATGACTACGTAACGCCTGAATTTGGTACTGGGATGGTTAAGATTACGCCGGCTCATGATCCAAACGACTTCTTGGTTGGCAAGCGTCACAACCTGCCTGAACTCAACACGATGAACGAGGACGCCTCGCTGAATGAAAATGCCGGCAAGTACTGCGGGATGGATCGTTTCGAGGCGCGCAAGGCAATCGTCAAGGATCTGGAAGATGGCGGCTATATGCTGAAGATTGATCCAATCGTACACTCTGTTGGTCACTCTGAACGGACCGGCGTACAGGTTGAATCTCGGCTTTCAACGCAGTGGTTCGTTAAGATGAAGCCATTGGCAGAAAAAGCATTGGCCAACCAAAAGACAGCTGATCGGGTCAACTTTGTCCCAGAACGTTTTGAGCACACCTTTAATCAGTGGATGGAAAACGTGCATGACTGGGTTATCTCACGTCAATTATGGTGGGGTCACCGAATTCCGGCTTGGTACAACAAACAAACCGGTGAAATGTACGTTGGCATGGAGGCACCAAAAGACGCCGAAAACTGGGAGCAGGACAAAGATGTGCTTGATACCTGGTTTAGCTCGGCATTGTGGCCATTTTCAACGATGGGCTGGCCAGACACTGATTCTGCTGACTTTAAGCGTTATTTCCCAACCAACACGCTGGTCAGCGGTTACGACATCATCTTCTTCTGGGTTGCCCGGATGATCTTCCAATCACTGGAATTTACCGGCAAGGCACCATTCCGCAATGTCTTGCTGCACGGCTTGATTCGTGATGAGCAGGGCCGTAAGATGAGTAAGTCTTTGGGTAACGGGATTGATCCAATGGACGTCATCGAAAAGTATGGTACGGATGCTTTGCGCTGGTTCCTGGTTACGGGTTCTACGCCAGGTCAAGACATTCGTTTCTCCTACAAGAAGATGGATGCAGCCTGGAACTTTATCAACAAGATCTGGAATGCCAGCCGTTATGTAATCATGAATCTTGGTGACATGCAGAATGCACCAAAACTGCCGGCTAAAGACAAGTGGGATCTGGCAGACCGTTGGATTTTGAGTCGTTTGAACGCAACGATCAAGCAGGTTACCGATCAATTTGAGTCATTTGACTTTGGTGAAGCTTGTCGCTGTCTGTACAACTTTATCTGGAACGATTTCTGTGACTGGTACATTGAAATGACCAAAGAAAAGCTCAACAATGGTACAGAAGCAGAAAAAGCCGACACCAAGAACATTTTAGGCTACGTGCTCGACCAAACGCTTAAACTGATGCATCCGATCATGCCATTCGTTACTGAGGCGCTGTGGCAAGATATGCCGCATGAAGGCAAGTCAATCATGATTGCTGACTATCCAGTGGTTCATGATGAATTTGCAGATGAAAAATCAGAAGAACAGATGAAGCGTCTGATCGAACTGATTACGGCCGTGCGCAACATTCGCAATGAAGCCAATGCGCCAATGTCCAAGCCAGTCGATCTGCTGATCAAGACAGATGATCAGGCTGCTGCTGACATGCTTTTGGCCAATGCAGACTACATCAAGCGATTCTGCCATCCTGCTGATTTGCAGATTGCTACCGATACGCAGGCGCCAAAATTGGCCATGAGCGGTATCGTTACCGGTGCTGAAGTCTACATTCCAATGGCTGAACTGGTTGACCTAAAAGAGGAACAGGCACGGATGGAAAAAGAGATTGCTAAGCTGGAAAAGGAAGTTCAACGTTCCGAAAAGAAGCTTGGCAACGAAAAATTTGTCAATAATGCTCCTGAAGCCGTCGTAGCCGAAGAACGCGCTAAGGCAGTCGAATGGAAGCAAAAGCTGGAAGCAGCCCAAGCACGTCTTGCTTCGCTGCAGAATGCTTAATTAGGTAAGCAGGACATCCCCAGAGTTCATCAGAGCTTTGGGGATGTTTTTTTGCAAATTAAGTCGATTTTTGCGAACAATCGTTCTATAATTAGGCGTAAAAATGAAAGGATTTATCATGACAAATATTCAGAACTATGATGATGCCCTGGCATTTATTCATGGCCGGACCAAGTTTAAAAAGATTCCAACTCTGAAACGGATGCGGCGATTTTTAAAAGAACTTGGCAATCCACAAGAAAAGCTCAGCTATCTGCACGTTACCGGCACCAATGGCAAGGGATCAACCGTAGCAATGCTGCGATCGCTCTTAATGGCAAGTGGCTTGACGGTAGGGACTTTTACCTCGCCGTTTATTGTCCGCTTTAATGAGCGAATCTCACTGAATGGCCAACCGATTTCGGATGATGAGCTGGTAAAGGCTGCCCAAAAGGTGGCCCCCGTTGTTGATTATCTAGATCAAGTATTGCCTGAGGGTGGTCCCACTGAATTTGAGATTGATACAGCAATCATGTTTACCTGGTTTGCACAAAAAAAGCCAGATGTTGTAATTCTCGAGGTGGGAATTGGTGGCCTTTATGACTCAACTAATGTGATTGTGCCAGCTGTCAGTGGGATTGTTACGGTTGGCTACGATCATATGCATGTTTTGGGTGATACGCTGGCTGAGATTGCATGCCAAAAAGCGGGTATCATCAAACCAAATGTACCGGTAGTGATTGGCCGGTTGCCTCAGACTGCGCGGCAGACAATCATAGCAGATGCACAAGAAAAACAGGCACCATTATATGAAAACGGGCGACAGTTTACGGCTAAAAAACTGAACAATCATCAGTTAAGAAATGAAATCGAATATGATGGACTAATGCTTCATCGGCAAAAATTTCAGTTAAGCCTGCTTGGCGAGTATCAAGTTGATAATGCAGCCGTTGCACTCACCATGGCGCAGCTTTATTTGAAACGACTGGGCGTGCCGATTGACGTCCAGGCTTTTCAAAACGGCTTGGCCAATACACGCTGGCCGGGGCGGTTAGAAATCGTCAATGACTCGCCGTTGGTTGTTTTAGACGGTGCTCATAATCTGCCCGGAATGCAAGCTTTGACGACAACGCTGCAAAATGACTTTAAAGAAATGGAAATCTATGTTTTGGTAGCAATTTTGGCTGATAAACAATATCAGTTAATGTTGGGAGAGATTGCCAGTCTGCCCAATGTTCATTTGATGCTGACCAATTTTGCCGGTCCGGGTCCCAAGCGGCCGAGCGCTGATTTAGAAAAGGCAGCTAAAGACATCAAAACACATTGGCCAATTGAGACGGCACCCAGCTGGCAAGAGGGATTGCTGAGATTATCAAGGGAAGTTTCAGCCGATGATGCAATCTTGATTACCGGCTCGTTATACTTTATCTCAGAGGTTCGGCGTTTTTTTGCTGATTAAAAATAAAATCTGCTCTGTCTTGCATATAGTAATGGCAGAGGAGGTAATCAAATGACTGAAAAAACTTGCCAGCAGCGCTATGTGGCATTAGTTAACATGGTTTTTGATCAAGAAGGAGACCTTGCCAATCATTTTTTAGAACTTTTTCCCACGCCAGCTGTTTTTCGCAATATGACGATGGAAGAACAGGATGCTTTTTTGGGATATAATCGCAAACGTCTTAAACCGGTTTTGGCAGCAATTGAGCTGGGAAATCTGATTTTAACCTGTCCGCATGATATCTTAGGTCACGCCTATTCCAGTAATGAGGTTGGCCAGTTTTTAATGGATGAGATGGCTGGACAGATGCAAGAGTCAGTCGAAGTGCTTTGTACGGATGTGCATAACGAGATCATAGCACGACGCTGTCTGTTTAAAGGCGGTCAAGCGGAATGTATGCTTTATCCGGATCAAATTTTTCGCTACGTGCTGCACTGGAATTCATTTGGCCTGATCATGGTTCACAATCATCCTTCAGGCGATCCCGAGCCATCCAGACAGGATCTGAGCTTTATGCGACGGCTGGAACGGGGCTGTCAGCTGCTGGGACTGCATCTGTTGGACTGTCTTGTGATTGGCAGCCAGGACTATTACAGCTGGCGTGAAAGTCAAGAGGCTCATGCGGCATTTAATGATCAAATTGCGAATTGAATTTTAAAATTCGGTTAAGGAAACCTGAATGCTGAATAGCAATGCTGTTTTTCTCTGGCGTTTGGTGTATAGTAATGTCTGTTAATTTAACGTTCGGCTATGGTATAATATCAACGCTATTGTATTATGAAAATGAACGACTACTTTTGTATACGAAGGGAAGAAACAGATTGCTAGGAATTGGAGCAAAAAATATTGGCATTGATCTTGGTACTGCCAATACTATTGTTTACATTGAAGGCAAAGGCATCGTTTTGCGTGAACCATCCGTAGTTGCCCGCAACAAAAAGAGCGGCGAGGTCATCGCGGTTGGTGAAGAAGCACGTGATATGATTGGACGCACGCCTGCAAGCATTGTGGCGATTCGCCCAATGAAAGACGGCGTGATTGCCGATTATGATACGACGGTTGCTATGATGAAGCACTATATGGAAAAGGCACTCGGCAAAAATGGCGGCAAACCATACGTAATGGTCTGCGTACCTAGTGGCGTTACGGAAGTTGAAAAACGTGCCGTAATTGATGCAACGCGGGTGGCTGGCGCACGTGATGCCTATGTGATCGAAGAACCTTTTGCAGCTGCAATTGGTGCTGGTCTGCCGGTTATGGATCCAACTGGAAGTATGGTTGTTGACATTGGTGGCGGTACGACGGATGTTGCTACGATTTCACTTGGTGGCATCGTTTCAAGTCGTTCGATTCGCATGGCTGGTGACAAGATGAATGATGCGATCGCACAGTTCGTTCGTCAAAACAAGAATCTGCTGATTGGTGAACGTACGGCTGAAAAGCTCAAGTGGGATATCGGCTCAGCTTCTGTTGAGGCAGCTAAGGAAATGGGAACTACCGAAGTCCGTGGTCGTGATTTGGTAACTGGTCTGCCACAGACTAAAGAAGTTTCGGCAGTTGATGTTTCCAACGCGTTGCAAGATGTTGTCGAAGCGATTATCGAAGCCATCAAGGGAACGTTGGAAGAAACCTCACCGGAAATTGCGGCTGACGTAATTGACCATGGGATCGTGCTGACTGGTGGCGGTGCCTTGCTTAAGCACTTGCCAGAAGTTATTGCCGATGCTACCAAGGTGCCTGTATTTATCGCCAATGATCCATTGGACTGTGTTGCTATCGGGACTGGTGAGTCACTGAAGAGCATTGATGTGATGAAAAAAAGCAAGTAGTCACGCAATCGAGTAAAGAGAATAACTGATACACAGTTAACAGGGCGGGGCTGGTCGCAAAACGATTTGTTTTGCCCAGTCCCGTTAAATGTATCTGGGTGCATTGGAGGATAAAAATGCAGAAGTTTTTTTCGAATCGCCGCTTGGTAATTACAGTGGTAATTCTAGTAGTCTGCTTTGGCTTAATGGGCGGCTCGATTGCGATGCGCAACCGTCGTTCGACCCCACCACTGATTCAGCAGTTTGGCAATGACATCGCCGGCTTTGCCGATGGCATTGTGGCATATCCGGTCAATGCCGTACAGGGCGTCGCTGATTCAGTTTCCGGATTGATGAATGCCTACACGGAAAATCGCGAGCTGAAGCAGAAAGTATCTGAGCTGGCCCAGGTTAAGGTTCGTGACCAAACGCTGGCTAAGGAAAACAAGCAGCTAAAAGCAGAATTGAAGCTCAAGAACTCGCTGACCGACTATTCAACCGTTAGTGCAGCTGTAATGTCCAGGACGCCTTCTTCATGGCAGCAGCAATTAGTGATCAACAAGGGGCAGACCAGCGGTATTAAAAAGAACATGCCGGTACTTTCTGGCGGCGGCTTGATTGGCCGAGTGGCGGAAGTTAACAAGACTAACAGTAAAGTTGAACTGCTCAGTGATACCAGCGAGTCATCCAATCGTTTTTCAATTGTGATTAATGGCACTGATGGTAAGAGCGTCAACGGGATCATTACGGGCTATAATGCCAGAACCAATGAGCTGATTATGGGGCAGGTAACCTCAACGGCTAAGATTAAAAAAGGCGCTAAGGTCGTAACCAACGGAATGGGCGGTATTACGCCAAAAGGACTCTATGTCGGCAAAGTCTCACGTATCGGCAAGGATGATTATGGACTGGCTAAGAAAGTCTACATCAAACCGGCTACGAACTTTAACGAGATCAATATCGTTACGGTAGCGGAATTAAACGATTAGAGGCGGTGTGACATGTATAGATTATCCCGGTTGAGATATGTGTTTCCTTTGGGTCTGTTCGCTGCCCTCTTTTTAGATGGTTCTTTAAGCAAGATATTTGCAGGCTTTTTCTTTCATTATCCCTATGCAATGGTCAGTCAATTGGTCATTGTCTGGCTGGTCTGCTCGTATTTTTTTGAAGGTGACATTCAGATTCCGTTGATTGGATTTTCGGTCGTCGCGGGGATTTTTTGTGATCTCTATTATTCAGGGATCCTGGGACTGTTCATGTTCCTTTATCCAATGGTTGTTGGTCTGACGAAATTGCTGGCTAAATATATCACGTCATCGTTTCCGATGATTGTCCTGGTCTTTTTGATCGATCTGACGGTATTTGAGCTTTTTAACTATTGGGCCTATGCTGCAGTGGGAATTGCCAAGGTTGGCCTGGGCGGTTTTTTGTTGGATACGCTGTTGCCAACGTTGCTTTTGAATCTGGTATATCTGCTGTTTTTGTATTTTCCATTGCAAAAGCTGATTACTTGGGCTGCTGATATCGAACGCCGCTAAATTTACGGTGAGGTCTTGACAAGGCTGTTGGATGATAGTAAGATACTGACAATTATTAAAAAACGATAACAAAAACAAAGAACAGACTAGTAGCTGTTTAGCCGTCTGCTTAGCGAGTCGCGGTTGATGGGAAGCGACCAGAAGGCAACAGTGAATCACATCTGCGAGTTGGGCGATCGAATTTAGTAAGTCGCTCCGGGGAAGCCCGTTACAGCACAGAGTTTAAATTTGAACTCGCTGAGGCAGTTTAGCGTGAGCTGACTGCAATGATGAGGTGGAACCGCGGCAACGCCCTCTGAGCCATGTGCTCGGGGGCGTTTTTGCTTTTCTGGAAAATTTGAACTTAATGAGGCAATGGCTGTGAAGCCGTTGCAAATCCGAGGTGGGATCACGCTGCGGCGTCCTCGACAGTTGTTATGACTGTTGAGGACGTTTTTTGTTATCGAAGCATTTGAGGGAGGTTTTATCATGTCAATGCACTATGTTATGGAAATTCTGCCATCGCTGTTTCAAGGCGCTGGCATGACATTAAAGCTGTTTTTCTGGACGCTGCTTGGTTCACTGCCTTTGGGGATCTTAGTTAGTTTAGGATTGACTTCCAAGTTTCGGCCACTGCAATGGCTGCTTGAGCTTTATGTCTGGCTGATGCGGGGTACGCCGCTGCTGCTGCAATTAATTTTTGTTTTTTATGGCTTGCCAATTATTGGGATTGTTTTTCAGCGTTACGATGCCGCGCTGTTTGCATTTATTCTCAACTATGGTGCCTATTTTGCCGAAATCTTTCGGGGCGGCTTTCAGTCAATTGATCAAGGCCAATATGAGGCAGCGCGGGTTCTGCGCTTAAGCTATGGTCAGACGCTGCGCAAGATCGTGATTCCACAGGTCGTTAAGATCGTAATTCCTTCGATCGGCAACGAGGTCATCAATCTGGTCAAGGACTCATCTTTGGTATACGTAATTGGTCTGGGCGATCTGTTGCGGGCTGGCAATGTTGCTACGGCACGGGACGTAACTTTGGTACCATTGCTTTTGGTTGGCTTGATCTACCTAATCTTAATCGGGATCTGTACGTTTATCCTGAACAAGGTTGAAAAGCGCTATTCGTACTTTAAGTAAAAGGAGGCCATGAAGATGCTGGAAGTGCAAGAACTTAAAAAGAGCTTTGGTGGGCGTCAGATTTTAGACGGCGTTGACTTAACGGTTAAAGATGGTGAGATTTTGTGCATCGTTGGTCCATCCGGTGCAGGTAAAACAACGCTTTTGCGCTGCATTACTGGTTTAGAGGCAGCCGACAGCGGTAAGTTTTTGATTGATGGTCGTCCTTTTGATCCACAGGGAACGGATCGCTCTGACAGTGTGATCGGAGTTGTTTTCCAAGACTTTAACCTTTTCCCTAATCTGACGGTTCTTGAAAACGTTACGCTGGCACCAACGCTGGTCTTGAAAAAAGCAAAAGCCGCCGCCCAGCAGGATGCCGAAAATCTCTTAAAGGAACTGGGTTTGGATGGTAAAGGCGATTTGTATCCATATCAGCTTTCTGGTGGTCAAAAACAGCGTGTGGCAATTGCGCGGGCACTGGCGATGAAGCCTAAGATCCTTTGCTACGATGAGCCAACCTCTGCTCTTGATCCTAATCTGCGTGATGAGGTTGCCAAGCTGATTTTGGGCTTAAAAAAAGACGGTATGACGCAGCTGGTGGTTACGCATGATATGGAGTTTGCTCAAAAAGTCGCTGACGATATTCTGCAGGTTAAAGCTTTGGATCAGCAATAGTAATGGGGGCCGGAAAATTGAAGAAGTTCAAATATTGGTTGCTGCTGTTGATTTTGCCGGTTATGCTGTTGAGTGGCTGTCAAAACGTTACCCAGCGTGCTGATACGCAAGACACCTGGAAACAGATTCAGCGGCGGGGCAAGGTTGTGATTGGTCTGGATGACAGTTTCGTGCCAATGGGCTTTCGGGAAAAAAATGGCAAGCTGGTTGGCTATGATATTGATCTGGCTAAAGCAGTCTTTAAACAATATGGCATTAAGGTTGATTTTCAAACGATCGATTGGTCAATGAAAGAAACCGAATTAAAAAATGGTACTATTGATTTGTTATGGAACGGATATTCAGTAACTTCGCAACGAGCTAAAAAAGTTGCTTTCAGTCGTGTTTACCTGCTTAACAAACAAGTGCTGGTTACCAAGAAAAAAGATCACATCAATAATTTCAACGATATGGCGGGGAAGAGTTTAGGCGTCCAAAATGGCTCAACGGGAGCAATGGCTTTAGACGAGTATCCTAAACTGTTAAAAGATAAGATCAAGAATCACAAGGCCGTGCTTTATGATACCTTCCCTGATGCATTTATCGATTTGAATGCGGGGCGGATTCAAGGCATTTTAATGGATGAGGTCTATGCGGACTACTACATTAAGCACCAAAAAGACAGCTCGGCCTATCGAGTCTACTCAGATCCGCAGATGCCGCAAGACTATTTTGCCGTTGGGATGCGCAAGGGTGACAAGACCTTGCAAAAGAAGGTTAACGAAGGTTTGGCTAGACTCCAGAAAAACGGCGAGCTGCGGCAAATCAATAAGAAGTGGTTTGGCGTCAGCAGCAATTATCTGGGACCAGTAAAAAAATAAAATTAACCAACGAGGGCGCGACTTAACGGGCCCTCGTTTGTAATTTATGGGCGAATCAAGTAATATGGAATATTGTATCTATCAGTAAGAATGAACTATGACAATCAAAAACATTAATCGATTTTGGAAATGAGGGTAATATGGTGGATTTTAATCTGCAGCAGGGCGTTAGACTGCATGTTGAGCCAACGTCGCGGTTTCACGTTAATCGAATTCTGATCAACTTTGCAACGCCACAGACGGCAGATAATTCGGCAGCACGCAATCTGTTGGCCAATCTTTTGGAAACCAGTACGGCAGCATATCCAACGCAGACAGCATTTGCCAAGGCCTTGAATCATCTATACGGCGCCGATGCCAGTGCCAGCGTCAGTCGCATTGGCTATGCACATACGCTGCGAGTACGGGCTGAGGCAGTTGACGATCGCTTTGCTCAGCCAGGTATTTTTGCCAGTCTGGTGGATATCTTGTATCAGATGATCTTTCGTCCTTTAATAACGGATGGCGCTTTTGATGCAGCAACCTTTAAGACCCAGCGGCAAAACGTTGCCAATGAGCTGGCTTCCATTAAAGAAAACAAACAGTACTACGCTGCCTGGCAATTGGACCGTCTTTATTATGACCAAAGCTCTTTGATGCGGATTCCCAGCTATGGTCGGCTGGAGGATCTGGACAAGCTAACGCCGGCATCTTTGGTTGAGACCTATTATGATATGCTGGCTCATGACCAGATTGACATTTTTGTCTATGGCAATGTGGATCCGCAGGCGGTACTTGATCTTTTCAGACAGTGGCCGTTATCACCGCGTCAGTCGCCACTGCCTAACGACATCTATTATCGTCAGCCGTTTCATCATCGCGTTCGTGAGCTGAGTGAGCGCCAAGACGTTAATCAGGCCAAACTGAACCTGGCTTATCACTTTCCGGTTTTCTATCGTGATGAAAACTACTATGCTGCTTTGGTCATGAATGGAATCTTAGGCGGCACGCCATATTCCAAGTTATTTGCTAACGTGCGGGAAAAAGCCAGCCTAGCTTACTATGCATCCAGTCAGCTGCGTTTGTTCAGCAGTCATCTGGCAATTCAGACGGGGATCGATGCCAAAAACTATCACCAGGCGCGACAATTAATAGAGGCTCAGGTCAAGGCAGTTCAGCAGGGTGATTTTAGCGAAACGGTCATGCAGGAAGTCAAAGATGCCTTGATCAACCAGTATCAGACTGGTCTGGATGCTCCTGGCGGCATTGTTGAGCATTGGCTGGTTGACTGTATGAGTAATCGGCTGCCAGCAGAAAACGTTATTGAATCACTGCAGCAGGTGACTAAAGAGCAGGTTGCCAATTTGGCTAAAAAGCTTCAGCTGCAGGCAGTCTATTTTTTGGATGGTGAGAAATAATGCAGCAATTCAAATATTCGGAATTCAATCAAAACGTGTACCAAAAGCAGCTGGATAATGGTCTTTTGGTAACGATGCTGCCAATGGAAGGCTTTCATAAGACCTATGCTGTTTTGTCAACTGAATTTGGCTCAATTGATAATACATTCGTGCCTGATCAAAAAAATGAGCTGTTGACGGTTCCGGATGGCGTGGCGCACTTTTTAGAGCATAAAATGTTTGAAAAGGCCGATCATGACGCGTTTGACCTATTTGGCAAGCTGGGAGCCGATGCCAATGCTTTTACCAGCTTTACGCAGACGCGCTATCTGTTTTCAACGACTTCTCACCTCCACGAAAACCTAGATGTACTGCTGGATTTTGTTCAGGATCCATACTTTACTGAACAAACCGTCGCTAAGGAAAAGGGAATCATTGGTCAAGAAATCACCATGTATAATGATGATCCCAGTTGGCGTTTATATCTTGGGATGCTGGGCAACCTGTATCCTAATGACCCGATGCATATTGACATTGCCGGCACCCAGGAATCGATTCAAAAGATTACGGCACCAATTCTTTACGATGCCTATCGTACCTTTTATCAACCAGCCAATATGAATCTGTTTGTTGCTGGACAACTTGATGTTGAGCAGGTTCTAGCGTGGGTTGAGCAAAATCAGGCAGTCAAGCATTTTGATGCGCCTAAGCTGCCTAAGCGAACCGCGGTAATCAGCGATCCGACCGCCAACGACGTCATTCCGTTTCGTACATTGACGATGGCAGTTGAGCGGCCTAAGGTAATGGTCGGACTGCGCGGCATTCAAAGTTTTGAAAACGGTAAGGAACGGCTGCTTTATAAATGGCGGATCAATCTTTTGCTGGCAATGCTGTTTGATGAGACGTCAGCCAACTTTTTACGTTTGTATGATACTGGTGTTATAGACGATTCTTTTAATTATAATTTTGAGATTCAGCGCGGCTTTCATTTGGCAACCTTCAGCACGGATACTGATCAAATGGAGCAGTTTGCCGATGCCATGATTCAGATTCTAAAAGAGGCGCCTGAACAGCTGGCAACAGTGAAAAATCAGTTTGAAGACGTAAAGCACGCGATGCTGGGCCGCTTGATCAATCAGCTGGACTCACCGGAAAACATTGCAATGCTGTACGGTGGCAGCTATTTTGATCATGCAACGCTGCTGGATGAAATTGAGATTTTGCGCAGTATTGATTATGATGAGCTGGCAATTGCCATTGATCAATTCGTCAAACCAGAGCGGCTCTCGGTCTATCAAATCGTACCGCCAACGAAATAAGCGTTTCTTAAAATTTGCCGTCGCGATAGTATGCTATACTATTTTAGGTTATGGACTAATTTAAAATTTAAAAGAACGAGGATTAGGTATGAGTGAAAACGAAGAAAAACGACCAGAAGTTGGTAAAAAGCTTCATGATGCTCGGGTAGCCAAGGGATATACCTTAGATGACCTGCAGCAGGCGACCAAGATTCAAAAACGCTATTTGATTGCCATCGAAGACGAAAAGTTTGATGAGCTGCCTGGCGATTTTTATGTTCGGGCATTTGTCAAACAGTATGCTGATACGGTTGGTCTGGACGGCGAGGATCTGTTAAAGGAATACGATGACGATCTGCCTAAAGCCAAGACTGATGAATATTCGGAACATATTGCTCAAGCCGTTGAGACGCGGGCAACTTCCAAACGCAAGCTTACCAAGGTTAACGATGCCAGAAAGTATCTGCCAACGGTGATTGCGATTGTCATCGTCGTTATTGTTCTGGCGGCAATTTGGCTGACGGCAATCGTTAGAGGTCATCGTGATTCTTCGACCAAGATTGACAACAGCTCAGTCAAGGTTTCAGGTGAATCAAGCAAGAAGTCTTCCAGCTCAAGCAAAAAGAAGTCATCGTCCAGCTCAAAGAAGACGTCTGACAGCATCAAACTGACGGCTTCAACGCGGACCAGCAGTGCGGTTACGTTTACCGGTGATGCCTTAACCAAGGACACGACCTTGACGATCAAGACTTCTGGACAAGCCTGGAATGCAGTAACGGTTGATAACTCACAGCGTTTAAGCAAGACGATGAGCGCCAACCAAACGGAAAAAATCAATATTGCCAAGAACGCCCAAACGATCGTCTTGACGCTTGGCAATGCCAGCGCTACTACAGTCAAGCTTGGCAACACCACGGTTGATCTGACGCAGAACAACACTTATCCAAACACGCGGACGGTTACGATTAAGCTTGGCAATACTACGCAATCGTCTTCAGCTTCTTCAACTTCTTCATCTGCCGTGACGACCAGTACTTCGCAAAGCACGTCTTCAACTGCTGGGTCAGGTACGACGTCTGGGGTTGCGTCAACCTCATCAACGCAGACGAGCGTATCCAGTACGCGTTAATTTAGTGAAATAGGGGGAAGTTTCGTTGAATTTACCAAATAAATTAACCATCGTTAGGCTGATCATTATTCCATTTTTCCTGATCTTAATGGTAGTGCCATTTGATTGGGGCAGCGTTACGTTTTGGGGTGCTACGATTCCAGTTGCCGAACTGATTGCGGCGATCCTGTTTATTGCGGCCACGATTACTGATAATCTGGATGGTCGAATTGCGCGTCGTGACCATTTAGTAACCAATTTCGGTAAGTTTGCCGATCCATTGGCTGATAAGCTGTTGGTAATGACGGCTTTTATCGTCTTGACGGGTCAAGGGGTCGTACCTTCCTGGGTGACTGCTATTATTATTTGGCGTGAGCTTTCGGTAACGGGCCTGCGTCTATTGCTGGTAGAACAAAATGGAACGGTGCTGGCTGCCAAGATGCCGGGCAAGATTAAGACGACGACTCAATTTATCGCCATTATTTTCTTGCTTTTGCACAATGTGATTTTTGCAATCTGGAATATTCCATTTGGTCAGATTATGCTGTACATTTGCCTGTTCTTTACGGTCTACTCAGGAATCGACTACTTTGTTAAGGGTCGTGGCGTTTTTGCGGATGGATTTAAATAAAATTGGCTAAATTAAAGTAAGTTCTTAGAGCCACTGCGCTTTAGAACTTGCTTTTTTTGCTTTTTTTAATGCATAAGCCGATAATCGGCATATATTAAGTTGAGGGGGATGCTTATGGAAGCAGAAATTATCTCAATTGGAACTGAAATCGTTTTAGGACAGATTGTCAATACCAATGCCCGTTTCTTAGCTGATCAGCTGCGGCGGCTGGATATTGATGCTCACTGGCAGACAACGACTGATGATGATCCAACGCGGATTCAGGCAGCCATCAGTCAGGCACAGACACGTGCTCAGCTGATCTTTGTCTGTGGCGGCTTGGGACCAACGCTGGATGATCAGACCATGGCAAGCACGGCTGCGGCAATTGGCGTTGAATTGGCTTTGGATGATGAGCAGTGGCAAAAGATTCAAGCCGATTTTGTGATCAGAAAAACCAAAATGACGCCAGAAAACATTAAAATGGCCTATTATCTAAAAGGCGGTCAGATCTTGGCTAATCCTACCGGAATGGCTGATGGTGCCTACTTGAACCATCAAGGGCACACCTATGTCGTTTTGCCCGGGCCACCGCGTGAATTCAAGCCGATGGTAACCCAGAGCCTCTTGCCGCTTTTAAAACAGCAGTTTGGCAATGATAAAGCCATTTTCAGTCATAATCTGCATTTTTTAGGACTCCCAGAATCGCAGCTGATGGATGAGATTGAGCAGGTATTAGATGAAGCCAAACTTGATGACGTCTTGGCAACCTCATACGTTCAGCCTGGTGAGATTCAAGTTCGTCTAACCATTCATGACGCAATGCAGGCTCAAGCAGAAAAAAAGCTGGCTGCTGCTGAACAAGCCATTTTCAAGCGTGTTGGCCGATATTGTTTTGGAATTGGCGAACACGTCACCTTGGCTGAACAAGTCGTTAAGCTGCTGCGAGAGCATCAATGGACGATTACTGGTGCGGAAAGTCTGACGGGCGGTATGTTTCAAAGTACGATCTGCAGCGTTCCAGGCGCATCGAAAGTCTTTAATGGTGGGTTTGTAACGTATGCCGCGCAGACAAAAGAACAGCTGTTGGGCGTTCCTAAAGCCGTAATCGACCAATATGGCGTCGTCAGTGCTCAAACTGCCAAAGCAATGGCCGAGGGATGTCAAAAGAAACTGAATGCCGATGTTGGCGTCTCATTTACTGGGGTCGCCGGCCCAGATGATTTAGAAGGTCAGCCTGCTGGAACGGTTTGGATCGGGATTGCAATCAAGGGGCAGCCAACTCAGACCAGCCAGCTGCATCTCTCGCAAAAAATGGCAACGCGCCAATGGATTCGCCAACGCAGCGTTCAGATGGGACTGTTGTTTACCTATTGGGCTTTGCAAAATAAAACGAACTAACGTTCACTTTTTGCTTGTCTTTTACCCATGATTACTGATAAGATAGTTACAGACAACTTCGGAAATAAGGAGGAAAACATTTTGGCTGATCAACGACAGGCAGCGCTGGAAAATGCACTGCGTAAAATCGAAAAAAACTTCGGCAAAGGCTCCATCATGCGAATGGGTGACGCAGCTGATACCAAGATTGCGACGGTTTCCAGTGGCTCGCTGGCAATTGATGAAGCACTGGGGGTAGGCGGTTATCCGCGTGGCCGAATTATTGAAATGTATGGACCAGAAAGTTCCGGTAAAACAACGGTGGCCCTGCATGCTGTTGCTGAAGTTCAGAAGCGTGGCGGGACGGCAGCCTATATTGATGCTGAAAATGCATTAGACCCACAATACGCACAGGCATTAGGGGTTAATGTCAAGGACCTGTTGCTCTCTCAGCCAGATACCGGTGAAGAAGGCTTGGAAATTGCTGATGCCTTGATTGCTAGCGGCGCGGTTGATATCGTGATCGTTGACTCAGTAGCGGCATTGGTTCCGCGTGCTGAAATTGAGGGTGAGATGGGTGATACTCACGTTGGTCTGCAGGCACGTCTGATGTCGCAGGCACTGCGCAAGCTTTCTGGTGAAATCAATAAAACTAAGACGATTGCCATTTTTATCAACCAGATTCGGGAAAAGGTCGGGGTTATGTTTGGTAATCCGGAAACGACGCCAGGTGGCCGAGCACTGAAATTCTATTCCACGATTCGAATGGAAATCCGTCGTGGTGAACAGTTGAAAGACGGGACTGAGGTTATTGGTAACCGTGCCAAAATCAAAGTCGTTAAGAACAAGGTTGCACCGCCATTCAGAAAAGCAGAAGTCGATATCATGTATGGTCAAGGGATTTCTAAGACTGGTGAAGTCCTGGATATGGCTGTTGAAAAAGACTTGGTTAAAAAGAGTGGTGCCTGGTATTCATATGGCAACGAACGAATTGGTCAGGGACGTGAAAATGCCAAGAAGTGGCTGGATGAACATCCTGAAGCAATGGCCGAGCTGACTAACAAAGTTCGAGTTGCCTATGGTATGGAGCCGGATGCTTCATTGACAACAGCAGCTGATGGCGTCAATGAGACTGCCAAAAACAAAAAACCACAGCAGGAAAGTCTTGACGTGGCAACGGAAACTGACGATAAGTAAGCAATAAAACTCAAATTCGGCCGCAGCTGGATTTGAGTTTTTATTTAGTTATCTTAATGTCACAGAAGCTACATTAAGATTTGTTTAACTTGAATTATTGACACTATTCATAAGCACGATTAAAATTACTTTGTGTGCAGATTTTCATTTGTTCACTATTAATTAATTGTTAATTCAACCAACAACATAAAATAGTTGATGCGGAGGTGAAACGATGAGTGCTTTCGGCTTGTTTATCGCCGCGCTCGCTATGGTTGTCGGTATTATTGTCGGCTATGTAATTCGAAAAGTCTCTTATGAGAAACAAATTGCACAGGCGCACAATAGCGCCGAGGGAATTATCGCTGCTGCGAAAAAAGATGCTGCGACGGCCAAAAAAGAGGCTATTTTAGAGGCCAAAGAAGAAAGTCACAGATATCGGGAAAGTGTGGAGCAAGAGCTTAAAAAGCGTCGCGATGAGGTTCAGCGTCAAGAAGACCGGATGCTGCAGCGCGAAACCACCCTTGATCGCAAGGATAATGCCCTTGAAAAAAGAGAAAATGCAGTCAGTTCCCGCGAACATAAACTGGATCAAAGGAACGAGCAGATTCAAAAAAGTCAACAACAAGTAACGCAATTGATTGAACAGCGTCAGGCTGAACTGGAAAAAGTAGCTCAGATGTCGCATGAAGATGCCAAAGAACTGTTGTTAAAACAGCTCCAGAATGAGTTGAAGACGGAACGCGAGGTTATGATCCGCGAAAGTGAGCAGACTGCTGAACTGGCAGCTGACAGAAAGGCTAAGCAGCTGATTGTTGAAGCAATTCAACGCAGTGCTGCTGACACGGTTTCAGAAGCGACCGTTTCCGTTGTCGCCCTGCCTAATGACGATATGAAAGGTCGAATTATTGGGCGTGAAGGACGTAACATTCGAACTTTGGAAACTTTAACCGGGATTGATCTGATTATCGACGACACGCCACAAGCGGTCGTTTTGAGTGGTTTTGATCCGGTGCGGCGTGAAATTGCTAAAATGGCTTTGGAACGCTTAATCCAAGATGGTCGAATTCATCCTGCCAAGATCGAAGAAGCAGTTGAAAAAGCTCGCCGAGATATGGATGCTCAGCTGCGTGAGACTGGCGAACAGACCGTATTTGATCTGGGACTGCATGCGATGCATCCTGATCTGATCAAAACGATTGGTCGGATGAAATATCGGACCAGCTATGGCCAAAATGTTTTGGACCATTCAATTGAGGTTGCCAAGCTGGCAGGTATTATGGCTGCCGAGCTTGGTGAAGACGTTACCCTAGCGAAACGCGCTGGTTTATTACATGATATCGGCAAGGCCGTCGATCATGAGGTTGATGGCTCACATGTCGAATTGGGGGTCGAGCTGACTCGCAAGTACAAAGAAAATCCAGTTGTGATTAATACGATTGCCTCTCACCACGGCGACGTACCGGCCGAATCAGTCATTGCCGTATTGGTTCAGGCGGCTGATGCAGTTTCAGGTGCGCGTCCAGGTGCTAGAAGCGAGTCGCTTGAGCAATACATTCAACGACTCAAAAAATTAGAAGAGATTGCCAACCGCAATCCGGGCGTTGATCACAGCTATGCTATTCAAGCCGGGCGGGAGGTTCGCGTTATTGTCAAGCCAGACAAGATTACGGACTTGCAGGCCACGGCTTTGGCACATGATATTAAGCGGGAGATCGAAGGACAGCTGGAATATCCTGGCCATATCAAGGTTACGGTTATTCGTGAAGTACGCGCCGTCGATTATGCTAAATAGTAAAAATAGGGATTGGAGAAGCGGTTCTTCAGTCCCTGTTTTGCGTTTTTGATTCAAATTCATGTAAAATAAAGAAATTAATATAAATGGAGCAGGTGAAAATTTTTGGCTAAAAAGCTTACGCCAATGATGGCACAATATCAACAAGTTAAAGATCAATATCCAGATGCTTTTTTGTTCTATCGATTGGGTGATTTTTATGAGCTGTTTAATGATGATGCCGTCAAGGGTGCCCAGATCCTCGAATTGACGCTGACGACACGCAATCACAGTGCTGCCAACCCAATTCCAATGTGCGGCGTTCCGCATAAGGCTGTTGATGGCTATGTTGACATTCTGATCGATAAGGGATACAAGGTTGCTATCTGCGAACAGATGGAAGATCCTAAAAAAGCCAAGGGAATGGTTAAGCGTGCCGTTACGCGCTTGATTACCCCAGGAACGCAGATGGATCAAAGCGGTGATGCGGCTCGCAATAACAACTATTTAGCTGCTTTGAATCAGCAGGGCTCAACGTTTGAGCTGGCCTATGCAGATCTGGCAACCGGTGAATTAAAGACTACCACGCTGAAAGGAAAAAACGCGGCTTTAAACGAGCTGATCAACCTGCAGACCAAAGAAATCGTCGCTGATGACTCGCTGTCTTCTGAAATAGAACAGCAGCTGACCAAACGCAACATTTTACTATCCAAACAGTCTGAAATTTTAAAAAATGCCGAAGTCAGCTACCTGACGCAAGACCTCGAACGACCTGGCGAAAAACAGGTGGTTGCGCAGCTTGTCTCATATCTGCTGACAACGCAGAAACGCTCGCTTGACCATCTGCAAAAGGCGATCTCTTATCAGCCGAGCTCCTATATGAAAATCGATCATTATTCCAAGACCAATCTGGAATTAACGACCAATATGCGCAGCGGCAAGCGCCAGGGAACGTTGGTATGGCTCTTGGATGAAACGAAAACGGCAATGGGCAGTCGGCTGCTAAAACGCTGGCTGGATCGCCCTTTGATTGATGCTGAACAGATTGAGCAGCGGCAGGATAAGGTTCAGGTACTGTTGGACAACTATTTTGAAAGAAGCAATCTGCAGCAGGAACTGACCCAAGTATACGATCTGGAGCGCCTGGCTGGCCGGGTTGCATATGGCAGCGTAAATGGCCGCGACTTGATTCAGTTAAAGACATCGCTTCTGCAGGTGCCAAAAATCAAGTATATTTTAGAAACGCTTGACGCGCCGGTTTTTGATGATCTGGCAGCCAAACTGGATCCCTTGTCTGATATTGCCGACTTGATTGAACGCTCGATTGCTGAAGAACCGCCAATCTCGGTTACTGACGGCGGCGTGATCAAGACAGGGTACAACGACCAGCTTGATCAGTACCGTGACGCGATGAATAATGGCAAGCAGTGGATTGCACAGCTGCAGGCCAAAGAACGCGAAGCAACCGGCATCAGCAACCTTAAGATTGGCTATAATCATGTTTTTGGCTACTATATTGAAGTTACTAAGGCCAATTTAAGCAAGCTGCCGACTGAACGTTACGAACGCAAGCAGACACTGACGAATGCCGAGCGCTTCAGCACGCCAGAACTAAAAGCCAAGGAAGCCTTGATTTTAGGCGCGCAGGAGAAATCAACTGCTTTGGAGTACGATCTGTTTGTAGGCGTGCGCGAAACCGTCAAGCAGGCAATCAATCGGTTGCAGTCACTGGCGAAGGCCTTGTCAGAGCTGGATGTCTTGCAGAGTTTTGCAGTGGTCAGCGAAGACTATCATTTTGTACGGCCACAGATGAACCAAGCGCACCGTCTGGAAATCAAAAACGGCCGGCATCCAGTGGTTGAAAAGGTAATGGGCTACCAGAAGTACGTGCCAAATGACGTTTTGATGGATCCGCAGACATCGATTCTTTTGATCACAGGTCCCAACATGTCAGGTAAAAGTACCTATATGCGGCAACTGGCTCTAACAGCAGTTATGGCGCAGATGGGCTGCTTTGTACCAGCTGATCAGGCGAACCTGCCGATTTTTGATCAGATTTTTACGCGAATTGGCGCTGCTGATGACTTGATTGCTGGTGAAAGTACGTTTATGGTCGAAATGATGGAAGCTAACAATGCACTGCAGCATGCTACGGCTAACAGTCTGATTTTGTTTGACGAGATCGGACGAGGCACGGCAACCTATGATGGCATGGCACTGGCACAGGCAATTATTGAGTACGTTCATGATCATGTCGGCGCTAAGACACTGTTTTCCACGCACTATCATGAACTGACCGATCTGGAGCAGACGCTTAAGCACCTGCATAACGTTCATGTCGGCGCAACTGAAGAAAACGGCGAGCTTGTCTTTTTGCATAAAATTGAGGATGGTCCGGCTGATAAGTCTTATGGGATTCATGTTGCCAAACTGGCGGGAATGCCGGCAGATCTGTTGAAACGGGCTGCTCAAATTCTCAATCAGTTGGAAAGTCAAGATGAGATCAAATTGACCGCACCAGCTGAAAAAATCGCTGCGCCGGCTGCTTCATCATCAGTTGCGGTACCAGATGCTGATGAGCCAACGCCACTTGCCGCCGAACCAGATGGGCAGCTGGAACTGTTTGCTCCAGTACCAAAAACTGTCAAGTCTGCATCAGGTCCAGAAGCAAAAGTGATCAGTCAGCTTAAGAATCTAAATTTAATGGGAATGACGCCAATGGAAATCATGAACCAGGTCTACGAATGGCAGACAAAACTGGCAAAACAAAAGTGAGCTGAGCATTCATGGGAAAAATTCATCAACTAAGCAGCGTTTTGGCCAATCAGATTGCGGCTGGTGAGGTAATTGAACGTCCCTCATCAATCGTAAAGGAACTGGTAGAAAACGCTTTGGACGCGCACAGTCATCGAATTGACGTCGTGGTAACTGAAGCTGGGTTAGGCAGTATTCGCGTGATCGATGACGGTGACGGAATTGCCAGAAGCGACGTTCCAATGGCCTTTAAGCGGCACGCAACCAGCAAGATCGAATCAGCGCGCGATCTGTTTCGCGTCCAGACGATGGGGTTTCGTGGGGAAGCGCTGCCTAGTATTGCCTCAGTTGCTGATGTAATCATGACAACGGCAACAAAAGGACAAGAAGGGACGGCCTATCATATTCGCGGTGGCGTGGAGAAGTCGCTTAAACCGGCAATTGCGCGGCAAGGAACGGATATTTTAGTGACGGAGCTGTTTTATAATACCCCGGCGCGGCTAAAGTATTTGAAGTCACCTAAAACCGAGCTGAGTCATCTGGTTGATATCGTCAATCGTTTGGCTTTGGCTAATCCTGATGTTGCAATCTCGTTTACTCATGACGGGCGAGAAATGTTTCGCTCAGCAGGCAATGGCAGATTGCAGCAGGTCATTGCCGCTATCGATGGCGTTAACGTTGGGCGCGGGATGATTCCAGTCCAAGGGGAAAATCCAGATTTTAGAATTTCTGGCTATATCTCGCGACCAGAACTGACGCGTGCCCAAAGAAGCCATATCACGCTGACGATCAATCATCGCTATGTGCGCAGCTATGCATTGACTAAGGCGATTATTGCCGGCTATCAGTCAAAGCTGATGGTCGGACGGTTTCCGCTTGCCGTTATTAATATCGATCTGGATCCGGTCTTGGTTGATGTCAATGTGCATCCAGCCAAGCGTGAGGTTCGCCTAAGCAAGGAAGATCAGTTGGCCAGTCTTTTGGAACAGGCTGTCTATCATAGTCTGGCTAATCAGAATCTGATTCCGGACGCTGGCTCACAGGCACGGCAGCTAAAAGATAAGCAAAAAGCTCAAGCAGCGCATTTTGCTGAAGCCGTACCTGCCTACCAGACGGCTGATGAAAAAGCACCGGCTCAAGCTACGCCGCCGACGGTTACCGCAGCTGAAGATGATGAGCATCAGGCTGCTGCACCGGTTGTCATCAAAGAGCGTGAGGATCTGACCCGGCCTGCAATGGCTGCTTTTGACCAGCGCTATCAAAATGAGTCGCAGGTACCACCATTTGAGCAGCCGATTTCGATCAGTCAGCCAACAAAAGCAGACGTAAAGACTGAAGAAATGGCGCTGGATATTGACGATGCAGGCGATCAGGAAAACCAGCGCTTCCCTGATCTGCAGTATCTAGCGCAGTATCATGGCACCTTTTTGCTGGCTCAGGCTTCAGATGGTCTTTATCTGGTTGATCAGCATGCTGCCCAAGAACGAATCAACTTTGAGCGCTTTCGGCATGAAATCGGCGAGGTTGGTCATGATCAGCAGGCTTTTTTGACGCCCTTGGTCTTAAGTTTTTCGACAGCCGAGGCATTAAAGATCAGTGAGCATCTCGATATTCTTAAAGGGGTGGGCTTGCATCTGGAGCCGTTTGGACAGAACAGTTTTGTCCTTTCTGAGCATCCCACTTGGTTTGTTGAAGGACAAGAAGAGGCAACGGCCAAAGAAATGATTGATTGGGTATTGAGCGACACAGAACTGAGCGTGGCGCATTTTCGTTTGAAAACGGCAATGATGATGAGCTGCAAGCGTGCGATCAAGGCTAATCATCATTTGGATAATCAGCAGGCTAAGGCGCTGTTGGAAAGGCTGGCCCAGTGTCAAAATCCGTTTAATTGTCCACATGGCCGCCCAGTTACGATTCGCTTTACTGATACTGATCTAGAGAAGCTTTTTAAACGGATTCAGGATCATCACCAAGCCTATTCGCGCGATTTTGATGCCCATTCATTCTAGATGGCGAACGTTTGTGTGGTATAATGAAAAACAACAGTTAAAAAGTGAGGAATAAAAATTGTTTGAATATCTTACTGGGGCAATTGTTGATACAGCGCCAACCTACATCGTAATCGACGTCAATGGCGTAGGCTATCGGCTGGCCTGTGCCAATCCGTTTCGTTGGCAGGTCAATCCCAGCGATAAGGTCAAGGTTTATGTATATCAAGCCGTTAGAGAGGATGCGATTACTCTGTATGGCTTTGTCAGTGCAGAAGAAAAGCAGCTTTTTATGCAGCTGATCAACGTATCGGGAATCGGTCCCAAAAGCGCCTTGGCAATTCTGGCCAATCCGGATCACCAGGGCTTGATTGACGCGATTGCCAATGACAACGTCGGCTACTTGACCAAGTTTCCTGGGATTGGCAAGAAAACGGCTGGCCAAATCGTCTTGGATCTGCATGACAAGATTGATCAGCTGCGTGCCAATGAGCCGCTGGATTTCAACGTGCCAGCCAGCGACATAGAGATGACGACTGAATTAAGGGATGCCTTGGCTGCTTTAACGGCACTGGGCTATCCGGAACGGTCGGTGAAAAAAGTACAAAAAGCGCTTAGCAAAGAATCGGCAATGTCGACTGATGATTATCTGCGGCAGGGACTGCGCTTGCTGAGCTAAGAGAGGAGGAACCTTTTTGGACGATGATCAGCACTTGATGTCGGCACAGGTTGAAAACGAAGCTGAAAGTGCCGGTGAAACCAGTCTGCGGCCGCAATGGCTGGCTGACTATATTGGCCAGGAACAGATCAAAAGAAAGCTTTCTGTTTATATTCAAGCTGCCCGCAGTCGTGAAGAAGCGCTGGACCACGTGCTGTTATATGGACCGCCGGGATTAGGGAAAACCACGCTGGCAATGGTGATTGCTCATGAGATGAACGTTGGCATCAAGACGACCAGCGGACCAGCTATTGAAAAGCCGGGTGATCTGGTTGCAATGCTAAATGAGCTTCATCCAGGCGATGTCTTGTTTATCGATGAGATCCATCGGCTGCCGAAAACGGTTGAGGAAATGCTCTACTCAGCAATGGAAGACTATTTTATCGATATTGTCGTTGGTGAAGGACCAACCGCGCATCCGATTCATTTTCCGCTGCCGCCGTTTACTCTGATTGGCGCAACGACACGAGCAGGAGTCTTATCGGCGCCTTTGCGAGATCGTTTCGGCATTATTGAGCATATGGCATATTACAGTCAGGCAGAATTGGAAAAGATTATTTTTCGATCGGCCAAGATTTTTGCCATGCCGATTGAACCAACTGGTGCCCGTGAGTTGGCAATGCGTTCAAGAGGTACGCCACGGATTGCCAACCGACTTTTGAAACGGGTGCGTGACTTTGCCCAGGTTGCAGGCTGCGATGCCATTGATGCAGTCACCGTTAACAAGGCACTCAAGCTGCTACAGGTTGATGAGCGTGGCTTAGACGAGATTGACCGCCGCATTCTGCATACGATGATTGACTACTATCATGGCGGCCCAGTAGGCTTAAAAACGATTGCGGCCAACGTTGGCGAAGAGATGGGGACGATTGAGGAGATGTATGAGCCATATCTGCTGCAGATCGGCTTCATTGCCCGCACGCCAAGAGGACGGGTTGCAACGCCAGCCGCCTACCGTCATTTAGGGGTCGCTTTGCCCAGTGATTAGAACTTAGGTACACTAGGTAAAAAGGAAAGGATAACCGTTTTGAAGTTTGATTTTAAACTGCAGCATCATGCTGAAACAGCCCGAGCAGCCCAGCTGGCAATCGGTCGCCAGACGCTTGAGACGCCAAGTCTGATCATGCCTGCACCGGCCTTAACGGTTCATGATCTAGCGTTAGCGGAAGTCAAACGATCCCAGATCAAGGGACTTAGCGTCGATGAAAGCATCGTCTCGCAAAATCCTGGAACCGAAACAGTCCGTGATTTGGGCGGCCTGCATCGTTTCATGGCTTGGGATGGTCTGGTGATTGCCAAGCCAGGTGATTTTCGGCATTTGCCATTGGTCAAGAAGAATCATCTGACTAAAGACGGCGTGCGTTTTCATGACGTCAAGACGGGTGCAGTTCGCTTGATGACGCCGCAAACGGTAATTGAATCACAAACCGAACTGCAGCCGGATATCATGCTGATGCTGAGCCAGACGCCATCTTATTATGCACCGTATGACTATGTTGAAAAAGCCGTGGCAATCAATTCTGCCTGGGCAGCTGCGGCCATTCAGAAACTGACTGCTGATTCGCCGGCGTTGTTTGGCGTGATGCAAGGCGCTGGGTTTGCCCAGTTAAGAAAACAGAGTATTGAGGCTTTAGCTAAAATGGATTTTTCCGGCTATGTAATCGGTGGCTTAAGCGATATTGACAATGACAAGGAATTTGATCGCGTCTTGAAGCTAAGCGTCGATCTGCTGCCTGCCGATAAGGCACGGATGGTGGTTGACATTCAATCGTCAGCACAGCTGGTCAGCGCGCTTAAAAACGGCATCGATCTGATTGAAACCTCTTTACCGACTCATTGGGGACGCTATGGCAAGGCTTTAACCGCTCAAGGACTGCTGCCGATTAAAAAGGCGCGTTTTGCTGCTGACCCACAACCACTCGCTGAAGACTGCCATTGTCCAGTCTGTGAGCAATATTCAAGAGCCTATCTGAGACATCTGCTGCATATGGATAATTCCGTTGGTCCGCGCTTGATTAGTCAGCATAATCTTTGGTATCTGCGGCAGCTGGTAAGTCAGGCTCGTTTAGCGATCATGCATGATCAACCCATCACGGCGATTTTTGAGAACCTGATTTAGAAAAAAACGTTTCATTCAGTCAGCTGACGGTCTTTTTGATTGAACCAGTGGTATTTGTGTCGTTTTTTTGGTAAAGTTGTTTATTGAGCATATAATTATAATTTACTAAGAGAGGATGAACGGCAGTGGAAATTTTAGCTGCAAGCAGTACCGGATCTGGAATGTCTAGCATCATCATTATCGTTTTGATGATTGCCTTCATGTATTTCTTTATGATTCGGCCACAACAAAAGCAACGTAAAGAGCATCAATCAATGGTAAATCACTTGAAGAAGGGTGATCAGGTCGTAATGATCAGCCGTCTGCATGGGGTGATTGATGAAATCAATACTACCGATCAAACGGTAACGATTGATTGTGAAGGCGTCTACTTGACTTTTGACCTTTCCGCAATTGCACGGGTAATTCCAAGCAAGACCCAAGCTGCTGAAGCCCAACCTGCCAGTCAGGCTGCGGCCAGCGAAGAACCAGCCAGTGAAGCTAGTGAGGCTCCGGCCAGCGAAGCCGCACCAGCCAGTGAATCGGCTGAAGCTGCTGATGATCAAAAGCCGGCTGAAAGCGACAGTGCTGACGCGGACAAGTAATCCGTAACTCAACGCTAAAAATCCTGATGGGCAAACAGCTCATCGGGATTTTTACGTTTAAGGAACAAGCAAAAAACGCTAATTGCTGATATACTGGTGAATGGTTTTAAAATAGCAATTTATTTAATATGCAAGGAGGATTTTGTTAAATGGACGAGTTAACGTCAATTCTTGAACAGATAAAAAAGTACAACAAAATCATCATTCATCGCCACCAGCGTCCTGATCCCGATGCAATCGGCTCGCAAGTTGGCTTGGCTGAGATTTTAAAGGCTTCGTTTCCCTACAAGCAGGTCTACGTCGTTGGCAAACACATCCCAGGATTTGATTGGATCGGTACGATGGATGAAATTGAAAGCGACGTCTATGACGATGCTTTGGTGATCGTGACTGATACGGCCAACGCTCCCCGCATTGATGATCGGCGGTTCAACAATGGCGATGAGCTGATCAAGATCGACCATCATCCTAATGACGAGCCTTATGGTGATTTGATGTGGGTTAGAGACGATGCTTCCAGCTGCTCGGAAATGATTTATGAGTTTTATGAACGTTTCACAAACGAACTGAAGCTGCCGCAAAAGGCTGCTCATGCTCTGTATGCTGGAATCGTTGGCGATACGGGTCGTTTTTTGTATCCGGCAACGACGCCCAACACGATGCGGATTGCGGGTGAGCTGATGGCTGCCGGTGCGGATGCGGCAACAATCTGTCAGCGTGAGGATACGATTACGCTGCCCATGGCTCGCTTATCGGCATACGTCTATGAAAACATGACTCTATTGGAAAGCGGAGCAGCCTATGTGGTCTTGACCGATGCAATCCTGAAGCGCTATGGCTTGACTGAAGCTGGGACTTCGGCTGTCGTGCCTTTGCTAGGCAAGATTCAAGGAGTCAAGGCATGGGCAATCTTTGTTGAACAAGAGGATGGCCATTATCGGATTCGTCTGCGCTCTAAAGGTCCTTTTATCAATGAGCTGGCCAAAAAGCATCAAGGCGGCGGTCATCCATTAGCCAGTGGTGCCAAGGCTCGTGATGAACAAGAAATCAAAGAAGTGGTCAGTCAGCTGGACGAGTTGGCTGCCAATGCCTAACCAAGAAAGGAAATCCAACCTCAATGACTGAAACATTTGCTGATTTTCATTTTCAACCTTTTTTAATGGAGGCCTTAAAAGATCTTCATTTCGTTAAGCCAACACCGGTTCAAGAAAAAGTGATTCCAATCGTGCTTGCCAATAAGAGCGTGGTTGGTCAGTCCCAGACCGGGAGCGGTAAGACACATGCTTTTTTGCTGCCGATTTTTGAACAGCTGGACGCTCAAAATCAAAACGTGCAGGTTGTAATTACCACGCCCAGTCGTGAACTTGCTTACCAGATCTATAACGCAGCCAAGCAGCTGAATCGGTTTGCACCACAAAAGTTTACGATTCACAATTACGTTGGGGGTACCGACAAGCAGCATCAGATTGATCAGCTGCAACGCAAACAGCCTCAGCTGGTAATCGGTACGCCGGGGCGCATTCTGGATCTGATCAACTCGCAGGCTTTGGATATTCATACTGCTCACCGCTTTGTCGTTGATGAAGCTGATATGACGCTTGATATGGGCTTTTTGGAACAGGTTGACGGCATTGCCAGCCATTTTCCGGAAGACTTGCAGATGATGGTCTTTTCAGCAACGATTCCTCAAGGGCTGCGGCCATTTTTGAAGAAATATATGGAAAATCCCGTCGTTGAAGAGATTCCTACTGAAACGGTAATCAATCCCAATGTCGATAACTGGCTGATGTCGACTAAGGGCCGCGATAAAAATGAGATGATCTATCAGCTTTTGACGCTGGGCGATCCATATCTGGCCTTGATTTTTGCCAATACTCGTCAGCGCGCTGAAGAGATTACCGACTACCTGCAGCAGCAAGGATTAAAGGTTGCCTTGATTCATGGCGGCCTTGAGCCAAGAGCACGGAAACGGATCATGCGCCAGATTCACAACCTTGACTATCAATATGTCGTTGCGACTGATCTGGCTGCGCGGGGAATCGATATTGATGGCGTATCATTGGTAATCAATGACGATATTCCAAGTGATCTGGAATACTTTGTTCACCGCGTTGGTCGGACGGGGCGTGCCAATATGAAGGGGACGGCAATTACGCTGTATGCTCCGGCAGAAGACGAGATGATTGCCAAATTGGAAGATCGCGGCATTAAATTTACCCCAAAGACGTTTAAGAATGGGCAGATCGTAACGACTTATGACCGTAATCGACGGAAAAACTATCATCGTCGCAAGGAAAGTCTGGATACGACGCTGCGTGGCTTTGTCAAAAAGACCAAAAAGAAGGTCAAGCCTGGCTACAAGAAACGGATCCAGCGTGCGATCAAAGAAGATGAGCAGGAAAAACGCAAGCTCGCCAAGCGTCATGAAATGCGTAAGGCAAAACGCCAGCGTCAGCGTCAGCATCGGCGGGAGCGGGAAAATAATGGTCGTTGATTTTTAAGGTCAGCTCGCTTATAATATGGACTGTTTGGGATATGCTTTTTGATGTGAGCTTTCAGAAACGTTTTGGCTGCTGTGAAAAACGACGATCATCATCAGGTGCTCCCCAGATTCACAATTCAACAATCAGCTTCCGAAATTCGGAAATTTAAAGAGGTAAACGAAATCCATCGTTGCAAGCAGAGTGGTACCGCGTCAAAAGGCGTCTCTGATTCGCAAGGATGGTTTTTTGTTTTTACCAGGAAAGGAAGATAACATGAGCAAGGAATTAAAGCACCTCAATAGTGCCCAAGTACGCCGCATGTACCTGGATTTCTTTATTCAACACGGTCATACCGAAATGCCAAGTGCCTCTTTGGTGCCGGTTGATGACCCGACGCTGCTCTGGATCAACTCTGGGGTTGCTACGATGAAAAAGTACTTTGATGGGGAGGTCGTACCTAAAAATCCGCGGATGACCAGCTCGCAAAAGAGTATTCGGACCAATGATATTGAAAACGTTGGTAAAACGGCGCGTCATCATACGATGTTTGAAATGCTGGGTAATTTTTCGGTTGGCGACTACTTTAAAAAAGAAGTCATTCCTTGGGCTTGGGAGCTGCTGACCAGTGACGAATGGTTCGGCTTTGATCCTGAAAAGCTGTACGTTACTTATTACCCAAAAGACAACGATGCTCACCGCTGCTGGCTGGAAGCCGGGGTTGCCGAAGATCACCTGCTGGCCAACCAAGACAACTTCTGGGACATTGGTCAAGGTCCATCTGGTCCTGATACGGAAATCTTTTATGACCGTGGCCAGGAAATGAACAATGTACCTGAAGATGATCCAGAAAACTACCCTGGTGGTGAAAACGAACGCTATCTGGAAATCTGGAACATCGTCTTCTCTCAATTCAATCACACGCCAGAGGATACCTATGAGCCGCTGCCGCATAAGAATATCGATACCGGGATGGGGCTGGAACGGGTTGTCTCCATTTTTGAAAATGCGCCAACCAACTTTGAAACCGACCTCTTTATGCCGCTGATCAAACAGACTGAAGAATTCAGCGGTGTTAAGAAGTATGGTGTTGACAAGGATGATGACGTCTTCTTTAAGATCATTGCTGATCATATCCGGACGATCACGTTTGCAATCAGTGATGGTGCCCTGCCATCCAACGTTGGGCGTGGCTATGTAATTCGTCGCCTGCTGCGGCGCGCGGTCGTTGCCGGCAAGAAGCTGGGCATTGACAAGCCATTCTTGTACAAGCTGGTGCCAACGGTTGGCAAGATTATGGAATCATACTATCCAGACGTCTTAAAAAATGCCGACTACATTGCCTCAGTTATCAAGTCTGAAGAAGAACGCTTCAACACGACGTTAAACGGTGGCTTGAGTCTGTTAAACGACGTGATTGAAAAGGCCAAGGCAGATGGCAGCAATAAGATCGATGGCAAGACGGCCTTTAAGCTGTATGATACCTATGGCTTCCCAATTGAACTGACCAGGGAATATGCGGCTGATGAAGGTCTTAGCGTTGATGAAGCTGGTTTTGAAGCTGCCATGACCGAGCAGCAGAATCGGGCCCGCAAAGCTCGTGATATTGACAACGGGATGGGCGTTCAGACGGACGTTTGGACTGAATTCAAGGAGCCAAGCAAGTATGTTGGCTATACCGATCTGGAAGTTCAAAATGCCAAGGTAATCGGTTTGGCTCAAGCTGGTCAGCACGTTGAAGAGGCATTGCCAGGCGACAAGGATGTCGAGGTTATTTTTGACGTCACGCCATTTTATGCCGAGATGGGTGGCCAAGTTGCCGACACGGGGGACATTATCGACAACTTCGGTAATCTGGTTGGCCGCGTTGTTGACGTTCAGCACGCGCCAAACCAGCAAAACCTGCATCGAGTGGAGCTGCAGTCGCCATTGAAAAAAGGTGCCCGCTATGCACTGAAGGTTGATCGGCTGCGTCATTTGAAGATTGAAAAGAACCATACCGCTACGCACCTGCTTGATCAGGCTCTGCGCAACGTTTTAGGCGGACACACGCAGCAGGCCGGTTCTCTGGTTGAACAGCACTACTTACGCTTTGACTTCAACCATTTTGGCCAGGTAACGGACCAAGATCTGAAAGCTGTTGAAGATATGGTCAACGAACAGATCTGGAAAGAAATCCCGGTAACGACGGTTGAAACCGATCTGGAAGCTGCCAAGAAGATGGATGCCATTGCCCTGTTCTCTGACAAGTACGGTGACAAGGTACGGGTCGTTAAGATTGGCGATTACAACACTGAATTCTGTGGCGGCGATCACGTTAAGAACACTAATGAGATCGGACTGTTTAAGATTGTTTCTGAAGGTGGGGTTGGTGCCGGCGTACGGCGGATCGAAGCCGTTACCTCAAGCGATGCCTTCAAGTTCATGCAGGAACATGACGATCTGCTGACACAAACCGCTGGTGAATTGAAGGTTGCTCAGCTGAAAGAAGTACCGCATCGTGTTGAAGAACTGCAAAGTCAGCTGAAAGAAGCTCAAAAGCAAAATGAGGCTTTGGAGGCCAAACTGGCTGCCCAACAAGCCAACGCGGTCTTTGACAACGTTCAAGATACTAAGCAGGGAACGTTGATTGCAGCGCAAGTCAACGTTGCCGGTATGGGACAATTGCGGCAGCTGGCTGATAGCTGGCGGGCCAAGCAGCTGTCTGATGTTTTGGTTTTGGCAACTGGCAGTGAAGGCAAGGCCAACATGCTGGTAGCCGTTAGCGATAACAAGACTAAAGACATCAAGGCTGGCGATGTTATTAAGGCGATTGCCCCAGCAATCAACGGTGGCGGTGGCGGCCGTCCTAACCTGGCACAAGCCGGTGGCAAAAAGCCGGCGGGAATTCCAACTGCACTAAAGCAGGCCGCCGAATATCTGAATAAATAGCTGCATGCAATTTAGAAGACGGAGTGTCAAAACGGCACTGCGTCTTTTTTTCATTAAAGGTTGATTAAGGAAAAGCTTGCTGATTGTGATTTATTAAGTGGTATAGTAGAATTAAATACTGATAAAGAAAGGTCGGGGGTGAAAAGATGGCAAGTGACAAGACCATGTTTTTTGACTTTGGAAAAGAAAAGCCAAAAGACGTCAAAGAAACCTTAAATACTGTATACCAAGCCTTAGAAGAAAAAGGCTACAATCCAATCAACCAAATCGTTGGTTATCTGCTTTCTGGCGATCCAGCCTATATTCCACGCTTGAATGATGCCCGTAACTTGATTCGTGAACATGAGCGTGATGAAATCATTGAAGAACTCGTGCGCTTCTATCTGCAGCATAATGGAGACGCCAAATGAGACTCTTAGGACTGGATGTCGGCTCTAAGACCGTTGGCGTTGCTGAAAGTGATCCACTAGGCTGGACGGCACAGGCAGTAGAGATCATTCCGATTGATGAGGAAGCCGGCGAGTTTGGTCTTGATCGGGTGGCAGAACTGGTTAAAAGTCGGCAGATTGCTGGTTTTGTGATCGGCCTGCCAAAGAACATGAATAATACCGAGGGACCACGTGTTGAGGCATCACATCATTATGGCGAGCTGCTGGTAGAAAAATTTGGCCTGCCAATCGATTTTCAAGATGAGCGTCTGACTACGGTTGAGGCTCATCGAATGTTGGTCGAACAGGCTGATATTTCAAGACGCAAGCAAAAGAAAGTAATTGACGAGTTGGCTGCAACGCTGATCCTGCAAAACTATCTTGATCGGCATGGCAAGCTGGTTCAAAAGCTATAAAGAGCGATAAAGGAGTTACTTATGAGCGAAAATCAACCACGCGACAACGAAGAGATTTTTACGCTGGTCGACGAAAAGGGCAATGAAGAGCTCTACAAAGAAGCAATGCGCTTTAAGTCCGATCAAAACGGCAAATGGTATATCTGTCTTTACCCATTGGATGAAGAAAATGCCGATGAAGTTGATATTGAGGCCTTTTCATTTGAACCAGCCAGCGACATGGATGGCGTTGACAGTGGCGACATTCAGCTGATGCCAATTGAAAGTGATGAAGAATGGGCAATGGTTCAAGAAGTGCTTAATACGTTTATTGATGATGAAGGCAATTTCAATGCCTAAGTCCGACCAGAGAGGCTAAAAGAGACTTTTTTAGCCAGCTCAGGTTAAGATATCGGGACCTGGCGTGCGGTTTATCCGGATGCTGGGTCTTATTTATTATTGATTGAATTGATACTGTAGATTAATGAGGCCGGAAAATGATTTTAACGACAGTAATTTTAGTTCTCTTGATTGGCTGCTGGATTAACGGCACCAACCGTGGCCTGTTAGGTATGCTGATTTCGACTTGTACCTATTTGATCAGCTGGCTGGCCGCTAAAGTGGGGGCGCGCTTTTTGGGCGGCGCATTGGCTGAATTTTTGCCTCAGATTGGCAGCAATACTACCGGCTCGGTTAGTGGCAGTCTCTTGAGCAGTATTGATCCAACTTCTTTTTTCTATAATGGCTTGGCTTTTATGATCATCTTCAGCACGATTTCTTTTTTGGGACATTGGCTGCTGAAAAGAACCAACTGGCTGAATCGTCTTCCTGTACTTGGCTCGGCCAATCGTTGGGCTGGTGGGGCACTGGACGTCTTGGTCGGCTATTTGATTATTTTTATGTTTTTGATGATTTTTCAGCTGTTTCCTAGTCAATGGTGGCAAGATCAGCTTGCTCAATCGGGAATTGCTCAGCTGATGATCAGGGATACGCCGGGGATGGCCAAGGCAGCTCTGCAGCTATTGGGATAGATCGGCATCAGTCTTTAAAGCTTAATAGGTGCTTGATACGGACTGAAAGGAGTTTTAAATGAACGAAAAAATTTTAGAAACATTAGAATTTCAGCGAATTAAAGATCAACTGGCAAAGTATCTGGCATCGGCAACCGGCAAGCAGGAACTTGCTGAGCTGATGCCGCAGTCTGATTATGAAACGGTACTTTTCTGGCAGAAAGAAACGATGGATGGAGCAGACGTTCTGCGCTTAAAAGGCGGCATGCCGATTCCTAAACTGGCTGATGTTCGGCCGCAGATGAAGCGACTAAAGATCAAGGCCAGCTTAAATGGTGCCGAACTGGCGCAGATTGCCAAGGTCTTGCGGGCCAGCATGAGCGTCCAGCATTTTTTTGAAAGACTGCATGCCGAAAAAATCATGCTGCAGGTACTGCCTAAAGAAGTTGATGAATTGGTGACGATTCCTTCCATTACCAAGCGGCTTTTACAGTCAATCGATCAGGATACCGGTGCTGTTTTGGATGAGGCTTCCAGCAAGCTGCATGGGATTCGACAGCTGATTGCTAAAACTGAGGCTGAGATTCGCCAGCAGATGGAAAAATATACGCATGGCAAAATGGCCAAGTACTTAAGCGAGCCGATTATTACGGTCCGCAATGAACGTTATGTGCTGCCAGTACTGAGTCGTGAGCGAAGCCGCTTTGGCGGAGTAGTTCATGATCAAAGCGCCAGTGGTCAAACGCTGTATATTGAGCCAGCCAGTACAGTTGATCTGAACAATCGTCTGCGTCAATCGCAAATCGAGGAACGGCAAGAGGTCAGAAGAGTCCTGGCAGCTCTTTCAACGATGCTGGCTCCTTATCGGCTGGATATTCAGAATAATGCCAAGATTCTGGGACATCTGGATTTTGTCAATGCCAAGGCTAAAATGGCCCATGACACCAAGGCAACACTGCCTTTGCTCAGCCAAGACGGTCAGGTAGTACTGAAAAAGGCACGGCATCCATTGATTGATCCTAAAAAAGCCGTTGCCAACGATATCAAGCTAGGACAGGACTACCATGCCATCGTGATCACTGGTCCCAACACGGGTGGGAAAACCATCACCTTAAAGACGCTGGGGCTGATTCAGCTGATGGGACAGTCTGGAATGTTTATTCCGGCAGCTGAGGGCAGCACGATTGCAGTTTATGACGAGATTTTTGCCGATATTGGCGATGAGCAGTCACTGGAGCAGAATTTGAGTACGTTTTCTGGTCATATGGAAAACGTGAAGGCAATTCTAGATCAGACTACGACTCACAGCCTAGTACTGCTTGATGAACTGGGAGCCGGAACTGATCCTAAAGAAGGGGCGGCTCTGGCAATGGCGATTTTAGACAAGATTGGTGCGTTAGGCAGTGACGTTGTAGTTACGACTCATTATCCCGAGCTAAAAGCCTTTGCCTATGATCGACCAGAAACCATTAATGCCAGCATGGAGTTTGACCAAAAAACGCTGCGGCCGACATATCGCCTGCTGCTGGGGATTCCTGGACAGTCAAATGGGATCGCCATTGCCAAACGGCTGGGAATTGGTCAAGACGTAATTGCCGAGGCCCAATCGCTGGTCAGTGATGACAGCCAGGATCTAAACAAGATGATCGGCGAACTGGTTGAGCAGCGCAAACAGGCCCGGGAGCGCAGCGAGGAGCTTGAGGTGCTTTTGACCAAAAATAAAGCAGCGGAACAAGAGCTTAACGACAAGCTGACTCGGTTTGAGGAACAGCGCGAGAAGCTATATGAAGATGCTCGTTCCAAGGCTAACCATCAAGTCTCGCAGGCTAAGAAAAAAGCTGATCAGATTATCCATCATTTGCGCCAACTGGAGATTACCCAAGGCGGCAGCGTTAAGGAAAATGAATTGATCGATGCACAGGGAGCTTTAAATGCGCTGCACCAAAATCCACGCCTAAAGCACAACTCAGTCTTGAAAAAAGCCAAGCAAAAGCGCGACCTGCATAAAGGGGATGCCGTCTTAGTCAAATCTTACGGTCAAAGAGGCGAGCTTTTGGAGAAACGCGGCAACCACAAATGGGAAGTACAACTGGGAATCTTGCGGATGGAAATTGACGAAAACGACCTGGAGAAAATATCCAAACAGCAGCTCGCCAACGCCGAAAAAGAGCGCGAACCCAAGCGTCGTCCAGTGCGTACGGTTCAAACGCGGCATACGTCAGCCCGCCTGGATCTGCGCGGTCACCGCTATGAACAGGCGATGAGCGAATTGGCTCAGTTTATCGATCATGCACTGCTTAATAATCTTTCACCGGTTACCGTAATTCATGGTAAGGGAACTGGTGCGCTGCGAAAAGGAACATGGGAATACCTGCGCAGCAATCCGCGCGTTAAGTCGTTTGCCTACGCGGCACCTAATGCTGGTGGCGATGGGGCAACGATCGTCTATTTACAGTAGAATAAGTTTATTAAGCGTGACTTATAAAAAGTAAGCAAAATAAGTGACGAAAATCAGCAGTTTTGGTATGATAAGATCATCAATCAATGAAGGGAGCCTTTATCATGGCAGTTAAAACTACAACCGATCAGACTTTTGAACAGGACACCCAGCAAGGCGTTGTCTTGATCGACTTTTGGGCAACGTGGTGTGGTCCCTGCCGCATGCAGTCGCCAGTCGTAGATGCCTTATCAGAACAGATGCCTGACGTTGCCTTTTACAAGATGGACGTTGATGAAAATCCGGCAACGCCTCAGCAGTTTCGGATTATGAGTATTCCAACCTTGATGATCAAAAAGGATGGTCAGGTGGTCGATCAGCTGATTGGCTATCATTCTGCCGATCAGCTCAAGCAGGTTTTGAATCAATACCTTTAAAATAAAAAGCATCGCTCAATCAATTTGATGATGAGTGATGCTTTTATTTTTTGGGAGCCTGCTTTTTATGACGAAAGCGGCGGCCCTTTTGAGAATCAGCTTCAGAAGCTTGTTCAGAGACTGGCTTTTCGATTTCAATAAATTCAGCCAGTTCCGTCCTTTCCGATTCAGTATCGGACTGAGGATCATTTTGAGCAAGAATTTCGACGTAGCTGCGTTTGTGCTCGATTACCTCGGCTTCAGTAACGGCACTAAGCTGAAATTCCAGTTCTTGGGCGAGAAAACCGGCCTCTAGAGAAAAAGAGGTTTCCTCTTTATCAACTGCCAATCGCTCCTCAACGATGGGACCACTCAAACGCCAAATATGCTGAATTGAGTTTTTTTGACGCAGTTCGAGTTTTCCCATCCCCAGCTGCTCGGTTAAAACGATCAAGTCCTCAAGCGATGCTACCGGATACTCACGGGCCAGGTCCTTGCCAATCCAATAAAGAATGCCGTCAGTTTCTTTGCCGAGAATTGCTGGCAAAATCACATCGCGCATGGTGCCGGCAATTAAGCCGCGATGACTGTGTATCAAACGGTCGTAGGTTTTTTGACTCATCAGAAATACGATCCTTCCTTTTCGCAAATCATAATTCATTATAATAGAAAGTCAGACATTAGTTCCTTAAATATCGTTAAAAACTTATTTTAATTTGATACTGATGCTTTTTTGCGATCAAAACGAGTTTGACTGCTGGTTGGCAAATCATCAATTGACGATTTTAAGCTCAGGTTTGCCGCAAAACTTGAAAATAACGACAAATAAATAGATAATGGAGTTTCAAGTATTTGGAAGAAAGGTGTTGCAATTATGGATAAACGGCCGATTGGGATTATGGATTCCGGCCTTGGCGGCTTATCAGTCATCCGGATCATGAACCAGCAGCTGCCCCACGAAAAATTGATTTTTGTGGGCGATCAGGGACATTTTCCATATGGTACGCGCACGCAACAGGACGTTTGTCAACTAGCCTTAAACATTGGCGAGTTTTTCAAGCGCCAAAACGTCAAGATGATGATCATTGCCTGCAACACGGCAACAGCAGCCGCCTTGTCAACTCTGCAGCAGAAGATGCCGTTTCCAGTAATCGGTATGATCGCTCCTGGAGCCAAGGGAGCACTGCAGCAGGAGCACCATGATTCGGTAGGCGTGATCGGAACGGCGTCAACAATTAAAAATCATGCTTATGAAAAAGCACTGCATCAACTAGATCCTGATGTCTTAGTAGTTGAAAAAGCCGCGCAGCCATTGGTTTCAATCGTTGAACATGGTCAGACCGGAACTAGTCTTGCCAAACAGACGGTTGATGAACAGCTGGCAGTTTTTGATCAACAGCCGGTTGAGACCTTGATTTTAGGCTGTACGCATTTTCCGTTCTTGGCAGCTGAGATTCAACAAAAGCTCGGTAAGAAGGTAACATTGGTTGATCCCGCTAAAGAAGCAGTCAACAGTGCCGAAAAATGGCTGATTAGTCACGATGCCTGCAATGACGCTGCGCTGCTTCCACAGAGCCAGCTTTACTCAACCGGCGACGTCAAGGTCTTAGAATCAGGGGCCAATCAGTGGCTGAGCAATTCAAACTATACGTGTGCACATTTGGAACTTTAAGAAAGGAAAGCAGTTATGGAAACCATTGTAGTTGCTACCAAAAACCCGGGTAAGGCGCGTGAGTATGCTGAAATGTTGGCGCCAAAAGGAATTGAGGTCAAGACGCTGGCAGATTTTCCCGCTTTTGCAATTGATGAGGACGGTCAGACATTTGAAGAAAATGCGCTGATTAAAGCCCAGACCGCCGTTGAAAAACTGAACTTACCAGTTTTGGCGGACGATTCAGGATTGGTGGTTGATGCTTTAAACGGTGAGCCGGGAGTTCATTCGGCGCGTTATGCCAAAGACCATGATGATGCTGCCAATAATGCCAAGCTATTGGAAAAGATGGCTGGGGTAGCTGACGAAAAAAGAACGGCGCACTTCCACACGACCATCGTAGGTTTAAAGCCAAATGGTGCCCAACTGACGGCTGATGGGCGCGTCGATGGACATATTCTGCATGAATTAACCGGCAGCAATGGCTTTGGCTACGATCCGCTTTTTTATGTCGATGAGCTGCATTGTGCCATGGCAGAGCTGAACAGCGAGCAAAAAAACGCCATCAGTCACCGGGGTCGCGCCTTAGCGGATTTTATGAAGCATTTTAATGAGTGGTGGCAGGCATAGCCTGATCGACGATGACAGTTTAGGGGAGTTGATTTAATGAAAGCATTATTTGTCAGTGACAATCACGGCGATCGCGCGATTTTACAAAAAATAGCTGCTCGATTTAGCAATGAAGTCGACATAATGCTGCATTGCGGTGATTCAAACCTTGAGCCAAGCGATCCGGTCATGCAGCCATTTAAGACCGTGATTGGCAATACCGACTGGGGATTGGACTATCCGCAGTCTCAGTTGGCAGTCGCGGATCAAGAACGAATTTTGGTCGTGCATGGTCATCTTTATCAAGTCAATTTTACCTTGACGCCACTAATGCTGCTGGCTAAAGAGCAAAGAGCGACGATTGCAGCCTATGGTCATACTCATCAATTAGCCGTTGAGTTTAATCAAGGAACGCTTTATTTAAATCCGGGCAGCATCAGTCAGCCGCGTGGACAGTATCAAAATATTGGCGGAACCTTGGCGATTGTGACGGCTGACTCAAATAAGCTTGATGTTCAGTACTATGATCGCAGGATGCAGCCGATTAATGATCTGCACTTTGTCTTTTTACGTCAATAGACGATCATCTTGATTTGGAATAACAGTCGCATTTGACGTCCATAAGCATTACAATAAAAGCAGGTTGATGAAGGGATGATTTTTAAGAATGATTAACCAACAGATTCGCCAATTAATGATGGATCGCCGTGAAAAATTCATGATTCCAGCCAGCCTGGTTGCTACGGTCAATGAAGACAATTCACTGTATCATGCATTCTTGGTACTGACTAAGGATCATTATGCCAAGATCGTTGTCGTCGATAATGAAAGTCACTATCGCGGATTACTGTCGCTTTCAATGATTACCGATGAACTGTTAGAAACTGACCGAATCAATCTGGATAAGCTGCAGACGATGAAGGTCAGAGACGTTATGCAGACTGATGCCCCAGTGATTACTGATCCTTATGACGTGGAAGAAAATCTGCATCTGCTGATTGATCAGTCATTTTTGACGGTCGTGTCTGAACACGGTGAATTTACCGGCATCGTTACGCGTCGCGAATTGTTGAAGGCCGTTAACTATGCGGCTCACACGTTTGATCGGCATTTTGAGGTGCTTGATCTGCCAGAAACTGAAAATGTCTAAAAAAAGAGCAGCCTGACTTAGGCTGCTCTTTTTTTAGTGGGAAAAATCAAAATAATGTTCGATCGTATCCAAAACGCCGCTCTCTTGATTAGTCAGACGCGTTACGTTGGATGCGGCCAAGCGAATCGGCAAAGCAGCATTTTTCATAGCATAACTGTGAGAAGTCAGCGTAAGCATGCCCAGATCGTTTTCATTATCGCCAAAGGTCATGATTTCGTTTTGACGCAGATTGAATTGACTGGCGATTGCCATTAAAGCATTGCGTTTAGTAGCATGAGCATCACCAATTAATTCAGTATTGAAGCCTGAGTTTTCCATGATCAGATTGGCTGGCAGCAGATTGTCCAATTCACTGGTAACATCGGTAATATCAATATGATCGGCAAAATTTACCGAAATCTTAGTAAGCGGCTCGTCAAGCGGATATTTAAAAATGTCTTGCAGGTTGGGGACGCGTTTAACGTTTTCATAAAAAAGCTTGACGATGGCAAAATTTTTCTCATCCATGGATTGATCAACAAATGAGGTCGTTGGTCCTGAAATAACCAGCTGATTGATGTCGTCATCACCATACAGTCTGGTCAACGCGACCAAAACGGCCCTTAAGTCATCATGATGCAGCGGAAAGCAATCAATCAGCTCATCGCCATAATGAATTACCGAACCATTTTGCGAGATAAAAATCATCTGGTCGGCAACTGCGGCAAATTCTCGACGCAGACGAGGGTATGAGGAACCACTGGCTGCCACCAGCTGAACGCCATTTTTAGTCAGTTTGTCAAAGACTTTTTTAAAGCGGTGATGGTCGTAGTCGTGCTCATTATTTAAAAAAGTGCCATCCATATCGGTAGCAATTAAACGAATAGACATAGTCATAAACCTTTCTTGGTGAAGTTAGTCAAGCGAAACATGGGCATTGTTTAAAGCCGTCAGATAAGCTGCCAGACAGTCACTGGTCAATTGATATTCGGCATCATAAGTTGTCGTCAAAGCCACGCGGTAAACCAATGAGGCCTTGGCAGAAGCAGTTGCTGGAATCGTAACGGGACCAACGATTTTAGGAGCGGGATGCTTGCCGAACTTGCCCTGTGTGATTAGTTTTTGGTTGACCGCTGCAATGACTTTTTTGATCTCATCCAATGGCGCATTGGGACCAATAGGAATGTCGACGCTGGCATGCCAGGTTGAGCGGGAAAGATTGCTGACGGTAGTAATATTGCGATTGGGAATGTAGTTAAGCGTGCCATCCGCGCTGGTGACGCGGGTAGTTCGCAGTCCAATGCCAGAAACTGTGCCCTTAACCGTACCGATCACCACGACATCGCCAACGTCAAGCTGTTTTTCCAGCAAAATAAAAAAACCGTTGACCATGTCGCTGACGAATCCCTGTGCGCCAAGTCCCAAAGCAATACTAAAGATTCCGGCACTGGCGACGAGGGTTCCCACCGGTACGCCAATCAAAGAAAGCAGGGCATACAGCAGAAAGAAAAAGCAGGTATACCGATAAATATTGAGCGTCAGGGTGTGAAAGGTTGCCATGCGATGAGCGCCAAGCATGTTAAAACGTTTGGTATGACTAAAGGCGTAGTTGATGATGAGTTTGCCCGCCCAAAGAATCACGAAAAAAATAACGATCGTCAGTAAAATCGAAAATAGACGATTGACGATATTTTGGGCAATCTGGTCCAGATCGACGTTGGCAAAAGATTTAGTCAGCTGTTGGATCTGCTTGTTCATTGAAATCGCTCCTTATATAGATTCCAGACAACTATATCATAAGTCAACCGCTAATAATAATTAACAAAAAATTATGCGATATGTTAAACTTGGTGTAACTACAAAGGAGGAGCTTTTAAATGACTGCTGGACAAATTGCCGGCCTGATCGCGGCGATCGCGTTTGTAGTGCTGGTTTGTTTTATTGGAATGTTTTTGTCTCGTTTGGGCAAGACACTGGAAGAAACGACTAAAAGTATTGATGGATTAAGCAAAGACGTTGATGCACTTACTCATGAATTAGAAAACGTTTTAGGAAATACCAACGAATTATTGGAAGACTTGAACAAAAAGTCGTCAGAACTGGATCCGGCGGTAAAAGCCATTGCCGATCTTGGGCAGAGTGCCAGCGACGTTAACGCAGCGGCACGCCAGTTTACTGACAAGCTGAACGCGCAGCATGAAAGTGCCAAGCAGGGACGCCAGCTGTTGGCAAATGCCGGTAAAAAAGCAGCACTAAACCTGTTTAGCAAGCTGCATCGTTCCAAGGAAAACTAGTTTTGATTGGAGGATAAGCACATGACGAAAAAAGTTTTAGCTGGTTTTTTGGTTGGTGGCGCGGCCGCATTTGGAGCCTGGCAATCGCTGAGTGCCGATAAGAAAAAGCAGATTAAGCAGGCTGTGGCTGATAAGACGCATGATGCCGTTGATTATGCAACCGACTATGCAATCAATGCCTTGGATCTTGCCGATGGAATGGTGCAGGATGTTAAGGAACAGGCTGTTGATAAGTTTGGCGATAAATTTAGCGACTTGGCCGGCTCAGTAAAAAAAGGCGCTGATACGGTTAAAAAAAGTGCTGATCAAGCGGTCAATCATTTTACCAACGATGACTTTGACGAACAGACCGCTCAGATTAGAGAAGAACTTGCCAAAGCCCAATCCGACACCTCAAGCCAAGATGACATCGTAATCGACAAAACTGCGGATGCATCTGATGAAGATAATGACGCTGCTAGTCAGGATGATCATTCATCATCAAGCAACCAAGATTAAAAATTATGAATCGACAAAAAAGCACTTCACTTTTGCTGGTGAAGTGCTTTTGATTTGCAATTTATCTGCCAACGTATTGCAGTTCCTTTGTCGTATGAGTAAATGGCTCATTGCCATCTTTTGTAATATGGATGCAGTCTTCGATTCGGACACCGGCAAAACCTGGGATGTAGATTCCTGGTTCAATTGAGAAGCACATGCCAGGCTCAAGCAGCATGTCGTTTCCTTCCATGATTGAAGGAAACTCATGGTCGGTCATTCCCATTCCGTGGCCCAGACGATGAATGAAGTATTCGCCATAGCCGGCCTGGTCGATAATGTCGCGGGCAATCTTATCCAGTTCCGCGGCGGTCATGCCAGGCTTGGCAGCTTCTTGGGCAGCCAGCTGAGCCTCAAGGCAGACTTGATAGATGTCTTTTTGTTTATCATTAAGCGTTCCGACTGCCACTGTTCGAGAGGCATCGCTGGTGTAGCCGTCAACGTTGGTTCCCAAATCAAACAATACCAGCTCGTTGTCTTGAATCTTGGTGTCATTGGTAGCGCCATGTGGTTCAGCTGCATGGGCACCGGCTTGAATCAAGGTATCAAAACTCATATGCATAACGCCGTGTTTTTGCAGAGCATAGTGGATTTCAGCGGCAATCTGGTTTTCGGTTGCGCCGATCTTGACGGCATCAAAACCGACCTTAAAGGCGAAATCAGCCCACTTGCCATTTTCTTCCAGAATAGCAATCTCGTCTGGCGACTTGATCAAACGCATATGCTGAATCGTTGGCGTCATATCATAGTCAAAGCTGGCTTTAGGAAACTGCTCTTGTAAGGCCCGCAGTCGAGCAACGGTCAAAAAGCCTTGTTCAATCCCGAATCTGCTTGGAGCGGCAACGCGTTTCTTGACTTGTTCGGCAATCATCGCATAAGGCTGCTCATGATCGAGGTAGCCGTAAACGTCATAAGGCCAGCCAGTATCCTTGATGGCTTCTACTTCAAGTGCTGGTGCAAACAGGAAAGGATCGTGATCAGGAAAGACCAGCAGCGCCAAAACCCGTTCAATCGGATCGCTGCCAAAACCAGTCAGATATTTAATGGTCATTGGATCACTGAGATAGGCAACATCGAGCTGTGCTTCATTGACAGCTTGACGCAATTGTGATAATTTGTTCATTTGTCTTGCTCCTTATGCATAAGATGAGATTTTTTTAAGCAATTGTTAATATTATAGCATATTTGTTTATCATTACGTTTGCGCAAAACCGTTAATTTTGTTATATTGATTGCGGTTATGAAAAACCGATGAAAGCAACTAAAATCAACAAAGAAAGGGCTTATAAATTATGGAAAAACAATCAGTTACCATTTACACCGTGGCACGTGAAGCGCGTGTTTCCATGGCGACCGTTTCGCGTGTGGTTAACGGTAATCCCAACGTTAAACCAGAAACGCGCAAAAAAGTGCTCGACGTTATCAAGCAGTTAAACTACCGCCCGAATGCCGTTGCTCGTGGACTGGCCAGCAAAAAAACGACGACGGTTGGTGTTGTGATCCCAGATGTTACGAATGCATATTTTGCAGAATTGGCATTGGGGATTGACGATATTGCTTCAATGTACAAATACAACATGATTCTGACCAACTCAGATGCTGATGATCGAAAGGCGCTGCAAGTCGTTCGTGGGCTGATGGCCAAGCAGGTTGATGGTATTATCTTTATGGGGCATGACATTTCAGAAGAGCTGCGGCAGGAATTCAGCTCATCTAATGTACCGGTCGTTGTGGCTGGTTCCGTTACTAATGATGACGAGCTGCCAACGGTCCGGATTGATTATCAAGAAGCTGCCAAACAAGCCATTAAGTACCTGATTGAACGTGTTGATGGTCCGGTGGCACTGGTAGTAGGCTCAAAGGATAGTACCATCAACAAGCGTTACCGCATTGAAGGCTACAAGCAGGCTTTGCAGGAAGCTGGCAAGGATTTTGACGAAAAGCTGATCTTTGAGACGCATGATTCTTATGCTGAAGGCTACAAGCAATCTCAAGCTATTGCTGACAGTGGCGCCAAGGCAGCTTTTGTCAGCGATGATGGCGTAGCAGAGGGCTTGCTGAACGGTTTGACTGATCACGGCGTCAAGGTTCCTGATGAGTTCCAGATTGTTGCCTCAAACAACACTAAGACCACTGAGATTACACGCCCTAAGCTGACTACGATTACGCAGCCGCTTTATGATTTAGGGGCCGTATCAATGCGTCTATTGACCAAGTTGATGAACAGCAAGGATGAAGACAAAGAAGATGATGAATCCAAAGACGTTATTTTGGAACATGGTTTTGAAAAGCGTCAGTCAACGCGCTAGAAGGTGATTGATCTTTGATGTCTCGAGAAGAGATGCATCGTCAAAAACAACAGGCCGATGCTTCCGTTAAACAGCCGCGTCATCATCATTTTGGGGCGACCTTTTTGGGGATCTTGCTGACGATGGTGATAGCAATCGCGGTTTTGCTAAATGCAACGGTCTTGGATGCCGATTTTGCGGCTGATGAGCTGGCCGATTCGCCAATCAGCACGCAGCTTCAAGAAGAAGTCAATGGCAGTTTAAGCGAATATGGCGTTTCTGGCTCACTGCTAACAACCAAGGAAACGCATCGCTTGGTAAGGCAGGCAGTTAAACAAGTCTATGCTGGCAAGAGTATTAAGCTTGATCTTACCAATGTTGAAAAAAGACTGCAGTCAAAGGTTGATGATGAGCTGGGATCATATGGTCTTTCAACATCACTGCTCCCTTCTTCGGCAACCAGTGAGTTCAATCAGCAGCTGACGAACCAGGTCAACCAAAAACTGAACACCGATGAGGTACAGACGGCTGCCAAAACGATTACGACCGTTAAAACAGTCGTTAACGTTCTGTTGGCAATCAGTGGATTGGCGCTGGCAGTCTTAATTGTCTGGAGCTTATTTAAACACTGTTTTCTGGCCGTTTTCAGCTGGTCGACTGCCTGGTCAGCAGGACTGTACTTTGGCTTTGTCTGGCTGATCAAGCTGGGAATCAATCAGGCTGCTCAAGAACAACCAGACTATGCTTCAACGATTGCAACCATTGGCAATGACGTTTTAACCAGGGGATGGAGAATTGCCTGGCTGCTGTTGGTGCTGGCTTTGGTTGGCTGGCTTTTGCGCGGTGGGCTGCGAATTGTTCGTCGTCATTGATAAAGTCTTGAATTTGCCAGCTTAATTTGGTAAAATTTCAATGTTTGTTATCTAAATCTATATAAGAAAAGAGGAGTTAGTAATGTCAGGACATTCAAAATGGCATAACATTCAAGGGCGTAAAAACGCTCAGGATGCCAAGCGTGGCAAGATTTTCCAAAAGATTTCTCGTGACTTGTACCAAGCCGCTAAAACAGGTGATCCTGATCCAGCAAACAACCCTCAACTGCGTCTGGTAATCGACAAGGCTCATGCAGCCAACATGCCTAAGAAGAACATTCAACGGGCAATTGAAAAGGCTACTGGTGCTGGTGGTGCCAAGTTTGAAGAAGTTACTTACGAAGGCTATGGCCCAGGTGGGGTTGCAGTGATGGTCTTTGCCTTGACTGACAACAAGAACCGGACGGCCGCTGCAGTACGTTCTGCATTTACTCATTCCGGCGGTTCGCTGGGTGCCAGTGGCTCTGTTTCCTACATGTTTGATCGCAAGGGCTTGATTGAAATTCTGCGTGACGGTCTCGACAAGAGCGAAGACGACATGCTGATGGATGCTCTGGATGCCGGTGCTGAAGACATGAAGGCTACTGACGACAAGTTCCAGATCTTCACGGCACCAAGCGACATGACCAGCGTTCGTGATGCTTTGCAAGAACAAGGCTACGAACTGGACACGGCTGAAGTAACGATGATCCCTCAAAACACGACGGTTGTTCCTAGCGACAAGGTCAGTCAATACAAGCACTTGATTGACGAACTGACTGACAACGACGATGTTGCCGACATTTATGAAGCTGGGGTTATCGAAGACGATGACGATGCTGAATAGTTTCGTTTTTAGGCGCGGGCAATAATGCCTGCGTCTTTTTTTCTCCAAAGCATTCAATATTTAACAATGTCAGGTAATGCATTTCGGTATTTTAATGCTAATCTTTAGAAGATCACGCCAACAGCGACGCTTACAGTCGAGAGTGGCGTGATTTTTTTATTAGAAAACTTTTGCAAGCGAATAATCGGCATTAAAAAATATCATCCTGCTTCTTTTGGCATATAGCATTGTTAGAGGAGGGATAATTTTGAAAAGCGAGTTCTCAAGAGACATTGCGGTTTTAATTCGCTACCGGGTGTCGGATCTCTATGTTCTGCCATATCGCAGCTACTATCGACTTTTAATCATGCATGAGGGCCAGCTGCAGCTTTATCAGCAATGGCCATTACCACTTGGCAAGCGTTTGATTGCATATTTAAAGTATCGTGCTGATATGTCAGTCAGTGAGCATCGTCGCCCACAGTCAGGATCGCTTTGCTGGCACGCGCCTAGGGGAAAGGTAGACTTAAGATTATCGTCGGTTGGTGACTGTCGTGGACAGGAGTCACTGGTGGTACGTTTTATCTATCGTTTATGCAATGATTATCGGATGCTGGTACCGCCGCAATGGCAAAAACTGCAGCAGACTGCTAAAAAACGGGGGTTGATGCTGTTTGCCGGACCAATGGGATCAGGAAAGACAACGACGATGTATCATCTGGCGCGTCAGTTCGTTGACCAGTGTGTTGTTATGACGATAGAGGATCCGGTTGAGATTACCGAGCCAATGTTTATTCAGCTGCAGGTCAACGAATTGGCTGAGATGGGCTATCAGCAGCTGCTTAAGGTTGGCTTGCGGCATCGACCACAGATCTTTATCATTGGCGAGATTCGTGATCCACAAACGGCACAGATGGCAGTTCAAGCAGCCTTAAGCGGTCATCTGGTCATGGCAACCGTGCATGCCAGAAATGTCTACGGAGCGTTGACTCGTCTAGAACAGCTGAACGTCGATGACTTTTATCTGCAGCAGGCGGTCAGCTGTGTCTGCTATCAACGACTCTTGCCGACTGTAAAAAAACAATTGGCGGTACTCTTTGATCTATTGGCTGATGATGCATTGCAGGAAAGTTTTACAAAGCGAAAGGTGGGGATGACCGATGCTTGGCAGCAGCAGTTTAAAAATTGCGTGGCCAAGGGCTGTGTGGAAAAGAGCGTGGCCCAGTCATACCAAGCCGGTTAATTTTAAAGCCGGTCAACAGGCTGATTGGTTTTTACTGATGCATGATTTGTTAGCGGTTGGCTTCTCGCTGCAGCATGCAGTTCAATTCTCACAGCGAGCCTATCCGCAGCAGGCTGCTTTTTTTTCAAAAATTGATCAGCAGCTTAGGGCCGGTCGTCTGCTGGCAGATGCGTTAAAGCCATATTTAAGAATTGAGCTTTACTATCAGCTTTTGCTGGCTGAGCAGCATGGCAGTCTTTCGATAACGCTAAAAGAGATTGGTCAGTATTTACAGGTCCAAAAGCAGCAGCATCGTCAGCTAAAGACGCTTTTGGAATATCCGCTGATTTTATTGGTGATGCTGGGGACGATTTTGGCGGCTTTGCTGATTTTTGTTTTTCCCGAGCTGCAAAGCTGGCAGCAGCAGAATCAGCTGCCAATCGGCGAGCAATGGCCAATTGGTGAAACACTGATAATTACAGGCGGTGTTTTTTTTAGCTATGGAGGATTGGTGGCAATTCACTGGCGGCATATGTCAACGCTAAAAAAAGTAAGACATCAGTGTCGCTGGCCGCTGTTTGGCAAAATCTTTCGTGAATACTATGGTTATTATCTGACGTCCAATTTAGCTATTTTGCTGCAGCATGGTTTCTCTTTGCATGAAATATGCCAACTGACGAATAAATTTGATGATGATTCGTTATTGCATCAGGTTGGTCAGGCAGCATTTGAGCTCAGCTCGCAGGGAAGACAGTTGACCGACCTAATCTTGAAAGCACCTTTCTTACCGGATGAACTGGCTATTTTTATCAATCGTGGCTTGACCAATGAACAATTAGGCCAGGAACTGACTTTATTTTCCAAGCTCAAGTTTAAAAAATTTCGGCAGTCAACGATGCATATTCTGGTATTGGTGCAGCCAGCGCTTTTTATTTTGATTGCTGCTGGGATTTTTTTAATGTATCTCAGTATTCTTTTGCCAATCTATCACTCACTGCAGGAGGTTTACTAAGATGTTAAAGAAGCAGAAACGGCACGCGTTTACGCTATTGGAAATCAAGGAACCTAAAATTATTTTTCGACATTAAAACGCCAATGAATTTTCATCTTGCTGGGGCTGACTTCGATTTTGCTGATTAAGGATTTTACAAGCTTTACTTGTTCTTTGTATGGCAGTTCTAGAATGTTTTTCTTGCTTAAAAGTAACAAAGCTTTCTTGGGATCTAATTCCGGTTGCTTAGGTTTACGTTCTTGTAGCTTGTTTTCGAGCGCTTCTTTTTGTTGCAGCAGCTCATCACGCTTTTGGTTTATAATGCCAATTGAAATACCATTAGAATTTAGGTATAGATCCACTAGTTTATTTAGCTTGTCGTTAATACGATTTAATTCGTCTTTTAAGGGCTTGTCGTCAAACTTAACAGTATTGACAGGCATTTGGTCTGGATGCAGTTGCAGGTGTCGTATGGTCTTAATTATGGCGCTCTCAAGATCGTCTTTTAGGTAATCAGATCGATTTTGGCAAAGTTCGGTATCTTGTCGATAACTAAAGCGAATACGTTTTCTTATTGAACTGACACAACGATAATAGTGATAGTCATCTGCATACTTTAAATAGCGTGTTTGAACCATCATTGATGAGCCACAAACGGAACAGCGTAAAAGACCTGAGAGCATGTATTTAGCCCGGAAAGGACGGGGATTAAATTTTTGGGCATTAGTTAATTGTCGGCGTTTTAGCTCAGCTTGGGTTTTATCATAGTCTTCAATTGAAATAATCGCTTCATGTTGGCCAGGATAAATGTTGCCTTGATAAAACTGTCGACCAGTATATACAACATTATCTAAAGCTTGACGAACGGTCCGATAAGTCCAAGGACGATCTTTAGTGATATGACCTTCGGCATTAAGCAAATCAACAAGTTTGGTAATTGATACACCATCAAGATAATCACGATAAATTCTCTTAACAATCTGTGCTTGTAATGTGTTAATCTGATAAATACCAGTTTGTTTATCGTAAGTATAGCCGAATGGAACCTTAGACCAGCCCATGGCTTTACCAGACTTAGCACGTCCTACTTTGCCCATCATCATACGTTCTTTGATTTGTTCACGTTCGAATTCAGCAATTGAGGCTAGCAGCGTGAGGAATAAGTTTCCCATCGGGGAACTAGTATCGATTTTTTCATTAAGTGATACGAAAGAAATCTTATTTTTATCAAAGATGTCTTTGACAAGATAAAGTGTATCCTGAACTGATCGTGATAATCTGTCTAGCTTGTAGATCAGCACAATATCGAATCTGTGGGACTTAGCATCCACAATTAGTTTCTGAATAGCAGGTCGATTCAAAGAACCACCAGAAAAACCGGGATCAACATATTCTTGATAGATCTGCCAATCTAAAGCACTACAATATTTGCGTAAACTAGCTAGCTGCCCTTCAATTGAGTAACCTTCTTCAGCTTGATTAAGAGTAGAGACGCGTGCATAGATTGCAACTTTAGGCATATGAATTTCCTCCATTTTTGTAAGGCTTATCTAAAAAATGATATACTAGTGCTAGCCAATGTTATATTCAATGTCTTCCACAGTTGTGGGAGACATCTTTTAGTATTGGATTTACCCATTGGCAAAGATGGTAAGGTACAAAGAAGAACTTTTCCTTAGAGAGAGTTCTTTTTTTATCTCCTTAAATAAACATATGTTCGATTAACATGTAAAAATTAAGCTCGGCGCTGTGCCGGGCTATTATCGTTCTTTTTGTGATATAAAAAAGCCATACACAACATCTTAGTGCATGGCTACCATCTGTGATATATTAAACGTTTGAGATATCCTCGAACCTATCACTTTAATGTTCGCAAATACGCGAACTCCATGTGGCTATTATCTTATATTGCAAAGCCGATGTCAATTAATATCAAAAATAAATTTAATTCTTTTTTTGATTCTCATCATATCATCATCAGTTATTCTTCCACGATATTCTTTAATTCTATTCACGCTTATACATCTTATTTGATCTAATTTGACTACACAGTCTTTTGATAAATAAGTATATTTGTTTGAATAAAGAATATATTGACACTTTAAAATATTTTTATGATTCCTTATTTTTCCGGAGCTTATGGGTGCAATAATTACAGTCCCGGTTTTATTGTAGTTGTTTTTAGAAATAACTACTGCTGGATGGGGAGAATTAATTTCGTACCCAATATTTTCACCTAATTCAGTTAAATAAACTTGACCATGAGTAGGATACCGTTTACTACATAAAGTCTTATTTTCTGTTTTTTTAATAAAGTTTTCAGCAAGCTCTTTTTTATGAGCATTCCAATTATCTAAATCAGCTTTTTTTTGGTTAATACGTTCATTATAATTCATAAAAATCTTCCTTATCATTTTAATTATTATTAGTTTTTATGGAAAAAATTTTAAACCTTTATTTCGATAGTTTGGATAATCAATGAAAAGCTTTTCAATCAAATTGAAATTTTCTAATCCTTTATTCTGAGTCTGTGCATGATATATTCTATAAGATATCAGATCAGAAATTTCTAACGGCCAATAAGATTTGAGACGATTCGAAGTTCTCTTTTTAGCAAAATAAATTCCTTTGATACATTTAAAATTGTCAGAAGAGACGTAGGGACTGCCGTTTTCTAATATAGAATTTATTTGTTTCAATAAAGCATAGTCTTCACGCTGTCCACGAGATTCTAACAATAAAATAGCATTTTCTCCAAGCCGATTTAATCTATAGCTTACACGTTCTATTAAGAACTCTAAAGAAAGTGAATAAACAGGGTAAGGATACAAATACTTTTGAACATGTTCTTTTTTATTAATTAAAGTAGCAACTATTTGTATAGGTAAGGATGGAAGCATTTTATTTAAATCATTTCTAAGTTCATTATAGTTAATAAGTTTAGGGTTGAAAGCTCCTTCTCGTTTTCTAATATTTCTAGAATGGAATACAACTCTTTGTTCGTTATAAATCCCATTTTGCCAATACTTCTCTTTTAAGACCATTACATCTTTAGCGATACTGTTAATTTTTGTTTTGTCTATAATAATTCCAGTTATCCCAAACCATATTTTTGAAGTTGGTGTGTTATTATTAATGCCTTTAAGAGTTGGAGTTCCAGTTTCATCAATTGCTATAAGGTTATCAGTTGCCGCTAGTACTTTATTGTTAAGGGGAGTAGGAACCAATTTCCAGTTATTATCTTTTAGTTGCATATAGTATTCTCCTCAAAGATTAAAATTATTTACTAAAGATGGAATTCATTCACGTCCTTTCTTCGGAGAGGGCTTTTTTAATTAAAAGGATCTTGTCCTTGCTGTATTTGATAAGTGTCTTGAATTTCACCAGATGTCTTCATTGTATCCGGTACGGACTGGACAGCTTGTTCGGGTGACATTCCATTATGTTCTGCTAAATAGGCGGCAGGTGACTCGCCATAGCGATTAACAAAATCGTGTAAGTCGTTAGCAGGTGGCAATCCATTGCTATTTGATTGTGAAGCCGGTTGCGAATTGCTTTGCTGAGTTGATTGCACAGCTTGTTGTTGAGAAACATTCTGACTACTTTGTTGAGTGGAAGTTTGGCTAGCTTGACTATCACTAGAAGTAGCAGAGCTAGACGAACTTTGTGTATTTTCCTTACTTTCTTTATGCGTCTTATGATGCTTAACGGCTTTAGTAGTGGTTACTGATGAGCTACTGCTTTTTTTATTTGATTTTTGTGATGAAGAGTTATCACATGCAGTAAGCGTCATTCCCATTAATGCAGCTACGCAAATTAAACCTAATTTTTTCATGAATAATCCTCTCGGTAGTTTCAGCTTTTATCGTCGATCACGCTTGGACGTAAAATGTAAAAATTATATAGATTATTACCTGTTATAATTAAAGAAAATTGCTGTTTAGTGAGGTGATAGTGTTGTATTTTAATGAAAAAGAAAAATCAGTTATTTCTGAAGCATTGCAACTATTGTGGGATGAGAGAGACTTAGATTACTTATCCTTAGATGACAATGGAAAATACTGTGATTCTGACTATCCAGCTGATGCTGATTTAGCTAATACTATTAATCGCCTTTGGAGTTATTTTTAGAAAGAATACTTTGGGAGTAATAATCATTAAAAATATTTCTAATTCCGTCAAGTAGCGAATCACAAATGTTTTTTGAAGTATATCCTGTATTGTGATGATCTACTGAATTTCTAGCCATAAATAACATTTTGATATATGTTTCTTGACGTGGCTCAAGATTAATAGGTTCTTTTCTAAAAATATTTAGGTAATCTCTTAATGTTGGATCTTTGCCCAGTCTTTTTAGTAATGGATATCCATTTTTATTATAGTTAATAATCACTTTTTCCATTAAATGCTCCAAGCAACTTCCTAATCCAGCAGCGCAAAGAAACCATTTTTCATGCTCATAAGCAAAAAGACATTGATTAAATTCATCATTGAACTGGTTATCATCTAGTGTCTTTAGCATTTCGTCAAAATGATAACGATCTACGAATAGTTTTTTCCCTAATGTTGGAAATGGTTCTATGTAGTTACTTTTCTTTAAATCATTTAATGAAGATCTATATTCAGTATCCACCCATTTTTTTATCCAAGAATTTTTAATGTTTTCTAGTGAATATTCTTTCGTAAAATCAGAGAATGTGTAGAAAATCGATGGATTATAAATATTTACAGTAAATTCTTTTTTTAAGATCTTTTTAGAAATTAACCATGATATTCTAGCTTTTGGGTCTGAATCATATATATTTCCAAAAGTAAAATTATTAGTTTCATTTACCAAATTAGCATAAAAAATTTTGTTATCTTCTTTAGAGGGAATAGCAAACAAAATAGAAGTTTTGGATGATAGAGAATTATTGTCAGAGAAAACATCTAAAATATAAATAAAAACTTTCTTCTTTTCTGACCAAATAAATCGTGACAATTCTTTCTCTTTTGCCTCATAATAATTTGTGACTCTTTCGTTATATGCTTGGTGTAACGCTTTGAGAAATTTGTTTACTTGGGGATCATCCGTCATATCAACAAATATAGTTTTATTTTCCTTATCTTCCAATTCACTTCACGTCCTTTCTCCAGAGAGGGCTTTTTTATTTAATCTTTTTATTCATGTTTTCTAAACAGCTTTCTAAATACACGCTGCGATTCGCAGACGGCCCATTTTTCAGAACGCATGATCTTTACGCTGCGGGCGTTCGACAAATTGCAGTAATCGTAGCTGTAGTGAACGACTTCATGCAGGGAAGTCTTGATCCAGTCATCGTTGCTCTGATTGCAGTTGATATAGACGTCAGTTCCTTCGATATGGCCGTGATAGTGTGGGCTTGGGACATCAATAAACCAGAACCGCAGCTCAGGATATAAATCCTCAATAATCTCCAAGTCAGACATGGTAGGGCACCTAGATACGCCGGCGGAATTTTTTGGCAGCCTGAACCATTTCAATGATTGCTTGACGCTCTTCATCGCTAATGTCTGGATCGATAGAGTAAGCAATCAGTTTCTGATTTCTGGTCAGAGGCTTTTCATCGTCTTCCTTGGGGTCGCGGCCAAGCAGGTAATCAGTGGAGACGTTGAAGAGCTTTGCTAATTTAGTTGTTGTCTCCAGATCCGGTTCACGCCTTCCATATTCGTAATTGGCGTATGTTTGCATGTTCTTAAGTCCGAGATGGTTAGCAACGTATGTTTTGCTCCATCCCCGAGACTCACGCAAACTTATTAAACGTTCGCTGAATGCTGTCATAATAAACGCTCCTCCTAATTATTAAGCCGTATCTATTAGTTCAATAATACAACTGTTAAACATAAAAGTGATTTTTTTGTTCGAAAAGTTTAATAAAAGTGTTGACTTAAACGAAACGTAGAACTATTATAATATCGTCGGGTTAAACAAATAGTTTAACTTTTCAGAAAGGAGGTAGCGAGTTGCCAGAAGTAATCAAAGACGATGCCTATAAAGTACTTCGCTCAACCATTGAAAACAAAGGATTGAAGCAAAATTATGTCGCTGAGCAAATTGGTATCACGCCTAACTATCTTACGTCGATATTAAACGGGCGTCGGCGCCTAAACGCTAACGTTGCTATCAGTGCTAGCCAAGTACTAGGGATTCCGCTGGATATTTTTTTACACAAAAGTTAAACGAAAAGTTTAAATAGGAGGGATATATATATGAACGATCTAGTAATTATGCAAGGCAAACAAGCAGTAACTACCAGTTTGAAAGTTGCTGAAGTTTTCAATAAAAACCATCGTGACGTGATGGAAAGCATCCGGAATTTGACTGCGGAAAATTCCGCAGTCGAAAAAATGTTTGAAAAATCAAGCTATATCAACCTTCAGAAACATGAACAACCAATGTACTGCATGAATCGTGATGGTTTCTCATTGCTAGCAATGGGGTTCACTGGGAAGAAAGCATTAAGCTTCAAACTTAAGTACATTGAAGCATTTAATAAAATGGAAAAATTCATCAAGCAACGCAACGCTATCAGCATTGACAGTAGCCTGGAGCATGAGAAGCTCGCGTACAAGCGAGAATGGCTGATTGAAATGCGTAAGCAGAACGTCAACAAGGCGCACGAGCTGCGCAATCAAGACGTCAAGCTGTATCTGGAGCTTGGCAAAGTCGCTGACGATTACCAGTGGCCACGTATGGCCACCGACTTCCGCAACGAAGCAATTCGAGCCATGTCGGCACTGCCGGTAGGTGCACGCCGAGAGTATTCAGCAACCGAGATTGGCAACATGATTGGCGTGTCACCGATTGCTATTGGCAAATGGGCCAACAAGCTAGGGGTTAAGCGTGATGCCGATATGAGCTACCGCGATCACGATGGAGCTTGGCGATACTTTCCTGAAGCACTGAAAGTGTTCCAGGACAACGCACTGGAGATTCAGGACGACGACTTAGGACTGTAGGAGGAATAAGAAAATGGAACCACAAATGAACGAAGTTTGTTTTAAAAATGGAAAGACGTATCTAAATGGAAGTTATATTCCTTACGCTACTGATATTGAAATAAAAAAACACGCTGGTAATACTACCAGCGTGAAAATCGAATTTTTGGCTAAAGTTAATGACTTAGATAACGATCAATTGAAGAAGTTACGACATTAGTAGCAATAGTGGAGATTGTATTAACTGAAAAAGACCCAATTTTGGCTGCAATTTGTTTAGTTTTTGACCAATTATGCTCTTCTCTGATATTGGATAAAAATTCATGGCCTTCTGGTGTTAAGTCCTTGATTAGAAACAAACCATCTAGTGTAAATTTTGTGTCGTCGAGCAAACCAGCTTGTTTAGCTTGCCGAATGTGATAAAGCCATGTTTCTAAACTATATTTTTCAAACAACGAGGATTGTTCGAAATCGGTTGCTGTAACGATTTTATCGAAAGCACTTGCGGATTCCACTATTAAAAGAACATCTCGTAAACAATCGGGATTAAGTCGCATATTATCACCTTCTTTCATTAGGAGATGAACTAATTGTAACAGAAAGGGGAAAAACACAATGGAATATATTATCGAAAACTATGATGCCAGTGGGCGTCGTATTGATGACCTCGAAAAAGTAAGACTACCTCCAGACATGGAGCAGCTGATTATTAATATCTTGTTGTCAAATCAGGAAGGAGATGAAGTTGGCTAATGGAATTTGACGTTTTTGCACCGGTGATTGGCGGTTTGATTCTGCTGGTGATGATCATTGATCATTCGCTGCTATGTCAGCGAATCGATAAGTTGGAACGGGAGGTGAGACTATGGGAACGCTCAGGGCATTAATCTGGTCAGCTCTCAGTGCAGGTTTTGTCTGCCTATACATGACTGACCACTTCATCAAAGCAAACTGGGTCGCTTTGATCTGGATTGTAATGTTTGCATGGCAAATGACTGTTAGCACAACGAAAAAAGGCGTTACTGGCCGACACCAGTAACGCGCAAAAGGAAACAAATGAACAGGAGTGATTATAACATGAATGAAACTTTGGAACAAAAAACAATTCATACAGATTGGATTATTGATGGATTGTCGGTCGGTTATCTGAATGATAATCCAGAATACGCTGGTTGGCTGTTCAACGAACAGGACAAGCTGAAGGCGATTAACAGCAACGTTGACCTGGTTTTTGAATCAGGAATCAGTTTTGATTTATGGCCAAAGTAGGAGGAATAGAGAATGACAAAAGAAGATAATGCACGTGAATTTTACTTGAAACAGTTTGAACGTGAAAATCCAGTAAGCAGTGTGTTTAGTGGGGCTACCAAGAACACTGGTAACAAGATTGTCGAACTGATGAAAAAAGAAGACTTAACGTACGACGAAGCGTATGGAAGTCTTCAATATGCTTACAACAAGATTAAGTATGAATCTAATTTTCTGAAGCTTCAATAAGGCTTACGGGTGTCAGCTCGGTGTTGCTTTCTAAAATCAAAAATGGAAGCTTTTTACCAGAGTCAACAAAATTTACATCGATAAGCTGTGGTTCAAATGTAAGCACAGATAGTCTTCGAGAAAAATAGGAAAGAGGCATAGATATGGAAGTACAAGATGGACGTATTCAGAACGAAGCAGAGCTGCATAAGAAGCTGTACCGGCTTCGCAAACTGAAAGAAGAACAAAAGCGGGCTGATGAACAACGCGAGCGTGAGCTTGCAGATACAGCTGCTTGGTATCAGCCGGAAACTGATCGGCGTAGTACAGAGATTGCGGATGTTGAAGCGCTGATCAGCGACTTCTACATGCGCCAATACGAGCAGAACCCGCATTATAGGTTTAAGTCTCGCAATGGCAATGTATCAAAGCGTAAGAGTACGGAGTATGACCACGATGATGCCAAGCTGCTTGAGATGGTCGATGACAAGTACATCAAGACCACCAAGAAGCTAGACTGGTCGGCTTACAAGAAGACACTGACCGTTATGGACGATGGCCGTTGCGTCAATGAGGACGGCGAGATTGTTCCAGTTACGGCACATGAGGCAATCAAGGTCATGATCAAGACGCCAAAGGAAGATGATGAATGATGAAATTCTATGAATCGGGCAAAATCCCACCAACGCCACATATGTACTTCATCTACGGTGACGGTGGGACCGGTAAGACAAGCCTGTTTAAAGAGTTTGAAGGTAAGAAGCTGCTATTCAGTTTCGACCTGTCAACCAACGTGCTGATTGGCGATGAATCAATCGACGTGTTCAAGCTCGAAGAACGCGACATGCCAGTCATGCAACAAGAATTAGGCGACCTGCTTAGCCGGGCAATTGGCTCAGGACGCTATCAAGCAATCTGCCTGGATAATGTTACAGCGTTGCAGAATATGGTGCTGGAGAACATTGACGGAGCATCTAAGGACAATCGGCAGAACTATCAGAAGCTACAGCTATGGTTCCGCCAATTAGGGACCTATCTGCGTGATTCCGGTGCGACTGTTTATGCAACAGCTCACCAGATTGATAATGGCCCGGACAAGGTGCAGGGGCGTTTTGCGGCCGATATGAACGAAAAGACGTTTAACGCTTTTACATCAATGTTTGACCTGGTAGGCCGAATTTACGTCAAGAATGGCGAACGGCTGATCGATTTAGACCCTGAGCAGGGTAATCATGCTAAGAATCGAATTGATGACCGCACGTTGATTAAAGCTAACGAACTGATTAAGAAAGAAGAGGACTAAGACATGCCTTTATTTACAACTGATTCAAACAATGTATTTGGTAAGACGCTGAAAGAAGCGGGGACGTACAACGTACGTGTTGCCAGTGCAGTAGCCAAGAACAGCCATAGCAGCGGTAAACCAATGGTTGAATTCAATTACGAAGTCTTGGACGGCGAATATGCTGGCGCGCCAATTCGTTACGATTACGCAGTTTGGAGTGATGATACGCCAGAGCATTTTGAAATGTCAGTGCGACGCTTTAATACGATCATGATTGCATCTGACATTCCTAGCGGTAAGGCGGTTGAGAATGTGCCGCAAATTGCCAGCGTCATGCTTAATCGTAAGCTGGCCGTTACCGTTGATTGGGAGCAAGCACAAAACGGCAACTGGTATCTGCGGGTAAAGGGCTACCACAAGTTGCTACAAGAAGGCAGTCAGCCAAATGGTAAGAAGCGACCAGAATCCGGTCAAAATGAGTGTCAGAGCAACTTTGGTAACAGCCGTAATCAATCAGCCGGATATCGTCAACAAGCTCCACAGGCTCCTAATAACGGTTTTAACCAAACCAACTTCAACGCAGCTATGCCTACCAATGGCAAGCCACAACGACCACAGCAACCAAACGCAGATGATCTGCCGTTTTAAATAATTCTCATTAGTCGTCAGTGAACGTAAAACGCCGAGTGGGTGGGATGCCCGCTAGAAAGGAGCAGGGCGATGAGTAGCTTGTTATTTACCAAACATCCAATTGTAGTGTCGCAAGAACTAGCGGGGGCTTTAACCGAGCTTGATCCACAAAAGAAGCCACGAATCAGTGAAGCTGCTGTCCTACAGCAAATTAATTACTGGCTACAGAAAAAACAGAATTATCATGATGGCCATTACTGGGTCTACAACTCACTAGAAGAATGGACCAAGCAGTTTACCTGGATTAAGACAGCTAAAACGATGAAGCGCCAATTTGATTGGTTAGAAGAGCGTGGCATTGTTATTACTGGTAATTACAACAAGCTTAAATTTGACAGAACTAAGTGGTACACGATCGATTATGACGCATTAGACCGTTTGGTATCACCATTTGCCCGAAACGACCAAATGGAAATAGTCGACACGACTAAACGGGAATGGTCGTCTCAACTAAATGGAAATGGTCGTGATGACTATGACAATACCATAGACTACACAAAGACTACTACAAAGAGTACTACAAACAAACAGGCTAACGCCGTCTCAGCTGACGCTGATTTGTCTGAGTCCTTCAACGAACTTTGGAATCTCTATCCAAAGAAGCAGGGAAAGAAAGATGCCTTTCGGCACTATAAAGCTTGGCGGAAGAAATCCAAAGACAATACTGATGATTATCTGCTGCGGAAGCTGAATGAATATAAAGCATACCTGGCAGCTAATCAATGGCTGCATCCAATGAACGGCTCAACGTGGTTTAATGGTCGTTTTGATGATGATTACTCGACTAATAACAGCCAAGGCTATCAGCAGCCACAACAACCACAAAACGATGGCGGGTTTGCGCAGAAGCTGGTTGATGGCAAATGGACACAGAACGAAATCAACGTGGCTGTTAAAGGGATTAAGAATCTTAGCCCGCAACAGAAGGCTTACTATGTTCAGCCTATCGATCAAGAAGGCAATACACGATATCGGCTTGATTATCTGGCAGGAAAGGCAATTCCAATTAGTGATGCACTTGATCGACTGTAGAAAGGAGCAGGAGCTATGGCGATGCATAGCGTAGCTGAAATGGCAGCGTCCATCTCAGCGAACCTTAAAAGAATTGCACAAGAAAAAGGCCAGCCGTTGCCGGTTGACCTTGATAATAAAGATGAAGTTAAGGCCTATATGAAGGCCAATAATGATAAGCACGTTGGCGAGTGGAATCAACGGCTTAAGCGTCAGAAATTCGACCATGTCTATAAGCAAAGCCTTTGGTCTGGTCGAACTCCGATCACCTTTAATTTTAGCAGTTGGGACTCGTCCAAGCAAATCAGTAAGCAAAATGCCGAGCAGCTAAAGCAAAAAGCCCAACAGCTGGCTCAGCAAATGCTGACGCCTGATGACAAGCCGTTTAATGTCATGTTAGAAGGCTTGCCGGGAACGGGGAAAACAAGCTTAGCAATCGCCATGATTGATTATGTTAGGCATCACGGTTACCGGTGGGGCTACATTAAGCACCCAGACGGTGCTGAAAAGTACAAGCGCTATGTTGACGTGTTCTTCCTGGCGACTGATGAAATGCTCGAGCTTGTCTATCACTCAATGGATGGCGACGGTCAAGCACGCAATCAGCTTCAACAGGTGGTCAAATTCGCTAAAACGGCTGATGTGTTGGTACTTGATGACTTTGGCACTGAGGGTGGTATGAAAGGCACGATTCGACCGGTGCACAAGACTATGCAGGAGCTGATGTATGACATCAATAATGCGCGGTTTGGCAAGAAATACACGATTATCACGACCAACAATACCGTTGAGGAATTGCGGGCAATGTACAACGTTAAACTGATTAGCCGGCTGATTCCTACTAACGGGGAACATACCTTGAACTTCAACGGTTTGACGGACGTACGATCAAAAATGCTATAGGAGGAAACGAAGTGCTGAAAGTAAAGAAAGACAAAATGCTGCTAGACACCGAGCAGAGTTGCGCTTGGTGTGATGGCACTGGATACCTAGACGCAATCGAGCGCAAGTGCCCGTTTTGCGGTGGTGATGGAATGTTGCGTATTGACCCGGCAATCGTAAGGATCATGAAGAGTTCCAGACACTGGGACGGTAACAACGAAGTGGACGCAAGCTTAATGCATGATATGGAGGAATGATAATGGCAACTAGACGATCAAAGCAACGAGCTGAGCAGGTAGCAGATCAGATTTTCAGCAAGACTTTTACTAGAATTCTACAGCGCAAGAGAAAGTGGCCAAAGCAGCCAAAACGTTGGCGTATGATGGCTCGTACTGGGGAGCTGCGTGTAGTTTTAGGTGCAATTTGTAATGCGTGGGAGCAGCGGGTGAACAAGGAAGAAAGGAACTAATTACAAATGGCTTTAAGCAAACAAGTACGTGAAATTTATCGAGACGATAAGCTTTGCTACATTCAGTACGAAACTAATTTTATGGATAAAGGCGGTAGCCATGTCACATATTGTTACGACATTAGCAACAAGACATACACTGACGTTAGTAGTTACTATTTTAAATTGATGCGTTATGAGCTGTTAGAGGATGAACGGCATGATTTGTTAAGTCGTATTGCTAAATCATATCAATGTGAGCTATTTGATCATGAACTTCGTTCTAACAAACCTGAACAGCTTTTGCAGGCCATGATGGCTGTCTGTGCCTGGATTGAGTTTAAGGAGTGGGAGCTGTGACGATGACTGACAAAGAACTAGTCGAAGTGTCAAGTAGAGCGTGGGACGCATTTGTTGATCAGATGCCGAAAGAGTTTACTGGCCGTGACCTGATGATGATCATGCTTCGCTTTGTCGTGAACATTGCGAATGCTGTGGACATGAGACCGACTACTGTATGCATGATGATGTATGACAGACTGAATGCTGAACGGCATTGCGTTAAGGTCGTTAATAGTGTTGAGAATGCATTGTGGTTTGTCAGTATTGTCACGCTGATAGTTGGAACAGTATGTGTGCTTTGGTTCAACTATCAGCTTGGCGCAAAGATATTTGGTGTAGGCTGCATATGCATTCTGGCATGTTGGGCATTGGAATTTGCGATGAAGGTGATTGATAGATGGCTTTGGTAGAGCATAAGCGTTTGATTTTAAAAAATAGCAAAGTAGCTTTTATTGCGTACGACACCGAATTTGTCGACTGTCTTAATGATGGCATCACGATTTATCGCAAAACCAATGAAAACTACTTTACCGATGACGGATATACGGCATTTAATCTCGACTGCTTTGTGCCAAGTTGGCGAGAAGACGGCACTGTTAAGAAGATTTGTAAACGCTATGGTTGCAAGATGAAAGGTGAGCGCGAAGAGTTACAAGCGCCACACGATAGTCAGCTAATCCAGGCAATTCTCGCTATCTACGCGTGGATTGAGTTTAAGGGAGTGAAATTATGAATCTATATGAAGTAAGTCCAATCGAAGTAACGCCACTTGGATACGCTTCCCACTTAGTGGCTGCTGCAAGCAAAAAACAAGCAGCTGATTATGTTTACGAAATTGATATTGATTCGATTCGAAAACCAACGGTTATTTTTTAGGAGGGCTGAGCAATGATTGAGCAAGTTTTTACTGATGAGCATAGAAGAAAGTTAATTGTGCGTGTGAATAGGTCTAACATTCAAATCCACACGGAAAGAAAGGATCTATTAGATTATCAATTCGATCTAAACGTTGAATTGTTTAAGTTTTTAAAAGAACAGGTAGTTAAAGTCTGGAAGACATTTACTCCTAAGGCAGCTGATTCTTTCGGGGCGGATTATTGGGAATTCTACGATAGGAATACTGATAACAATGGGTACTTGGAGATTCGGTACTTGGATATTCGGAATGAGCTTAAGTTTGAAAGTCCTAGCGACGAAACGACTCTGCTATATCAATTTAACAAGAGAAGAATGGAAAGTTTTATTTACGACATAGAAAGTTTATTTACGACATAGAAAACCGAATTTATAGGGGGACGATTAAATGAGCACTAGACGAGCAAAGCAACACAAGAGCGATGTGATTGTTGATTCTGGGCACAGAAAATGGTTGAAATCTTGGAATCATAAAGGCTTTGGCAGCAAGTGGCGTATGGAAGCTTCTGGAAGAGCCCCAAAGTTCCGTACGCGTGCTTATAATCGTGCAAAAGAGCTGGGAAGGCAATAATTGAACAGTAATTAAATCGTTTTAAATCAATCGAGGAGCAATTCTATGAATTTATTGGAATTATTTATCATCTTGGGCTCAATCGTTGGTAGTATGCTGTTTTCTGGCGGTATGCTGTGGATGATTTTCATCAGCTGGACGACTGGGTTCACCGCAGTCGGTATCGGATCAGCAGCCATCGTCATCACGATGCTGATTGCACTGGTCTACTACATGTGGGAGGTGTATCACGATGGCAAAGAATAGGAAACACAAACGCCACGACACTCGTCGGAAACGTAACAAAAAGAAGGTGCATAAAAATGACCAACCATTGCACGCCGAGATTTTTCAAAGCGCTCAGCAATCTCGAGCATAACTATCCTGAGGTGTTTGCAGCCTACAGCAAGCTGCAGCTTGACGACGTTGCATCACCGCTTGACCCAGACTTTCGAATCGTCAAGGATTTTCGCGATACGATTCGCGAGAGCGATTGGAGCAAGTATCACAGCGATCATGGACTGCAGGCAGAGATTGCATCGTGTCTGCATCGATACATGGGCGTCCGTGAGATTGCCGAGTATCTCGGTATGGACGCTAAGATGATCGGCAATGTGATCCGAGACACGCCGGAGCTTAAAAAGATCATCGATAAAAGCCGGCGTGATTTTTCGCAGATCATTGTCTATGACCGCAACAATGGCGATTATACACTCGTGCGGACGATGTATTCAGCAGCACGCAAAGTCGGTCTGAACACGGCAAGCATCAAGTTTTACGTCAACGACCGGCACTGCAAGTATTGGATTCACAACAGATACAAAATCAAACGAAAGGTGTGGTTTGATGAGGACAATGGCATGTGATTTGCCAGTTGATTTTGACTATGGTGTCAATATCATGATGCGCCATAAATAAAAAACCGCACCACAAAGGCACGGTGATATATATACAAAACCAATATTAGTATATCAAAAGGGAGTGACGTTGTGGTGCAGCAACAGACAATTGACGACAAAGAATTTCGACCAATTGATCGTGAGGCAACAGTACAGGCAGTCAAATCATTTTTCAGCGAACAAGAGTGTGATTACGGCTACAACTATCAAGAACTGAAGCGCTTGTCTGGAGCTTGGGGAGAGCTGAAATCGCCATCTCTAAATACAACCGGGGGTTCCGCAACAGGTGGGGTTGAGAATACTATTGAGCGGCGCTTTATTAAACACACAGAATGCTTAAAAGCTATCCAAGCGGTTGAATATGCAATCCACGGCTGTGATCGTGTGAGCCGTGAAATCTTAATGAAACGCTATATTGAGCAAAGACCGGTTAAGATCGTTAGAGACATTCTTCAGATTGCAGGCAATGCTACTTGGCATAGGCTTGATCAACGTGCTTGTTGCCAATTCGCAGAATGTATGGAAGCGGCTACTATCTTGTATAGAACCGATCAAAGATTGTTTCCTCAGTTACAATTTTATTTATAAAATCATTTCGATATGTGTTTGCAAATCAGCACAAAAACAAGTATATTAAAGACGTACCAGAAGGTACTAACACTTTGCATAGTGAATGACTGCTAGTCATACTGTATAACGTTTTGACCGTTCATTTGTTATCTATGACAAAGTCCGTTAGGGCACGGCGAGGTACGTTTATCATAGAAAAAACTTCCATATGCCTATTCCGTGAATTGAATTTAGTAGGTTAGGTTTCCGATAGAATGTCAATTGGATAATATCTTTTGTAGCTGTATACTGCGACTAGTAGGTTAGTTCAGATCTAATGCACAGTGTTATAAAGAGGCTGGGAAACCATGCCTCTTTATTTTTTTAGCAGAAGTTAAAATCAAACTAGGCGATTTTTAGGATAAAATTAGGATGTAACTAGGAGCAGTTTCGTGTAATAATAGTATCGTGATATAAAACTCACTGATGCGCCGATCGGGATAACTGCCGAATGCCTATTTATCAAGATAACTTGATTGATTCAAGTTAGAAAACACCTCAAAAGTTATATTAAGTTTTGATCGTAGCAGTTTTGCAGGTTCGACTCCTGCACGGTGCATACTCGCCACACAGCGAGAGAAAGGTCCCAGGCGGGCTTGCTGTACTTATGGACCGACAACCACCACAGCATGCAAAAGTGGTGCGAGTCCACTACCTATCCTTTGCCAGAAATGGCACAAATTAAACGGGTTGCATAATCCTTTGCATATATAATCCTTCCGGCACTGGTGTTCCTTATCAACGCCGGCGGGTTTGGAAAATTGGCAGAGTGGCTGATCGCGCCGGTTCGCTAAACCGGTAACGCTAAAGGCGTTCGGAGGTTCGAATCCTTCATTTTCCGTTGCCTAAGGGCAAAAACTATTGTTTCTCATAAGGGAAAAATAAAAAAATCATTTTTCATTGACGGGTTTCGGCCCGTCTTTTTTATTTGGCCAGGGGACTGGACGAATGTTTAACACAAAGAAATACAGGTCGTGTGTTATGTAGCTGCTATTCAAAAAGCACTTAAAAACGGCGAAAATATCAATTAAATATTGAGCTGCTATTAAAATAAGGAGTATAATAAATGTGAAATAAAAATTCTAATTGTTTAAGAAGGTAAATTCATGAAAATCGATGAGAAAAAATTACAAGCAGCAATTAATTTAAATCCAACGAAGCGTAGTCAGACTATGACTATTGCTGATTTAAACGGCCGTATCGAAAATGGTACTTTAACTGTTCCACTATATCAACGAGGCTTAAGTTGGAATGATACTAAGGCAATAGCTTTATTTAATTATCAGCTTTTTGGAAAGGCACCAGTTGCTCCAATTTCATTAAATGAAATTGGGACAAACGATGACGTACCACAGTTATCGTTCATTAACCGTGATGAAATTGCAGGCAATAATCAAGGAAAATTATCAGTGGTTGATGGGCAGCAGCGATTAACGACGAATTATAAAGCTTATTCAAATGATGAGAGTTTTAGCAATATTGTTTTTGATTTTACACAAGCTAAATTTAAAAATGCGAACAACGGTAAAGTTAGCAAGAGTCAGGTTCCGGTTGGCATCCTTTTTAATAAAAATCAGCAAGTATTAACAGATTATATTTATCAAAATCATTCTTCTAACGAAGCAACTAGTTTGTTTCCTTTGCTTGTAGGGATTAGAACTAAGATTTTGAACTATAGTTACACTATCCATATTGCAGATAATATGGCAGAAAATGAACAAATTGAATGGTTTGAAGTGCTGAACAACGCAGGAAGTAAGGTTTCACTTATTGAGTTAGCACTTTCTAAACTTAAAATGCATGACTTTGATATTTATGCTGGCTTTATTACTCCGTATAAAAATATAGTTAAAGACTACGGATTTGATGAATTATTTTCTCCGTTTTCGTCAAATGTTTCATATCCTATTGCTAGCTTGAATCCAGCATTTGAGTATTTATTAAGAGATGGTTTCCATAGTAAGAATTATGCGCCAATCCCTTCTGATACTAAAGAAAGTATGCTTTTAAAGTTAGATAAAGAACAATTGAATGAGATTAGTAATTTAACTTTGAAAGCATTAAAGAAAGCTCTAGACTTTATTTTTGAGTATCAACTACGGGATTACATTGTTGCTATGCAATATGTCATGTATCTAACAGGATACTTTATTTTTCAAAATGATCATATTCAGGAAGATAAAATTGCAAATTGGGTAAAGAAAACTAAATTTGATAATTTATCAAATGGGGAACGTCGCACTATTTATAAAGAGTTAATCAGTGGTAAGTTTTAGATCAAAATATGTTTGCACTTGAAGCGCAGCTTAGGCTGGGCTTTTTATTTTGCTGAAAAATAATTGGAAAGGCGGTGTGGTGATATGCCATGACTAAGAAGCAAGATCGAACAATAAATGACCCTTTTGCAAGCTTGAATAAGAACCAGCAAACTCTTGTTATGCTTGACTTTGAAGGAAATCATAGCAATAAAGAAATTGCTCCATTGATCGGTTTGAAAAATGAAACTACAGTGTCACATTGGCGGAAGAAGCCATGGTATGAACCAGCCTTTAATGCTTATGCTGTTAAGGCAATCAAAGGTAAATATAAAAGCCTAGCTTTGCGAACGTTAATTGATTTGCTTGATGCAAAGTCGGAAATGGTTAGATTTCAAGCAGCTACTGCAGTCTTAAAAATGTCTGGTGTCTTGTCTGATAATAGTACGCCTGAACTTGATAAGGCTAAGATACGAAAAGCAAATGCTGAAGCTGATATGGCTGAATTAAAAGTCAATGTATTAAAGAATGGTGATAATGATGATGGGGTAACGATTAACTTCATTCGGACTAAGCGTAAGGAGGAAGAAGATCATGGAGAAGCAACTTAACGTGAATATTGATTCAATGATCTGTCCTCATTTTGATGAAGTGTTGTATAGTCCTGCGCTTAATAAGGTTTTAAAAGGCGGACGTGGTTCGACTAAGTCATCAGTGATCAGCATTCAATTGGTTATGGATTTTTTACAAGATAGTCAAGCTAACGTATTGGTCATGCGCAAAGTTGCTAATACGTTAGAATTATCGGTTTATGAGCAGATTAAATGGGCAATTTATATGTTGCATGTTGATCGCTTGTTTGAATTTAAGAAGTCGCCATATCGTATCGTCGATAAGCGTAACGGAACAGCGTTTTACTTTAGCGGCGTTGATGATCCGCAGAAGTTGAAATCCATGATTATTGCTAAGGGGTATGTTCGTTGGCTGTGGTTTGAAGAATTAGCTGAGTTCGATTCATGGAAAGAAGTCGATATGGTCCGTGCTTCATTTACACGAAAGCCATTGCCGCCTGGTTGTCACGTAGTGACATATTATTCGTATAATCCGCCTAAGAATCCTTATGATTGGATTAATGAGTGGGTAACTCAGCGCGAGCAATTGCCGGGCTGGTATGTTGATCATTCGACCTATCTAGATGTGACGTTACCAAATATCCTTTCGCAAGATTATCTAGATGAAATTAATACCGTCAAAGGTAATGACAATGATTATTATCGTTGGATGTATCTTGGCGAAGTTGTAGGACTTGGAACCAACGTTTACAACATGGACTTGTTCAAGCCGCTTGATAAGTTGCCTGACGACGACTACATCACTAACGTTTTCTATTCAGTCGATACTGGCCACGAAGTTTCGGCAACTACTTGTGGTGCTTACGGCTGGACTAAGAAGCATAATGTTATCCTGTTGGACACGTATTACTATAGTCCACAAGGTAAAACTCATAAGAAGCCGCCAAGTGAATTAGCACGAGACTTAAAACAGTTTGTTGATAAAGTCGGAAAATGGATTGGTAAAAAGCCGACTAACATGACGATTGATTCGGCTGAAGGGGCCTTAGATAACCAATACTACAATGACTTTGGTATTCATTGGCATAAGGTAAAAAAACTAAAAAAAGTGGATATGATCGACCGGGTGCAGGATTTACTAGCACAAGGTCGTTTTTATTATCTGAAACGGCCAGAGAATGAAATTTTCATTGCTGAGCATCAGAAGTATCAGTGGGATGAGAATACATTGCAAAGCGACGATCCTAAAGTCGTCAAGGTTGATGATCATTGTTGCGATATGTTGCAGTATTTTGTCCGGGATAATGAACGGTTGTTAGGGTTGAAGTGGTAGGAGGTGAGGTTATGAGCTTCTTAACGCGATTACAAAATCTTTTTCGTAAAGGAGGTGCTAAGCTCGGTATGGTAAAAAGTTTAGTTAAGATCACTGATGACGATCGGGTGGCTATTGGTCAGAGTGAGTATGATCGAATTCAGTTAGCAAAGTCATACTATCGTGATGATCTGCCGAATATCTGGTTTCGAAATTCTTATGGCGAACGACGGCAACGGCCATTAAGTACGTTGAACGTTACTAAATTAGCTTCAAAGCGTTTGGCCTCAATTATTTTCAATGAGCAGTGTGAGATCTCTTTAGAGAATCCAGAGCTTGATAAATTCATTAAGCAAATAATCGACGATAATCACTTTAATTTGCAATTTGAACAGCATTTAGAAACTGGAATTGCTTTAGGTGGCTTAGCAGCTCGGCCATATGTAGATGATCAGAACAATATTAGAATCGCTTGGGCAAACGCTGATCAATTCTATCCGCTACGAACCAATACAGACAACATTAGTGAATGTGCCTTTGCTTCTCGATCAACACGAATTGAGAATAAGCAGACTATCTACTACACGTTATTAGAGTTTCATCAGTGGAACGGACCAGATGAATATATCGTTACTAACGAACTATACCGTTCAACACAGAGACAAGTAATTGGTGATCAAGTGCCTTTGGCCACGCTCTATCCAGAAATGGAAGAGCGGGTTGAATTTAATAGCGTTATTAAAAAGCCGCTGTTTGCTTACTTCAAAACTCCAGGAGCTAATAACCGTGATTTGGATAGTCCATTAGGAATTGGTGTTGTTGATAATTCTCGTAACGTAATTGACGCAATTAATTACACTCATGACGCGTTTGTACATGAGGTTAAAATGGGCAAGCGACGAATTGCAGTACCTGCTGAAATGCTGCGTCCAGGGGCGCCATATGGTAATAACGAGCCTGATGAGGCACACCCGCGAGTGTTTGATTCTGATATGGACGTTTACGAGCAATTCTATGGAACTGACGATCTGAAAATTACAGATCTAACGAGTGATATTCGTTCAGATCAGTATAAATCAGCAATTGATTACTTCTTGCGTGAATTTGAAGAACAAACAGGGTTTAGTGCTGGTACATTCTCATTTGACGGGCAAGGCGTTAAGACGGCGACTGAAGTTGTCAGCGAGAACAGTACGACTTATCAAACCCGGTCAAGTTATCTAACTCAGGTTGAACTCTTTTTGAATCAGTTGGTAACTGCAATCTTAGAAGTTGCAAGTACACCGGAATTCTTTAGCGATGGTCAAACTCGTATTAAATTTAATGCTGATGACGATCTAAAGTTGTCCGTCCATTTTGATGATGGTGTTTTTGTTGATAAGGATAAGCAGCGTACTGATGAATTGGCGCTTGTCTCTGCTGGTGTTATGCCGAAGAAAGAATATTTAATTCGTAACTTTGGTTTAAGCGAGCAGGAAGCTGATCAGTGGGTAGCTGAAGTATTGAATGAGCAGCCTTCGTTTAATTCGAATACTTATGAAAGTAAGACTGATGTAGACGGTGATACTGATGTTGAGGCTGAATAATTATGGGAGCACGAGAGCGATTTGAGCAGAGTGGCCAAAAGATAATTAACGCTTATTCAACGCTACAGGAACAGATCTTTGAAGTTATTATTAACACCCTCAAAGAGGGTGATTATAAGCACGTTGATAAAGAAGATGTAGTGTTGTGGCAAGCAGAACAATTGCAGAAAATAGGTCGCTTGAATCAGCGGGCGACCAAACTAATGGCCAAAACTGATGGCTTATCTCAAGCGGCGATTGAGGATTTGATAAAATTTCATGGCCTGCAGATTAAAAAAGAGATTGATGGTGAGTTGCAGCATGCTGTCAATTCGCCAATTCCGCCCAGTGAAGAAACCAAATTGCTGATCAAAGGAATTGTTGACCAAACATGGACTGATTTGCAGAATAATGTTAACGAAACACTGATTACACGTAACTATGGTAATTCAGCGATTACGCAAACTTATCGGCGTATTCTGACTGAATCGACTGCTGCTACGATTTCAGGATTATTAACTCATGAAGATGCAGTTAATTCAGCAATTTATCGTGTGGTTGATCGTGGTTTACCAACTAGGTTGATTGATAAAGCTGGGCATACCTGGAGTCTTGATGGCTATGTTAGGACTGTAATTAATACAACAGTAAACCGAACTTATAATGCGGTCCGTCTGCAACGTATGAAAGATTTTGACATGCATCTAGCACTGATGAGCAGTCATCCAAACAGTAGACCAGCATGCGCGTACATTCAAGGACACGTGGTGAACTTGGTACCGCCAGAAAGTCCTGATTTTAATCCGCGCTATGATTCAATCTACAATCATGATTATGGCAAGCCATCAGGAACCCAAGGCATCAACTGTCGGCATATTCTCTTTCCATATGTGCCTGGCGTGAACGAAAATCATCAGCCGCAGTATGATCCGAAAGAAGCGATTAAAAATGGAAAACTGGTACAACAACAGCGAGCAAGAGAACGAGCCATTAGGGACGCCAAACGGCGTTTGAAAGCTGCAGAGAAGCTTGACGACAAGAAAATGATTGATCAAACTAAAACGTTAATACGGGCTCGTCAGGCCAAACTACGTGAATTCATTAAAGAGACTAATGCAGGCAAGGAAATACCGATTTTGGTACGTGATTATACTCGTGAAAAGGTAAGTGATATATAAAGAATTTAATGCTACGACCTGAGTATGTCGTTAAACTGCTCTTTTATTATGCAATCAATTCTCGCGGCTCGTATCCGCGTTAACAACTAATGTGAAGGAGAGATCGCAATGAAGCGTGAAGACTTAAAGACAATGGGCTTAACTGATGATCAGATCGAGTCGGTAATGATGGCCTATGGTAAGGAACTTAACCCGCTTAAAGAACAGATTAATAGTTTGACTAGTGAGCGCGATAGCTTGAAACAACAAGTGGTTGACCGTGATGGTCAATTAGATGATTTGCGCAAGAATGCGGGTGAAAATGATGATCTAAAGGCTACCATTAAGCAGCTTCAAGATGACAATAAGGCAGCTGAAGCTAAGTATAAAAGTGATCTTGCGGCTAAAGAAAAAGGCTTTAAGATCGAAAGTGCCTTGCGTGACGCGAAAGCTAAGAACGTTAAAGCTGTCATTTCTTTACTTGATACTGAAAAAGTCAGTGTTGGTAAAGATGGTACACTTGAAGGCTTAACTGATCAGCTTGATGCTCTGAAACAGTCTGATGGCTATTTGTTTGAGCAAACGGGGCAACAAGGTCGAATTAATATTGGCGGTAAATTTGGTAATGACGACACTCCTCGGGTTAAAGATGATGTCGCTTCTCGAATTGCTGAACGTTTTGCAAAGGCAGAATAAAGAAAGAGGGAATAATTAATGACAATTGCAATGGACCAAAAAGATCTGAACACGATTGATGAAGAATTCGCGGTTGATTCTAAGATTTGGCAGCCATTGACTGGTGGCGCTAAATCAATTACGGCGGCAGATTTTACTGGTGTTCATACGGTACGTGTTAACAAGATGTCGGGCTTTGTAGAAGCGGAAGCTTATCACCGTAATGGCGACAATACACGGCACAATGTTAACGTTGAAAAAGAATCGTTTGAATTGACGCAAGAAGACTGGATTGGTTATGACCTGGATCGTCTTGATATGGACGAAAATGGGGCTTACCAAGTAGCGAACGTTGTTCGCGAACACCAGCGCTTGATTACGGTGCCGCACCGAGACAAGTTTGCCGCACAGAAGCTGTATGACACGGCTAAAAATGGCGGGAAGCTGGTTACTGATGCTATCGACAGCAAGAATGCATTGGCAGCTTATGATGATCTGGAACAATACATGACTGACAATGAAATTCCTGGTGGTTATGTAATCTTTGCGTCGTCTAATTTCTACCGAGCTTTGAAGAATGCTGACGGTGTCAGCAAAAACTTCTCGACGAACACGCAACAGATTAATGGTATTGATCGCCGTGTTGGTCAATTAGACGGTGGGGTACCAATCTTGACAGTTCCCAAGGCGCGTCTGCAAGGCTTAACGATTGCTGATAATGTCAACTTTATGGCGGTGCCACTCTATGCAGTAGCACCGATCGTTAAGTATGACACGGTCGACGTGCTGGACGCTTCAACTGATCGTTCTGGTTACCGGACGACGATTAAAGGTTTGTCTTATTACGACATTCTAGTCTTTGACAACGCTAAGAAGTCAATTTATGTAGCAGCTTCCCCAAAAGCTTAACCCCACAATCTAGTGGGGAGTTTGACCCGAATGGGAGTGTAAAACCAACCAATGCGCAAACGGTTGATCAGATCAAGGCCTACCTAGATGCACATCATATTAGCTATACAGCTAATATGGCTAAGACTGATCTGCTTAATTTGGTTTAGAGGTGATTACATGCAGCCGCAATTGACTTATGCAGAATATCAGGATCTTGGCTATTCTGATATGGCCGCTGAAGATTTTGCTAAGTTGGAACGCCAAGCACAACGTGCCATTTCAGCATTAACTGGTTATTACTATGATGATCATGAGATTACTGAGGATAAATCGGCGAAACGGGTAGATGCTTATAAAGCTGCAATCTGCGAGCAAGTCGATTATATTTCGGCAACTGGTAACGATTCATCATATGCTAATGGTGATGATTTTAAGGCAATTTCGATTGGCAGATTGTCAATGACGCCTCAAACACACGTTAGTGACAAACTGGTCAATGGAGTATGCTATGAGGCTTATTCTTTGCTGGCACATGCGGGTTTGCTATATCGCGGGAGAGGAAGTGAAGGTCATGTTGCCTCGTATTCCTAAAAAAATGTGTGGCCATACGATTACACTGCTAATTCCGAACGGCAAGCGAGATGCCTATCGTCGCCAGACTACAACACAACAGGTTATCAATCATGCATTGGTTCAACCGCAAACGATTTATACCGGTTCAAATAACGATCGAACGATCACGGCTAACGCGGTCGTTTTTTTATTCGCGAAAGTTACTGAACCGCTGCCAGAGCTAACACCTGATTGTGTAGGCTGGCATTTATTGTTTGAGGGACGCGACTATACGATTACAAAGATCGTTGACAATCGCGAACCATTCAGCAACGAAGTATATTCCTACGAATTGGAGGTGCTCTAATGGTTAAAGTTAACGTCAAATTAAATTTAGATAAGCGTTTTTCACAAGCAAAGCTTGATAAGGCGCGTTATGTCATGGCTAATCAGATGATGTCAGACATGGACCAATTCGTACCGTTTAAAAATGGCAAATTAAGCCAATCTGCACATATTAATGCGAATGGTTCTGAAATTACGTATACGACGCCATATGCTCGAGCTCAATTTTACGGGATTGTTAATGGATCGCCGGTCCGCAACTATACTCGTACGCCACACCCGCAAGCTTCTAAACGCTGGGATTTAAGAGCTAAGGCTTTGTACTCTCGCAAGTGGGCTAATGTTGCTAAAAAGAGTCTGATGGAGGGCTGAGATGGATTTAACAGAACGCTTAGTTGAAAAAATTAATTCGCTTGATCTGCCAGTAACCATATATTCCGCAGTCTTAACTGGCAAAGAAGATCCAGAAATTGGTTTGCTAGTTTTACCGAACTCGCAAGTAATTTCAGAAGATTTGGTGGGCAATAAAGTTGTTGAGTTCATCTATGAAGTCGTTATGCGCGGTACTGATGAAGCGTTAATTAATAATACGCTTTGGCAGATTGCTAATCTGATTGGTAATGAGGACTTTTATTTAGAAAGCACTGATGGCTCTTTTGTGTTTGATCAAGCGCAAGTAGCGTCATTTCCAACGCTGACAGGTGCTGATTTAAGCAATGCGCTTAATTATATTTTGGACTTTACGGTTCAAGTAGAAACATTTAATTAAATTTAGAAAGGAAGTATTGCAATGGCAGTAAAAACTAGCGGAATTGTGCTTGCTAGTCGGTACAAATATTTTATTGATACGGCTGGCGGTACTGATTTAACTGATCTGACGAATGCTAAATTTGCCCGCTTGGGGGCAGGCTTTACTGGGACAACCTTTTCCGGTAATGAAACAACGATCAACAACACGTATCTTGACGATGAGGGCTTTGGCTCGACAGACGTTGTTGGTAAACGTTTTTCATTTGCCTTTACTGGGGTCAAGATGGCTAACGATCCAGCCCAAGAATATGTAATTGGCTTGCGAAACAAGCTAGGGACGGATCTAGAAACCCGGTTCTTGATTGTTGACCCTGATGGTAATCAGATGATTGGGGTTGCTGCAATTTCTGCTTTGGTACCCAATGGTGGTAACTCAAATGCTGGAGCAACATTAACCTTCACGGTTAATATTCAAGGCAAACTGTATAAACTTAAAACGCCGATTCCGGTAACGGTAGCTGATGAAAACGATACAATTTCACCAAAGATCGACGGCATTACGCTTAATGCAACCGCATCGACTGGCAACGCCACAACTAGTGTGACGACGCCAGCATCATCTGTACCCACTGGTGAAAATCATTAATTAATACGTATTAAATCGCCTGCGAAATACACAGTACCAGTTGGGGCGGTTAAGTTTTGGAGGAAAATAACATGGCATTAGTTCTTGATCTTGATAAATATAAGGCACCAACGCTGGAAGTTGATTTTGGCTTTAAGACAGTTTCTGCAAGACTTGATGATGTCCTTTCTAAGCATCTGACTAATATCTTAGTGGATTCTCAGCAACGAATTGCAGAAGCAGAGAAGGTTTTTGATGCAGATTTGGCAAAAATGCCGCGTGAAGAGGCTAAGCAAAAGCTAGAAACTGCGTTTAATGATGTCCGTTTCATCTTAGAAAATGTCTTTGATGAAATGTTCAACGAACCCGGTTTAGGTAAAGAAATCTATAAGCGGGTAGGTAATTCAACAATGCAGTTGGCAAATGTTCTTAGCGAAGTAAATGCTGAAGCTGAAAAGCTGCAGAAGCAACGTGAGAATCAAAAGCTGAATCGTTATCAGCGCCGCAAGAAGAAGTGATGTTAAATGCTTTCGCTAACAGAGGAACTAACACAGTCAGTTTCTTATAAAGGCCATGAGTATCCAATTGATCTGGCTTTTGATAATGTGTTGAGGTTCTATCAGCTACTTGATGATACTGATTTTGATGAAGCCGAAAAGATTATTGCAGCATTTCATATTTTCTTTGATGAATCAATTCCGGAAGATCCAGAGTTCTTGATGAACGTTGTTAAGCTGCTTGGCGAATATGTCAGTGCTAGTCCGTATGGGAACGACGTAAAGAATAGTGATAGTACTCAAGTACCGATTAGATATTTCAGCTTTACACAAGACGCACCAGCGATCTACGCATCGTTTATGGAGCAGTACGGGATTGATCTAGTCAAAGAGCAGGGTAAGTTACATTGGGACAAGTTCAAGGCTTTGCTCGATGGACTGGGCCCTGATACGCAATTCCGCCGGATCGTCACTATTAGGCAACGGACGACTGACGGCTTAGAAGGTGAAGAACTAGCCGCACTCATGGAACAACAACAGTACTACCGCTTAACTGACGGGGCTTCGGTTGATACACAGACTCAACGGACTGATGCAATGTTAGACGCCCTTTTCAAACAGTAGAAAGGAGGTAAAGCATGGCAGCAGATGGTAAAGTCACAATCGAAGTCGATTTAAGCACAAACCACGTTCAATCAGACGCCGACCAAATCGAAAAGATCTTAAACGACATCGACATCCCCACAATCAAGGTGAAAGCCGATGGAACCAACGCTGAGAAGGAAGTTGTGGACGTTGAAAAGCTAGTTCAGGAGCTCCCGAAAGAAAAGCTGGTCCAGCTCAAAGCTCAAGCGGAAGAAAACGGCTTTAAGACGATTCAAGAGTATCTTAGATCGCTTCCACAAGAAAAAGTTGTTGAAATCATCGCTAAAGATAATGCAAGCCGAAATCTGAATGGTATTTCTAATAATGCTGAAAATGCTAGAATTCATATGTCTAATTTGAAAGATGTTATGTTTGGCACTTTTTTGGGAAATCTATTAGCTGATGGAATGAAGCGAATCATAGAGTTCTTAAAAGAAATGACGGGGCAGGCAATACAATCTTATGATGCACTGACAACTTTCAAGTCGACAATGAAGTTTGCGGGTTTCGATACTTCAGAGATAAAGAAATCAACTGAGGATTTAAAGGAGTATTCTAAAGAAACAATTTACAATGTCGGTGAAATGAGCAACACAGCTGCAACTTTGGCGGCTAACGGTGTCAAGAATTATACTGAAGTTACCAAATCTTTGGGTAACTTAGTAGCCGTTGCTGGTGGTGGTGCTCAAGCTATGAGTTCAGCATCATTAGCTTTAACACAAATTGTCGGAGCAGGGAAGATGTATACCGGTGATTGGAATCAATTCATCAATATGATTCCTGGTGCTTCTAAAAAGATTCAAGACGAACTTAAGAAAAATGGTGCATATACTGGCAATTTCCGTGACGCAATGTCAAAAGGAGAAATTACTGCTAAAGAATTCTTAAAGGCAATTAATGATCTTGGAAATACTAAGGTTGCTGAAAAAGCTGCTACTGATACGACTAAGTTCTCAACAGCCTGGCAAGGAATGCAAGAAGCTGTTCAGGATGGGATCATTAAATTAATGGATACCATTGGAACTAAGGGACTTACCGATACGATTAGCAACTTAGGTAACGTTGGTTATGATGTTTTTGATGGACTTGCAAAATGGATTAAACCGCTTAAGCCGGATTTTAAAACATTAGGTAAAATCATCGACGAAATTTTTAGCGGAGCTAAAGATGTTTTTGGTACTGTTGGTGGCTATATTGGAGCTCTTACTAAGTCTTTTAGAGATAGTTCTAGTTATGCTAAGCCATTAAATAAAACGCTCAAAGAAATTGCTGGTCATTCAACCGGACTAAAAGTTCTAGGCGGTGCAATAGGATCAATTGTTACAAGCTTATTAGCATTGAGAGCTATAAAAACAGTGGTTACTATAATAAAAGGTTTAGGGCTTGCATTTAAAGCATTAGGTACTGCTATGATGACCAATCCAATTGGAATAGTAGTAGTAGCAGTTGTAGCATTAGGCGTTGCATTTTTAACCGCCTATAAGCACTCAAAAACATTCCGTGATGGTGTTAATAAAGTGTTAGCAGCTACAAAAGATTTCTTTATTGGTATTGGCAAATTCTTTACTGGTCAACTAGGCTGGGAGAAAGCCATTGGTAAAGAGATTTCAAAGATTGTTAGCACGATTGGGAAAACGTTTAGCAAGATCGGTAGTATCTTGAAAAAGATAGGTAAAGCTGCAATCATGGCGTTTGTTTATGCTTTAGCATTGCCCGTCGGGATCGGAATTACCATCATGAAACCACTTGTTAAAGGGATTACCTCAGCGATTAGCAAATTGTGGCCGCAGGTTAAAAAGGTTTGGCAAACTGCTTGGAATGGATTAGTTACGATAGCTAGTGCAATTTGGAAGCCAATTGCAAAACCGATTCAAGCGGGTCTTCAGCTGATTCAGTCGCTTTTTTCAGCTGCTTGGAACACAATTAAAAAAATTGTGTCAGCAGGTATGAAAGCTGTTGAGTCAGTAATTTCGCCAATTTTGAAAAGCATATCGAATACTTGGAACACGACCTGGAATGCGATTAGCAGTTTCGTTGGTGATATTTGGAGCGGAATTAGCAAAACCGGTAAGAAAGTTTTTGGCGGTATTCGTGACTGGATGAGTGACATTCTAGACGCAATCAGTAAGAAATGGTCAGATGTTTGGAATGGCTTAGCTTCAGCTTTCTCTGGAATCTGGGACGGCATTAAAGGAATAGCCAAGTCTGGTTGGAATGCGATTATTGGCTTTATTAACACAGGTGTCGACGGAATTAACTCAGTAATTCATTTCTTTGGTGGTAAAAAAGATACGGTGCCAAAGCTTAAAAAGCTGGTACACGGAACGTCGGCTAATGATCATGATGAGTTAGCATTAGTTAATGATGAAGGTGGGGATACTTACCGTGAAGCGATCGTTCGCACAAATGGCCAAGTTGAAATTCCTAAAGAACGGAATCAGCTAGTCTTCTTGAATCGTGGTGATGAGGTTATTCCGGCCAAGAGGACGGCAGAACTATTTGGCCTAAATCGTTACGCAACTGGTAAAAAGGGCTGGCTTTCGGCGGCTTGGGATAATGTTAAGGACTGGGCTGGTGATACCTTTGAGGCTATTGAAGACGCCTTGAAAGACCCGCTGGGTGTTTTGACTGACTTATTCCATAAAGGCAAGAACACCGCAACTGATATTTGGAAAACAGTTGGTGATGGTGCAGCTGATTATCTGCCAAAGACTGGTGTTGAATGGTTCAAAAAGGAACTGCAGAAGCTTGAAGATGCATTAACACCGCCTAATCCTAGCGGTTCGGGTGTTGAACGCTGGCGTCCTTATATTGAGAAAGCCTTTAAGGAACTGCATGTAACAGCTACTGAAGGCAAAATCAATAAGCTGCTTCGTCAAATTCAAACTGAATCTGGCGGTAATCCGACTATTCCACAGCAGATTAGCGACAATAACTCCGCAGCTGGTCATCCAGCACAAGGCCTACTTCAGTTTGTTCCTTCAACGTTTAACTCATGGGCTGTAAAAGATCATCACCAAATTTTAAATGGTTATGATCAGATTCTAGCTGCGATTAACTGTCTGGAACATGGCGGTGAAGGTGGCTGGGGTAACGTCGGTAATGGTCACGGTTGGATGAATGGTGGCTGGGCAGATCGACCAGCTATTTTCGGTGAAGTACAAGGTGAACCAGAACTCGCGATTAATCCGGCTCGTCAAACAGCAGACCATTACATCTTGGAAGCAATTCGGGCGCGAGCGGCTAAGTCACCGAATGGTTTTGCGGCTAAACTTAATCAGATGATTGCTAGTCAGCAGCAGGCTGGGCATCAATTAGTAGCTGCAACACCTGCTACAATGCCAGCGCCAACGTTGAACAATAATGTAAATAATGGTACTGATTTGAGTGGCGACGTTACGATAACATTCCAAGTTGATAGTTCAGAGTTAGCACGTCAGACTTATCCAAAGTACAAGATGATGAAAGCGCAAGAGATTATTATTCGGAACAATGGTGGTGCAATTCCCGTTGGGAATGCGATGCCGGTAGGAGGTGGATACTAATGGCAACGATTATCATTCAGCGACAAGATGGCACTGAATATGATTTAGACGCGTTGGGATTTCGGGTCAAAAGCTTTAGTGTACCTTTGAGTAATAATTCTTATAGCTATCAGCAAGTTGGCAAATACGGATCGATGATGACCACCTTTGCCAGTCAGTATCTGGTTATTCCGTTAACGATTGTAATTACAGCAGTCGACATGGCTGACTATAATCTGCAGCTATTAGAATTAAGGCGGATTTTTCGCTCAGATGAAGATTTCTATGTGATTAATGCGATTACGCCATTCATGCGCTGGAAAGTCCGTGCTGAAGCTGTAACGCCAACTCAGCAAAGCAATTTTTGGCAATCAGCAGATGTTGCAATCAATCTTGACTGTGCAGATGGCTATGCTGAGTCAGTCGCGACTACGCTTGATTGGAATGTAGAAGAATGGGGATTCGGTCTGAACGTACCAAAAGATGAAATCAGTTACGAATTTGCGCAAAATGATTTTTCATTTTGGAATCTAGGCATGATACCACTGCTGGCTGATGAACGGCCAGCTAAGATTATTTTTCAAGGCAATGCGCCGAATGGATTTACGATAACCAATAACACCACGCAACAATCAATTCAGATTAAGCGTGGTGTTTCTAGTTCTGACAAAGTAATCATTGATGGTGTTATGCCATTGATTAATGGTCAGCAGGCCTATAACGATTGTGATCATGGCTATTTGGATTTTGTGACTGGTGAAAACAAGTTGCATGTTGATGGTGCTAGCAATTTTAGGCTTAAGTTTGAGACCAGGTTTTACTACTAAGGAGGTGATTAAGTGATCAAAATTGCAGTTCAAGGCTATGATGGCAATGAATCGGTGATTCTTGCCTATAACGTCAGTGTTACGAAAACAATTAACAGTTTTCCGACATTGACGTTTTCTTTTGATGCCACTGGTCAAAATAAGATCGCTGAAAACCTTTTAGGGCCACGAGCGTTATTTACGCTTGCAGACGGTCAGCAGTACCGCTTGACGATTTCAAACCCAGTACCGAATTTCAACTACCGAACCTATACGATTACGGCCACGCACATTAGCCATGATCTGCACGATAATTATGTCCGCAATACATTGGCAGGTGTTCAATCCATTAATAGCTGTATGGATTTAGCAATCCAAGGAACGACGCTATCGTATCAAATTAATGGGAATTTCAATCCTCATGATTTTGGCGAAAATACGATTGGTGCTGGGCATGGTGATGATATCTTATCAGCGGTTGCGCAGGCTTGGGGTTGTGAGTATTGGTTTGACAACCGGACGATTCACATTGCTAAAACGATTGGCACTAAAGACTCATTCTTATTTGTAGATCGAGTCAATGCTAACTATATTTCGTGGACTGAAGATTACTCATCATTCGCGACGGCAATTCATGGGTTTGGCAAGCAGCTAGAGCAATCTTCAGATCAGGATTCTAGCAATCAAACTATTCAGTATAGCTGCGAGGCGGACTATTATAGTCCGCTAGCTGGCAAGTCGGGAATTGGTGCTATTTGGCAAGACGCTTATACCAGTGACACAATTACGGACAGTAACGCTCTGCAGGCAGCTTTAAAAAGCTCGCTGCATGATTATCCAGATGTTCAATATTCAATGAGTTGGGTAACGTTTGCAGATAATAGTCAGATCAAAAATAATATTGAAATCGGTAATACTGGCTGGTTACGTGATCGTTATGGTCTTGATGTTAATGTCAAGATTCAAAGCTACACGCACTATCTCGACAAACAGTCAGGTACTAGCGACACGATTACGTTTGGCAATAGGATTTTTGATGCTTCAGAATATGAAGCGCGGCAAAGAAAAGCTCAAGACCAAGCAAAGATGATTGCCAACTTGCAGTGGAAAATTAACACTGCAAAAAGTGTAGGCAATGCATGGACAGAAAGCGAGGTGCAGGTGTTTGACAGCAGCAAGCGTAACTGATCCAAATGGTGATTATTCAATCAAGCCAGGAGCCTTTGTTGGTTTTGATTACAGCACGACTGCTTTACGCGGTGGAGTAATGCTAGTAGCCTCGCCTAACGGCAAGGATAAGATTCCGAAGCTGGGGCCTGATGGCCTGTTTATGTTCAGCATTGCTGACGGTGATAATATGTGGCTGCTGCTTAAAGACAAGGTGCAGTCGGTATTGGGTAAGGTCACTTGGGATTCAATCACCGGGAAGCCTGACGTTGCGACTAAAGCAGATGTGGCCACAGTGGCGGAAGTTGCTAATAATGCTTTGAACAAGGCTAATAGCAATGAAGCTGTTTTAGCCGGCAAAGCCAATAAAACCGATCTGACCTGGGATAATGTTTCCGGCAAGCCGATTGACTTAGCTACTGTGGAGAATGTAGCTGAGGCTCAAAACACTGCTGACAGCGCGCTGAGCAAGGCCAACAGCAATACCACCGCGTTGAACAGCAAGGTCAACAAATCCGACCTGACGTGGGCTAACATTGCTGGGAAGCCAAGCATACCTGATGCCGATGATACGACAACCGTATCAAGCGGAGACCTTAATAGCTACACGACTACAGGCAAATACTACATGCCTAACTCGTTGTCTAACTACACTAATCATCCGACCACCGGTACTGATATGGGTGATTGGTTCGTGATGAAGGTTGACTCATACCACAATGGCGACATGATTATTCAGACGATCTACCAGATTAACTCTGGTGATGTTTGGATTCGGCAGCACTGGGTCAACAGCTGGAAAGCCTGGCGTCAAGTAACATTCTGGCCAAAGGAGGCATAAATATGATTACGTTTGTAAATATTTCGGGGGGGGTAACTTAACCCCGTCTGTTAGCTTAGTTACTGCCTTTTTGAAAGGTGGTGACCAGTAATGGCTGTTGCAACAATTAAAAATGGACAGGAAGATTGGACAAACGCGCTTAATACGGGCTTAAGCCAAATTGGCGATTTTACGGACTGGTCCACAGCCGGGATTGTGGCCATGAATGGATTTTCAATCAAGAACGTTTGCTGGCGACGTTGCACGAAAAAGGATGGTGACCGAACGTTTACCATCTTAGAAATTGCCGGCTGGATTAATAACATGCCAGCGCTGGACCCTAATCAGCATCTGCAGATTATGAAACTAGCGGCAGAGGTATATAAACCAATTGGTAATTACTTTGCACAAGCTAGTTCAATCGGTGGGAGTGCGGCGAGTGGCTTAGAATTCGATCCACAAACTGGTATTATTACCGCAACTAACGGCTACAACTTCAAGATTGAAAACTTTGGTTCATTTATTAGCCTGTTGATCATCAGCTAATTAGTGTGTGTGAGCCATTCCTTGTCCGGGAAGGATATTGATATGAACGAACAAATTTTCATGGGGGGGGGGGCGCAGTTGCGCCTCTGATTAGCAACAATGCAGGCACTGCCAAGATGGGGGGTGCTTGCTAATGCCACTTGAATTAATCAAAAATAAACGTGAGGACTGGGCAAACGTTATCGATCATAATTTTGAATTAGCAGGTAAATTACCGATTGATGGTGCAATCCATGCTGGTGCGGTAGCTACGTTTCTGAATGGCGCAACCGGTAGTTCTGATTGTTGGTATCTGCCAATCAACGGTGGGAAGTTAGTTTTCCTATCACTTTGGCAGGTTACTACTAAAACAAGCATGACACGTCAAGACTTGTTTAAATTGCCAGCATTATTAGCGCCTTCTTATTCGGCTGGGGCTATTTTAAACGAAAACAGTTATGTCACCAATCGACATGCGAGTCAAAACGCTTTTACGTTTTGGAGCTCAAATGTGAGCTCTGATCAGATCGACATGGATACCACACTGATTTATCTACACTTTGATTAACAATGCCAGTCCGGAAAGGACATGAAATGGCTTTAACACAACTGACTCCAACGGAGAACTGGACTAAGATTATCAACGACAACTTTAGTAAAACGAATCTCGAAAATTTAAACTGGCATAAAGTTTCGCCAGGCTGTACTTGGTTAAATGGGTCGACATCGTATTTTAACGATCTTTTCTATACGCAAATCGGCAATGCCAAATTATGCTTACTAGAAGTTGGGTTTGTTAAGGTGCCACGTTTGGCGCAAGACACGCCATGCCTTCGAATTGCAAATGATTATGCTCCATCACATGTGGTAAGTGGATCTTTGCAGCAGAGTGCTTACATTGCAGAACGTAGCGCGGGTGGCGGTACTGATTTCATTGCCTGGAATGGCAATGACTGTGGTAACGTTGACGGTGGAAATGTCTCATTAATGTGGATTCATCTTGATGCTTAATCGGTTAGATAGGAGAAATGAAATGAGTAACAAAATTACAGTATATGAATTCGATACTACAAGTCGAATGCACCCATTTTTAGCGGCAGTGCAAATTGATGAGAATATTGGATTGAAGAATAATCAAACGACTGTGGTTCCAAGTGATGGAGCACGGTTTTTTAATGGTCATGAGTGGGTAAATGAATTAATGAATGCCTATCATTATGACGAAAAGGGCTATTTTGATGCGGTAGCGATTATTCCCAAAGGCTCGGAATTGAAAACTAACGAAACGTTAGTCGTGCCATACGATAGTGAGGGCCGAGGTATGTATAAGCCTAAGTTTGACACGGCACAGAACACGTGGATCGAAACGTTAACGCAAGCGGAAATCGACGCGCTCAACCAACCCGCAGCACCTAAGCCAACCGCCGAGCAGCAAACGATCAGTTTGTTAGGGCAACGGGTAGCACAGACGACCGCTGAGAATGCGCGGATTAAGCAAGACAATGCGCAACTTAAACAGATGGTGTCGGCACTTGGACAAACTGTTGCTCAGCTCAAGGCACAATCTACGATTACAACTGATACAACGACTAACTAAGGAGAGTGGCAAACTATGATGACTGACTTTGATTTTGTAAAGACTATCTACTCTTGGGGATTCCCGATTGAGTGCTACGTACAGTACAACACGATCACAGCAGAACAATACAAGCAAATCACTGGCAAGGACTATGTAATTGCATCCTCTGCTACTGCATCTGATTCTGGGTCTGCCAATGCTGCTCAATCAGCTAATACGGCTATCAGCCAATCTTAAGATCAAACAAAAAAGCCCACAGCATGATACTGTGAGCTAATAAAAAAGAGCGCTCTTTTTGGGGAGCGCCCAGCCGGCTTGTTGGCTAGAAAGCACCAACTGCACACGGTGTGATTGTTTTGTTGGTAATATTATACCACATAAAATTCATGGTACAATAATCAAGCACACATGCGCAGGCGTAGAAAACCTGATTAGTGCAAGAAAGGAGGAAACTCCGATGCTTCACTTTTGTGTGATTGTTTTGTTCGTGCCTAGTAAGCACGTTAAAAAATTAATTAAGCGACTGCTCAGGTAGCACACTCGCCAGCGCTCATCGGTTGGGATACTGATAGGGCGCTTTTTGTTTGCGCAGATTTTGATAAGGAAGGAGGCAAATATGTGCATGTTGATTGGGACGAAGTAGCAAGTGTTTGTGGTGTAATTTCTGGAGTGATTGCTTTACTGGTTTGGGTTACTAAAACAACTTTTAAATCATTTCTGACACCAGTAACTCAAGAAATCCGCCGATTAACAGATAGTATGGGGATTTTAAATAATACTATCAATAAGCAGACGGATCGTCAGGAAGAGTTTAATCGTCGCCTAGAAGAACATTCAGAAGAATTAATTTCTCACGATGAAAGAATTAAGCATCTGGAGGATGGTACAAGATGAAAGAAATTAACAATATTGTAGAATGGTTGATCCAGTCGGGAGCGCTCGTTGCGCTCTTTTCTTTTGCCTGGAAATATGTTAAGCCGTGGCTAGATGCTAAGCAGACCCACGCACAAACCGAGCAGGCTAAAGTAGCTTGGGGGTTGCTAGAACAAGTAGCTGACACTTCAGTTGCAGCGTTGGTTAGTCAGAATATGACTGGCAAGGATAAGTTTAACTTGGCAGTTAAGAATGTTCAGCAAGCAATGCAAAGCAATGGGTTTGAAGTTAATCAAGCGGCAGCAGAAAATGCGGTGCAATCTGCTTATGAACAGAGTTCACTGACGCCAACGGTTGTACCAGGCAATGATATTAAACCAGCACAAGGCTCAGTAGCGGCAATTAATCCTAAGGGGGTAAAGTAATGCGTAATTTGTTTATTGATGTTTCTAGCTATCAAGAAGACAGTGTTGAGTACTTCCAACGCGCTAAGGACCAAGGAGTTATGGGGGTCGTTGTTAAGCTGACCGAAGGTTCAGAAGACGGTTCTGCTTATGTAAATCCTCGTGCTGCAGCACAGATTCGCAATTCGCTTGCAGTAGGATTGCGGGTTAGCTGTTACCACTTTGCGCGTTATACGAGTGATGCAGATGCTCAAAACGAAGCGCGATTCTTCGTTAAAATTGCTAAGCAGTATGGTATGACAAGCGATACGCTGATGATTGATGATGCTGAAGTGCATTCGGCAGCAGACTACAATTCAGCAACCGCAGCCTTTTTGAATGAAGTTAAGGCATTGGGCTATGCTAGCGTTGGTCTGTACTCAATGAAGTCATTCTTTACTGGTGGCATTCTGAATAGTCATGGTTTTGGCGACGCTAAGATTTGGGAAGCCGGTTATGGTATTACCGATTTGGGTATCGATAACGCCGCTGCTTGGCAATGGACTGACAATGGTCTCGGCATGAGTATTGATACATCGTATGACTTTGATGGCGCCTTTACGATTGCTAGTTCAAGCACTGGCTCAGTGCCAGAAGTATCAATTCCAGCACCACAACCAGTAGAACATGTTGGTCACCCAGCTACTGGTACTTATACGGTTCAGCCAGGCGATACTTTATCGGCGATTGCGGCTAAGTATGGCACAACGTACCAGATTTTGGCAGCAGTCAATGGTATTGGTGATCCTAACCAGATCTGGCCGGGTCAAGTGTTGAAAGTTACTGGTGCAGCTAGCCAAGAATCAACGTATTATGTTCAAGCAGGAGATACACTGTCCGCAATCGCAAATAAGTTTGGGACAACTGTTTCAAACCTGGTCAGCCTTAACCACATCAGTAATCCGAATGTCATCTACGTTGGTCAAAAGATTTATGTTGGTGAGGCTACGCAAGGACAATCCAATGCCTACACGGTCCATGCTGGCGATACGTTGTCTAGTATTGCGGCTAAGTTTGGCACTACTTGGAAAACACTGGCACAGAAAAACAGTATTGCAGATCCAAATGTAATTTATGTTGGCCAAACACTACAAATTTAGTGTTGACAATTCAAGCAAATATTGTATAATAGCTTTGCGAATTATATGGATCTAGTTGATCCAAAACTTTCTACATCTAACTCTAAAGCCTTCCTATCAGATTTGCTAGGAAGGCTTTTTTATTACCCACAAATAATTTTAGAGAGCTTGATTGAAATGATAATTGTCTTGGGAATTGCTGCGTTGACGATGCTGATTGGCTGGCCCTCAATGCAGCGAACCATTCAGAAAAACGAAGAGCGTCAGTTTTGGCAGACCTTTCGTCAAGCATGGCAGGCAGCTCAGGTACGATCAAAGACCAGTAACGAGTCAACCCATGTTTTTTACCTAAAAAGCCACAGTCAGGTTGTCTTTTCCTGGGCAAGCGGCACCGAGCATATAAATGTGCCAAGTACGTTGTCGGTCAGACGGTTCAATGATATCGAGATGAAAAAAACGGGCTATGTCAGTCCACAGACAGAGGAGTTTGTTTCAACCTTGGACAATACGGATTATCAAATCAGAATTCAGTTGGCATGGGGGAGTTATCATGTACATGCAACGCAAAAAAAGGCATCGGGCAGTCATGCTGGGTGAGAGTGTAACGGCATTGGCGATTGCCGCGCTCAGTATCGTTTGTTTAATGACTGGCCTAAATGAATTGAATCATCAAAGAAAACTGGCTGATGAACAGCTGGCAGCAAGTCGACTGGCTAAAGAGGCCAGTGATGCTCTCAAAAGCCACCAAGGCCGCGTCAGGATCATTCGAGCTCAGCTAGTGGCAACCGCTGATCATAGTAGGGTAGTCGTTGAACGATCGGGAAAGTGCATTCTAAAACTGGAAAGGCGGTAATGGCTTGAAACGATCAGCATTTACGCTGGCAGAAAGCATGATGGCGCTACTGATCAGTATGGTGACAGTTTTGGCGTTGGGGCAGACTATCAAGATTGTTGATCAAGTCAATCAGCGTGCTTTGGATATGCCGACGGATTGGTATTTATTCGTAACCGAGCTGGAATTATCGGATCGGCATTTCAGTCTTTATCGATGTCAGGATGAACAGCATGCGGTGCTGTATGGAGCTGCCACCAAGAAGTATTATGAGCTGACGGCTGAAAATGGTCGAATATTCCTACGGCTGCAGCATGGTGGTGGTTATTTGCCAATGCTTTATCAGGTTCAAGCGGCAACATTTAAACAGCTTGGCAGGCAGCGGTTAGAAATTGAGGTGAAAAGAAGCAATGGATATCGGCAAACAGCGGTTATCTGTCTGGCACCGTCGCAAAAGCAGTACTCTGCTGGCGGCGATGATCATGCTGAGTATTACGACAGCAGCTGTTTTGGCTCAGTATCGATATCAGGCTGGCCAAGCAAAACTGATTCATCGTCTTAGCGACCAATTCATTGCACAGACAATGCTAAATTTGACTGATGGCAAAGATAATGCGGACTTTAATAAAGGAATCGTCAAGCACGAGGACAGGCTGACAATCGTCTGTCTCAATGACGGATCATCTTTTAAGTTTCAAGAAGACGAGGCGCTTCCTTGAATTTATCGGTAAAAATAGGTAAACTAATTTCGTACGACGAATGAGGATGGGAGTGACCAAAACTGGCAACACCAGAACAACTATTTGTACCATTTGATCGCGCAACGGAACTGTTACAGGCAGATTTGAACAGCTCTTATCTTGATGCATTTCTCGAAAATGCTGAAAATCTGGTTGATAATGGCAAGGTTCGTGTCGAGGATGGTTTGCCTAAGCCAGAGACGGTTGCTGAGTTAAACAAGCTATATCAGCAGCTGGATCTTTTGCATACCGACCGCGAGACAGTACGACGTCTTCTACAGCTGGATCTGTTAAAAGTGATTCGTAAGGATGCGATTCAAGCCAATCATCAAATGACGCCCGATACTTTGGGAATCATGATGGTCTATTTGATTGAAAAAATCATTGATCGCAATCATCCATATACGATTTTTGATCCGGCAGTAGGCACGGCTAATCTGCTAACAACGGTCATGAACCACCTGCAAGAGGCCATTGATCAGCCAGTACAGGGATACGGGATCGATAATGATGATGAGCTGCTGGCAGTTGCCAGCGTCAGCGTCTCATTACAAAGAGAGCCGGTTGAGCTGTTTCACCAAGATGCCATTGAGCCTTTGACGATTCCGCAAAGTGATTTGGCGGTTTCAGATCTGCCAGTTGGATACTACCCGCTTGATGAAAATACAAAAAATTATCAGACCCGTGCTGAAAAAGGACATTCATACGTTCATCATCTGTTGATCGAACAATCAATGAATTACCTTAAACCAGGCGGCTTTGGCGTATTTTTGGTACCGTCGAATCTCTTCCAGACTGAAGAGACGATGGGCTTTGTTAAGTGGATCCACTCGGTAGCGCATTTCCAAGGATTGATCAATCTGCCAGCTGATCTTTTTAAGAATCAAGCTGCTCAAAAATCGATTCTTCTTTTGCAGCGTCAAGGTGGTGGCAGTCATCAAGCCAAACAGGTTTTGTTGGGCAGTTTTCCGTCAGTCAAGAAGCGTGCTGAATTTGTAGCCTTTATGAATCAGATTGATGCATGGGTAGCTGCAAATCTTAAAAGTTGAGAGTTAGTAAAAGGAGAGATTACGCCAATGTCAAAAACGATTGCTGTTAATGCCGGCAGTTCGACCGTCAAGTTCAAGCTGTTTGACATGCCAAGCGAAGAAGTAGTAGCAGAAGGTCAGATTGAACGTATCGGTCTGGAAGTTGGCCATGCCGAAATCAAGTATGGTGACGGTCAAAAGCTGAAAGAAGATAAGCCATTTGCTGACCACGAAGCCGCAGTTCAATATCTGCTCAAGCAGCTGCTGGATTTGAAGATCGTTGCCAGCTATGATGAAATTACGGCTGTTGGTCACCGGATTGTTGCTGGTGGTGAATACTTTAAGGATTCGGTTGTCATCGATGAAGACGTTATGAATAAGATCGATGCGCTGGCTGAATATGCACCATTGCATGACCCAGCTGAATTACAAGGTATTAAGGCTTTTAAGGAAGTCTTGCCGGATGCATTTGCAGTTGCCGTTTTTGACACTGCTTTTCATGCCAATATGCCAAAAATGAATGCCCTTTATAGTGTTCCTTATGAATGGTACGAGAAGTACGGTGCCCGCAAGTATGGTGCTCATGGTACCAGTCACCGTTACGTAGCGGCCCGGGCAGCTGAAATGCTTGGTCGACCATTGGAAGAACTAAAGCTGATTACCTGCCACATTGGTGCTGGGGCTTCGATTACTGCTATTAAGGGTGGCAAGTCCTTTGACACTTCAATGGGCTTTTCGCCATTAGCCGGGGTTACGATGGCCACTCGCTCTGGGGATGTTGATCCATCGCTGGTTGCTTTCGTCCAAAAGAAGCTGGGCGTTTCTAGCGATGAAATGGTTGACATGCTTAACCACAAATCCGGTCTGCTGGGGATTTCTGGAGTTTCCAGCGACATGCGCGATGTTGAAAAGGCCAAAAACGAAGGCAACGAGCGCGCACAGTTGGCTTGGGACATCTATGTCAACCGGATCGTTCGCTATATCGGCGCCTACATTGCTGAACTGGGTGGAGCAGATGCCATTGTCTTTACTGCGGGCGTTGGTGAAAACAGCATCACCGTTCGTCAGGCCGTAGCTGACAAGCTGGGCTACTTTGGTATTGCAATTGACCCAGAAAAGAACAACATTCGTGGCGTAGAGCGTGATCTGTCGACTGATGATGCTAAGATTAAGACGCTGCTGATTCCAACTAACGAAGAATTAATGATCGTTCATGATATCGAACGACTTAAAAAAGCCAGCAAGTAGTTGCTGTTAAAATCAAAATGGGACGCTGGCGAGCGTCCCATTTTTGTGTTTAGGAGTGATAATGATGCGTTTTGTGACTTCTGATACTCACTTTTTGGATCAGCATCTGTTAGGAGTTGACGATTTTGCGCCACGGCCTTTTGCTGATACCGAACAGATGGATGAGCAGATTATTGAACACTGGAATGCTAAGGTTGCCGAAAATGACATTGTATATCATTTAGGCGATATTGCCGTATATTTTGCCAAGCCAGCCAAGCGAGCCGATGAAGCGATTTTTGAGATTTTAAATGCGCTGCATGGTCACCTGGTGCTGATCAAAGGCAACCATGATCGCAGAGAACTGTTTAAATATCTGGCTGCTCATAATTATGACTTAAATGGTCAGCCTAAATTCAGTTTTCATGATGTTGGGGCTTTGATTAAGTATAATCATTGTCAGTACTATCTGACGCATTATCCAATGATGCTAGGGATTGCACCTCGGATTATAAATCTGCATGGTCATATTCATCACTATGCCGTTCCAGTAAAAGAAAACGTTAATGTCGGGATTGATTCCCCAGAACTGGAATATCTAAAAAAACGGCCGGCATTTGGCGAGCCCTTGACGCTGGCAGAAGTTGAGACGATTGCCCGGATAAAGGCAGAAAAGCTGACTCGACATTAGATCATAGCAGTGCGTATAATGGTTTGGATATTTATTAAAACAAGAAAGGAGTGGCTGATATCAATCGCAGTAAAGTTGAAGAATACATTGAACGTCGCCAGATGCAGAGGCAAGGCGTTTTTCGGGTTCTGCAGCAAGATCAGCAGCATTTTTTGATCAACAATCATCCTTACACGCTGGTTGCTGACTACAAAAACGCTTTTAATTCTGAGGCACTTGCTGATCGTTTTAGTTCCATTCTGGGTAAGTATGACTATATAGTTGGTGATTGGGGATATGGACAGCTGCGGTTGCGTGGCTTCTATGGCCCTGATAATCCACAGTATAATCCTGAGCAGGGGATGCAGACGATTCAAGACTATCTGTATGAAGACTGCAACTTTGGCTGTGCCTATTTCATCATCCATAATCAAGAGGTGCAGCTGCCAAGAAAGAATCGGCGGTCTGGCAGACGGTTTTCAAATCGGCGCAAAGTTTCTGGGAACAGTAAAAAACATCAGTCGGGCGCAGCTGTCAAAGAGGTTCGACAATCGCTCAAGCAGCCGCCTTTAAAAGAACGTAAGAACCAGGAAGTGCGTCGCGTAAAAACCGGTAAGCATCGTCAAAAACTGATAGTAAAAAATAAGAATAATAAGCGAGAGAAAGCATGAAACAATATCAAGGCTATTTTATCGATTTAGATGGTACGGTCTATCGCGGTAAGGAAAGAATCCCAGCTGCTGCACGTTTTATCAAGCGCTTGCAGGAGCATCAGCGAGAGATTCTGTTTGTTACCAACAATAGTACCCGCAGTCCAAAAGAAGTTGCTGCCAATCTAAGAACAAATCATGATATTAACGTAACGGCGGCTAATGTATATACCTCTGCAATGGCAACCGCTGATTATTTGGTACAGCATGCTGGCCAAAAGCGCCGAGTGTACGTAATCGGGGAACGAGGACTAAAAGATGCTTTGTTAAATAAGGGCATGCAATTGACTGATCAAGATCCTGACTATGTCGTTGTTGGCTTGGATCGTAACGTGACTTATGAGCAGTTTAAGATTGCAACGCTTTGTATTCGAGCTGGTGCTGTTTTTATCGGTACGAATGGCGATACCAATCTGCCAAGCGAAGAAGGGATGATTCCGAGTGCTGGTGCTTTGGTTGAACTGGTTCGCTATGCTACACAGCAAGAACCAATCATGATCGGCAAGCCGCAAAAAACCATTGTTGAGATGGCTTTAAAGGCTAGTGGACTGAAAAAATCAGAGGTGCTGATGGTCGGTGATAACTATCAGACCGATGTCCAAGCCGGTATTAATACTGGAGTTGACACGCTCCTTGTCTATACCGGTCTTTCAAAGCCAGCCGATATTGAACATGTGGAAATTAAACCAACTTATACGGTGAAGACGCTTGATGAATGGAACGTTTAGAAAACAAATAGTTGAAGCCATTGGGACAATCCTTGCGTTGCTGTTGATAACTGTCGCGGCGGCTGGGCTTGCCCTTTTTTTAGTCTTGATGATCTCGCCGTTGATTTTAAGGATTCCATCGCACTTTTTGAATCTTTCAAATGCAGTGGTTTTAAAAGATTATCGTCATTTATTAATGTATCTTGTTCAGCCTTGGCCACAGCCGCCTTTGCACTTAGCCGGGATTCCAATGACTGAAGGTGCCGTTGAGCATTTTAGCGATGTCAGACACTTGATCATAACGGCACTTGCTATAACTGGATTGGCATTGTTTGGCGCATATGGAATCATACAGTATGAAAAAAAGACCTGGCAGCTTTGGAAACTGTCAGGTCCATTGAAGAATCTATTGGCATTGTTGATAGTCGTCGGGATGATGATTATCGTAGATTTTGATGACTTTTTTATCAAATTCCATTATCTAGCTTTTTCTAATATGAATTGGGTGTTTTCACCGACCAGCAATCCAATTATTAATTTGTTTCCCGATGATTTTTTCGCGATGCTGTTTGGAATCTGGTGGCTATTCACCATCCTGCTCTTGAGTTTGATTCAATGGCGAATCAACCGTTACTTGAGCAGACTTATTTGAGAGCTTTGATTTAATAAAGCTGATTACGGCAGGCATCAGGGTAACCACGATGATTGCCAGAATGATTGCCGAGAAATGGGCCTGGACAAAAGGCAGATTACCAAAGAAATAGCCGCACGAGCAACAGATGGCAACCCAGCTTACACATCCAACGATACTGTAGCGGATAAAACGCCGATATGGGAAACCGGATCCAGCTGCAGCAAAAGGAGCAAAAGTACGAATGATTGGCATATATCGAGCCAGGATGATCGCAGGAGCACCATGTTTTTCAAAGAATGCTTCTGCTTTTTCAAGACTCTGTTTATCGATCAATTTTCCGAACCATGAGTGATTTGATAGGCTCTTGCCGATTTTTTGACCGATCAGGAAGTTAATTGAATCGCCTAAAAGACATGAAATTAAGAAGCCAAATGCAAAAATCCAGATATTTAAGTGGTAGCTTGCGTTGGCAGCTAGTGCACTGGCGGCAAATAGTAGCGAGTCACCAGGCAGAAATGGCAAAATTACCGCACCGGTTTCAATAAAAATAATCAGAAACAGGATTAGGTAGCTGGCATCGCCAAATTGATTAACAATCTGAATCAGATGGGTGTCAATGTGAAGGATAAAATCGATTAAAGTCGACATATAAAACTCCTTTTATTTTTCTTATATTCAATTATCGCTAAGATTTTAACAGCAATTAGGGCCTTTTTGAAGAATAATCGTCAAATTAAACAAAAACGTAAACAATTTTAAATCATTCAGTAAAGTCCCTTTTTATAACATAGACAATAGTACTTATTTTGGATCGTATCGATCGTAATTTGAGAATTATTTTATAGTATTGGAGCTTTAAAGTTTGTGTTTTGAAAAAACGTTTAAAAAATATGGAAATAGCGTTGACGAAAGCTCAGAATATCGGTATAGTAGTTATCGTTGTCGATGAGGCAGACGCTGATGACAATCGGATTTGCTTCTAACAGTTATTAACGACTTTAAAAATGTTGTTGACAGCTACATGACTTCATGATATATTATTCTAGTCGCTTGTTTAAAACGTTTGAAAAAAGAATTGAAAAAGTTCTTGACAAATAACTAACAAGTGTTAAAATAATAAATGTTGTAACTGATCAATTGAATTGGTTACATGGTAGACCTTTGAAAACTGAATACAGTTTCGACGAACACAAATGTGCAGGGTC